>Ga0247758_1001199_pt1 | contig 20406 bp, 28 predicted proteins | sample UWRJL156409C4_FD_180950 | JGI IMG/M metagenome (GOLD analysis project Ga0247758, IMG submission 180950) | Plant litter microbial communities from Arlington Agricultural Research Station in Wisconsin, United States - UWRJ-L156-409C-4 | ecosystem: Environmental > Terrestrial > Plant litter >...
GGAAGGGGGATAGAACCGCTATAATGGTTATAGCTGAGCCTATCTGCCTTAAAATCTCCGGATACCCATAATAGTTTGGATGTTACTGTTTGTTTATGCTTCTTGTGGTTGTTCGGATAGCGTTGAGTGTTGGATAAGTTTTGTAATGGAGATGTGCGTGTGTAAATGTGAGATCTTGAAGGTCCGGGACGCAGGTGCTAACAGTAACGGACATCTACATTGCTAACCTAACAATTTCTTTTACAGGCTGTGCACGCGAAAAACTTTTTGATAGTAACATTTAGGTAGCGGGAGGGCCGTGCACCACTCATTTCCGCATGCAAAGCTCTATCACACTGACCGCGGCGAAAGTGGACACGATGGAGATGGGTTGTGTTGATGGTGCTGCACAGCTGAGAATATTCGCGCAAGCCACAGTGATAGCCCCGGAGTCATCACGGTAGGAGGCGGTCACTTTGTGCAGTGGCTTGCCGCCATCGCCTTATCGCGTCAATGCGTGTCTTGAGCGACGATTCGTATTGGTGTCCGCTGTTCCGGGCGTTCTTAATGTCTCAAAATACTGTGCTTTGACTGGTAAGTTCTACCACTAAAAATTCTAGGTTCACGAGCGATTGCCCGGAATTGCGCGACTTGGTGCACGACCCAGTTCCTCCCCCCCATACCCCCTCCCCCCGCCTCTCCTCTAGCAGCCTGTTCTGTTCTCTCATCGAGAAATGCAGCAAGACCTCCCATTCTCATGCGGCAGCTGCTGGCTGTGGCTCGTCTTGGTCAATCGAATCCACGTTTGCCCTAAACTCCTCCCGGCTTCGCTTAGCATATCGCTGCGAGAAATTCAACTTTGATAGTCGATTCCCGCGGCGACTCTTGCGAGTAAATGTTCAAATGGCAACCATAACATCACCGGCCTCGGTCCCAGGTGCGAGGTCAGAGAACACGTGGCTCTCCGGCGACCTACTTTCCACGTTAACAGCTCTCTAGTTCGGCTTGTACCACCGTTATTTCTAGGCATCTGATAGGGGGGCACCCCCCAATTCTTAGGGGGGCACCCACGCACTGGCCATTTTACTAGGGGGGCACCCCTCTACATACGGGGTTAGGGTTTTATATGGGTAGAAAATTGATCTAAGTCCGTTTGCATCATTAGCCGTTTGCAACATTCGACCTTATAATAATTTTGCTATCTTTAACAAAACTTCGACTTCACTCAGGCACCACAACACCAACAGCGGTTTGTCGCATCGCTCCAATATAGTTCCTATAGCTAATAAAATGGCTAGACTATGTCCTGAAGCAATTAGAAGCATTAGATTCCCATTTATTATCGCGCAATTACAGAGTTCCGCAGTTACAGCAATGTCAACCAGTGTAAGGCAGACCGTAATCCCTGACAGTAATAGCGACAGCAAGCCATATTACTACAGTGATGTCGATGGTAAACCTTACTACTACAGCAATATTAACAAGGTTCACAAACCTTCAGAGCCTTCTTTAAAGCCTTCTTCAGAGCCTTCTTTACGTAAGGGCTTAGTTCAGCATTTACGTAATGCCTTAAACGCTGTAAGCGTTATACCGCTTAATAGGGTTGATATAGCTTTTAAACTGCTTCTATTTAGTAAAACTAATAGCAATTCTAATAACAGTTCCAAATCTAAATAAGGCTCCGGTTATAACTTTAAACACAACCCCGTTTACAATTCTAATCCAGCATCCCACTCCAAATAAAGTAAGTTTAATACTAATAATAACTACCTTACCTCTAAGAATAAGGCTATTCCTAACCATCCTTTAACAATCACAGCAGCTTTAATTAAAGATCTACAAGCTATTATTAACACCTAAGTAAAGGATAAAGGCTTTACCGTTATAAGGAAGAATAGCTAAGGAAAAAAGATTAAAGCCTATACGTAATATAACCTATTATATAATAGGTTTAACTAACCTAAACTAAGTAAATCCATTAAATTACGTTAACTAACCTTACGTAAATACAGCTACGTGTAAAAAGGGCTAGCAGTTTTATCTTTAACCGGATAACTGTTTCAGAGCTATAATAACCCAATACACTAAACTCATAACTATAAACCCTCTATTAACCTTACAGCTCACCTTTAACATTATAAAATACTTAATGAAGTACTTAAAGCTATTATTAACGTCTTAATTTACTTTAATATCCGTGTGAGAGATATAGGTAACTTTATCACAACTTAGTTCCCAGATATAAACTACGTTAATAAGGACATTTATAATATTAAAGCTTTAATTTATCATTAGAGGCTAAATAGTCGTATAAGTACTATAATAGTTATTAAAGAGTTTAATAAGCTTAAAATACCTTATATTACTAAATAAGCAGACCTTAATATAAAGGAGGACCTTATCAGTATTGTCTTTTTATATCCTCTCTTTTTATTAATAATAGTATTATTATAAGAGGTTATATAAGTAGATATAACGTATAATATAAATATTTTCAGTTATCTACTGTTTTAAGTTATAAGCTTAATTAGTTATAATATTACCTTTACGTTAGTATTTAACCTTATTAATAATAAGAAAAAGGAGGTGTTTAAGTTCCTCCTTAATAATATAAAGTAACTTAGAATTAAGGTAGGTATCTTTAACTCCCTCGTTTTCGTAACAGATTATTATATAAAGATAAAGTTAACTATAAGTACCGTTTTCCTTAATACTTAACAGTAACTTTATATTTATTATATTATTAAGAATATACTTTGTAACGTTAAAGTTAAGTTTAAAAAGAGGGAGGATATTTATTTTAATAATAAGGAGTATAGGGATAATAAAGCAGATAAACTGTTACTGGTTAAAAAAAATACTTTAGCTAATCTTTATAAAGAGGCTAATAATAAGGATAAAGGTATAAGAATAAGATCCTTGGTAACTACCCCTATTCCTTATAACCATTATAATATAAAGATAATATTTAAAGTTATAGTATATATAGTAAGTAAAGAGGTCTTCTTTAAGGCTTAAGTAACTTTCAAAGTAAAGTTTATAAACTAACTTATTATAATATAATATCTTAAGAAACAGTAGCTTCCGTTACGCAAATAATAAGCCAGTTACTTTATTTAGTAATATTGTAATTTCAGGGTCTGTGTTACCTCCCTTATAGAGTTAACTAACCTTAACGTTAAAAGCTATCTTATTAATAGTTACACGTTTACTTTTCGGCTTTTTAAGGCTATTAAGGCTATTAAGGCTTTAGCCCTTTATTAAATAAAGAAGTAAGAGGATAAATAAGCCGATAAAGGTGTCAGAACTTGCCTAAATTACATTAGGCGTGATTATCTTAATTCCTTACTAATAAGGGTATCTTATAAAGCCTTAAAGTTAATTAACCGTAAGTATTGGTATATAAAGGTAGCGTTTATTATTAGAAGTAGGCTAGTTAAGCCTTTAAACCCCTATAAGGGGGTATGTTTTATATCTTTACAGTATAACATTTTATATTGTTATAGCATTTTCATTACTATATAGTATAAGAAGCAGGGCTGCCTTCAGACCGTTCTGCTGTGATGGTATCTAACATTACACCTTATAAGTAATTATAATTTATATTACTAGCGTTTCTATCAGTCTTAGGATAAGGAGGACCCTTACCTTCGAATTTGTAATCTTAAAGTAACTAAAAAGTAATAAGGAAGACCCTGTAACGATCGAGTTATAATGCCCCTTAATATAGGGTTTACAGATATATAAACCACTATATAGGGTACATAAGGTACGGTACAGGGTATAACATAGGGCACTTAAGGCTCGTAAAGGGCTACCCCTAAGATTACACGTAAATAGCGACTGAAAAAGACCTTTCCTGGGCCTCTACGAGGTAACGCACTACATTTATAACCCTCTATACGTTATTAATTGTCAGCGTGGGAGATTGAGGCCTCCCCTAGCCCTGAGAGGGAGCCCTGGCGTCACCGTGCGACCTTCCGTCACCGTACTCCGACCCCGGATCTGACTCCTAAGTCTGTTGCAGAGCCTGTGATTAAGGTGGGCCCTGAGTCGGAGCCGGAGCTAGAGCCTCAGCTGCGCAGAACAGCCTTACGCAGCTACATACACTTATAACCTTCTTTCCTTATAGCTAAGGAGCCAGTTACTACTACTTAGTTAAGGAAGCGGGCTGCAACGGGCGTCCCTATTAACGAACAGGTGGGAGAATTGAGTTTGGTCCCTGCAAGGCCCGTGAAGAAGACTAGGAGCGGCCGCACGGTCAAAGCTACGGAGAAAGTAATGGGCGTAGTGTAATAGTAGTGCGTAGTGAATGTAGTGGAAAAACGCGGGGTCTGGCTGGGGTTGTAATAGTAATACTAGAATAGTTTTTGGGCCTCACGGCCTTGCGGCAATGCTGAGAATCATTTGGATCACAGTTTGGTATCAATAATTGGTATGAGTTACTGCAAAAAAAGATCTTCTACTATTGCAGTAATGGTGGAAGCCACGCAATTTGTGGGGGGGTGCCCCCCCAGTAAAATGGCCTGTGCTTGGGTGCCCCCCTATCAGATGCCTATTTCTATTAATGCGCCGCCATCTATTGCCAGCGTGCTTTCGACCGCTGTCCCGGGCGAGCTACAAACGGCATTCGTCTGCGGTGGCCCAGCGTTGACATCGTTTCTTTTCGACTCGCTACATGGGGAGCTGCCTAAATGGATTCTGGATCTGCCTCCCGAGGTGTTCGAATACCTCGTGTCGATGGGTGCCGTGGCCATGAACCCTACCCCTCGGCCCACTAGGCCCTCCAGTACCATTTCCTCGATCTTCACGGACACGACGACCAGCGCTATGGCGACCAGCACCACGGCGACAACCCTCGCTGGCTCTACAGCACCTTCCCCGTTGTCGCAGCCGGGGATCATTGCAGGCCTGGTTCTAGGGATAGCATGCCTCTTCATCATTGTCGCTGGCGCTTTTTATTTAGTGGTTCAGAGGCGATCTTTTACGTGGAGGAAGAAGGGGAGAAACGAAGTCGGGAATACAGGCAATGACGGGACTGGACTTGATGATCTGCCTGGCCCTTACCAGAACTCGCTTGAGTCGCTGCAGCTGAAGCACCATGTGCACTAGTTGCAGCGCCTTGATCATTTCCAAGACTCAATCTATTCCGGAAGGCAACTTTTAGAGGGTCGTGACCCAGGGAGGGAATCAGAGTGATAATCGAAAACCGAGCCAAGGTATCATAGCACCAACAAAATGCAGAGCGGGTGCTGTTTCTCTCTTTTCGCACGAGGCCATTTTTGTACGTAGCGTTGTTTTCGTGCCGGCTCGCGCGGTCGGGCTCCCTCTTTGCAGGTCAAGCAATCACTCTTGTTTTCACAACCACATACGTGATTCCACGTGCGAGCATTCCTTCGAACGAAGCGGCAAGATGCGAATGGGACTATGATTGCCAGCAAGTAATCTAGTGAGTTAGCAAGTTCAGAAAGTCCAGAAAGTACAGCAAATCAGGTATGTCAGCACGAATCGTTCATTTTTATAATAAAGCAGAGTTCGCTGGATGGGCTGGGGTAGGCCGGCGGTGACGATGCCATGTGCATGGATGATGGTACCCTTGACTTCTGAGATCCAGTTACGTATATGGTTAGAAACCTTTCAGGCAAGACAATAAATCCCTGGCCGTGAAAGAGATCACTGAGATTCCGAAGAAACTGGACGATCCGGTGCTCAAATCTTCAGGGTAGCGTAGGGCTCAGATGATGTTCTCCACATGATTGCACCAGGCCAGCACAACACCTACTGGTGCCAACGCTGTCAAGCAGGCCGCTGGTCCAGAGGTCCAACACCGCATTGGCTCACAGACGAGCAGCACATTCTTGGCTAGAGGAACTGAGGTTCTTAAGATTCAGACTCTATTAATCATGGGCGGTACTAACAGTACACATACAGAAGTACCTTGTACAATACCTTGATCGCCGTGATCAACTTCCCATTGGTTATGGGGGTTTTGGATTGTTTCATCTCTGGCTTGTAATTGAGGTGTTTTCCTTAGACGACAAAGAGATGGCTCACAAATCAAGTATCCTTCACCCGCTTACCACACATTTCACTCCGCCGAGTGACTGAACCAACGCGGCCATCCGCTCAGGAGTATGGGGCCCCGGCCGGTTCTTCCTCGTCCCTCAGGAACCAAACTGCGCGCGGACATGCTATCCAACCCAAAACTCCGACGCCAAGGTCCTGTTTGGCATTGGCGTCAAATTCTACTCCCCAGACCTGCTGTGCCCCTCCGGTCACACCACAACCGGCGTGTTTTTGGAGACGGGCAAGCCACGACGGGGTTTTTACGTTTTCTCCTCGCAAACCAAGAAACTCACGGATTTTAAATCAGGCGTATCGTCTAATTTGGAAAAACTCTACCCTATCAGCACCATGGCAATTGACGAGACTGGCGCCTTTTGCTGTCTCATCGGATACACGATAGATCCCGGCAATCCCTGATGCACCAAGACACTCACCGGCCCGACAGCCATCGGGGTTGTACGGGTGCCATGTCCACGAAGGCGGCGAAGACTACCTCTTTGCGACGAGCACAACGACGGTCAGGCGGTGGTGCCAGGATCAAAGCTCCCGGGCCAGAAGAAGCACTAGGTGCAGAGCCGGTTATGGTGGAACACGACGGCCGTGAGCGCTGGCAGCGAGTCGAGCTGGACGGGAGAGTGAGAGCAGAGGCGGGGGGGATATAGAAGATCTGAATTGCCGGGATATTAGGTTGCATAGCAGCATGGTGTGTTTGAACCATCAGATCATCTGGCCAGGGTGAAGCAGAGGCTCTGCTGAATATTATTACATGCATGGGGACAATGGAGGGGACGGCAACTCTTCGAATTGATTCTATCTCTGTCCAAGGATGGATCGGTAGCGGAGATTCTTCCACAAGAGCAGCTACCTCTCCTACGTTCCAAGCAAAACAGAAAGCGCCGCGAGGGACAATGCATGTACGGCCGTTTCCAGTGTAGGATGTATGAGAGGCGCGTTGAAGGGAGAGTGGTTGATCGGAATAGCGTCCAGGGAACGGTCTTCCTCTCTTGCGCGACGGACAGCTTTCAGATCTTCCTTGCCTACAAACCAAAAGACGTATAGGGCGTTAGCAGCGGTAGCCAGGCGGGGGAAGTCCTCGCATAGACGACGCGGCAGGTACTCTAAGACCTTTCCGGGACCAAAGAACCCACCAAAGATATCCTTCAACTTCTTAGATAGCCCGGGATGGTTCGTGGTCAGGGGTGCCCGGACCGATATGGTCATCTCGGGTGGTGAGGTTGCGTCGACTTCAATGCTTCGCTCTTCACGATCTCCCTAATACCGTCCATCAACCGGGACCGGATCCTGCTTGACGAAATCCTTGTGGTGTCGGGTGCCCGCTTGATCCGACAGCTGCTCGAAACACCTCTAAGCAGGCGTATCGACTTCTTGTGACGTATTTAGCTGGCTAGATCTTAACGACACCGGTCCTAACCACCCAGCGTAGCGTCCCCCCCGCGCCAGTGATGGGTAAGATCCCCTCTACCTTTCGCTACCAAGATGCAGAAGGTTCCTAAGAGGGGTAGTCGGCACTTAAACGGTAATTGTGTAGTGCGACAGAGGCATCAAAGCTCCAGGGAGTGAGACGTAGGGGTATATATCTCACTTTTATGTTTGCCTGTACTTGGTTTATAGTAAGGTAGTACAGTAAGATCCTAACAATAAGAGGATGACTAAACTTATTATCCTAGATAAAAGTATACTAAAAGGTAAATTATAAGTCACTGAGGAGTTTAAACGGATAAGGCGATAAAAAAGAATATTAAGAGGCGTGCTATTCACAGTAGTAGTAAGGCAAACGCCCATTATGTCAGAGAGAAGAGACTGGAAACCACCAGAACTATAGATTTATAACCATTACCACAGACAGCTGCGTGGTTTTGCCACACGGCTTGCCACCATTTACAACAATAAGGAAGGCTCTTATAAGTGGTGCAAAAAAATTAGATTGTTACTCGTACTGTTTAACTTGAAAGGTTATGGCGTTCTGCGGTGGCTTATAAAGTACAGTAAGCGGGCAGTACATCTCTGAACCAAGCATATGCGGTTCTTAACCCTCTCTGTCCACTTAACTACAACAAAACTCTTAACTGAGGCCCGGCTAGCAAACTCACTAATACTTCCGAAGAACACCTTCAGCCCGAACTATCCTGCAACCTGGCAGAACAAGATATCGTAGCACATACAATTTCCATTCTCGTACCTTGCCTACATGAATATTATAAAATAAAGGAGCTAATTCCACTAGAATCTATGCCTTTTGGAAACCTAAATCTGCGAGCCTGTACGCGGTTCTGAGGCGAAGGATCTGCGGCGATGGGGCATTAGCACTGGGACGATATTTTAATAAAGGCTTTCCACTTCTTTATTGATCCAGATACATTTTCCTTTGCTATTATTTTTATATTCCACTCCCTCTTACACCTTCTTCACACACATCCCCGGGTCCGCTTACCAAAAAACCCACCCTCCAAGAAGGCTCCAGTTGCCAAAAAGAAAATCCAACGTCTTCTCCTTCTGCCCGCCCGCTGATCGCCCTCCTTCCACTCCCCTCTACCTGCTCTTTACCACCGTCCTCCAAACCCCCTCCACTCCCTTTCACCACCACCTTAGCACCTTACACTATCAGCCGCTCTTATGCAACACACCTTGTAATACAAAGCAAACAACTGCACACCGAACCCATCATCTTCATGATCCCTGCCACCAGAATCAAGCTGTTGCCTGCGCATAAACAACAGCCGCCCATCATCCACCGGCACGCTCCAACTTCTTGGTCTGGTTTTCCTGTCTCGGACCCGTTAGCAGCAGGTTTCCTCGGATCCTGCATCCGAATGTACCCGTCTCTAGTCAGGTTTGCGTTGGGGGTGCCGTGCCAGTGTTGGGTTTGCGTTTGTGGTTGTGTCTGCATTTGCATTTGCATCTTTTCTTGTACTGGGTATTGTTGTGTCATGATGACCTGCCAGGCCTGGTCATGGGCTGCTCCTGGAACAGGCCCGTTGGGCCTTACCCATTGAGGGGGATGTTGTAGTGTATTTTGGAGCCCTGAATGGTGGTGGTATGCGCCCGCGGGCTGGCCTGGGGGTTGGTAGAGCGGAGGGGGAGCTTGTGGATGCTGAGGAGTAGGAGTAGGAGTCGGAGCCGGTGATGGGTGGTGTGGCTGTTGTGCGGACCAGGTGGCCGGGCCAGGTTGGTAGTGCGCCTGAGGGCTCGGTTGAACCGGGGCTAGGGGCTGTGGATGTTGATGCTGCTGCTGCTGCTGTGTAGGCTGCTGTGGATGGGAATACTGCTGGCGGGGCTGGTTGACGCCCACATGAGGCGGCGAAGCCCCGAGACTCAGACCAGGCAGCCCCTGATGGCCATGTACTGCCTGAGGTGAAGAGAGCGGCTTCGACTCCAGGTTGGGGACTGTCGGCTGATGAGGGGACTGTGTGGGTGCTGGTGTCGGTGAAGGAGCAACGTATGAGACGGTGGCCGGTGCGGCGGCGTTGGACTCCGACCTCTGGACGGATCTGATCGGCATTGTGAAGTCGGGAATGCTTGGCAACCTGATGGTATCAGTGTCCCTAACGCTTCAAGTTGTCAGAGGTCAAGGCGAAAGGAGTTCAGCAAACCCGGGCGGAGGGGCAGATTTGGGTCAGGCCAGCCTTCATAAATGAGAGAGGGAATCAGCGGTTCAGGGGATAGAGCATCACCCTGCAGCTCTCCCACACTTTCACAAATGCAAACTGTTTTCAGACGCACCAAATCTCCACTTTCTATTCCGGGCTGTCAGCCGCATCGTGGGGCGCCAGTTCATCGACGCCACCTTGGACCCATGCCACGTCTGGGCGTCAGACGCAACCGTGTGCCCTCGAATCCCACACCTTCTCCTTCTGACCGCGGGCCTCGACCGTGACGTCGTGCGGAGAGACCATATTGACGGCGCAGCTGTCGCACTTCAGCATCATGCTTCCGCAAAAGAGGATTGCCAAGTTCTGGGAACCAATGAAATCTACAAAGATCCGAAGGGTCGGCGCGGAGGTGACTGCGGCAAAGATAAACTCGGCACTAGCCGCTATGGTTACCGATGCAGCGAGAGCGGTTCCATGCCAAGCGCGGCGAGGTGGAGGGCGGATTGACGTTTGGTGTTGAGTAGGGTTGGGTCTGCGCCGGAAGAGAGGAGGGTTCGGACGGTTTCTGTGTGGCCGTGTTGGGATGACACCATTAGTGGGGTGAGGCCTTTGGAGTTTGGGTAGTTGATGTCGTCTCGAGCGGCGGTTGTGGTCTGAAGGAGATGGTGCACGATGTTGGCATGACCGCGGGAAGAAGCCCAGAAAAGAGCAGTGCTATCTCCTGGCCCCTGCAGCCGCGCATCGGCACGCCAGGAGAGGAGATGGAGTATTTTCATGTGGCCAGCATAGGCAGCTGCGATCAATGGCGGGAGGTCGGTGCCGATAAGCTGGTTGATGGCCCAAGCGAAGCCTCGCTGGAGAAAGAGGAGCATTATTTCCTCACGGCCCGAGTACGCTACAAGAGCAAGTGACTACTTCTTGGCGTTGGGCAGGGATCCGTATGGGTCGTGTGGAAGTCCCAAGGGATCATGTTTGTGATCAAGAAGGGCAACTACACGATTGATGTCGTTGTTGGACACGCTGTGGTGCAACTCGTGAAAAACAACAGTCGATGTCACTTTCCGAGGCGTTGTCGGTGGTGTCGGTGGGCGGAAGTATATTCGACACCCCTGTACGAATATCGTCAAAGATCGTGCGCTAAAACTTAGCGAGATGAGGGCCGCTGTTGCGGCGCACCATAGGGGGCGAATTTGACATGAAAAAGCAAAAGAGAAATACCTACTATAGCTTAGCGTCAGCTCGCTAAGCTATAGTACGGATTACTCATCTCGCTAGAATTTAACGTTCGCCCTACTAGAATCGTCTGTCGATTTCAGCTCATCCTCCCAGCCCACCTGAATAGAAAAAGCGAGCTGGCAAGTAACATTTGATGTTCCCGTGGCGCTAGACACCGAGGAGCTTCTCGGTGTGTTGCACAGACTAGGAATGTATCGGCAAATCAGCGGCAGGATATCGTGACGGTGGCGAGACCTCACCATGCGCCTCACCCATGGTCATGGAATGATAAACTACCAATATCCCCATCCCCACAACTGATCTGAAATTGATACGGCATTCTCCCATTGCCTTGTCTCCAGACCTAGTGCAGAGCCTCCTGTACCACCAGTACCACCATGGCCACAGCCATATTCACCACCATTGCTACTTCTGCCATGTTCACTATCATCACTACCACCACTCCCACAGCACCGTGCATTTCCTCCCGGTGGATTACATGATTGGAGAGGGGGCCGCCCCACCATCATGGCGGCCATGACCATCAACATGTTAGCGACTGGGAAGCGAAGTTCCAGAGCATGGGCAAACGAGTGGAGCAGCATCAAGGGAGCGGCAGCCTCTTGCTTCGATGACCTTGAGACGCGACTCAAAGGGAAGGAGGACGAGAGCGGCAGCGGCAGCAAACCCGAAGGGGACAAGGGAGGCAACAATAAGGCAAGTGATTCCAATTCCTAGGGGCCGCGAAAACAAAATAGCACAAGAACGGAGCTTAGGAGTAGAACACGTTCCAGTCTCTCAACGCACTAACACAACCGACAACAGGGAACTGGTAGAATCAGCCGAGGAGCGGAGTGTTTTTTGACAGTGAAGCTTCAATGTGTTGCTCTATTGGAGTAATTAACGACAGGATGCGAGTGCAAGAAAAACTAGATATAGTAGCGACAGTTATAAGCCACAGAAAGATCTCCAACCCGTTTGAAAGCCCCATCCAACTCAGTTGCTATCATCGACAAAATCAGGCATGGGTGTTGCAGAAGGCTTGATCAACCCTGTTCCGGCCGTATGATTTCCCCCACTCGTCCAGGTCCGCGAAGCCCGAACCGAGGCCACCACAGTGGACAGATATCGCATCCACAAACTGGTCATATTCCCACCGAGCACAAGGGGCGTAATGATCCGACTTGTTGCAAACCCAGGCGACGGCGGCCCCGATTTTGATCCAGGCCGCCTCGCGAATATATGCGCCCCAGCCCGTGTCGCATTGGTTGGTGAAGAGGCCCCAGGCGGTATTCCAGTCTCCCGCATTCATACCCCCGCCACTGCATTCGATATGGTTGATCGGAATTGAAATGGCGCGAGGAGCAAGGGCGCGTCGCTCGGGAGTGAGCCCCGACAGAGGCACAAAGGTTTTATTGGTGATCTGGCCGTCTGCACCCAGTGTAGCGCGGTAAAAGCCATCTGGTTCGTCTGCGCCGACAATTATACCACCTTGGAGGCGTCGCTGCGGGAATGCAGAGTATACCCGGTCGTGAGCCCCGCAAGGAGGAGACCAAAGAGGGAGCTGGGCTTCATGATGACGGATAGTTGAACAGCCAGTAAATAGCTCTGGAGGTCGGATGAGTCTGGCGAGGAAGGGAACAGGTAAAGATATAGGATAGGACAAAGAGTTTGGCCGGGCAAAGTTTTTGAGTTGATGTCCGGTGACTTCCAAACTGGGCTGGAGTCGAGAAGTCAAAAACATGGAGCACGCTGCCGGCTTTATACAAAATGAACCTGATGATCAGGATCGCTCTCTCATATCACGTCCTCACGCCGAACCCCCCTCCTAACAGTGTAGATGCTGCAGTGCGGCGCAGATCCCTCTTTGGCACACATCGGTTCTGTGTGTTGGTTGCCGTTGACAACTTTCAAGTCTGGGGTTGGCCAATATCAAGCTGAGGTGGTACAGTGTAACTTGCGCTCCTTTTTGCAACTGCGGTTTTTGGCATATGCAGGGATTGCGCCAACGTAGTACAAGCATCACCTGTGCCAAATCTTTGCAACCTCCTCCTTCGGGCATATGCGGAGCTTGCATGCTGTGCCCTGACTCGTATATGCACTTAATTCTGAGCAGTATGGAGCTCCGTGCATGGAGAGCAAGATCTGCCGTATGCATTTCGGGGTAAAACGAGGATTACGGCTGTTGACAGAGTGAGAGGTACGCGGGAAGGACGCGGAACCAGTGCGAAGACAGAAATCGCTCCACCGACATAATTACCCACCATGGGCGAATGGGGCGGTGTTCAATAAAGGGGGGAGGGGGGCCTGGGTGAGGGCTTTCGAAACCATTAGCATCATGTTACCGGGGCGTGTGGGAGGTTCACGGGTCAAAGTTAGAGGAGGCATCAAACTCGGCTATTTGCGAGCTCTCGTAGCCGTCAATAGATAACCACGCCCACATTACAATGGGTAATATTCCCTATTTTGGTTGAGGTTGCCGCATCTAATCTAGACTCCAACTTGTGCGGTGGATTTGCTTCTTCATCATTGTTCCAAAGTCTTGAAGTCGCTGTAATCCCTCGAGATAAGGGTGACCGCGACGCTGAGGTCTGTGTTAGCTTCGTGGCCCGCCAGAACAAAGCAGGGTACGAGAACGAAAACATACTCTCTCTTTTGGTCGCTCGAGAGGGCATCGATCATTCCGGCCAGAAAGCCACTGGTTCCAAGAGCTGCGAGGCCTCCTCTTGATACTACCATTCGTAGCGCGGCTCCAGTGTGTTGCATCGCAGTCAGAATGTCGCCAATGGAGACCTAGAATAAGATTTCAGCACTGAGGATCTCTACTATATCCTAAAGAACGCAGAACTACCTCATCTCCGGCCAGTATGACCGCTTTGGCTATCGTTGAGTCACGAGGGTTGCTCCCCTCCTCCAAGATGGCCTTGTTCAGAGACGCGATGCAAGCCACCTTATACCTGAGGGCATACTCCAAGTACCTGTGGGGGTCGCCGCCATGCAGGGAGTGCAGACTACGACAGGCCGGGATGAGGAGGCCATTCAACATGCCGGGGTCCGTCAATGCCAGCGATACCCACTCCGTCTTTACTCCCCGCATGTATGCTTCGGGAGTTGGGAAAGTGCAGGTAGAGAAACTACCACGACTGACAACGACATTCACAACTGCTGGCCGTTAGCAGCCATCGCGTTTATTCTAATTACCTGGTGGCTTTTCGGGCGGGAAGGCCATGGACTGGGGACTGTGACTGTGGGGTGACCGGTGCCATCGGAAGCGGTGAAGAAGCAGGATTGGGTAACGACTCACGGTGGTCAAGGAGGTAATGCTCGAGCGTCGAGATTGGTCTTGCGGCTGATGCAAAGGGGTCCGTCGGGGCAGCGGAGAGCAGGGTCTTCGGGCTCGCCAACGCCGACCTAAACCACCGTTAGCGTTCTGTAGTTGCTGCAGAAGTCATAGGACTGGTCTCCTTATTAGAGTAGGGATATACGGACGCATCAGCAAAGTGCTTAGCTTCTCGTCTCTTGGCGTCTTGATACTCGGCCATCCGCTCTCGCCTGGCTCGGGCATGGGATTCTCTCGCGGCATACGACCGGGCTATTTTTCGCGAAGCGATAGAAGCTGTGCCATCTGCATTCTCCAAGAAGATGAACTGACTCCTCGGTCGGACCGCCAGGTTTGATGGGACCGATGAAGCAGGAGGCTTGCAGGCATCTACAACAGGGGCTTCGGCCGCCATACCGCCCGTCTTCAGCGCATGAGCCATTTGAACCGAACTGCGACGAGTGAACTTCTGCAATTATTCTGTTGGGTTAGATGGGACATTTATTCAGTTTGCCACATTCGGAAGGCGCATTTCTTGGCCAGAGAAAAGGATGAGGTGAAGTTCCTTGTGCCACAGCCCAACTTACCCGGCCATCGGCACTAAAAATATAGGAATTATCCTTATCTGCGGCATGCCGTAATTGAATACTACGCACCGTCCATGCAGGCACCTTGCATGAAGTTCCCCGAGTTGAGCCGCATCAGGAGTGATGCCAAGCTTTGCAATGTCCAGGATAGGGATAGCGTCCCTCCAAAACAAAAATGACATGTCAAGCGGTCGACAGAAAAAACGGACTCGAATAGCAAGGTAAATGGTGTGATGTGGCCCAATTTCACAATAGTTCCACTCGGCCACACCACCAAAGAGTCAAAAAATGGTCGATTCCATGGTAGAGTGAATGAAGACAGTGTTAGCCGGCGATGGTCGGATGACTGCATTCTAACAGGGCGATACATAGTGGTACCTAGACCGAATAGAGGGCTGCACCTATTTTCAGGTACCGAGTCCGGTTTTTTTTTGTCGACAGGTTGCCTGTCTACACGGTAAGCCATCGTTGATTATCTAGGATGGCGGCCGGGGCCGGTTCATGCGCTACCGGCCTTACGGCGGCGAGAAGGGAATCATGGACTAGATTGGAGACTATTAGGTGGCAATATAAATATCTCTCACGGCTGCTGCGGTTTTGAAGTCTCCGATCTATCATCCATCTTCTAACATTTCTAGTTTAATTCCCGAAACATATTATGGCCCGGCGGCCCTACGCGAAGGGGACACCTTGGTACGATCTGCGCAGATGGGGGCTATTGGCATGGGCTGGAGCGGTTACGGCAGTCATTGTCGTTGTCGCCGTTATCGTTGTTCCTGTGCTATTAGTTACGAGGCGAAACAGCAGCGCAGACCCTTTTCCGAACTACGCGAAGCTGAACTATTCGATACATGAAACGTGTAAGCCTGGAGTCTCGATGTTCAACCTTCAGGGGCGAGGGCGGCTGATCATATCATTCAATGCATCCAGACCGAACAAAACACTTTTTTGACAACTTCAACTACCGCACTGGCGATGATCCATGTACCTGCTCAGTCCCTCCATTCTCTCCGGACCTCTCGTGGATAGCTAAGTGAATTCTAACTCGGTGACAAGCGCATGGGCACGTTCACTATGTCGGATCAGACAATGCGGCAACATATGTAAGAATCCCCACGGTACCCCTATTTCAGACAAAAAAGGTACTCTCGCTAGGTAATTAACACCACATAACTTAGAACCTAACCCCAACCTTCGCCGACTCGGTCATGGTAAAGGTTGACAACTCCGTCGGTCCATCCTCAAGTCCAGACGCCTCAACAGGCCGCTTCTCGGTGCGCCTCGAGTCCAAAAAGCAATACAACCAGGGCCTCTTCCTCTTCGACGTCAAGCACAGTCCCTACGGATGCGCCACCTGGCCGGCTCTGTGGCTCGTTGACCCGCACCACTGGCCAGCCCATGGCGAGATAGATGTCATGGAGGCAATCAACCCTGCGGCCCCGTTAAGCCCTACTACGGGAAATTTGGCCACGTTGCACACCGGTCCGTCGTGCCGCATGGACGTCAAACGCAATATGACGGGCTCGGTCGCTAGGGTGCTTGGCTCTGACATCCTAGCGACTGACTGTGATGTCAGTCCTGGCAACAACAATAACAACGCCGGCTGCGGTGTGAATGGCAGCCCCGAGACATACGGCGCAGCCTTCAACGCGGCTGGCGGCGGCATCGTGGCTGTTGAGTGGCGTGCTGAGGGCATTCGGATATGGCAGTTTGGAAGGACGGCTATTCCCGCAGATATCAAGGCGGGTGAACCTGACCCGAGTGCCTGGCCCGTGCCGCTGGCTGATTTCCCGAACACGAACTGCGATATCGGCGGACACTTTAGGAATGCCAGCATTGTGGTCAATATTGACTTGTGCGGGGACGCTATGCCTGAGAAAGTGTGGGGCGCGTCAGGCTGTGAGTAATTGCCTTCCCTTGGGACAAAAACCCCTTGTTCTTTGCTTTGATAGATCTCGAAGAGGTGGCGCATGGAGATGAAGCTAGGAAGAAGCTAACTTGGGCTATACAATTACAGGTCCTACCCCCTGCGTTGGCTCGCATAAGTGCGTCGGTGGTTGGACTAAGAACAACTGTACGGACTTTGTATCGAATAATCCCCAGGCGTTTACAAATGCGTACTGGGAATTCGGCGAGTTTCAAGTATACAAGGATTCTCAAGGGGCCTGATAACATGGGCACTCCTAGTCTGGTCACTTTGATAATGGTGCCATGCTCAAGAGTTGCAGGGTGTCAATGTTTGGAATTCGGGGCTGGGTGCTGGCTTTAGAGACTGTGATCCTCGAGCAACGAGATCTACTGAGATTCTGGTAATGGTCAGCTTGTTTGCACGATTCCAGTTACGATGTAACGTACAAACATAACCGCATCTGACTCTGACCAGCTTGACTTAAAATGGAGGCTGGGCAGTTTCCCTACTTTCTTTAAGCCGCTTTTGGCAACCATTTGTGGTCAGTTCCAGCCACACTTACCCTCGCAGTTTAGAAAGAGAACACATCCCCGTACTGTAGGATCCGTCTCACCTGTACTGTAGCTCCACTAAACGCCTATAGATAACCCTAACCCTGGTGATAGACGCTTTTTTCTCCACGTTCCAACAGGACAAAAGTCTACTCCGCCTCGCTGTTCAGGGAAATGTTAGGACCAAATGGAAGCGATCCACACGACTGGGCTCGGGCACACCTGTAGGGCATGCGCGAGTGTCAACCCGGCAACCCCGCCCTCCAGCAACCAGCACCCGAAATGGCTTCTTGTTGGCCATGCTGATAATTAAGAGGTTGCTCTGTCCGGCGAAACAAAGAGAACAGCAGCTGTGGGAGGCGACGGTTGCGATGGTGCAGCTCTTGCGGATTTTCGATAATACCCAGGATTGTCGGCTGCGGTCCAACCGTGAAAACGCAGAAATCAGCTCTCCTTTTGTATGTGGGCAGGACGGCGGGGTCATGCGATGCGGCTGACAAAAGTCCGAAGCGGGGGTTGAATATCCGAGCGTTCTGCATGGCGGGTGCATCCAACCGTGTAGGTTGGGCACCATGTTTTCGCTCCCCGCATCTTGTCAACTGCTCTTCTCACGCGTTCTTCATTGTTGACAGCGCGAATCCACCATCAATGGCTGTCACTTGCGAGCCCTGCAAGAAGACTTTCAAGACCGACGAGAGCCTGCAACGGCACGTGCAGGACTCGCCGCGCCACAAACACAATCAATACTGCGAAGTCTGCGATCGCTACTTCAATCGAGTCGATAGCTTGCAGCAGCATCTTCAGGAATCCAAAGCCCATAAAAATGTGGCTGCCGCTGCCGCTGCCGCGGAGGCCAACACCACTAACAACACGCCGCTTGACGAGTTCTTCCTCTCGTTTCAGACCTTTGAGTATGATCCCACATTGTCACCCGCCAAGTCTTACAGCTTGTTGCGTCGGCACATGGCATGGTCCAGGGAGAGTCCAGAGGGAAAAGAAGCATGGGAGAGGTACAGGGAGGCCTTGGTGGATGAAGTGAGGGTCTGGTTTGGAAACGAGAACGATATCGCCGCATGGAATACCTTGTGTCGGGCTATTGGGGTTCAACAGCCCCCTGAAACTATTGATGCATGCGTGGGGGTATGTTTTCAATCGATTTGTCGCCGTGATCCCCTGCAGCTAACACATTACCATTACCCAGGTCATTCGAAACACCCATGTCAATATCGTTGACTTGATCGAGTGGGGCAGAGGGGGAGGGGGAGAAGAAACTGTGGAGGTATTCAGCAGTATGGGGGCACTCCGTGAGTACACTATCACATCCCAGAAATACTTTCCCCTGGATGCCGTGGTAAACGAGCGAGGAGAGACAAACATTGTGCTGCGGCATCTACTTCGCAAGTTCTTTCCCAAACAAGGCGGACGAGCAAGATTCCTAGTTTGATGTCATGCTCGATTCCTGGATATGTCTGGCAAGACTGAAGAATTTGGATATTAGGAGAAGCAATGCGGATATATTGTAACCAGCAATACTCAGATGGTTGAAAGAGCGAGGAGTCATTTTCATGACATACACTCTGTGGTTTTGGTGGGTCCAAGCCTGACAGTTTAAACAAGAGTAAGCTCCGTCGCTTCAAGCTCCACACCCGAAAAGTGACTATTCTTGTCTGGCATCGTCAATACTACGCCGGTTCCCATCCTCCGGAATTCATCAGGTACGCGGCCAGTCGCCTCGAGAAATAACAAGCTGTGCATGATGTGTTGATACTCCAGGCGATGGCAAATATTATCGCAGCGGGCTGTCGTGGAATCGAGCACGCAGGGGGCCGTGGTCGAAGACCCCAGCTCGGCAGTCTTATGCTCCACATCAAAACAACAGAGCACCCGCAAGTAGTCGGGATGTCGCCGGGGAGCGGCAGTAAAGCGGCGATAGCTCATTATCTCATACATAACCTAGAAGGCTATCGGACTCTCTTGGCCCTCCTCGGCCGTTCCGACACTAAACGTAAGGAGGACTTCTTTTGGCAGATCTCTGAGGTTAGCACCTTGCCGGACCACTGCACGGTAGAGTCGAAGAACCTCGTATGCTTCTCGTCTAGAGATTGGTGCCTCTATGTGTTAGAAAAGCGCTCCGGCATTACACTTTTTTATGTGTGCTTACAGTTAGAGACCCATCCTTTCTTCGCGGTGGGGGAACAGCTGAGGAGTACAAACTTGAGTGTTCGCTAGAGCTTCTCGCTGTTTTGGGTGTCTGGCTTCGCTTTTCCGTAGAAGGACCATTTTTCCTGTGAGAGGGTATCTCAGTAGATCTTTTTGAAGGTTGCTGTGGGTCTTTGCATGGTTATCTCTTGTCTAGTATTGTAGAACGTCTTGTTCTAATGCCTGGCGTTTCGGAAAATTCTTCTATACTAGACGGCTGGAGAGTTTGACAACCAGTTCTAGGTTTCTGGGAGGTTTAGCGCATCTTTTGCTTGGGGTTATGTGTGTTGCCTCAGGGTGGGCGAGCATCTTTCGCACTGCCTCTTGGAAAGTTTTTTTGGGATCAGAACGTACTCCTCCTAGATTTGGTTTTAGAGCTCACCGGGAGGGAGAATCAAGGGGGAATGGAGTGGCCATTTGGCATGTTTAGTCGCCTGAGGACCGGATCCGATTTACATTTCCTGATGCTTCAGCTTGTCAGGCTAGTAGAAAATGAAGACTAGCCCCTGAAAACCACATCCCAAGTCACTTGTGCACGCCTGGCAGTTGCCCTAGCACACCCCAAATACAACACAACTTCCACGGCGGCCTCAAGCCCAGTACCCCTTCCAGCAGAGCAACAAGCCCGCTGTAAACAATGAACCCTCGGTTGCATACACGGAACTCCCTCCTGTATCCAAGCCTAGCCATGTCGTGGGCCACATCATTCTCGAAAAGCCAAGTCCTAGGGCGCACCACCCCAGCGAGGTGATGAGAACGGGCCACCTTGGCTGCCATTTGTTGTGGTGAAGGATGATGGACAGACCCGAGACGAAGAGAATGCTGCCGTTCAGATAAATGACTACGGGATCTTGACTTGGGAATATCTCGGTGTTTTTGAACTCGGTCGTTGCGAGCAGAATCGCTGTCGGTCCAAGGAGACGGGCGAGGGATATGGACCGTGCGAGGTCCATTGCGATTGATTGATCCT
>Ga0247758_1001200_pt1 | contig 20392 bp, 1 predicted proteins | sample UWRJL156409C4_FD_180950 | JGI IMG/M metagenome (GOLD analysis project Ga0247758, IMG submission 180950) | Plant litter microbial communities from Arlington Agricultural Research Station in Wisconsin, United States - UWRJ-L156-409C-4 | ecosystem: Environmental > Terrestrial > Plant litter >...
TCGCTCAACGCCAACAATTCTTTCTGTTTCTACTTAAGGATTCGCGTGAATGGCCTCGTTTTCTCGCGAAGAATGCGCGCCTTCGCGGCCTCTGGTTGGCTACAGCGCTCCCAGCGGTCTCTGGGGCAGTCGATCCAGCCCAGGTAAGGGCGCGCCGGCACCGCAGTTAGCCTCCGGCACGCTGTGAGAGCTTTACAGTAGTAAGCAGTCTTCCTTCCTCTCCGGCCCTCACGCTTTACGAAAAGCTTCGTTTCTAGTAATTTACTTATATAATGGTTTCATAAGCAGCTCCTTTACCTGTAAAACCGGTCTTAACACTTACACACGTACCTCTCGCCAAGCTCCCAGTTAACACCTTTTATAACCTCCCTATTTATTAGTGGAAGAAACGAGGCTGTAAATTAAAAGATTAAAAGGAACGTGGAGCTGGTTATATTAAATAACCTGACGTTATACGCTTAAAACGCTCTTATTCCAGAAGGTAATAAATCCGTGTGCTTAACTACCTAATATTCCACTATATTAACTGTAATAAAGTGTAAAAACGTTACTGTGTTAAAAAAGATAAGTATAAGTTAGTTTCTACTGTAAAAGCTAGGTCCTAACGCCCTTTAACGTACGTTAAGGCCGCTATTAAGTTTAAGATATAATCTCTAAATACTGTTAATAACTGGTAAAGGTGTAAAGATACGATTTTAAACGGCTGTAAGCCAGTCTTTCACCCTAAATGGCTATGTTTAGAGGAGGCCTTACATTAAGAATTTATTAACACACAGAAGTTTAGTAAACCAGTTAAAATCGGCTGGTTTTAGCGTACTGCACGTAAATTATACTCTGAATTTTATCTAGATTTTAAGGCACAGTTCGGCTTTAGTAAAGGTTAGTTCCGTAGCTTCTTTTAAAGGTGGAATATCTTGCTTTAACGGCTTATAAATTAAGCTACTAAACGGCTGGAGGATTACGTTAACATCACTAACACCTTCCTCTATTATATCTGTTAAATCAGCTAGCTAAAACTAGTTATTAAAGCCGTCCTTAAATCAGCCCCTAAATCAGCCCTTAAGCCAGCCCTTAAGCCGGCCTCTAAACCGGCAGTTAATAATAACCTTCCACTAGCAGTTAATAATAACCTTCCTTTAGCTGCTAGAGAGCCCACGCTAGTTAGCCCCCTTTTATTATTAACTGTTAAGATACCTACGTCGTTTACACTTAACTGTATTAAAGTTAAAGTGCTGGCTAGTAAGGCTTTAAAGGCTTGTAAATCACTACTGTTTTACTTAACTAACTACCTTTATTATTTTACTAATATTTTACAGCCGTAACTACTATCACTACTATTACTACCATTAACTATTAAGGGCTCTCTGCCAGCCGCTAATTAGGTGCTATAATATTAATTTTAACTGTCACATATTATTAATATTAATAAAACCCTTATACCTTTTAAGTACCCTGACGGCTAAACTTATAATAAAGTGGGGAATAAAACTATTAAGGCATGTGTTATAAAAGGGGGGTAGTTTAAGCGTATAGCTACGTTAATACTATATCCTTTAACCGATGGAATTCTTCGTGTAAAGGCCACATTAATTTTTAAAGGCAAGGGCCACGTGACGTTAAAAAAGGTCTAAGCTTAAAGCCTTAAGGTGATTACGTTATTTAATCTAACCACTTATAATATAAAGGCCCTTTATATATAGTTAATTAAATAGGTTATTATTCTATTAGTAAATAAAGCCCCTTTTTTATTAGTATAAGACTCTGCACGGTTTTATATAACTGATAATATTAAGGCTTTACTTTAGTATTACAGTATTAATCTTATAATTATATTAGCCAGTATAACCCTTAAATTACAGCCTTTAGATACATATATTAATAAGTGGATTAAGGTGGCTGTGGAAGAGGTTACGGATTGTATAGAGGTTAAATAGGAGGTATATACTAATTTTAAGAGGTAATCTCTTAATACTTAGCGGATTTTTATTACTTATGTTATTATAAAGGTTATACGGCTCTTAGCGAAAAGGGGTAACCTTATTTAAAAGTCTTTTATCGATACTAGTATTACTGTTACCCTTAACAGGTCTGAGGACTATTTAATTAAGATTAAGTGTCTTTAGGAGGCGAATATTAAGCCTGATTTTACTAGTTAGGAGATAGTAATAATAACTTACACCTTGGAGGAATATAAGCCAGACCCTGTTAGCAGCAACCCCTTATTTGAAAACCTTTATGTAAATTACTAGAAGCTTATAAAACGTGACCTGTTAGTTATTACTAAGTGTGACGACCCTGCAGGCCGTCACTTGGGCCGGAGCGGCCCGACAGATCCCCCACAGAAGGAACAGTGCAGGGAAACAGTACGCACGGTACTACACACTGGGCCAGGGGTGCAAAGACCCGAAGCCCCTACGACCAACCAGCAGTTGCTTAGTCTTGGCAGGAGTGCTCACCTACTAAGCATCTGTGAGACCTCCGAGCAAGAGGTGCTCAGTGGCAGATTACTCAGTCCTTCACTAAGTAACAGGCCACTAAGCAAGGTATAAGGTACTTCCAGCTGGTTAAGTATAAATAGTTATGGTTATACCTATAACTACCGTAAGGGACTCTGGTTCCTCACGCTAATATTCAATTATTCATTTATATCCTACTGTTTAGACTCACCTTTATATATTATAGTGATAGCAACCTACAGTAACATTAGACCCCCTGTCTAAGAATGCTAGCTTAATAAGCTGTCTTTAAAACACCCCTTACCTATTAACGTCCTGTTATATATTCTGTCTTAACCCACGCCAGTCCTTTTAAAGCCTGTGTTAGGTGTAGGTTATAATACGATATTAACGTCTTAGTTTTAAACATTGTTTATTAAACTCCCAGATACTACCTCCCTCCTATTAACATATTAATTTTAGGAAAAGGTAAGGAGATTAAAGAGGTATAAACCTAGCCTTAGCTCCCCACTATTAATAAATTAGCTGTATGTCTTGAAAACTTAAACTTTAACTAGTAGGGACTGGTTAAGGAACTTAATAAAACCTTTCCTGGGGATATTAAAAGCTATATTAGTCTTATTAAAAAACTTTAAGCCTAACTTAACGTTATTAAGTTAAAGAATAACGACTTTAAGGGCTTGTAGAAAAAATAAGTAAAGCTCCTTTTATTATTACGCTTTAAGGGAGACTTTACGTAACTGGAGTCTTAAATAGCCCAGCTCTAGAGTTATATTACCTATTACGATAAGTAGTTCTTTAAAAAAGAAGGAAAAGTTAGGTTTATTAAAGCCTTACTGGATAAAGTAGCTACTTACTAATATAAACCTTATATAAAGATAATTAATAACCTCTTTATAAACAGAGTATAAAAAGAAGCTCCTGAGACTTAAGCTCTTTTTAATAACTTTAACGTGTTTATTAACTAACTCTAGATTAAGTTTAAGGAACTAAACACTTTAAGGTAGGTTAAGTAACACCTTATAACCTTAAGGCAGATATCCTTAATCCTTAAGTTCTCTACACACTTTAAACTAAAAGTAGTTAAGACTAAACTTAGCTAAAAGGCCCTAATAATGTTATTTTAAAACAGTTTAAAGGAGCACGTTATTAAAGACCTTTATTAAAAAGACTAACTGGACCGTCTTTAAGAGTTAGTTAAAATAACTATTAAAGTTAATAACTAGTATTATAATTATTATTATTAAAAGAACTTTTAAAAGGAATGTACCCTTTACCAGCTAGGTAAACTTAAAAAGGGGAATTAGTTAACTACGATAAGTTACCACCCTGGACTAATAAATATTAATATAGTAAATTACTAGAACTAACCTAACTGTAATAAGCCTTAATAACAGTAATAGTAAAAGTAGTTTAAAGACCTATCCTAGGTTTAATGTTTTAATTATAATAAAAAAGGCTATATAGTATAATAATACCTATTATTAAAATAAGTCAGTTAAAAACCCGTTTTAAAAGGAGGAAAACATGTTAGGTTTAACTTAAGAGACGTTTATGTTAAGATAGTAGGTAACGAAAAGGATTACACTTAGATAGATAAGTGTAACATAGGAAATAAGGAAGAAGAAGAAGAACCCTAGGATATAGTGTATTTAATCTTTAAAGGTGTTTTAAAAGAGTTAACCACGGAGGTGTAGGTTGTAGAAGACTAACTTTAAGGTGGAAACTTAAAACTATTAAAGGTGTAGGTTATAGAAGACTGACTTTAAGAAGAGATATTCTAGTTAGCGGTTGTAGGCCTTGAAAACCTCACCTTATAAGCCCAGGAATTAAGGAAGTCCAGGAAAGACCCCGACTTAGAAATTACCAGAATGGTAAAGGGAGTCGAAGAACTAGCCCTTTAGGCCACCTGAATGGTAAAGTAAGCCTTAGAAGGAGAAAAAGAATAAACTAAGAGAATTAAGTTAGAAAAACGAAAGTTCTTCTTAATAATACCCCTTAAGACTTTTAAACATTTTAAGCACGTTAAATAGATTAGCACCCTCACCTTTCTGGAAAAAGGACAGCTTAGATAATTACCCCGCACTAAAGTTAGTGTACCTCAGACCGGTACCTTAAGGGTCCCCTAAGAAGGTATAAAGTAAACACATTAATAAAGGGTTTAGGAACTAAAGGAAAAATATTAAAAGTTAGTGGATAAAATAAAAGACCTGCAGGTTAAAAGCCTTACTGTAACGTCTAAAGATAAAGTAGTGGAAATTAAGCTATAACTCTATAATAAAGTTCGCTTTATTAATTAACTCGAATATCAACTTGTTAAAAAAGACTACTTTATAAAAGAATAAGTTAGGTTACTATTATTTAAGTTTTAGGAAGAGGTTTAGGAGAAATAACGTATATAAAGGTAAGTAAAAAAAGAGAAAGTATAAGGCACCATTTCCCCCGTCCTATACTCTATAACTATAACACTTATAGTTAATATTAACCACCTTAATTATAAGGACTTATTATAGATCGATTATGTATATAATAACTACGCTCTTAACTGGTATTATAGCCTTAAGGCCCTTTATAACCACTTCCCTAGCATATAAAGACAGGATTACGCTGTTATAAAAGTGGAGTTAAAACTAACTTATTATTAAATTTCCTACTCCTTAATAAGAGAATCTAGTAATAAACAGAAGGTTATTATAATTAACTAAGCTCCCACTACGTGTTAGTAAAGAGGGGTACTTAATAACTGCCTAGTTATAACGTGTTTATTACACCTTAACGGAAAAGCCTAAAAGTGGTGGAAGTAAAAAGACTACTAGTAGATTTAAAAGTAAAAAGATATTACTATAATCTAATCTTATAAAACATATTATCGTCTTATTAAAGACTTTTAAAACATCGTACCGTTTAAAGTTAACTGGACGCTAAGGCGTAAGAACTTAAAGAAGGTTAATTACCAGGTTTATTAAAACTGCCTGTTTTTCTAAAAGGAATTAGGAAAAGGTTACAAGCCCTTTAGAAAGGCCGGAAACCAGTAATTTGCTAATTAATAAAAACCTTAAAAAGAAGAAGAGGTACTTAAAGGTTAGGCCAGATAAGACCTTAAGGACAGATAATTACTTATTACAACCTGTACCTGACACAGGCCTCGAGAGGACTGGCGCAGGTTAAGACAGAACGTATAGCAGGACGCCAACAGGTAGGGGGTGTTCCGAAGACGGCTTATTAAGCTAGCACTCCTAGACGGGGGGGTTTAATGTCACTGTAGGTTGTTGTTACTATAATGCATAGAGGTAAGTCTAAATAGTAAGATATAAATGAATAATTAAATACTAATGTGAGGAACTAGAGTCCCTCACAGTAATTATAAGTATAACCATAGCTATCTATACTAACTAATTAAGAGGTATTTTATACCTTACTTATAATATCGTAAGTGCTTATTACATAAGCACTCTACACCACGTAAGCGTTTTACTTATAAGGTTTCTCCTACTCGCAATATAAGCACTCAGCATGCTGTAAGCAGCACCTTATTAGTTATAAGGGCTTCAGATCTTTACACCCCTAGCCTAATATACCTGGACAGTATACACTATCTTTCTACACTGTTCCTTTTACAGGGGATTTATTAGGCTGCCCTAGCCTAAGTGACAACCTACAGGGTCGTTACATAATTCCCCCTCTTTAATGTTCTTTTCCCACAAAGAACCCAAAAGGTAAGCTTCTCCTTTCACCATTTCACCATGTAACAAGTGTCCGGCTCCCAGGTCTTAAAACGGGAATAGGGTAAAAGCACTAACCGCTATTTAAACCTTACAGCTTATATATACACGTTTAGTAGCGAAATGTCCCCTTATTCTTTTTATAAGTCTGCCGACCCTTTACTTATTTATCAGGTTTTAAACTAGTTTAACAGTTACAATTACTGTTTAGAGAGGTACCGGCCTTCCCAGTGTAACGTTTTTAATATTAATAAAGTGAAGTTAAAGGCTTTTCTTATTAAAAAGCAGAACCTTAACTTATAAGTTAAATCTACTGTTTAACAGCTTTATAAAGCTATTACTAAGCTTTAAAAGGTGTTAACGTGCCTAACGCGCCTTTATAAGTAACAGTCTTACCTTAAGGACTGGGCTGTGAAAGTATTTAGTTATAAAGCGGAGTTATTAGAGTTCTAAGAGAGTAAAGAGGCTAGGTTAGACGCTCCTCCTAAAGACGTAAAGTCTTTTAACTAAGGGAACTTTCTAATAAGGTCTTTACAGCAAATAGTCGCTTTATAACTAGGTTTATAACTTCCTTTACTAGGGGCCTATAAGTATAAGTTTTTATTTCTTCTTTTCTTTTATTAATTTTTTTCTTTAACAGTATTTATTTTTATATAAGGCTTATTAGGAGCTCTAAAGATCCTACCTTTTTACTAGGTTTAAGGTCCTTATAACCTTAGTTAAGGTTTTAATAAATGTCCTTCCATACCTATTAAGGAGTTTCCTGCCACTTTTTAAGCTTTAAATCCCACAGTAGTCTTACTTTTTAATATAGTAGTTTAAATGTCAGATCTTATCTTATTTTTAATTCTTATTATTAGTTTTAATTAATCTAGATTCTTTTAGTGGAACTCTGTAATTAAGTTTAAGCATTTAAGATTTTTAATTAACTTTTACAAGTTACTTTTAAGGCTATAGTCTAATTACTTAACAAGATACTTAAATATGTTTTTTCCCTTCTGTAAATTTATAATTTCTTTAATGTCGTACTTATCCTTATTAATGTTAACCTTAATCTTTTTTTCTAGGGGAACTCCCTTTAAGGTGGGTTTTAAAAGTAAGACGTGAAAAACCTTAATCTACACCTTTATACTAATAGGTAGGTTTAGTTTGTAATTAAAGGTAGTAACCTTTTTCTTAATTTGGAACAGTCTGTACTTTTTAAAGTTAAGTTTCTTATTAAGTTATTTCAAATACAGGTTTCGTGAAAAAAAGTAAACGTAATCCCCTTTTTAAAAAATCAGTCCCTTAACTCGTTCACTATTATAATAAAATCTTTTCTTAAGCCCTAATTATTTAATTTAGTGTTTATTAGTAAACTTCTTTATTTATTCATATGTAAACTTAAGTTCGGTTTACAGGTAATTATATAATTCTTACATCTAGTTTATACAGACTGTAGCTTAAGGGGTACTGGTAAGTAGGCCTTGACGGAGCTTAGGCTCCTTACTGTAATTAGTAAAGAACGGTAATATACTTATTAACTTAACTAGTGTTATATTATAGGTTATCTGTACTGTTAGTAACAGCTTAAGCTAGTTATCTTATTTAAAGTTAACGTAAGTTTAAAGATACGTTATAAGTATTTAATTAACTTATTCCGTTTAACTATCTGTTTATAGGTGGAAAGCTGTTAAAAGCTTACTCTTTACACCTATTCTCTATATTAGTCTTTATTAAAACTTCGACACGATTAGCTTATCTTAATCTGTAACGATATTATTTAGTTAAAGGTGTTATAAAACTACCTCTTTCTTAAAGATGTAAGTAAGTTACTTTACTATTATATCCTTTAAGGTTAGTAGAAAGTAAGCTTATTTCGTTAATCTATCGATTACTATAAGGATCTAGTTATAAGCGACTCCTGTAGTAAGGTCCTTAGACTTTAGGATCCCAGTAACGAAATTAAATAAGATAGAACTTTATAGCACTTATAATACAGGGAGTGGTTTAAAAAGTCTATAAGGCTTATATTACTAATTTTGCTTACAGTAACAGACATTACAGTTATTAACCACTTCTTTAATTAACTTCTTTATTCCTAGGAAAGCGTATACCTGTTAGGCTTACGTAAGAGTCTTAGCTTAGCTTATATATCCTTTAAGTTAAGACTTATAGACTTACTAAACGTACTCCTTTTATTTATTTAAGTTATAAACGTACAGTTTCTTTTAATATTAAAGCTTTACTCTTAGTTTAGGCGCACCGTTTACGCTTTTTAATAATAATTCCAGTTAATAACCAGTTTTGTTATAATTTAAATATATTAGGCACTCCTTCTTATAATTTTACACGTGCCTTAAGAAGTCTCCTAAAGGGCATTTATACTTACAGGTGCCTTCTGTTAACCTTTTTACTTAAAAGTCCTGTTATTACTAATAGATGTTATACTCTGTTTATAAGTTTATACAGATATTAACAGTTTATTCTAGTATTTAATCATTTAACACTTATAATATGTATTCTATCGTGCTGTTCTTTACTTTGTTAAATATAGTAATAGGGATTAGGATTAGATTAGCATCTTTATAATCCTGTCTTTAACTAAAAGCATTAGCTTACTTATTATCTTTTCCTTTAACGTAATGAATCTGGAAATGGAATGGGGTTATTAACTCTACTTATTATGCTTACTGTAGATTAAGTTCTTTAATTAAGAAGTATTAGAGGTTATTATAATTTAAAAAGACTTAAACTAGTTCTTTTATACCGCTTAGATACAGTACTTACTTAATAAAGTATTAAATAATCGCTATTAGTTCCTTATTATAGATTAGATATTATAGGGCTGGCTTATAGATTCCTTTTAATAAAAAGGCAATTAAGTAGCATTTCCCATTGTCTTGGACTTAGCTGAGTTCTCTGCTAATTACAAACTTTAAGGAGTTTATCTTAACTTAAAAGGGTTTTAAGAAATTAGGGAGTGCTAGGACTGGCGTTATGACGAAGGTGTGCTTAAGGTCTTTAAACGCCTTTTACTGTCTACCAGTCTATTTAAACGGCTTCCCTTCGCTTATAAGTTTATAAAGTGGTCTTACGATTTTCATAAAGTACTTAATAAAATAACAGTAGAAGTTTATAAAGTTAATAAAGGCTTATAACTCTTTTTAATTCTTCAGAGTAAGTTAATCCCTAACTGCCTTTATCTTCTCCAGTTACATTTTAAGCTTTTTAAGGGTTACTTTAAACCTTAAATAGTTTAGTTCCTGAATGTGGAAGTGGCTCTTTTCCAGGTTTATTATTAGTTTTGCTTTCTTAAAAGCTATTAGAACCTGTTATATATACTTTCAGTATTCCTTTAAAGTTTTAAAGTAAATTAAAACGTTATCTAAATACATAAAGATAAACTTATTAAGGAAGAAGCAGAGAATATTATTGATAAGGTTTTAGAAAGTTACAGGGGTGTTTATTAACCTTATTAACATAATATAATATTAATAATACCCGTTACGAGTCTGAAAAGCCGTTTTATACTCGTCTTTTTCCTTCACTCTAATATAGTTAAATCTTATAGGGAAATTGAGGCTAGAGAACTAATTTACTTTAATAATCTGTTTTTACATTTCCGTAATAAGTAATAATAAGTAGCGGTTTTTAATTATATCCTTATTTAACGTTTAGTAATTAATAACTATACGTAGCTTACCGTCTCCCTTTCTTAGGACGAACAGCACTGGGTACCTTACTGGGGACTGGGACTTTATAATAAACCTGTTTTTTAAATTTTTATTAATATACTCCCTTAAGGCCTTAACTTATTAAGGGTTTAAGTAATAAGGTTAAAAGCTGTAAAGCTTTATTCTTAGCTTTAACTTAATTTTATAATCTTATAGTTTATAATCTAGTAATTATAATATCTTTTTTTAAAATAAGGTAAACTTCCTATACTTAACAGGTACCTTAAACAAGTCAACTTCTTCACTTATCTGTAAATTAGCTTTTAACTTCTTTTTACTTTCTAAATTGTTATTTAAGTAATATAGTGGACCTTTTAATCCTTTAACTGTCTTAATAAACCTAACCTAAACTGTATTTAATTTTAAGGGTTTAATATGCTTTTAAATGCTTCGTGTATCTTTAAAGCGGTTTAATACCTTCTTAACTTTCTCTAAATAATAATTACAGTTAAGGGACTTATTAAAGGTAAAGTAGTTACTCCTCTAGTTAATTATAAGGTTATACTTTTCCAGCTAAGGTAAACTTAAGATTATATTATACCTTATAATTGGTATAACGTTAAAGTCTACTTATTATTTATCCCCATTCACTTTAATTAGGAGTAGTGAGTAATAGGTGACTTTACCGTTATTATATTAGTATAAGCCTCTTTCATTATTTTAAATAGGGATAGCCTTTTTATACTCTTCGTTAGGGAGTTTCCTTCGGTTAACTAGTAAGGGGTGCATTAGGTTAAAAGCACTTCCGCTATTAATTACTGCTCTTACCCTAAATGGCCTCCCTCTTCCGTTTATTATATCGATATTAATAAAATAGTATTTATACTCTTTTAATATTTAAGTTATAGTAATTACCTTTCTTTAAAGTCTTATTTAGCCTAACCTTTAAATACCTCTTCTTCTTCTTAAGGTTTTTACTAACTAGCGAATTACTAATTTCCGGCCCTTTTAAAGGGCCTGTAACCTTTTCCCAATTCCTTCTAAAAAAACAGGTAACTTTAATAGACTTAACGATTAACCTTTCTTAAGTTTTTACACCTTAATGTCCAGTTAACTTTAAACAGTATAATATTTTTAAAGTCCTTAATAAGTTAATAGTACGCTTTATAAGATTAAATTACAGTAATATCTTTTTACTTTTAGATCTGCTAGTAATCTTCTCACTTTTACTACTTTTAAGCTTTTCTATTAAGGTGTAATAAACACGTTATAATTAGGTAATTATTAAATACTCCTCCTTACCAGCATATAATGGGAGCCTAGTTAACCACAGTAACCTTTCACTTATTACCAGATTCTCTTATTAAGGAGTAAGAGACTTAGTAATAAGTTAATTTTAACTTTACCCTTATAACAGTATAATCCCGTCTCTATATGTTTAAGAAGTAGTTATAAAAAGCTTTAAGCTTATAATACCAGTTAAGAGTACAGTTATTATATACGTAATTAATCCACAGTATATCCCTGTAATTAAAGTAGTCGATATTAACTACTAATACTATAATTATAAAGTACAGAACAGGGGAAGTAACGCTTTATTCTTTTTCCTCTTCCACTTACCTCTATATACGTTATTTCTCCTAAACCTCTTCCCAGAACTCAAGTAACAGTAACCTAACTTATTCTTCCACAAAGTGGTCTTCCTTAATAAGTTGATATTTAAATTAATTAACAAAGTAAACTTTATTATAAAGTTTCGACCTAATTTCCACTACTTTATCTTTAAACGTTATAGTAAAGCCTTTAACTCGCAGGTCCTTTACTTTATCTATTAACTCTTAATATTTCTCCTTTAACTTTTAAACCTTTTATTAGTATGTTTACTTTATACCTTCTTAAGGGACCTTTAAGGTATTAATCTAAAGCATACCAGCTTTAATACAGGGTAACTATCTAAACTGTCCTTCTTTTAAAAAGGTAAGGGTATTAATCCATTTAACGTACTTAAAGTGTTTAAGAGTCTTAAGGGGTACTGTTAAGAAGAACTTTTATTTCTCTAATTTGATTCTCTTAATTTATTCTCTTTTACCTTTTAAGGTTTACTTTACCACTTAGGTAACTTAAAGGGCTAGTTTTTTAACTTCCTTTACTATCTTAATAAAGTCTAAGTTAGGGTCCTTTTTAGACTTCCTTAATTTTTAGGCTTATAAGGTAAGGTTTTTAAGGCTTATTATAACTAACTAGAATATCTCTTCCTAAAGTTAGTCTTTTATAACCTGCACTTTTAGTGGTTCCGAGTTTCCACCTTAAAGTCGGTCTGTAATGACCTGTACCTTTATAACTAACTCTTTTAAAATACCCTTAAAAACTAAGTATATTATATCTTAAGGTTTTTCTTCTTCTTTATCCTTATCTTTTAAGTTACACTTATTTATCCAGGTGTAATCTTCTTTATTACTTATTATCTTAATATAGACATCCCTTAAGTTAAACTTAATATACTTTCCTCCTTCCAGGACGGGTTTTTAACTAACTTACTTTAATAACGGGTACTATTATACTATATATCCTTTTTTATCGTAGTTAAAACATTAGACTTAGGATAGGTCCTTAGGCTACCTTTACTGCTGCTACCGTTAAAGCTTATTACGGTTAGGTCGGTTCTGACAGTTCATTATACTAATATCTATTAATCTGGGGTGGTAACCTGTCACAGTCGATTAATTTCCCTTTTTAAGCTTACTTAGCTAATAAGGGGTCTGTTCTTTTTAAAAGTTCTTTTAATAATAGTAATTATAATACTGGTTATTAGCCTTAATAATTATCTTAACCAGTTCTTATAGGTAATCTGGTTAGTCTTCTCAGTAAAGGTCTTTAATAACGTGTTTCTTTAAACCACTTTAAAACAGCATTACTAAAGCTTTTTAACTAAGCTTAGTTTTTATTACTTTTAGTTTAAAGTGTGTGGAGAACTTAAGGATTAAGGATGTCTGCCTTAAGGCTATAAGGTATTACTTAACCCACTTAAAAGCGTTTAGTTCTTTAAACTTAGTCCAGAGTTAGTTAATAAAAATGTTAAAGTCGTTAAAAAAAGCTTAAGTCTTAAAGGCCTTTTTACACGCTTTATTTGTAAAAAAGTTATTAATTATCTTTATATAAGGTTTATACTAATAAGTAGCTACTCTGTCTAGTAAGGCTTTAATAAACTTAACCTTTCCTTCTTCTTTAAAGAACTACTTATTATAGTAGGTAACATAACTCTGGAGCTAGGCTATTTAGGACTCCAGTTACGTAAAGTCTCCCTTAAAGTATAAAAGTAAAGGAAGCTTTACCCACTTTTTTTATAAGCCTTTAAAGTTATTATTCTCCAGCTTAATAACGTTAAGTTAAGCCTAGAGTTTTTTAATAAGATTAATGTAACTTTTAATATCTCTGGGGAAGGCTTTATTAAACTCCTTAACCAGTCCTTATTAATTAAGGTTTAAGTCTTTAAAGCGTGTAACTAACTTATTAATAATAAAGAGCTAAAGCTAAACTTACGCTTCCTTAATCTCCTTTCCTTTTCCAGAGGTTAATATATTAGTAAGAGAGAGGTAATGTCTGGGAATTCAATAAACAGCGTTCAGAACTAAGACGCTAATATCGTATTATAACCTACACTTAATATAGGCCTTAAGAGGACTAATATAAGTTAAAACAGAACGTATAGTAAGACGCTAACAGGTAAGGGGCGTTCCGAAAACGGCTTATTAAGCTAGCACTTTTAGATAGGGGGGTTTAATGTTACTGTAGGTCGTTATCACTATAATGCACAGAGGTAAGTTTGAATAGTAAGACATAAATGAACAATTAAATACTAATGTAAGGAACCAAAGTCCCTTACAGTAGTTATAGGCATAACTATAACTATCTATACTAACTAACTAGGAGGTACTTTATACCTTACTTATAATGTCGTAAATGCTCGTTACGCAAGCACTCTGCACTGTACGAGCGTTTTGCTCGTGAGGTTTCTCCTGCTCGCAATGCAAGCACTCGGCATGCTGCAAGCAGCACCTCATTAGTCGTAGGGGCTTCGGGTCTTTACACCCCTGGCCCAGTGCGCCTGGACAGTGTGCACCGTCTTTCCGCACTGTTCCTTCTGCGGGGGATTCGTCGGGCCGCCCCGGCCCAAGTGACGGCCTGCAGGGTCGTCACATTACTATAACTTAGATGTTAAAAGAGTATAAGCATTATTCCATTAATATTAACATAATAGACGGAAAAGGGAGGCCGTTTAGAGTAAAAGTAGTAATTAATAACAGGAGTGCTTCTAACCTAATACACCCCTTATTAGTTAATTAAAGAAAACTCCTTAATTAAAAGTATAAAAAGGCTATTCCCATTTAAAATAGAGAAAAAGGTCTATATTAATATAATAATAATAAAGTTACCCACTACTTACCACTTTTAATTAAAGTAAATAAGGATGAATAGTAAATAGACTTTAATGTTACATTAGTTATAAGTTATAATATAATATTAAGTCTACCCTAACTAGAGAAATATAACCCTGTGATTAATTAAAGGAGTGGCCACCTTACCTTTAATAAGTCCCCTAGTTGTAATTACTGTTTAAAGAAAGTTAAAAAGGCATTAAACCGCTTTAAAGACACACGAAGCACTTAAAAACACGCTAAACCCTTAAAACTAAACACAGTTTAAGTTAAGTTTATTAAAACGGTTAAAGGACTAAAGAGTCTATTACATTACCTAAATAATAATTTAAAAGGTGAAAAAAAGTAAAAAGCTAATTCACAGATAAGTAAAGAAGTTAACTTATCTAAGGTACCTGTAAAGTATAGGAAGTTTACCCTGTTTTAAAAAAGATACCATAATTACCAGATTACAGATTATAAGACTATAAAATTAAGCTAAAGCTAGGAGCGAAGCTTTATAGCTTCCAGCCTTATTATTTAAACCCCTAACAGGCTAAGGCCTTAAAAGAGTACGTTAATAAGAACCTAAAGAATAAGTTTATCGTAAAGTCTTAATCCCTAGCAGGGTATTTAGTGCTATTCATCTTAAAAAAGGGAGACAGTAAGTTACATATAGTTATTAATTACTAAACGTTAAATAAGGATATAATTAAAAATCATTACTTATTACCACTTATTATAAAAATGTAAGAACGGATTATTAAGGTAAATTAGTTTTCCAGTCTTAACTTCCTTATAAGATTTAACTATATTAGAGTAAAGGAAGAGGATAAGTATAAAACGGCCTTTCAGACTCGTAACAGGTACTATTAATACTGTGTTATATTAATACGATTAATAAACGCCCTTATAACCTTTTAAGGCCTTATTAACAGTATTCTCCACCCCTTCCTTAACAAGTTTATCTTTATATATTTAAATAACATTCTAATCTATTCTGAAATTTTAAAAGAATATTAAAAACACATATAACAGGTTTTAACAGCTCTTAAGAAAGTAAAACTAATAATAAACCTAAAGAAAAACTACTTCCATATTTAAAAACTAAACTATTTAAAGTTTAAAGTAACCCTTAAAAAACTTAAAATATAACTAAAGAAGATAAAGGTAATTAAGGATTAACTTACTTTAAAGAATTAAAAAGAATTATAAGCCTTTATTAGCTTTATAAACTTTTATTACTATTTTATTAGGTACTTTATAAAGATCGTAAAACCACTATATAAGCTTACAGGAGAAGGTAAACCGTTTAAATAGACCAATAAATAGTAAAAGGCGTTTAAAGACCTTAAACACGCCTTTGTCATAACGCCAGTTCTGGCCCTCCCTAATTTCTCAAAGCCTTTCCAAGTCGAAACAGACTCCTCAGAATTCACAATCAGTAAAGAACTCAGCTAAGTCCAAGATAATAAGAAACACCACCCAGTCACCTTCTTATTAAAAGGGATCCACGGCCCAGCCTTATAATACCTAATCTATAATAAGGAACTAATAGCGATTATTCAATACTTTATTAAGTAAGCACTGTACTTAAGTGGTATAGAAAAACCAGTTTAGGTCTTTTTAAACCATAATAACCTCTAATACTTCCTAATAAAGGAACTTAGTTTATAATAAGCACGATAGGTAGAGTTAATAACCCTATTCCACTTCCAAATTCACTATATTAAAGGAAAAGATAATAAGTAAACTAATACTTTTAATTAAAAACAGGATTATAAAGATACTAATCTAATCTTAATCCCTATTATTATATTTAACAAAATAAAGAACAGCACCTTAAAACACACATTATAAGTGTTAGATAACTAAACACTAAAATAAACTATTAACGTTTATATAAACTTATAAATAAAGTATAACATTTATTAATAATAACAAGACTTCTAAATAAAAAGGCTAATAAAGGGAACTTATAAGTATAAGTGCCCTTTAGGAGACTTCTTAAGGCACTTATAAAACTATAATAAAGAGTACCTAAAGTACTTAAATTATAATAAAACTAGTTATTAAGTGGAACAGTTATTAAAAGGTGTAAATGGCACACCTAAATTAAAAGTAAAGTTTTAATATTAAGAGAAACTATACGTTTACAACCTAAATAAATGGAAAAAGTACGTTTAATAAGTTTATAAGTCTTAACTTAAAGGACATATAGGCCGAGTTAAAACTCTTACATAAGCCCAGTAAGCGTACGCCTTCCTAGGAATAAAGAAGTTAGTTAAAAAAGTGGTTAATAACTGTAACATCTGCCATTAAAAGTAAAATTAACATTATAAACCTTATAGGCTTCTTAAACCACTCCCTATACCATAGGTGCTATAAAGTTCAATCTTACTTAACTTTATTACTAAGATCCTAAAGTTTAAAGACCTTATTACAGGAGTTACTTATAACCAGATCCTTATAATAGTTAACAGATTAATAAAATAAGCTTACTTTTTACTAACCTTAAAGGATATAATAACAGAGTAACTTACTTATATCTTTAAGAAAAAGGTAATTTTATAACACCTTTAGCTAGATAATATTGTTATAAATCAGGATAAGCTAATTATGTTAAAGTTCTAATAAGGATTAATATAGAGAATAGGTGTGAAGAGTAAGCTTTTAACAGCTTTCCACTTATAGATAGATAGCTAAACGGAGTAAGTTAACCAGATACTTATAATATATCTTTAAACTTATATTAACTTTAAATAAGATAATTAACTTAAACTGTTACTAATAGTGTAAATAACTTATAATATAACACTAGTTAAGTTAACAGGTATATCACCGTTCTTCACTAACTACGGTAAAAAGCCTAAGCTCCATTAAGGCCTGCCTACAGGCACCCCCTAAACTATAATCCACATAAACCAGATATAAGAATTACATAACTATTTATAAGTTAAATTTAAATTTACATGTAAACGAATAAAAAAGTTTACTAATAAACACTAAACTAAATAACCAGTATTTAAAAAAAGACTTTATTATAATAGTAAACAAGTTAAGGGACCGACTTTTTAAGAGGGGGATTACGTTTACCTTTTTTCATAAAACCTGCATTTAAAACGGCCTAGTAAGAAGCTTAACTTTAAAAGATATAAACTGTTCCAGATTAAAAAGAAGGTCACCACCTTTAATTATAAATTAAACCTACCTGCCAGTATAAAGGTGCGGATTAAGGTTTTTCACATCTCACTTTTAAAACCCACCCTAAAGGGAGTTCTTTTAAAAAAGAAGATTAAAATTAATATTAATAAGGATAAATATAACATTAAGGAAGTTGTGGATTTATAAAAGGGAAAGAACACGTTTAAATATCTTTTTAAGTGGTTAGATTACAGCCTTAAAAGTAACTTATAAGAACTAATTAAGAACTTTAAATGCTTAAATTTAATTACAGAGTTCTATTAAAAGAATTTAAATTAATTAAAGCTAATAATAAGAATTAGAAAAATAAGATAAGATCTGATATTTAAATTATTATATTAAAGAGTAAGACCATTATAGGATTTAAAACCTAAAAAATGGTAGGAAACTCCTTAATAAGTACGGAAGGACATTTATTAAAACCCTTAACTAGGGTTATAAGGACCTTAGACTTAATAAGGAGGCTGGGCTTTTAAAGCTTTAAGTAAGTATTATATGAGAATAAGTACTGTTAGAAAAAGAAGTTAGTAAAAAAAAGGCCACCCCCTACATATTAAGGAAAAAAGCTACAGACTAAGTTAAGAAGAGGTTACTAATTATAATAACCCCTTAAAGAAAGAACTGGCAGGTGTTCCTATTAAAAAGCCCCCTTAGTTAAAGGACTTACTAACTTTAAGAGGAGTAACTAGATAAGCCTCCTTTTACTCTTAGAAACGAAGGATCTTTACTTCCCAGCTAAACGTGGAAAAGGCTTACTCTTCCATCTTATAATACTAGACTTTAATCCGTTTAAGTTAAATAATAGCTTTATAAAGCTTTTAAGTTTTTAGCTTTAAATTCTACGTAACAGTGTCGTACTTAGTGTTAAGACGGCGCTTTTTAAAAAAGAGCTGTTAAAGGAAAACGTTATTATAACTAAATGTATTACATGAAAATAAAGCCCCTATTAATAAATATTTAAAATAATTATCTAATTATGTAATAATAAGATAAGAAAGTAATTTTAAAAAATAATAACTGTAAGGTAACATTTATAATTTAAAAGTTAAAGTAAAGTCTGTAAGGTTATAGTGATAAGAGGTGCTGTTTTTTAAAATGCACTTTTACACACAGTTAGTAAGTATAGTTACGTTAAAAAAGAAGGAACGCCCTTATTAAGATTCTTTATAGAAAAAAAATATTAAAAAGGGGGAATTGTGTGACGACCTTATAAGCTGTCACTTAGGCTGGAGCGGCCTGACAGATCCCTTATAGAAGGAACAGTACAGGGAAACAGTATACACAGTATTACATATTAGGCCAGGGGTGTAAAGACTTAAAGCCCTTATAACTAACCAGTAGTTACTTAGTCTTAATAGGAGTGCTTACCTATTAAACATCTGTAAGACCTTTAAGTAAAAGGTACTTAGTGGCAGATTACTCAGTCCTTTACTAAGTAACAGGCTATTAAGTAAGGTATAAGGTACTTCTAGCTAATTAAGTATAGATAGTTATAGTTATACCTATAACTACCGTAAGGGACTCTGGTTCCTCACACTAGTATTTAATTATTCATTTATATCCTACTGTTTAAACTTACCTCTATACATTATAGTGACAGTAACCTATAGTGACATTAGACCCCCTGTCTAGGAGTGCTAGCTTAACAAGCCGTCTTCGGAACGCCCCTTACCTGTTGGCGTCCTGCTATACGTTCTGTCTTAACCCGCACCAGTCCTCTTAAGGCCTGTGTCGGGTGCAGGTTGTAATACTAAGGCACGTGGTTTAGTAATGAAATCTAAGGATATAAAACAACGGCTTATAGATCTTTTAGAGGAGTAAGATGCTGAGAATTTTGTAGATTTAGAGGTTAATGACAAAGAGGTGGATTATAAAGAATAAGGAGTGCCAGGAGCAGTAAGTTTATAAGCAGTTTTATATTAGAATCAGCTACTTAATCTACCAGCCAGTCTTTTATTCCTACTATTACTGTACTACCCTAGCATAAAGAACAGCGCTTTAAAACACTAAGATTTACGGAATCCACGTAAATCCACAAAATCCACGTAATTTAAGGTCCCTGGTTCTGTGGGGGGAGCTAGTCTTACCGCCTTCAGGGGGTTGGCTTCCACTAAGCCAAATCTAGCGATTTTAAAAGGGTTACTTACTTAGAATCTAGAGGCTGGAGCGGTGGCTTTACGTGGCTTATAAGCGTGCACGTTTACTAAGTAAAACTGGATTTTGTGGAAAAATACAGTAGTACGTAGTATCCTGGTAATAAAACTAGGATTATATTTAGTATACTAGTATATTAGATAGGTAGGGTATATAATATACTATTACTTAGAATATACTAGAATATAATGTACTGCTCTGATTAGAGTATACTAGTATATAACATACTAGTTTATGTTAGAAACACTGCACACTGGAATCTGTGGAATTGAGGCTAATTGAACTGGGTTGCAACTGCTTGATTGAATTGCTTCTACGGCTCTCTGGCGTTGCTAGAGAGCCCCTTATTATAGTACTGCGTGGTGGCAATAGTGGTGGCAAACCATGGCCTTAATCAGCTGAACTGACTGCGTCAGTTCAGCTCCCCTAAGCTCCATTCAGCTCTGTTGCCCACACCATCTTTCTGTGCATTCCGGCCTTCGGCCGGAGCCCCGTTCTTTTAAGAGTTTAGAATATACTAGTGTATGATATCCTAGCTTAGAAAATCGTTATTCCGACATTGGAGACGTTGAGAAGCCTTATAACTGCCGTCCTGGATAGTGGCTGTCAAAAAGAAGGGGTTCGGCTCCAAGGTCGAATCCAAGAGCTCTCGTCAGCTTGTGTGAGGATGCCTGGCACAGCCAGTAATCTAACCGCTGTGCCACTGAGCCAGCGTAAGCTGGTTTATGCAATAAGTGTATGAAAGAGAGCTTCCTAGCTCTGCCAGAAAGCTTAACAGAACCAGA
>Ga0247758_1001202_pt1 | contig 20359 bp, 31 predicted proteins | sample UWRJL156409C4_FD_180950 | JGI IMG/M metagenome (GOLD analysis project Ga0247758, IMG submission 180950) | Plant litter microbial communities from Arlington Agricultural Research Station in Wisconsin, United States - UWRJ-L156-409C-4 | ecosystem: Environmental > Terrestrial > Plant litter >...
TGTAAGTAACTCCGCTGCCATAATGAGAGGGGTGGAAAAGGGGTGCAGCCCAAGCAGTTGGGACAAGCAGAGAGCGAAAGGCCGACGGCCGCGGTAGGGGAGGCAGGAATAAGTCCCTGTTCGGCGTCAGGCAATCTGAAGTTATCCGCAGGTCATGCCGATTACAGACGAGACACACATGCCAACAGCATGCGGATCTGAGAGGTACATACTGCCTGCATGTTGCTCCTCAAGCGCTCCAATCATATTTGCCGTGGCCAGCAGCCATTACCACCCCGCTGGGTCTGGTGGAAAAAGAAATCCCTTGCCACGTTGTGACAGGCCGGTGGCCATGTTGACCATGGATGTCGAGCAAGGTCCCCCGCATCATCCTATCTTGCCAATTTGCTGTCTTCTTAGACGACTTGGAGCTGTCCAGTCCATGCCATACTGCGTAGGTGAGGTAGCTAGGTGATGTCAGGAAAACGATGGGTAAAATGAAGATGGAGAAAACAGTCGAAAGGCACAGACATCCCGTAGCGGCGGGCGAGCTTTGGCTGCCGTCGTTGCCGTCGTTGCCGAACCGTCAAAGCTGTGATGGAGAGGCCCGACCCGTAAGGGAGGAACATTGCGGCGTCCTGGGAAACGGGGCCCCTCCATGGCGACGTTGTATTGCGTCAGTCGGTTGCTTCCCCCCCTGAATCAAATAGCTGTGATGCACTAATGGGGCGCCTGCAAGCCATCGTCTGTGCGCCAGGCATGCTTGGCTGGAGCTAACCACTCCCAGCAAGTCCTGCGAAAGCTAGCGGTTAGTGCTACTCTACCCTCGCCCGAGAGAGTACCCTCAATTGAAAACAACAATGGTAATCGAGACTGGGGCTGAACCAATAGCGAGCCAAGGGCGAAATGCGGCTTTCCCTGTTTGCCATGCTTCGGCGATCGTGCTGCGTAGGGTTCAATCCTGCGCCAGGGATATATCTCTCGTGAACCATCCACGTTGCGATCAGCGCCGATCTGACACCAAGTTGCTTTCCTTCTTCCAAGACCTAAGCACTGCGTGCCAGGATCGATGCTCTTGGCCTCCCATTCCGATCCTTGATCTCGACCGACCATGTCCGACGCAGCGGCTCCTTCGCCATTCCCGCCCCCTCCGTCGAACCCAGACGAGAATGACGCTCCTAGGATCATTGGGGCCACCATGGCCATTACCGTGTTGGCCTTAATCACGTACTTGGCCCGCATGTATGCGCGACTCTTCATGGTCCGCAACACCGGGTTAGATGTAAGGAGAAATCATGGATGCAGCGTGTGCCGTGTACTGAACGTATTGCGAACAGGACTACTTCATGTCGCTGGCGATGGCCATGGTGATCGTCGGTGAAGGGTTTATCGTTGCCTCAACTTCCTACGGCGCGGGCAGGCACCTCGGCGACATTCCACTGGAAAACATCTCGATGGGAATGAAGTTGAACTTCATCACGCAGCCCATCTTTCTTCTTGCCATCTGTATCGTCAAGTTAGCCGTCGGCTCGACGCTGCTTCGCATTGCCACCGAGAAGATTTACAAGAGGATTATCATCGGGATCATGTCGTTCATGGCGTTTTACACCATCGGATGCTTCTTCGTACGTTTTCGAGAAATGGGCGTATGGGGATTCGAATGTCTGCTAACGGTCTTTGATAGACGGTCGTCTGCCAGTGTACCGACATTCGCGCGCTGTGGGACCAGCAGATCGCCCAAACCGCGGTTTGCTGGGGGCCCAAGACGCTTCAAGGCCTCTCGTACACCAACGTGACCCTCAACATCCTCACGGACTTCCTCTTCGCCGTCGTCATTCCCGTGCCCATGCTCTGGAACCTCAACGTCAACAGGCGAACACGGGCCTCGCTGATTTTGGCGCTCGGGTTGGGCTGCTTCGCGTGCGGTGCGGCTATTGCCAAAATCCCCTCGATCGTCAACTACGGCAAGACCGGCGACTGGCTCTGGGACTCGCGCGACATGTGCATCTGGACCGTGGTGGAGTGCAATGTGGGCATCATTGCCGGCAGCATTCCGGCGCTACGGCCGCTGTTCAAGAGCGTGCTTGGCAGTACCTTGGGAGGCTCCGGGAAGGCTACCAACGGATCAGGGTACATCCGCCAGGGCAGCAACGCCATGAACTCGCGCCGTAGTGCCTTCAAGTCGGCGAACAAGTCGGTGAGCGACGAGACAAGCAGCGAACGCGGCTTCAACGACGCCAGCTACTTTGAGATGGGTAATCGGGGCGCCGACAAGAAGCCGACCACCACGGCCAACGTCTTCGCAGATGTTGACGCCCTGTCGAGCGACGAGACTGTCAATCGTGTCGCGCCGCATGGTGCGGACTCCCGCATGGCCGCGAACGGAATCACGAAGACCGTGACTGCGTCGGTTAGGTTTGGCGAGAAGGCCTAGCGAAAGTAACTATTGTTCATTTGTACAAAACAAGCAGCAACTTTGCGAAATGCAATCTTCTTCGAGCGTGATGTTCCGGCTCTTGACCGCGCCGCCTCGCGTTGCAGCCCCCGACTTTATCCTAGACCCGACCTGACGCATCGGGGAAGGCGTCAAGTGACGCGTTTTACGCTGCCTGTCTTAAACGTAACTTGTTAACGTATTCTGGGGAAGGATTGAAGGCAAATCGTGACATCGCAGAGTGCCACTCATCATGCGGAGCTTCGTGATGGAAAAATTCCCCCCTGAATTTCACATTGAAATTTAGCCGGAGAATTCTGCCCCTGGAATGGCAAGTGCCCCTGAAAAAAACAACCCTAGCCTAGCAGGACCTCCACTGGGTCGTGTCTGACTCGCAGGCGACAGCGCAATGGAAGCGGGCCGCTGACCGGCAGGGATCGGAAATAGCCCCAATCCGGGATAGCGTCCGACGTTCCCTATCGCGCCATTATCGCGAGAGTCAGTGAGAGATAAGATCAGAAGCCTCAACAACACAACAGAAGTGTAGACACTCACCAGCGCCCACCAGCACTCATCATCCACGCAGCATGGACTCGCAAGACGTCGCGCAAGCGAATCCGCTGCCGCCGCAGACAATCATTGTGGCATCCCAGAATCCGGTCAAAATCGCCGCCACGCTTCAGGGCTTTTCAGCCATGTTCCCTGCCTCCATCTTCTCTGCTCGTGGCATCAGTGTTCCATCGGGCGTCCCAGACCAGCCTTTGGGCGATGCGGAAACCCTTCAAGGGGCCTTGAATCGGGCTCAACGTGCGCGCGCACTGGAGCCAACTGCGGACTTTTGGGTCGGTCTAGAAGGGGGCGTCTTGGAGGAGGAAGCGGAGCAAGGCGGGACCAAACTGGTGCAGTCGTTTGCGTGGATTGTGGTCATCGGGGGTTCTCGCACAGGGAAAGCGCGTACGGCGGCATACTACCTGCCAGAGGAGACCGCCAAGCTGGTGCGTGGAGGAATGGAGCTCGGGCCCGCAGAGGATATCGTGTGGGGACAGACGAATACCAAGCAGAAGAACGGATCGGTGGGGATGCTGACGGGCGATGTGATCGACCGAAAGGGGTACTACATCCAGGCCGTAATCCTGGCGCTGATTCCCTTCAAGAATCCCGGTCTCACGTTTTTGTAAGATACCTTAGCCTGCGGCGCCCGCAATCCTGGAAGGGTCTAGATCCTGGCGCTTACCTTGCAATCGTACCTTCCTCACCACGAAGATGGCTCACACTGCATGCCAGAATGTCAATGTAGCCGCAGTGAGAAGAGAGACACCAGGGTTGGTTTGCTCTCGAAGACAGCACGTAATCATGGCGGCCACCCCGACTCCTCCCCATTCGTTGAAGGGGATCATGTGTATGCAGGTTGTTGGTTCTGCATCTGCGTCTGGACTTTGATAACATTTGCTGGATAGGCCTGCATGCAAGGTTCTCGTGTGGCTGACAATTCGGAAACCGGCGAACGCCTCGTGGCAGCCAACCTGAATGGATTCATGGCGGCATCCCCAATCTCCAACCGAAACCACTCCGTAACCAGAATAATAAGACCAACTTTCCACTCAGGTACATAACCGCATGCAAGCAATCCCTTCATCAACACCAATCCATTCCATATGCTCAGTTAGCGGCCAAGTCTCCTGACCCTCGCCCTCAGCCCTCCGCTCGGATGGAGCAAAGGACTCGGGTTGATCAACATAATCTTCTCCGTGCCTAAGGCCTCAAACTTGAACTTGCTAAGCATCTCGATCAGGATGATCTTGAACTCGATCATGGAGAAGACGCGGCCGATGCGCCCGCGCGGGCCCTAGAAGAAGGCGGCGAACGCGTGCGCATCCACCTTCCTATGGATTTGGTTCCACCTGTCCGGATTGAACTGATCGGCATCATCGCCTCATGTGTGGGGGTTGCGTTGAATGACAGCCGGTAGGAGCAAGATGTGGGTCCCTTTGGGGACGAGCACGCCGTTGACGATGACGTCTTCTCCTGCTTCTCGGGGTGATTCGACCGCTGGAGTTTCGACGGCTCTGTGTTAGTGTGCTGAGATTGACAAGTGTCTTCTCAGGAGCGGAGTATTACCTAGACACCATACCCTCAAGACTTCCCTACAGAAGTTATTGAGGAAACTCAGACTTTCCAGCTCGGTGTAGCCTGGGCCTGGCGTATCTTTGAGCATGGCCTGGATCTCGTCTCGAAGGCGCGTTTGAGCTTCGGGGTACTCCGCCAATGCGTGGGTTTCCCACTGGAGAGCGCTGGCCGTGGTTTCATGGCCGGCGGCGAGCATGTTCAGCATCTAAAGGGCTACTATTAGCGAGAACATCGCACCTCAGCCAAGAACCTCGCTTACATGCCCCAGATACTCTTGCTCAGTCCATGGATTTTCTACCTCGTACGTTTCTTGTATCAAGAAGAGGTCCTCACACCGCACCGTACCCCACATCACTTTGCACCGTAGCCCACTACAAACCCCATACATAACCCTAACCCCCGCATGTCATTCCCACACCATCATCCACACCCTCAAACACCACCATCGCTCCAACCAGCCTCCAAGTGTAAATTCTGTTCCCAAAGGCAAGTTTATCAATCACGCACGATTTCCCGGGCTAACTAGGTGCTCAGATGGCCTTAAATGACCCGGTGCGCGGTGCTCCAGATAATCTTGATCCTGTGCGATTAGTGACGATAACTGCGATTCGAACTGCAATGGTGGAGCCTCTCTTTAACCCTCCTTTAAGCCATAGATTCTCTGCAGAATCGGTAGATTTAGGCTTAGTTACGATGGGCTTGTTCGAATTAAACCGCAGTCGTAATTGCGACCGTGAATGCGGCCAGGCTAGGGTGCGGGGGCTAGGGTTATGTATGGGGTTTGCAGTGAGCTACGGTACAAAGTGATGCAGGCTACAGTGCGGCGAGGACCTCATCAAGAAAGTGATCAGATCCTTGCGCTTGGTGTTAATCAGTTTTCCGTGCTTGTCCGTCAATTCTCGGATTCGATTGCGGACGATTTCGAGTTTCAGCCGGTGTACCTCAGCGCTGTAGCTCAGATACTTTTTGTTGTCATCAGGGGGATCCGGCGAATCGGCACGAAATGGTCAATGGCCATGAGAATCTGCCCGAGCGGCGGGGGGTCGAATACCCGCGTGTAGCAAACTTGGAACGGTGTTGGTGCGTCAAGGTTGCGGAGCTCGACGCCGAGAGCAGTGACACCGATGACATCAAGCGTGAGGCTGGTGAATTTTTTCACCACTGCGCATAGCACCGAAGATTAGCCGCGATATCAAACATCTAGAGTTGGGCCGGGGTCTTATGTTCTACAATACCACCATCCGACTCAATCGCCCTATCAGAATATCCGGAGAGACTCACTGACTTCTCTCGGAACACGGGGATGAGCTGCTTCAGCTAGGTGCAGTTGCATTCTCATTTTCGCGTAGAGTCGTGGGATAGTTGGTAGTCAAAAAGGGTCGGCGATTCTTGACAGTCTGCTGGGGCTCGTGCTGGTATTTATCCCCAGAAACCAGACGACCAAGCCCTCTGTCTGGCGAAAGCGTGGCAGGCTGGAAGCGGCATTCCTTCCATGCATGGGCTGGCCCGACAAGAGTGCCCCAACCAGCGACGACAATATTTAGCCATCTGTGAAGTCCAAGTCGCAACGATGCATTCCGACATACAGCCGAGCTGCCGTCAGCGAATAGGATCCGATCAGCGCGGAAGAAGTGCGAGCCGTTCGTGGCGGGAAGCATCGTGAGAATCCCACCACATCGAAGGGGTGCGGTGCCGCTGTCGAATGGTGTTCACGGGGATAGAACTAGTAGGGCTCCGGCAGGATGGATGCGTCCAAGATTGCGGCGTTTGGCTCTGGTATCCAATCACAGGTGCCGGGTAGTTTCCTTGCGTTGCATCCCTCCGCACGGATGCTGACGCATCGTGGGCTGAGAATGATGACTGCCGAAGAAGGCCGTGAGCGACGAGGCTTCGCCAATCTTGTATAAAAAGTGAGCATCTGTCTCTTCCTTTAATCCGGCGCCTTGGTAGTTTGTTCCTCCGTTCATCCTTTACTAGCTCTTCTTGGATTAAAAGCTCGCAGATTCCGTCGAGCAACAATCGGCAGCGCTCTCGGTCTAAGCCTTAATAATCTCAAGCCACAAAGCCTCCGTTCAGCCACCGTCACGGGCAGACATGCAGTTTCAAGCTTATCGACTGATCTCATGGGAGAACGATCTTGCGTTTTACACGATGCTCGGATGGCACGTATTGGGCTAGACGCCTCGATGACTGCTAGCTCTCCGGCCGGTCTTGTAATCCACAAAGACCGATGTAGTACGAAGTAGAACCGGTCTGGAAATCTTACCTTCCATGTCAACCTATTTTCCGTGCTACCTGAGATGCAGCCAACACAATTGGCTGGTATTCAGGCAACTTGAGTTCGTGAACCACACGCAAACTGTTGGCTGTTCCCTTTAACTCGGAAAAAGCAGCCTTCGAACAACACACACAACTGCTCTCAGTTGACTGCAGTGAGGAATCACGCTTTCTGTCCTGTCTGAAAAATCTCTTAATTATGCCATCTTGCGCCAAGTGCCTATCCCACTCCGGCCAGCGGTTCCAGGACAACAACTAAACGAAGCCCCCTCGACAATCGATTCTCCCACAATCCTTTTTTAGATACCGTTAGCGACAAGAGAAAACCTTAACCTTCCTATGCGCGTATCCCGGCCGTTCCATCTTTCTTAGAGATTATAAATTATCTGCCTAGCAGCACAAGCTGCCGGGCACCTGACCTTTATATCTTGAGCCATGGGGCTCGTCCGCATCTTTCCCTGCAGCCCAACTCCAATCCCGATAAGTGAGATGCAGATTACCCAAGTTTCCCGAGTTCCGTCAAACGTATAATAGTTCCCCAGTCTCTAGATCTGAGGATAGCCAACCCCAAAGGCGTACCGCACCAGTGCTTGAAGCAGGAAGAACCCAAACATCGTGCCCAAGACAAACACGCCCCCAATTAATCCGGTGAAAAGCGTACTCCTGAAGACTGACCCTGATCTTGGGACTGTGGGTGACCCTGGCTCACTCCCCCGTCGCTCTTCTGGCTGCCGATCCGACTGTAGCGCGACCCCATTGCTTTTCTGCTGTAGTGACACGCACTTCTTCTGCTGAAGTGTGACCAGGCATGTGTTCAGTCTTGCCAACTCGACCTCCTCCTTACGATCAAGCTGGCGGTTAAACATCATTGCCTCGGTCAAGGTGTTCACCGTAGCGCTGAAGTCTGCAATACCCACGCCCACCACGTTGAGGTCCTGGACAACTCGAGCTGGTACTCCCAGCGCCACGGACGCAGGTGGGATGTTCTTCGTGATGACACTTCCGGCTCCAATCACAGCGCCATCGCCAATTGTGACACCGCCCCTACTCCAGTCAGTTTCTCGTCCCACGCGCTCCGGGATTTCGAAAACTCACAAAACAGTGACATTGGCACCAATCCAGACGTGGTCGCCGATCGTGATGGGCTTCCCGATGCTGCTCTGCTTCCCTGACCGTTCCTCGGCGCGCAGTGCGTGGCCGACACTCACGATGCAGCAATTGGGCCCGATGTTGCATCGTTCGCCAATGATCACATCGGCCACGGGCGTGTCCATGATCATACAGCTGCGATTAATGAAGGTCGAGCCGCCAATTCGCACCCGCAGGCCGTAGTCGACAAAGAATGGCGGCTTCACAAAAGGCGTCTGGGCCTTGAGCATGGGGTTCCGGAAGGTCATATCGTGCGTGATGGCGGCGCTCGAATCGTCGCTGCGATCCCGCGCAGGGCGGATGATGCTGCGACAGGTGAGTACGCCGAAAAATGTCGCGTAAGCGCATTGTTTGGAGAGAGGCTTACTCTAAAAAGCGGCTGCTCCGCAATTCACCCGGAGAGTCCTCGGGGGTGTCATTAAAGCGGCGGCAAGCCTGCGCGCAGCGGTCCCGTGCGGCACGGAAGTCGTCATTTCCGGCCGGGAATGCAACCCCCACCGCATGTGCGGCTTCGGGCTCCTCCAACAACTCCATCGATGTTGATATCGGACGACAGGCGCTTCGTTGCGTGACAATTCGAGCCTAAAAGCTGCCGAGAGATGCCAATGCAACAACGGCGCTGTCTTTGGAGTCCTTCGTGCCGCGGCGAGTGCGTTGGAGGGTGGGTTTTTGGGGCGGACGCTGGTGGATCGGGGGACACGGACGCTTTTTATGTTTCTGCTCAGCTTCGGTGCTCGGGCGTAGGAAGGAATGGACGGGGACGACGGAAAGGTCAAAGATGGGGATAGGCAGCGTCCCAAACTGCCGGGACTTATGCGGTTGGCGAGTTGGCGACTCGAGATTTCTGTTGACGCCACGCCAACTTTGGCGAGATTTGGGGGTGCTGAAAAGCAGCCTTTCCCGATCTGCTGATCACCGAGCAGGGGCTGGGGCCACGGAAAGCCTTGCCAGGTTCCCCGGAAGGACCAAAAGCCAGGGATGGGAGGAAAAAAAGCAAAGATGTTAGTCAATTGCTTCAGGCCAGGTCTCAGAGCTCGCGTCTGGCGGCAAATGGCAAATTAATGATGCGTGGCCGGTCAAAGGGGGTGATGGTGCAGGGTCGGGGATGATGGAAGGGAAATACCGTCGCTTATATGTTTCTGCATAGTAATTGCGAATTTATGGGCGTGATCTTCTGTGAGCGCCGGCTGGGGAGGTACTTGCTTCATCACTGAAACGAGCGCCGAAGGAGCGGTTGGCAGATTCGCCGTTCTGTTCTTGTAGTGTATTTTAAAAAAAATACAGAGGGTGGATGGGGGCACCATCAGCAAATTCGTCGCGGCTCTGGACCAAGTTTTGACCAGTTCGCATCCTGCGGCTGTTCGGTGGGGCCCGGTGCCCGGGGAAGTAGCGCCGCAGCGGTGGAGCGGGCAAATGGGGACGGGGGCGGTGCCGCTTATGACACGCATGCTGTAGCCCTTCTCCTCTCCACCACGCGTCAAGAGGTGACTGGTACGACAGCGCGGGTTCTCCGCAATGTACGAATTAGAGTACTGCTGCAAGATCTGCCCTGTTCGTACATGGGCGGAATGCCTCCTAGAGGCTCAGTGTTGACCTGTCGGCCCGTCTTGTGACCCCTTTGCCGTTGCCCCTTCCGGGATGGGCCGGCTGCAGTTTGTATGCTCGCGCCATGTTGTGTCGGGAGGACGGCAGATACACGAGAGACTCCAGGCACTGGCTGTCGCTGGTTACATTCCGCAAGGAAGAGATGCGGGTCATACGCGTAACTCGTTCGGCCTGCCTCGTCTCGCTCGAGGGCATCCGCAGAATATGATATCTGACAGAAATCGTCGAAATACAGCTGTCTGTGTCTAGGCCCCGGACATCCCACGCCACCCCACTGCAGGTAATCCGTGCCGTGCAATGAGACCAAGAACGCCCAGCTGTGCGGCGAGCAGGCGAGATGCGCTGGGAATTGCCAAATATAGGAGGTGACTGACGGAAGCGGCTGGCGTGCGTTTACGGGAGGCCAACAGGGCCTCTCACCATCGTGTGCGCCAAGCGTGATGTTCGACGTCGAAGTGTGCTGCTGAGGCGGCGGGTTGTGTGACCGAGTTGAAGTTGCCCAATGCGTGGCATGCCAGCCCCCAGCACCGGCCCCACCGGCAAGGGGATCCGCCCATTCCGCCCCTCAAGGGCGGCCCCCCCTCGCTGAAAGCTTTGCCCGGCAGACGCGGAGATTGGGCCGGTGCTGTTCTTGCCGGCGGCTAAGACACTGTGACCTGGTTGCTGGCCCAATCCCCGTTATGGCCCCTTCGCCGTTGGTTGGTTGTCCCAAGAAGGTCCTCAACGCCGGTCCTGACCTCATCCCATCACGCTGCTGTCAGCCTGGCACCACCACCACGCTGGCCTGGCCCCATTCGTCTGCCGAATGCATCTGAGATGTGAGTACTGACAAGCGAGTCCCCCGGTGTCGCGCGCACGGCCGCCGCCGTGACGTCGTGTGGGCGCAATCCTTGGGCGGGCTGTCTCCGTTTGCCTCTTGTGCACAGCCGTCTTTGGGCAGGTCGGCGCCACTGGACCATGCCACCGGCGTCGCGCGCACAATCACGCTGGCGAGCAGCCCTACCACAGCCGTCTTCCCAGCGCCGCTCAGCTCCGTCCCGAGGCCGGCTTCATCCCCCGAGCGTAATCGCTGCAGGGACCACCCACGATTGGCTGGCACGGTTGGCGAAACCACCACTCGGCTCAACACCGTCGCAAGCCGCGTGGAGAGAGTCCGAGTTTTGGGGTCTGGGCCATGCGCGGCCGAGCGGACTCGGCTCATCGCTGCGGCAGAGGGGCTGCGGGGCGATTGGAGTCATTGGACGGCGCAAAAACTAGGTTAGCCCTGTTGCAGGGCGGGAACGCGGGCGGGGAAGAGTGCACCGGGAAGCGTGCGTTTTGGGGACCCAAGACCCAGATGCATGGTGACACAGCTGGCACTCCCGTTCGGTGGGGGGTCGTCTCCGCGGACAAGCCCATCAGCCCGGCGCCCATCTGCGCGCGAGCAATTGATTCATTCGACAGTCGGCTCACGCTGCGGTACGGTCGTAGCGTACGGAGACACTGCTCGATAGGCAGAGGCGATGCTTCCGGCGCGCATTGCGTCGACGTCGAGCCAGAGTGCGCATTGGACGCATTCGACGGAAATGGCGGTGACGAGCACCTATTGACGAGGGCCGCGAGTTGCCAAACACGCGTGAGGTGGCCGACGAGGCAACCGAGTGGGCATGCGAGCAAACAGACAACCGTGTTTAACGAGGGAAATCTGATTGGGGCCCGAGGATGCCGCAGGGAACATGGTCCGAGGTCGATCATTGCTTGTCTCCTGCGGGACGGAGATCGGATGTCGACATGGTGAGCTACGCAAGCACGCAGCAGTGTCGGAAGGATCACGGAAGAGCCCAAGGAGCCGTCATGCTTTTGGGAGTCGGAGTGGCAAATGTGGAATTTGGAATTGTCAAGGGAGAACGTGCGTTCCTGCCGAGCGAGCCCAACCTGCCAATGGAGCACCCCAGGCGAGCAATACCAAGGACTGGCAAGTACGTCCCCGGACCTCCCTCCGAGCCTAGGAAACGATGCACGTCGATGAATCCGGACAAACCCGCGCTGAGGTGTTCCTTCCATGGCTTGTCTCTGATGGCACCCAGCGCTCAACAAACCTCAGCGACTGAGAATTCACGCAGTTGAGCGACCGACCAAATCTGCGGTCACAAGTGCTGTTCACACCACAGCGCTACGACGGCATTCTAGCCTAGCTTAGCGACAAGAGTAGAGGCTTAATTCTCGCTGTCTCACCTAAAGAAACACAAGTCTTTCTACCCTGAATTAGGTATCACACGCTCATCGGTGCAGGCACTTGTGGACGCTGATTTGATGGCGACTGAGGGGACGCTCGCTCACCGCTCAATAACGGCGTCGGAAACGAGTACGCCGTTCTTTCAATCAGCTTCGACCCATCCGCGTCTGGCCTAGCCACGAGGATGAAATTCGACTGCTTGCCTGCGATGGCTGCAGACTGGGATGCTCGGTGTTGGCAGATTGGGGGCTAGTGTGGCCTCCAACAGCGCCGTTGGATAGCTGCAACACCAACCTGGAAGCAGCGAACGTCTCGTGGCGGGGCCGCCGTTGAATCTGCTGGTCGATCTCAACGTTTCCAAGCGACGATCGGATGCTATTGGCCCTGGCCCTGCAACTACCTGCGGACCCACAGGGGTCTCATAGTCCTTGATCACGATAGGACTACCGGGCTGCATATCACTGTGCCGGCTTCGTTCCGGCCGCGCCACCTCGTGCAAGCAACTCAGAGACAACCAGGTTTTCGGACCGACGACGGACTCGAGGCTCGCACGCGTGCTGTTTCAAAAGGCGACAAACGGTTCGAGATGCAGCAAGGCCGAAGCACTGCAGTGCCGATCCATCTTGGCTGAGGCTCGGCTCCGCGGCGGTCACATTTTGAAAATATCTGCGTGGTCGGTGTGGTCTGAGCCGGAGGACCAGCGATGGCTAGCCGGCCGACGTAACCTGCGTTGGCGAGGCATCCGCAAACTTGTTCCGAAGAGCGGCCCAGGGCAATTATTGGTGCAGGCAAGGGCCATCCCGTTCTGCGGCATGATGGCTCGCCGGCTGGTGTCGGTCGGTCTGGCTACAAGTTAGTTACATGACAACATATCTCTCGTTAGACTTGCCGAGTGGCGCTATTTTACCGACCGTGGTGGTAAGTTGCGCTGACTTCTTGGGCAGACAAGCACCGTGGCACCTTCCAACCGATTCTGAGCCCGCATTTCTCGCGTATCTTCTTTCGACCGTGATCAGCGACGCTAAGAGTCTGATTTCAACCTTGCTATAGTATTTCCCTGGCTAGGTGAACGTGCGGATTCCACCCGCCTGTTGCTGGGCATGGGTGCTGTCCCTGTCGCGGTAACAGTACATCCTCGATTCGGTCTCCTCCTTGTCCTGCTCACCGCGGAGGCATCTGTAGTTCTGTTCAACTATTCTTGGCCACACAGGATTGATCATCTTCAGAGCTCGTGTAACGATTTCAGTTCGCGCGCAAATGGTAGAGGATTGTTGTTTTCCAAGCATCGCCTCGACTTCCTCCTGACAGCATGGCCTCTATCCACCACTTTTGACGGCAGTATCGTTATTCCTCTTTGGAGGACAGAGTTTACGCTTGCCGGCTGACACAACGAGCGGAGCAGGAAAAAGGCATCTTCCCTCCGCGTATCTTGCGGCAGGCGGTCTTCTTTCAGAAGCCGGTCCTCGTCCCGTTGTCCGGGAATTCGTCGACAACAAAGCGGCACAATACTCACCGTACGAGTACGTATCGTCGTTGACCTTGTCAGTGTCTAGCTTCATTCCAAGGGCCCGGACAAACATTCGAGTAACGATACGCAGGTTATTCAAGCAAGTGGCGGTCAGATCTTCCACTTGACCTGGCGTTCATCATGTGAATAGGAAACTGCTTCGGGGCATTTGACTCGGCCCTTCAGTTTTGGCGCAATTCCGCAACCTCGCACTCTGCATTGCCGCTGATTGAGCGAATCGCGGACTCTGGACAGACTGCTCGGGTGCCTGCCTACCTAGTTCAGCTTGGCCCATTGACCCGCCCGAAACTGAGACCGTATTCGCAAATAACGGTCGCAATATAGTCGCAAGAAATAATTCCAAAAGTACCCTAACCCGCTAATCTCGCACATAGCGGGCGCTGATTGGAGAGGCTGCAATCTCACGTCAGCTGCAGGGGGCACAAACGTAAACCCCAAACTTGCCTTTTGCCTGGCAGAAAACCGTGAACGACGATTCAACCTCCGACAGCTCCTAAATCACAATTAAATTTGTCTACGGCCACTATGGCGTACAACGCCTACCTCGCGGTGACAGCATGCATTGCCCTATCGCTTGGATACTTTGTGTGGAAGCTCTTCCCTGCGACACCGCTTCCGGGCTACCCGCACAACGCCGCGTCAAGGCGCCGCCTATTCGGCGACGGACCGGAAATCAAAGGGACTGGCAGGATCACACGCGAGCCCAGCGCCGCCATCTTCAATCTGAACCGCAAGCTCGGCACGGCCCTCTTTCAGCTGCTCGTGACGGGCTTTGGCCCGCCGCGCGTCGTCCTCGATGACCCCCGAGAGGTGGAAGACATTCTTCTGCGGCGCAACAAGGAGTTTGACCGCTCCGTGCTCACAACCAACCTCTTTCACCAGGTCTTGCCGCACGCTACCCTTTCGCAAGCCACAACGCCTGCCCTCAAGGCCCAGAAGCGGCTGTGGTCTGACGCCATGAGTCCCGAGTTTTTGAGGCGCGCAGTTGCGCCCAACCTCCAAGTCGCCGCCCGGGAGCTTGTTGAGCTATGGGCCATTAAAGCGGAGAGCGCCGCTGGCGCGCCCTTCGATGTATCGCGTGACTTTCAAGACATGGCGCTTGACGCCATCTGGGCTGGCGTGCTGGGGTCCAAGGCTGGCGTGCTCCGGTACGAGATTGAGAAGTTGCGCGACGGCAAAAGCACCCTCGGTCCGGAGGCGCTACACACCATCGAAGTGGTCCGCTTCGCCGTCACAAAGGGCACCCACATCCTCGATACCGGCCTTGCTTCGCTCTGGCCCGGCCTTACCTTCTTTTTCATGAGATTTACCCCCTCCTATCGACGCTTCAAACAAGTTGGAAGAGATGAGGTCCGAAAACTCATGCGTCGCGCGTGCGAGCGCTTTCAGGCCCTTCCGGCTCGGAGAAAATGGGCGGCGCCGCCGGCCATGACGATGATAACGCCGAACACGATACTTGCGCCATGGATCTTGTACTGCGGCGCGAGATTATGATGGCTCGTAAAACAGGAACCCCAGTCCGAGACCCGACAAACGACCTAGCCATGCTCGACGAGCTCTGGCTTATGCTCTTGGCCGGCCACGATTCGACAGCCAACACGCTATCATGGTTCGTAAAGTACATGGCCCTCCACCGCGATACCCAAGCGCAGCTCCGCCGCGCCCTTACCTCCGCATTCGGCAGCAGACCGTCTCAGAAGCTGCCCACAGCGGCTGCCATCCTTGCGGCCGACATACCATTCCTCGATGCTGTCATGGAAGAGACGACCCGCTGCGCCGCCACGGCAGCCCTCACTTCCCGTGATGCCCTTGTTGACACCGAAGTGCTGGGCCGGCCTGTTCCGGCCGGCTCAACCGTGATTCTCAACCTCAATATCAACCATACCCCATACCCCGTCGATGAGAATGTCCGCAGTGCTACTAGCCGTGCTGTGCAAGCAAAGCGTACCCGCGGTGGGTTCGACAGCGAAAGTGGCAGAGACCTAGAACAATTCGAGCCGCGCCGTTGGCTGGCGAAAGATGCTGACGGGAGAGAAGTATTTGATGCTTATTCGCTGCCATCGCTGACCTTTGGTGGCGGCTTTCGCGGTTGCTTTGGTGCGTCCCTATGCGGCCTTTTGTTTTATTGTTTGGTTGGGAGAATACTGACTGGAATGAACGGCAAATAGGGAAACGACTGGCGATGATGGAGCTACGAATTGTTATTACTACGCTGGTGCTGAAATTCGAGTTCCTGGCTCTCCCTGAGAACTTGACGAGCATGGCGGCCGAGGAGACTATCTTCCGCAAACCGAAGACGACTTATGTTAGGCTGAAGGCGCTGTGAAGAGATATGTATGTGGGAGAGAAGACGGCGCCTTGTATAGGTTATTGGGAAGATTCCCAGCGGGCTTGCGGCTGTGGGGGCTCTGATGGTGGTGGTTCAATAATGTAGAATATATTACATAAATAAATAAACCCTCCTCAATGAATCGGATTTAGTAGATCTAGTTTCGAGGGATTCCGAACACTAGAGATATTGAGAAAGTCGTGAAATCAGGTAACAACTGTGGTGTGTCATGCGTCACAGAGGAAACCAACCGTCTCTGATGTTTGCACCGGCTCTCGGTTTGCAAATTGATTACCTAGTTTGTGTCTCTAATTCTCAGAGTTAGGTGGTAAGATGGCATTCATTGTCGCGTAGAGAGCGAGAACTGCACCCATACATGTGATTGCAAGACACCACACTCGGCCGAGTCAGTCAGCTAGCCGTTGGCCTCGAGGTTCTTACCCTTCGATGCAGCCATTAAGCAAGACACCAGATTACAAGCTCGAGAGCCAAATACCTACCACGGAGCCGTGTCAGCGTGAATCACTTCCTGCATGTATCCATTACCTAGGTAGGATGAAGCCCTCCGGATACGAACGTGGCCTCTGACTTTGTGAGGGCCACCCAGATTTCCTCGTCACCGAGCTTCTCATTGCTTTTGGCGGGCCATGCGTCACTCATAGAAAGGCTGATAGTTTGGCAGGTATATAGGTAGTGCCCGGTCTCATTACCAGTCCTTCAATTCTTTTCTTGATCACCTCCAGAGCAAACCGACAGCACACCTGTTTACACAAACCATCCACTTCAACATCAAATTCCACACTCAACTACCAATACACCAAAGTCTTACAACCCACCACCATGACCCTCTCGCGAGACGACCTCCAGAAGAAGCCGGGTGACTACCAGACCCAGTGGGACAAGGCAATCACCGAGCTCGACAACACCCTCAGCAAGCTCCCGTCCAACAAGGACAACTGGGCAGAAGGAGCTGGCCGTTTCGCCTCGCTCCATCTTTACCAAAGTATTCTTATTCCGTTTCTGGAAAAAATGCTTCCACGGAGGGGGGTGGAGCGATCGCTAGAATGCGAAACACCCCAGTTCAAATCTGGGCCGAGTTTCATTTTTTTATATGCTTTTCATCTTTTTATTTTTCGTCATCAATCACATAAATCACCATGTTCCTGCCCCGATATTGCTTCCATGCGTACGAGGGAGTACCGAGAGTGAACATCATCAAATGGGTATGTGTGGCTTGAGATGTATTCCTGCTTTAATCACCGAGGGGATACGCATGCAGCACCTGTCCGTAGTACAGCTCCGAATCCTTCGACGCAAGGAAGATGAAGCTCGGAGCGATCTCGCTAGGCTGACCTGGGCGTCCCAGCTGTGACTTTTCTCCAAACTCCTCCATCTGCTCCGCTGGTCGCGATGCTGGCTGAAGCGGCGTATGAACAGGACCAGGCGCGACAGCGTTGACGCGGATGCCCTTGGGCAGAAGATTCTTGGCCAGAGCTCGAGTAAAAGAAACGATGGCGCCCTTTGTGGCAGCGTAGTCGACGAGGGAAGACGTTCCGCGGAAAGCGACAGTGGATGTGGTGTTGATGATCCTTCACTATTCGTCAGTTTCGGCTCACATGGAGCTCTCCTCCAACAATATGAAGCACTTACGAAGCACCCTTCTTCATGTGCGGCAGCGCGAACTTGGTCACGGCAAACATCTGGAGAATGTTGCTGCGGAATGTGCTCTCCACGTTGTCAAGGTCGATCTCGGCAAAGTCATCGCACATGATCTGCTTCGATGCGTTGTTGACCAGCACATGGATGACACCGTATTCGTCGACGTGCTTCTGCACGGCCTCCTTGCACTTGGCGTTGTCCATCAAGTCGCCGGGGACGAGAAGACACTTACGGCCCTCCTTCTCGACCAAGGCTTTGGTCTGCTCGGCGTCTTCTTGCTCCTCGGGGAGATACACGATTGTGACGTCGGAGCCCTCGCGCGCGAAGAGGACGGCGACAGAGCGGCCAATTCCGGAACTGAGCCTGTTAGCATGGCTGATAAGAGCTGGGAAAGAGATGCGGGACGCACTCTCCGCCTGTGATCAGGGACTTGCAGCCCTTGAGCTTGCCCGCAGCGGCGTATTCGTGGGCCCGGCCATCGCCCTCGAGCTTGGTTGGCTCGCTGGTCGGCTCCATCTGCTTCTCAGAGCTAGGGTCGTCTGTCAGCGAGAGATCGGGGTCAGGCTCAAAATCTAGGCGGCGATATACCCTGGAAGGTTCTGAGCCTGTGCCTTACCCGGGACAGGCTGGAACTGCCCGTCCTTCAAGTTGTCGATGTGCGAGTCCGACATGACTTCAAGATGTGGAAGTACAATCCAATGGCAGACTTGGGCTTCACTGAGGAAGATTTGTTGAAGTCTGGGATTAAGGCTGGCTTCGCGATGGAAGATTGATCAGTGAGAACGTTGCGAGCCTGGAGGGGGTTTTGTTTTTGGAGGCGGTCACAGATCGTGTCAATGACATCAAAATTATGGGGCTTTGCACTCCCCTTTCATCAATATGGTGGCAGGTGCAATCCGCTTTGCAGATCGCTCGAAGTCACCCCATGACGTCATGGATTCTGTTGTTGTTGTAATTGCCGTCACGCAGAAGCGGGACCGCAGTGGGTTTCCGTTCCTTTGGCTTGCAGTGTCTACCTCTCAACAATTGGTCGTATTCTTCTTGGTCGAATTGCCGCTCAATCGCGAACCATGGCGTAGGGGCGAAAATATTCCTCCATTTTTTTGGAGATGTTTTGAGACATCAAGGCAATGCCTTGGCTCACAGTACCCCATCATATTGCCGACGGCCTGCTCGCACGCACGGCCGCCAAAGATCCCGCAGCGATGCTCAAGAGACCCGATTCGCGTATGCGTCTTTCTCGTCGTCCTGCATCTCGTCCTCCTCGTCCTCCCAATCATGGTCCTTATCTGCATTCTCCTCGTCATGCATATCGATATCCAACACAGTCACAGTCAGCCCTGGGCATGTTTCTCGATGCATGCCAGAGACTTACCCTTTCCTTTACTCACGACTCTGCCACCAGTCGGCACACCACAGGTCGGGCAGATTTTAGCACGCGGGCCAAGGTCAAAGTAGGCAGGGAAGACTGGCGCGAGCGGCACTTCATCCGGAGCCATGGCCGCGGGCATGGGGATATACGAAGCGGACGGTGTCACGGCCATCTCCTCGCCGGTCTCCGGGGACATGAGACCCTGCCCACCCACGGCGGCCCTGGCCCTCTTATTCTCTCTTTGCCTCCTCTTCTTTCTGTTATTTTTGCTCCGGCCGAGAGCGAAATGACAGGAGAAGGGACGACCATCGGCCGCTGGGATGTGGTTAGAATGGTATGTTCAGAGGGTGAGGGTAAGGGTCTGGTGTACACCTACCGTATCGTACAACCGACTCCATCATCGCGGTGGGGATGTCATCCTCTGAGTGGAGGCGGCTAGCCAGGGCATAGAGCTCCTGAGCTTGGTGTCGTAGGGGTGCTCGGTGGTGATAGTCGTTTCATCGGCGGGCGTCGAACCGTCAGCCGACGAGAGCGAGATGCGGTCGTCGGAGGACATCTTCGTAGGTGAAGGGAAGGACACGGTGCTGGATGAGTGTCATCGATGAGGCTTTCTGGGTTGAGGTTAGGGCTGACCTGTGCCGATGAATCTGTATCTGAAGTACCGGGGGCGAGAGAGAGATATAAGGCATCTTGGGGAAGCAAAGAAGCAAGAGCCGAGCGAGGGTCGAAGATGACGGAATCAGAAATCTATCGCAGGATGTCGCGCACCAGGAGCCAGGCTGTTCCTAACGTAAGGTATGTTTTCTTTCATTGATTCACATTTCTTAGCCATGCCATCTCCGTTGTGTTCAAACACCTTCGAACAGCATACGCCGGCATTGAGGGTGTTCGTAACGCATAGCCTTATCCACCAGCAAAGACCAGCCTTTGTTGCTGACATTGGCTTGCAAGAACTGAGGGGACAGGTGAACACTAATTGGGACTCTGCAGCCAAACGGCATTACCACGACTCCGTTGTTTGCATGCCCATGTTCGTTCAAAGGGGGTGGCTACAGTGCTGTGGCGTCACTCAGTCCTGTGGCACATACATTATGGCTTCAAGACAGACAGTCAAACACCCGTCCAAACCCTATTTATCTACTTGCTACTGTTCCTGAGAACAAAATTGTCAAAGCAAGCAGCATTTACTACGAACAAAGATGTAGGTACTGGATAAGTTGTGTCTTTGTATCCCAATGAACCAAACTGAGAACATCGCAGAACAACAGCACCGGGTCAGCGCTCACTACCAGGACGCCTGGCCCCTGCAAACCCAGCCCCTGACGATGACACACCCTGTGTCTTCGATATGGGTTCTTGCGTGAATCGAGGCAATGAGAGATGCATTGTGCCTCAAAATCCTAGATTGTATACCTAGTGAGTGTGCGCAAATGCACAGCGCGACAGCAATGCATCGAAGCTATGGGGTCTTTATGCTAATGATGGGGCTTCCTTGGTGTGACAGCACACACTGCCAAAGGGAACTGCCCAATGATGATGCTAATGCGAAACGGCAATGCCAAATGGCAATGCAAAACGGCAATGCCAAATGGCAATGCAAAACGGCAGTGCAAAACGGCGGTGCTGAACGGCAACGCGAAACAGCACTGCCGTCGCGTTGCTGGGGGGGGGGGGGGGCTGATCTT
>Ga0247758_1001203_pt1 | contig 20316 bp, 22 predicted proteins | sample UWRJL156409C4_FD_180950 | JGI IMG/M metagenome (GOLD analysis project Ga0247758, IMG submission 180950) | Plant litter microbial communities from Arlington Agricultural Research Station in Wisconsin, United States - UWRJ-L156-409C-4 | ecosystem: Environmental > Terrestrial > Plant litter >...
TGCCGGCGGTGCCGTTCGCGGGCGGCACGGCCGGGGCGATCGTCGTCGGCGTGCCGATCGTCGTCTCCAGGCCGGGCGTGACCGCGGGCGTCGTGGTGGTCGCGTTGATCGGCGGGCCGATGACCGGGGTGACCGTGGAGGAGCCGGGCGGGGCGTCGCTGCCGCTGAGCGACACGAGCGCCACCGCGACGGTGGCGAGCGCCAGGGCGGCGACGGTCGCGACCACGACGATCGGCCGGCGCCAGTGGGGAACGGGGGCCACGCGCGTGCGGGCGGCGACGCCGCACGTCACGCACCAGTCCTGCTCGGGCCCGACCGCGGCACCGCAGCGGGGACAGGCGATGGTGCCGGGCGGAGGCTGGAGCACCGGCGGCGGCTGCGGCGCCGGGCCGGTCACGAGCGGGGCTCGGACTCCGCTTCGGAGGACGCCGCCGCCGGATCCGGCTTGGTCGCCAGCGGGTCGCCGCTCTGCAGGTCGGGCTTGTCGGCCGGCTGCGGGCCGGTCAGCGGGTCCCCGCTGCTGATCGACACGCCGGCGCCGGGCTCGACGTCGGCGGCACGGAAGACGGTGGTGGGCTGCTCGTCGCCCTCGCCGCGCAGATGGATCGTGTGCTGGTCGGCCACCGGGTCCGGGGCCGGCGCGGCGGGATCGGGCGTGGGCGCCGCGGACGCCGGAGCGGGATCGGGCGACGGGGCCGGCACGGGTGGGCTCGCGGCGGCGGCTGCTGCTGCGGGCGGCGGCGTGTACACCGGCGGAGCGGGGGTGGAGGCGACCGGCGGCGTGGGCGGCTGGGTCGCCGCGGGGCCGACGATCGGCGGCGTCACGGGCGCGGGCATCGGCGCGATCGTCACCGGGTTGGGCGGCGTGGGGACCGGCGCGTAGGCGACCGGGGCGCCCGGCTGCCCGGGGGCGTGGACCGGCGCCATCTCGGTCGGACCGCTGAGCGCCAGACCGCAGGCCGGGCAGTAGCGGGACTCGCTGCCGTGGATCGCGCCGCAGCGGGGGCAGGCGGCGATGCCGGCCTCGCGCAGCTCGGCGATCGCGCGCTTGTCCTCCAGCGCGTTCTCCAGGGCCCGGACCTCGCCGTCGATCTGGGCGAGCGCGGCGACCTTGGTCTGCACGAGCGTCTCGTTCGGCCGGGCGAAGCGGTGCTGGTCGAAGATCAGGCCGCCGAGGTCGCGGTAGCCCAGCTCGCGGACCCGGCGAAGGTAGCGCAGGCGGCGGCGCAGCCGGCCGCGCGTGGCGAAGCCCGGATGGTTCGGGTCGGCGGCGCCGGCGGCGGCCGGGTCAGCGGCCGGGGCGTTCGGGTCGCCGGGGGCGGCGGGGGTCGCCGGCCCGGCGGGAGCGGTCCCCGGGGCGCCCGGAGCGGGCGCGGCGTCCGGCGCGGTGGTGGCCGTCGGGTCGGTGGGCGGCGTGCCGGCGGGCGCGGGGGCCGTGGCGGGCACGGGTGCGGCGGCCGTCCCGTCCGGGGACGCGGCGGCGTCGACCGTCGGCTGGACCGGGGCGTCGCCGGCCGCGGCCGCGGGATCCACGACCGTCCCGGGCTCGGCCTCGGGTGAGGAAGATCCTGCTTCGGCGCTGGCAAGCCGGCGCATGCGCTGTCGAATGCTGGTCATACAGAGGACGCGCCGGAAGGCGCGCCGGGGGCCGAGTATAAGCCCGTCCCGGTCAGTGCGCGCCACGCTTGCACGACCTGGTCGGCCATCCGTGCGGACGACCAGCGCTCCGCCGCGGCCCGGCCGGCGATGCGGGGGTCCCGCGCGTCCAGGTGCGGCAGGACGGCGGCCCGCCAGGTCTGGAGGTCGAATGGGAGACAGGCCGTTCCCGCGACGCCGGCCAGCGCCTCGGCGTGGATCCCCACCGGGGTGGCCACGACGGGCACGTCGCAGGCCAGGGCCTCGAGCACCGCGAGCCCGAAGCCCTCGGCCTCCGAGGGCAGGACGACGGCGTTGGCGGCGTTGATCCACCACGGCACCTCGTCGGGCGCGACGTCGCCCAGCGTCAGCAGCGGCACGTCGCCGGCGACCTGGCGCGCGAGATCGGCCCGCTTGCCGGGCCGCGCCGGGTCGGCGGGGAAGAGGAGGTACCGCCCGTCCGGATCGAGGCCCAGGCGCTCGCGGGCCTCGGTCCGGGGCAGGGGGCGGAAACGCTCCATCGCGACGCCGCAGGGCAGGACCGCCACGCCGGGCCGGTCGAGTTCGGCTCCCAGCGACTCCGAGGCGACGGCGACGAGGTCCAGGCGGGGGAGGATCGCCCGCGTGAGACGGCCGGTGCGCGGATGACGCACGTCGGTGCCGTGCAGCGTGACCGCGCGCTTGACCCCGCGCGCCGCGAACGTGACGTACGCGGTGAGACCGAAGTGGGCGTGCACGACGTCGCGGCCCCGGGCCCGGCGGTGGACCTCGCGCAGGGCCCTGGCGTAGTCGCCGGGCGCGAACTCGAACAGCTCGACGTCGACGTCGCCGCGGGCGCGGACGGCGTCGACCTGGTCGCGCACGAACTGCCCGCGGCCGGGGGCCTGGGGGCCGGGAGCCATGTTGGAGACCACGAGGACACGCATTTGTGGCAATCCTGACGCACAATCGTCACGCGGCACGTGTAGATCCGTAACACGATCTCGCCCAGCATGGGGTCCATCGCATCCGGAGGCCGCTCGGCGCCTCCACCGACGACCTCAGGAGGTCACCGATGGGCTACGCACTGCAGGGACGCATCCACGCCTGGCTGCTGGAGCTGCGCGACGACTCGGGCCAGGGCACGGTCGAGTACGTCGCGCTGATCCTCCTCATCGCGGGGGTGCTCGCCGGCGTGGTCGCCGCCGGCAAGGGGATGAACGGCGCGTCGATGGCCAAATCGATCGTCGCCAAGCTCCAGGACTCGCTCGAGAGCGTGGGCGGCAAGTGACGCGCCCCGCCCCCTCCGCGGCCGTCGCGGGCGGCACGGGCACGATGACCCGGGGGACGACCACGTCGTCCCTGCGGGTCCGGACCGGTGCGGCAATACCATGGGCCGCCGTGTCCTCTTCAGCGTCCACCGACCCGCGCGACCGGCCCGTCGCCGTCTTCGACTCCGGCGTCGGCGGCCTCACCGTGCTCCACGAGCTGCTGGTCAGCCTCCCCAACGAGGACTTCCTGTACCTCGGCGACACCGCACGCTTCCCCTACGGCGAGCGGAGCAAGGGGGAGCTCGAGCGGTTCGCCCTGGAGATCGCGGAGGAGCTGCTGCGCCACCGCGCCAAGCTCCTCGTCGTGGCCTGCAACTCCGCGACCGCGGCGGCCCTGCCGGCGCTCCAGGCGCGCATGATGGAGACGACGCTGGGCGTGGACGTGATCGGCGTGGTCAAGCCCGAGGCGCTGCAGGCGGTGGCGGCGACCCGTACCGGCCGCATCGGCCTGCTGGCCACGCCGGCGACCGTGGCCAGCGGTGCGTACGAGCGGGCGGTGCGCGACGCCGACGCCCACACGGAGCTCGTCAGCGTGCCGTGCCCCGACCTGGCGCCGATCATCCAGAGCGGCTTCCCGTTCGACGAGGCGCTGGTCGACACCGTGCGGGCCTACTGCGCGCCGCTGCGCGAGGCCGGCGTCGACACGGTGATCCTCGGCTGCACCCACTACCCGCTCGTGCGGCCGCTGCTGCAGCGGATGCTCGGGCGTGACGTGACGATCGTCACGTCGGGCGCCGCGGCGGCCCGCCAGGTCGAGCACGCGCTCGGCTCGCGCGGGCTGGACTCCCGCCGCACCGAGGAGGGCGACTACCGCTTCCTGTGCACCGGGGACCCCGAGACGTTCCGCGCGCTGGGGACCCGGTTCCTGCAGATGCCGCTGCGCGAGGTCACCCAGGTCACGCTGCCGACCGAGCGGCTGGGCGCATGAGCCACCGGCGCGCCCCGATCCCCTTCCCATCCCCGTTCCCCTCAGGAGAGAGCACCCCGTGAGCACCCCCACCCGGTCCTACGACCGCACGTCCCAGCAGCTGCGCCCCGTCACGATCGAACCCGGGTTCGTGCGCACCGCGACCGGGTCGGCGCTGATCTCGATCGGCGAGACCCGCGTGATCTGCACCGCGTCGGCCCAGGAGTCGGTCCCGCGCTGGATGGCGGGACGCGGCAAGGGCTGGGTCACCGCCGAGTACGGCATGCTGCCCGCGTCCACCGGTGACCGCAAGCAGCGCGACATCGCCAAGGGCAAGGCCGACGGGCGTTCGGTGGAGATCCAGCGGCTGATCGGCCGCTCGCTGCGCGGCGTCATCGACTTCAAGGCGCTCGGCGAGCGCACGATCTACCTGGACTGCGACGTGCTGCAGGCCGACGGCGGCACCCGCTGCGCCTCCATCACCGGCGCCTGGGTCGCGCTGGAGCTGGCCTGCCGCGCGCTGGTGGCCGAGGGCAAGCTCGAGCGCTCGCCGGTCAAGGGCTCCGTCGCGGCGGTGTCCGCGGGCATGGTCGACGGCCTCGCGCTGCTCGACCTGGACTACCCCGAGGACTCGACCGCCGAGGTGGACGCCAACGTGGTGATGACCGGCGACGGCGGGCTCCTGGAGGTCCAGGCCACGGCGGAACGCACCCCGCTGTCGCGCACGAGTCTCGACGAGCTGCTGGCGCTGGCCTCCTCGGGCATCGACGAGCTGTTCGTCTACCAGCAGGCGGCGCTGGACGCGGCGGCCTGACCGTGGCCTCCGCACCCGCCCCGCGCCGCCTGCTGCTCGCCACCCGCAACGACCACAAGGCCGGCGAGTTCGCCGAGCTGCTGGCGCCGTACGCCGTCGACCCGCTGCCGGACGAGGTCGTCCTGCCGCCCGAGACGGGCACCACGTTCGCCGAGAACGCGCTGGGCAAGGCCCGGGCGGCCGCTGCGGCCACCGGGCGGGTCGCCATCGCCGACGACTCGGGCATCGCGTCCGCGGCCCTGGACGGCGCGCCCGGCGTGTACTCGGCGCGCTTCGCCGGGCCGGAGGCCAGCGACGCCGAGAACCTGGCGAAGCTGCTGCGCGAGGCGCCCGCCGGCTCCGGCGTGGCCTACGTCTGCGCGATCGCGCACGTCGACCCCACCGAGGACCCCGCGCGGCCCCGTGAGCACGTCGTGCACGGCCGCTGCACCGGCGTCCTGGCCGCGGAGCCCCGGGGCGACGGCGGGTTCGGGTACGACCCGGCGTTCGTGCCCGACGAGCACCCCGACCGGACGATGGCCGAGCTGACCCCGGCCGAGAAGCACGCCATCAGCCATCGCGGCCGGGCGGCCAGGGAGCTGCTGGCGTGGCTGACGCACTGATCGCGGTCGAGGACCGGCCGGCCGTCAAGCGCCGGGCGGCGCTGCTGTCGGTCGGCTCCAACACCCTGCTGATCCTGCTCAAGGTCGTGGCCGGCACGGTCACGGGATCGGTGTCGATCCTCTCCGAGGCCATGCACTCCTCGGTCGACCTGATCGCGTCGATCATCGCGTTCTTCTCGATCCGCAAGGCCGACGAGCCGGCCGACGAGGACCATCCGTGGGGCCACGCGAAGGTCGAGAACCTCGCGGCGGCGATCGAGGGGATGCTCATCCTCCTGGGCTCCGCGATCATCGCGTTCGAGGCGATCCGCCGGCTGGCGATCGGCTCCGAGGTCGACCACCTCGGCTTCGGCATGGCGGTCATCGGCGCGTCGATGCTCACGAACATCGTCATCTCCCACTACCTGCACCGCAAGGCCCGCGAGACGGAGTCCCCGGCGCTCGAGGCGGACGCCTCCCACCTGCGCACGGACGCCTTCACCTCCGGCGGGGTGTTCGTCGGGCTGGCCCTCACCGAGATGACCGGCGCGACCTGGATCGACCCCGTGGTGGCCCTCCTCGTCGCCACCGCGATCCTGTGGACGGGGCTCTCGATCATCACCCGCTCGGGCCGGATGCTGGTCGACGAAGCGCTTCCGGGCGCCGAATTGGACGCGATCCGCGAGGAGATCGTCGCGTTCGGCACGCGCGACGTCCGCGGCTTCCACAAGCTGCGGGCCCGGCGAGCAGGGTCCCGCCGCTACGTCGACCTGCACGTGCAGTTCGCCGCCGGGACGACGCTCGAGGCGGCGCACGACACGGCCCACGCGCTGCAGGACGCGATCGCCGAGCGGCTGCCCGGCACCGACGTGCTGATCCACCTGGAACCCGAGGACAAGGTGTTGCCCGGAACCGAGATCCGCCCGGACAGCGCCGGCTCCGGTTCGTGGGAAACCCCGCTCTGAGCAGGGATTTCCGCGTCAGCGGATGTTGATCGCCGCGGACGCTCCGACGGCGAGTGCGACGAATCCGTAGCCGACGTAGTCCGACAGGAACAGCAGCACCGCGGTGATGACGCAGGCCGCGACGGTGAGGATCCAGGAGGCGCGCATGAGGGTCATGTCGGACGACATCCTCGCGCATCCCCGGGACGGGTCGCGAGACGGCCGATCGCGACCGGCGCGCTCCGAGGCGCAACGCTGTTCGTCCGAAGGATCCGCCACACTGCCGCGCCGCAGCGTTCCGTCCGGCGATTTTTCCTGTTGTCCACAGGGTTCGCCGTCCGCGGACGGTGTTAGGTTCGACCGTAATCAACCCCTCGAAGGAGGAGTCCACGTGACGAAGTCAGAGTTCGTCGACCACATCGCCCAGAAGGCGGAGCTGTCGAAGGCAGATGCCGGCAAGGCGGTCGACGCCGTGCTGGAAACCATCCAGGAGACCCTGTCCCGTGGAGGCGACGTGACGTTCTCCGGGTTCGGCAAGTTCCACGTCGCCGAGCGCGGCGCCCGTCAGGGCGTCAACCCGCAGACCGGAGAGAAGATCCAGATCGCCGCGTCCAAGGCGCCGAAGTTCTCGGCCGGTTCCGGCCTCAAGAAGGCCGTGAAGGGCAGCTGATCCAGCTCCCTCACGACGGGGTCAGGCCGGCCGGAGTCCCATTCGGGGACCGGCTGGCCAGCCACGTAGCGCAACGCGAGTCCCAGGTCGTTCTCGGACTCGATCCCGATCCGGCGAAGCTGTGGCCTCAGGCCACCGCCGCCGGCGACACGAGTGGCACCCCGTCCGAACGGGCTGGGGCCGCCGTCGCCGCGCACTGCCGGGCCGTGATCGAGGCCGCGGGACCCGCCTGCGTCGCAGTGAAACCACAGCTCGCCTGCTTCGAACGCCTCGGCGTTGCGGGGCGGGCGGCGCTGTCGGCCGCCTGCGAGGCGGCCGCGGAAGCAGGACTGCTCGTGCTCGCCGACGCCAAGCGCGGCGACATCGACGTCAGCGCCCGGGCCTACGCCCAGTCCCTGCTCGGCGCCACGCCCACGCCCTTCGGCGACGTCGAGGGCCTCGGCGCCGACGCCATGACCGCCAGCCCGTACATGGGGGCCGACACGCTCGCCTCCCTGCTCGACGTCGCCCGGCCCCGCGGGGCCGGCGTCATCGTGCTGGTGCGCACGTCCAACCCGGGCGCGGCGGACATCGAGGACGCCGAGCTCGCCTCCGGCGCGACGGTCTGGGAGCACGTCGCTCGCCTCGTCGCCACCGCCGGGCAGCCCGGACCGGTCTCCGGCCTGACCGACGTCGGCGCCGTCGTCGGCGCCACCGTCCCCGAGCACATCGCCCGTATGCGGGAGCTCATGCCCGCCACCCCCTTCCTCCTGCCCGGCATCGGCGCCCAGGGCGGCCGCGTCGAGGACGTGGCCCCCGCGTTCGCGCCCGGTCCCGCCGGCGGCTTGATCACCGCGTCGCGGTCGATCGTCAACGCGTCCGAGGTCCTCGGCGGGAGCGGTGCGGGCGACCCCGCAGCCGCGTCCCGGGCCGAGGCCGAGCGCCTCCGTGCCGCGGCCTGGGCGCTGGCCGACTGATCGGTATCGTCCTCCCTCCGGGGTCCGGTGGCGACGCACGCCGCGTTGCGCCAGACACGGAGACAGGCCCTTGGGCCTATTCTGCTCACCTCAATGCGCTCCCGACGAACCAGCATCACCGCCCGCGTTCTCGCGCCGCTCGCGCTCGTCGCGGCGGGACTCGCCGTATGGATGGTGGTTCAGGGTGGCGGCATCGACGGCAAGAAGGACACCGCATCCTCCACCGTGACGACGAAGTCCAAGCCCAAGAAGGTCAAGAAGAAGTACACCGTCAAGCAGGGCGACGTGCTGTCGGCGATCGCGGTCAAGTACGACGTGTCGATCGAGCGGATCCGGGAGCTCAACCCGGACCTGGACGCCAACGCCCTGCGCGCCGGAGAGACCATCCGGCTGCACCGCTGACCGTGCGGGCACGCACCTCCCGCATCGCCGCGGTCCTCGCGGCGCTCGTCACCCTGCTCGGCCTCGGGCTGGTCGGAGCCGGGGCCGCGCCCGCGATCGAGCCCCTCAGCTCACCGGCGTTCATCGTCATCCAGCCCGACACCGGCGACGTGGTGGCCGAGCGCAACCCGTCCGGGGAGCGGCCGATCGCCTCCACGACGAAGATGATGACCGCGCTGCTGACGATCGAGCACGCCAAGCCCAGCGACGTCTTCCGGGTCGCCGACTACGCGATCAGCCCGGGGGAGTCGACGGCGGGCCTCCAGGCCGGCGAGCGGATGCGGGTCGCCGACCTGCTGCGCGCCCTGATGCTGCCGAGCGCCAACGAGGCGGCGGTCACGCTGGCGATCGGCGTGGCGGGCACCCAGGCCCGGTTCGTGAAGATGATGAACGCCCGGGCCCGTCAGCTCGGCCTGAAGCACACGCATTTCGGCAACCCGATCGGCCTCGACGTCGGCGACAACCACTCCAGCGCCCGCGACCTCGTCGAGCTCGCGGAGGTGATGCGCGAGAACGCGTTCCTGCGCGAGACGATGAACCTGCGCAAGGCCACGCTGAAGAGCGGCCCCGTCGGTCGCGTCGTCGTCAACCGCAACTCGCTGGTGCAGGAGGTCGGGTGGGTCGACGGCGTGAAGACCGGCCACACCTCCAAGGCGGGCTACGTGCTCGTCGCCTCCGGCACGCGGGACGGCGTCCCGGTCGTCAGCGCCGTGCTCGGCGCGCCGAGCGAGGAGATCCGCAACCGGGACTCGCTGACGCTGCTGCGGTACGCCGCCAGCCGCTACCACGATGCGCTCCTCACCCGCAAGGGCCGGCGCATGGCTCAGGTGCCGCTCGCCTACCGCGACGGCAAGCGCGTGGACCTCGTCGCCTCGCGCACGGTGCGCCGGGTGATCAAGCGGGGCGAGAAGACGCAGATCCGGCTCGTCGGCGTGCCCAAGGAGCTCGACGGCCCGCTGCCTCGCGGTTCCCGCCAGGGGACGATCGTCGTGCGCTACCGCGGCCGCACCATCGACCGCGTGGCGCTGCTGACGGCCGAGCCGGTGGCCGCGGCGACCGTGGTGGAGAAGGTCGACTCCACGGTCCCCGGGGGCGTCGCCGCCGTCGGAATCCTGCTGGCGGTGCTCGCGGGCGGTACGCTCCTCCTCCTGGGGGACCGCCGGCGACGGCGCCGGAGGGACGCTCTCAGATCCCGTGCCCGCCCTTCCCGTCAGGAGACAGGGGTCGCATGATCATCACCGTCACGCTCAACGCCGCCATCGACAAGTCCCTGTCGGTCCCGAACTTCCGCCTCGGCCGCCGCCACCGCACCGTCGAGCAGATGACGATGCCGGGCGGCAAGGGCGTCAACGTCGCCCGCACGCTCAAGACCCTTGGTGCCCCCGTGATCGCCACGGGCTTCGCCGGCGGTCCGACGGGGACGCGCATCGTCGAGCAGCTCACGCAGGAGTCGATCCTCAACGACTTCGTCCGCATCGGCGAGGAGTCGCGTACCAACATGGCGGTCTACGACCCGACCAACGGGCAGCAGACCGAGATCAACGAGCGCGGTCCCGCAGTGACGGCCCAGGAGGTCGAGCTGTTCCGGGACAAGCTCCTGTACCTGGCCCGTGGCGCCGACATGGTGATCTTCGCCGGCTCGCTGCCCCGCGGGATCGACGCCGGCATCTACGCCGAGCTGATCCGGGAGGTGCGCAAGCTGGGCGTGGCCACGGTGATCGACACCGACGGCGACCCGCTGCGCCATGCGGTGCGCGCTGAGCCCGACGTCATCTCCCCGAACGTCCTGGAGGCCGAGGAGCTGGTCGGCCACGAGTTCAACGACGACGAGGACCGCGCGATCGCCGTGCGCGAGATGTGCGACCTCGGGGCCCGCGAGGCGATCATGACCGTCCCCGACGGGTGCGTCGCCTGCGTGCGGGGCGACACGGGCCCGCAGCTGCTGCGGATCTGGATCGAGCCCCGCGAGGCCGTCGCGGTCCGCGGCTCGGGGGACGCCTTCCTGGCCGGCTACGCGTCGGCCCGGTACGCCGGCCTGCCGCCGCACGAGTGCCTGCGCCACGGTGTCGCCTGCGGCGCCGAGTCGACCCAGCGCATCGGCGCCGGACTGGTCGACGCCCGCGAGGTGGAGCGGCTGCTGGGGGAGACGCGCGTGGAGCACCTGAGTACTCCCGTGGAAGCGGCGTGATCGGGCCCGGGGCACCGGCCTGAGGCCGGCGCACGGCCCCGATCACGAGCGGGAATCGGCTGGCGCCGATTCCCGCGCCCTCGTTTCATGCTGGAAAGCGGGGGTTATGGGCCGGGCCACGGGGTTCCGAGGGGGCGCGGTGATATCGTCGTGGGGGTGGTTGCCGCCACCCGCAGTTGCCTCGAAGTGCCCCTCGTCGACCCCGCCTGCGCGGGGTCGTTTTGTCCGCCCCCGAGCCTAGGATCATCAGATGGAGATTGAAATCGGTCGCGGGAAGAAGGCCCGCCGCGCGTATGGCTTCGATGACATCGCGATCGTCCCTTCCCGCCGTACCCGGGACCCTGACGACGTCGACATCTCCTGGAAGCTCGCGGACTACCGCTTCGAGCTGCCGCTCCTGGGATCCGCGATGGACGGGGTCGTCTCGCCGACGACCGCCGGCATCATCGGGAAGCTCGGCGGCCTCGCCGTCCTCAACCTCGAGGGCATCTTCACGCGCTACGCCGACGCCGACGAGCAGCTGGAGCGCATCTCCAAGCTGCCCAAGGACCAGGCCACGGCGGAGATGCAGGCGATCTACCAGGAGCCGATCAAGCCGGAGCTGATCAGCCAGCGCATCCGCGAGATCAAGGAGCAGGGCGTCGTCTGCGCCGCCTCCCTGACGCCGCAGCGGGTCAAGAAGCACTACGAGCTCGCACTCGAGGCCGGCCTCGACATCCTGGTCATCCAGGGCACCGTCGTCTCCGCGGAGCACGTCTCCGAGACGACCGAGCCGCTCAACCTGAAGGAGTTCATCCGCGACGTGGGCGTGCCCGTCGTCGTGGGTGGCTGTGCCAGCTACCACACCGGTCTGCACCTGATGCGCACCGGCGCGGCCGGCGTGCTCGTGGGCGTCGGTCCCGGCGCGGCGTGCACCACGCGCGGCGTCCTGGGCCTCGGCGTCCCGCAGGCCACGGCCATCGCGGACGTGGCGGGCGCCCGGTCCCAGCACATGCTGGAGACGGGCGAGTACGTCCAGGTCATCGCCGACGGCGGCATGCGCACCGGCGGGGACGTCTCCAAGGCGATCGCCTGCGGCGCCGACGCCGTGATGATCGGCTCCCCGCTCGCTCGCGGCTACGAGGCCCCGGGCCGCGGCTTCCACTGGGGCATGGCCACGTTCCACCCGACGCTTCCGCGCGGCGCGCGGGTGCAGACGGTGCAGAACGGCTCGCTCGAGCAGATCCTCACCGGCCCCGCCCACGAGAACGACGGCACGTTCAACCTCATGGGCGCGCTGCGCACCTCGATGGCGACCTGCGGCTATCAGGACCTCGCGGAGTTCAACCGCGCGGAGCTGATGATCGCGCCGTCGCTGCAGACCGAGGGCAAGGCGCTGCAGACGTCCCAGGGCGTCGGCATGGGCGCTCGCGGCGGCGCCGCGCCCGCCCCGGCGCCGAACGGCAACGGCGCGAGCAAGACGCCCGCGCTCGCCTCGGAGTCCGCGTGAACGATCGGGAGGAGGACGCTCTGGTCGTCCCGAGCGTCAGCCGCCCGATCACCGCATCGAACGCAGGGACCCAGCTCGCCGACGAGTCGGCCGAGCTGGCGGTCCCGCGGAACCAGGACGAGGTCGTCGTTCTGGACTTCGGCGGGCAGTACTCGCAGCTCATCGCCCGCCGCGTCCGCGAGTGCGGCGTGTTCTCCGAGCTGCTGCCCCACCACGTGGGCGCCGAGGCGGTGGCCAAGCGCAAGCCGCGCGGCCTGATCCTCTCCGGCGGGCCCGCGTCGGTGTACGCCGACGGCGCCCCGGCGCTCGACCCGGCGCTGCTGGAGCTCGGGATTCCCGTGCTGGGCATCTGTTACGGCATGCAGCTGCTCGCCCACGACCTCGGGGGCGACGTCCAGTCCGCCGAGGTGGGGGAGTTCGGCCGTTCGCAGCTCGCCGTCCTCGAGCCGGGCCGGCTGCTCGCCGGGCTGCCTGAGATCCAGGCGTGCTGGATGTCCCACCGCGACACCGTGTTCACGCCGCCGCCCGGCTTCACGGCGCTGGCGTCGTCCACCGGCTCGCCGGTCGCGGCGCTGGAGAGCGTCGAGCGCGACATCTACGGGATCCAGTTCCACCCGGAGGTCGTGCACACCCCGCACGGCACCGAGATCCTCACCACCTTCCTGCGCGACATCTGCGGCTGCGACATGGCCTGGTCGGCCGCGTCGATCGTCGAGGAGCAGGTCGCCCGCATCCGGGCCCAGGTCGGCGACTCCAAGGTCATCTGCGCGCTGTCCGGCGGTGTCGACTCCAGCGTGGCCGCGCTGCTCGTCCACCAGGCGATCGGCGACCAGCTCACGTGCGTCTTCGTCGACCACGGGCTGATGCGCAAGAACGAGGGCGACCAGGTCGTCGCCATGTTCCGCGACCACTTCAAGGTCCCGCTCGTCGCGGTCGACGCCGAGGAGCGCTTCCTGCGCCGCCTCAAGGGCGTGTCGGATCCCGAGACGAAGCGCAAGATCATCGGCGCCGAGTTCATCCGCGTCTTCGAGGAGGAGGCCGAGACGGTCGGCGACGCCAACTTCCTCGTCCAGGGCACCCTCTACTCGGACGTCATCGAGTCCGGCGGCGGCACGGGCGCGGCGACGATCAAGTCGCACCACAACGTCGGGGGCCTGCCCGAGGACCTGCAGTTCGAGCTCGTCGAGCCGCTGCGGGCCCTGTTCAAGGACGAGGTCCGCGCGGTCGGCGCCGAGCTCGGCCTGCCGGAGCGCATGGTCCGCCGCCAGCCCTTCCCGGGGCCGGGCCTGGCCATCCGCGTCGTCGGCGGCGAGGCCACCAAGGAGCGGCTCGACCTGCTGCGCGACGCCGACGCGATCCTCCAGGACGAGATCCGCGGCGCCGGCCTGTACCGCGAGCTGTGGCAGTCGTTCTGCGTGCTGCCGGACGTGCGCACCGTCGGCGTCCAGGGCGACGAGCGCACGTACGGCTACGTCGTCGTCATCCGCGCCGTCACCAGCGACGACGCGATGACCGCCGACTGGGCCCGCCTGCCCTACGACCTGCTCGAGCAGATCGCCAGCCGCATGATCAACTCGCTGCGCGAGGTCAACCGGGTCGTGCTCGACATCACGAGCAAGCCGCCCGGCACCATCGAGTGGGAATAGCGCCCGCGTCGCCGGCATGGCCGACTACGCGCGATCGACCACCGCGACGCGGTTCGACGGCCTGCCGGACGTGCTGCGGGCCGCGGTGCAGGACCAGGTCGACCGCCGGCTGCTGACGGTCCCCGGCGAGAGCCCCGCCTTCGTCAGCCACAACCGCCGGCTGAAGAAGAGCGGGTTCCTGCGCCGGGCCACCGGCTCCGGCGACCCGGATCCCGAGCACTGGGTCGCGGTGGTCATCGGCCCGAAGGACGTCGTGGTCGCCGTGCACGGGGAGCAGCGCGGGACCTCCACGATGACCCTGCGGCTCGAGGACGCGGACGTGGCCGACCTCGCGGCGCAGTACGGCGACCTCGCACCGAAGGTCGACGATCACGGCATGTCGATCGTCGGCTTCCCGGTCTCCGTCGAGGGCGGGGCGACCGGCCGCGGCTCGTTCTTCGTCGGCCTCGGCGCGCCCGACGGCGAGGCCGCGTCCGCGGCGTTGCGCGCGGCCGTCCGCGCCGCGAAGGCCTGACCGCCCCGGCACTCACCCCGAACCGGTCAAGTCGAGCGTCGCTCAGCGACGCTGAGCTCGACCGGTTCGCGCGCGACGGACGATCACCGGTCCCACTGCTTCAGCAGCGGGTTGGGGTCGTGGGGCGCGCCGCCCTCGTACCAGCCGGGACCGGTCCACACCTCGAAGTGCAGGTGGCAGCCGTCGGCGTCGCCGGTGTCGCCGACCTCGCCGATCGGCTCGCCGGCGACGACGTGCTGGCCGACCTTCACGGTCCCGGGCTCCTTGAGATGGGCGTACATGTCGTCCTCGGCGCTCGCGTCCAGGTCGACCACCACGTAGTTGCCGGCCGCGGACTGGAACTTGCGGTCCTGCACCCGGCCGGCGCGGGCGGCGACCAGCGGGGTGCCGCACTTCGCGAACACGTCCTGGCCGGCGTGCTCCCGGCCGCCGCGGGGCGCGCCGTACTTCGCGGCGCCGGTGCCGAAGCGGTGGGCGCCGAGGATGGGGAAGACGGCGGCCTGGAGCGCGAACGGCGGGCTGATCGACGGCCCGGCGCCGGCGGGCGTGACCCGGAAGCGGTGGTGCGCGTCGGTGACGGCCCGGCCACCGGCCGCGCGGCCGTCCCAGCTCACCGTCATGACGGTGCCGGCCTCGGTCGCGGGCATGTCCCACGTGGCGGCGGGCACGCCGCCCCCGGCCGCGCGCACGTCCACGTGGGCGGCGGCGCCGTTGCGGACCATGAAGTGGAGCGCGGCGGGGCGGGCCGTGCCGGCGACGACGCGCGGGGCGTCGACCTGGAGGTCCACGGCGCCGCCGTTCAGCGCGGTGGTGGTGGAGACCGCGAGCTCGTCGGCGCTGACGGCGGACGACCGCCCCCCGCCCTCGACGGCCTGGATCGGCCCCGTTCGTGCCCCCGCGGGCACGGTGGCCTCGACCGTGGTGTCGGAGATCGGGGTGGCGACGACGGCGCGGTCGTCGCTCGCCTCCGCGGCGCCCGCGAAGCGCACGACGGTCACCGTGCTCAGGTGGCTGCCCGCGAGCTGGATGATGCTGGAACCGGGCGTGACGCTGCGGATCGAGGGGCACCGGCGCACGCAGTGGGCGTCCGCGACGACGGGGGCGGGCCCGGCGAAGACCCCGCCGCCAACGGCGGTGGCGGCTCCGGCGCCGGCGGGGAGCACGAGCGTGGCCAGCACGGCGACGGCTGGAGCGGAGGTGAGGAGAGGACGCGGCACGGGAGGCGGGACCGGCTCGGCGGGCGCAAGTGTAGTAGAACTCAGGAAACGCCCGTCGTCGTCGCCACACTTGCGTGGCAACGGCTGCGGTGCGTCATCCGGGGCTCCCGCGAGACGTTTTCGAGCGCGGTCCCCTATGATGATCCGTCGCCGCGCACCTGATGTGCGCGCTTTTTTCTGAGGGCACACGCTGTGAAGACCTACGTCGCCAATTCCGAGAACCGCGAGCGCAACTGGCTCATCGTCGACGCCGAGGGGCAGACCCTCGGCCGTCTCGCGACCCAGATCGCCGATGCGCTGCGCGGCAAGCGCAAGCCGGAGTACACGCCCCACGTCGACACCGGCGATTTCGTCGTCGTCATCAACGCCGAGAAGATCTCGGTCACGGGGAACAAGCGCGCCGAGAAGCGCTACTACCGGCACTCCGGCTACCCCGGTGGCCTGAAGTCCCGCACGCTGGAGGAGATGCTCCAGCGCCGTCCCGAAGAGGTCATCCGGATCGCGGTCAAGGGCATGATGCCCCGCAACCGCCTGGCCCGGAAGCAGATCACCAAGCTGAAGGTCTATGCCGGCGCGGACCATCCGCACGTCGCGCAGAGCCCGCAACCGATGGAGACCATCTCGTGAGCGACGAGACGACGCAGCCGGACGAGACCCCCGACGAGCAGCCCGCCGTCGAGGCTCAGCCTCTGACCCCTGAAGCCGAAGCCGTCGTGGAAGAGGTGGCCGAGGAACTGGTCGCCGAGGCCGTCGCGGAGGAGATCATCACCGAGGTCGAGGCCGAGGCCGTCGCCGAGGTGCTGGCCGAGGAGATCGTCGCCGAGGCGATCGCCGAGGAAGTGGTGACCGAGGCCGTGGCCGAAGCGGTCGCCGAGGAGCTCGAGGTCGAGGAGATCGAGGAGGCGCCGCGCGTCAAGCCCGCCATCCCCGGCATGGACCTCGAGGTCGACATCGTCGTGGAGGGCCAGGATCCCCTGTCCCGCGGCGAGGACGGCGAGGACGGCGAGGGCGGCGAGGACGACGACACCGTCTCCGACGAGCCCATCGTCAGCACGATCGATCTGGCCGCCGACGCCCGCTACCGGGCGACCGGCAAGCGCAAGACGGCCGTGGCGCGCGTCACGTTGAAGCCCGGCACGGGGGTCTACACGATCAACGGCCGCGCGTTCGACGACGCGTTCCCGCGTGAGACGCTGCGCAAGAACATCATCCAGCCGCTCGAGGCCGTCGGCTTCGCCGAGCGCATGGACGTCGTGGCCGCGCTGCACGGCGGCGGTGTGTCGGCCCAGGCCGGCGCCCTGCGCCACGGCATCTCCCGCGCCCTGCTGGAGGCCGATCCCAACCTGCGTGGCGAGCTCAAGCGCCGCGGCTTCCTGACCCGTGACGCACGGGCCAAGGAGCGCAAGAAGGCCGGCCTCAAGAAGGCCCGTAAGCGGCCTCAGTTCTCGAAGCGCTAGGCGCGCTTCATGCCCCGGAGCTACTTCGGGACCGACGGTGTGCGAGGGGTCGCGGGCGATGTGCTGTCCGCCGACCTCGCGCTGCGCCTGGGTCGGGCCGCGACCGTCCAGGCCTCCTCCGGGAGCGCCTCGGCCGGCGATGCGGCCGGCCCGGCGCCCCGCGTGCTGGTCATCCGCGACACCCGTGAGTCGGGCGACATGCTGGAGGCGGCCCTGGCCGCCGGCATCGCCTCGGCCGGCGGCGACGTGCTGCTGGGCGGCGTGCTGCCCACCCCGGCCGCGCCGATGCTCGTCGCCCAGTATGGGTTCGACCTGGCCGTGGTCATCTCCGCGTCGCACAACCCGTACCGCGACAACGGGATCAAGTTCTTCGGCGCGGACGGCTTCAAGCTGACCGACGCCGCCGAGGAGGCGATCGAGGCCCGCCTCGACGACCCCGCGCCGGCCGGCGTCACCCCGGGCCGCGTGCGCACGCTGCACGGCACCACGGAGGACTACGTCCGCGCGTTGCAGACGCGGTTCTCCGGCCTGGACCTCAGCGGGATCAAGGTCGTCATCGACTGCGCCAACGGCTCGACCTTCGAGGCCGGCCCGGAGATCTTCCGCCGCCTGAACGCCGACCTCACGGTCCTGGCCGACGCGCCCGACGGCCGCAACATCAACGAGGGCTGCGGCTCCACCCACCTGGAGACGCTGGCCCAGACCGTGCGCGACGGCGGCCACGACCTCGGCTTCGGCTTCGACGGCGACGGCGACCGCGTGCTCGCCGTGGACCGCAACGGCGACACGGTGGACGGCGACGAGCTGATCGCCCTGATCGCGCTGCACCTGCGTCGCGAGGACCGGTTGCCCCAGGGCGGCGTCGCCGTCACGGTGATGACGAACTACGGCTTCCACGCGGCGATGGAGTCGGCTGGTGTCGAGGTCGCGATCACCGGCGTGGGCGATCGCTACGTGCTCGAGGTCCTGCGCGAGCGGGGCTGGGCGCTGGGCGGCGAGCAGTCCGGCCACATCATCGACATGGGCTTCGTGCCCTCCGGGGACGGTATCGCCAGCGCGCTGCTGACGTTGGAGGCCCTGGCCGGCGGCGACCTGGCCGCCCGCGAGGGCATGCGCAAGCTGCCCCAGCGCCTGGTCAACGTCCCGGTCCCCGACCGTGACGCGGCGATGACCGACGCGACGCTCACCGCGGCGGTCCTGCGCGAGGACGCGGCGCTGAAGGGCCGTGGCCGCGTGCTGGTGCGCCCGAGCGGCACCGAGCAGCTCGTGCGCGTGATGGTCGAGGCGCCCGACGCGCAGGAGACCGAAGCCGTGTGCGAGCGCCTCGTGGCGATCGTGCGCAACCTCCGCTGAGCGGCGGCCGGCCGTCGGGTCCGCGGGCCCGGCTGCTACCTTGAGGAAGCCCGAAAGCGGCCGCCGTGCGCGGCCGTTCTCCGTTCTACTCCGCAGGAGGCGCCCATGTGCGGCATCGTCGGCTACGTCGGTTCCCGGCCCGCGCAGGAGCTGCTCCTCGCCGGTCTGCGCAAGCTCGAATATCGCGGCTACGACTCCGCCGGCATCTCGGTCATCGACGGTGATCCCGCGAAGCCCACGATCGACAGCGTGCGCGCCGTCGGCAACCTCGACAAGCTCGAGGCGGCACTCCAGGACGATGCCCGCCGCAACGGGGATCAGCCCGCCGCCACGGGCATCGCCCACACCCGCTGGGCCACCCACGGGCGGGTCAACGAGGTCAACGCCCACCCGCACTCCGACAACCACGACCGCGTCCACGTCGTGGTCAACGGCATCGTCGAGAACTACCTGGCGCTCAAGCACCGCCTGATCGACGACGGCGCGCAGTTCACCTCGGAGACCGACGCGGAGGTCGTCGCCCACCTGGTCTCCCACCACTTCGACGGCGACCTCCGCGAGGCGGTGCGCCGCACGTTCAACGACCTCGAGGGCCACTACGCCTTCGTGGCGATGTGCGTGGACGACCCCGACACGCTGGTCGGCGCCCGGCAGGAGTGCCCGCTGGTGATCGGCCGCGGCGAGGGGGAGACGTTCCTGGCCTCCGCCGTCCCGGCCTTCCTGGCCTCCACCCGCAACGTGCAGGCGCTGGAGAACGGCGAGATCGTGGAGATCACCACGGCCGGCGCGACGATCTACGGCGCGGACGGCGTCGAGCGCGCCCGCGAGGTCACCGCGATCGACTGGGACGAGGAGACCGCCGAGAAGGGCGGCTACGACACCTTCATGCTCAAGGAGATCCACGACCAGCCGGACGCGGTCGCCGACACCGTCGCCGATCGCACCGTGCGGCCGGACGGGGTGGACCTGGACGACGTGGGCGCCCTCGACGAGGAGCTGCTCAAGAACGTCGACCGGATCGTCATCGTGGCCTGCGGCACCTCGTTCAACGCGGGGCTCATCGGCCGCTACGCGATCGAGGAGTGGGCCCGCGTCCCGGTGGACATGGACATCGCCTCGGAGTTCCGCTACCGCAACCCGATCTTCCGCGAGCGCGATCTGGTCATCGGGATCACGCAGTCCGGCGAGACGGCCGACACGCTGGCCGCGATGCGCGTGGCGAAGGAGGCGGGGGCCAAGGTCCTGGCCATCACGAACATGCGCGACTCGCAGGCCACCCGCGACGCCCACGGGGTCCTGTTCACGCGGGCCGGCCTCGAGGTCTCGGTCGCGGCGACCAAGACGTTCGTCTGCCAGGTCGCGGTCCTGTACCTGCTCGCACTGCGTCTGGCCGAGCTGCGCGGGGAGCTGTCCACCGAGCGGCTGACCGAGCTCGTCGCGCAGGTCAAGCACCTGCCCCACCTCATCGACGAGCTCCTCCAGACGGTCGACGTGGAGGCGGTGGCCGAGCAGCACAAGGACGACGACTTCTTCCTGTACCTGGGCCGGCACGCTGGGCGCGCGGTCGCGCTCGAGGGCGCGCTGAAGCTCAAGGAGGTCGCGTACATCGCCACCGACGCCTACGCGGCGGGGGAGATGAAGCACGGGCCGATCGCCCTGCTCGACGAGAAGACGCCGGTGGTCTGCGTGGCGACCGACTCGCCGATCCTCGACAAGATGATCTCCAACATGCAGGAGGTCCGGGCCCGCGGGGCCCACGTCATCGCGATCGCCACCGAGGGCAACACGGACATCGCCGCGCACTCCGAGACCGTCATCTACGTGCCGCAGACCGACTGGATCGTCCAGCCGCTCCTCGCCGTGATCCCGCTGCAGCTGCTGGCCTACGAGATCGCCCGCAAGCGCGGCCTCAACGTCGATCAGCCGCGCAACCTGGCCAAGACGGTCACGGTGGAATAGGCCGCGCGGCCCGGCGGCGCCTCGGCGTCGCTGCGGGTGTCCTCGCCGCTCAGGGACGTCCGTACAGTCGCGGGCTGCGTCCTACGCACCGACGCCGATGCGCTCGCCGGGCCGCGCGGCCCCCGTGGAGTTCACTCGCGCGTAAGGGACGCGCCCCTACGGTGGGCGCATGGCCAAGCTCCTCGTCCTGCTCCTCACCGTGGTCGCCGCCGTGGCGGCCGGTCCCGCGGTCGCC
>Ga0247758_1001204_pt1 | contig 20239 bp, 15 predicted proteins | sample UWRJL156409C4_FD_180950 | JGI IMG/M metagenome (GOLD analysis project Ga0247758, IMG submission 180950) | Plant litter microbial communities from Arlington Agricultural Research Station in Wisconsin, United States - UWRJ-L156-409C-4 | ecosystem: Environmental > Terrestrial > Plant litter >...
TGGCGCATCCTCGGCGGGGCCTCCGCGGACGACCTCGGTGAGGTCGGCAACGTCAGCTGGAACGACCTGGAGAGCGCGGGGACGTTCGCCACCGCAGCGACCAAGTTCAAGGTCGAGGCGCTCGACGCCAAGGGCAAGGTCCTGGGCACGTCCGACGTCGTGGACGCGCACGCCTAGCCCCATGAGGAGAACAGCAGCAGTCACGACGGCCCTCGCCTGCCTGGCGGGGGCCGCCGTCGCATCCGGGTGCGGCGGGGTCGAGGCCGAGTCGAGCGCCGGCGCCGCCGTCGCGGCGCCGCGCGCCGTCGCCACGTCCGATCCCGCCGCCGGGGCGCTCGCCCCGCCGCAGATCAAGGTCACGACGCCCGCGAGCCAGACGGCGCCCGGCTACCTCTTCGTCGCGCCCAAGCGGGGCCAGGGCGAGGACAACGGTCCGCTGATCTACGACGACCTCGGCCAGCCCGTGTGGTTCAAGCCGCTGTCGGGACAGACGCGGGCCTACGACTTCCGGGTGCAGCAGTACCAGGGCAAGCCGGTGCTCACCTGGTGGGAAGGTGTCGCCCAGAGCGGGTTCGGCCAGGGCGTGGGCGTCATCTACGACGACCACTACCGCCAGATCGCCACCGTCAAGGCCGGCAACGGCCTGAAGGCCGACTTCCACGAGTTCCTGATCTCCCCGCGCAACACCGCGTACGTCATCGCGTACGTGGAGGCGCCCCGCCGGGACACGCGCCGGTGGGGCGGGTCCAAGCGCGACCGGATCATGGACAACGTGATCCAGGAGATCGACATCGAGACCGGCAAGGTCCTCTTCCAGTGGAAGGGCCTGGACCACATCAGCCCCGGCGAGTCCTACCAGGCGCCGCCGAAGGATCCGAGCAAGGTGTGGGATCCGCTGCACGTCAACTCGATCCAGGTGCTGCCGGACGGCAACCTCCTGATCTCGGTGCGCGAGCCCCACACGACCTACAAGATCAACCGCAGGAGCGGGAAGGTCATGTGGCGGATGGGCGGCAAGAAGAGCGACTTCAAGATGGCGGCCGGCACGCGCACCGCCTGGCAGCACGACGCCCAGCGCCTTCCCAACGGGGACTACACCTGGTTCGACAACAACTCGGTGCGGCCCACGAAGAACCAGGGCTTCGCGCGCGGCCTGCAGGTCAAGGTCGACGAGAAGGGCCGGAAGGTCACGATGGTGCGGGCCTACGGCCACACGCCGCCGGAGGTCTCCCACAGCCAGGCGAACATGCAGACGCTGCCCAACGGCGACAAGCTCATCGGCTGGGGCGGCAGCCAGCCCAACCTCACCGAGTACGGCGCCGACGGCACCCTGCGCTTCGAGGCGCAGTTCGCCGCGCCGGGGGCCGACACCTACCGGGCGTACCGCTTCCCGTGGGTCGGGGTCGCTCCGGGGGCGCCCGCGCTGACGGTCGACCGCCAGGGCGGACAGACCGCGGCGACGGTGCGCTGGAACGGCGCGACCGGCGTCGCGTCGTGGCGCGTGCTGAGCGGATCGGGGGCGGACGAGCTCGTTCCCGGCGCGACGGTTCCGCGGGCCGGCTTCGACACCGCGCTGACCGTCGATCCGGCCGCGACCCGCGTCGCGGTGGAGGCTCTAGACACAGACGGTTCGGTGATCGGGCGCTCCCCGATCGTCGACGTTCCGTCCTGACCCTCTGCCGTTGCTAGGCTGAACACCTATGGGTCTTTTCGATCGCGCACTCAACATCGGTGAAGCCAAGGCGTTCCGCAGCTACGAGAAGCGCGTCGCCCAGATCTCCTCGTTCGAGGAGGAGCTGAAGCTCGAGTCGGCGGAGGACATCGTCGACCGGGTCGACGTCCTGCGCGAGCGGGCCCGGGAGGGGGAGGACCTCGAGCGCCTCCTGCCCGAGACGTACGCCCTCGTCCGCGAGGCCGGCCGCCGCACGATGAACATGCGGCACTTCGACGTGCAGCTGATCGGCGGCATGGTCCTGCACGGCGGCAACATCGCCGAGATGAAGACCGGCGAGGGCAAGACGCTCACCGCGACGCTGCCCATCGTCCTCAACGCGCTCTCCGGCAAGGGCGTGCACGTGGTCACGGTCAACGACTACCTGGCCCGGCGCGACGCCGAGTGGATGAGCCCGATCTACCACTACCTCGGGCTCACCGTGGGGATCCTGCAGAACATGCAGTCCTACGAGGACAAGAACGCGGCGTACGAGTGCGACATCACGTACGGCACCAACTCCGAGTTCGGCTTCGACTACCTGCGCGACAACATGGCCACGGACCTCAGCGAGAAGGTCCAGCGCAACCATCAGTTCGCGATCGTCGACGAGGTCGACAACATCCTCATCGACGAGGCGCGGACGCCGCTCATCATCTCCGGCGCGCCCGAGCAGGCGGCGGACTTCTACGTCCAGTTCTCCAAGCTCGCCCGCACGATGGTCGAGGGCAAGAAGCCCGAGGGCCTGGATCCGCGGGCCAAGAAGGACTTCGTCGCCGACTACGACTTCGAGGCCGACGAGAAGCACAAGACGGTCGCGATCACGGAGCGCGGCGTGCAGAAGGCCGAGCGCTTCCTGAAGATCGACCACCTCTACAAGGCCGAGAACGGCCACCTGGTCAACCACCTCATCCAGTCGCTGAAGGCGCAGGCGCTCTACAAGCGCGACGTCGACTACGCGGTGGTCGAGGGCGAGGTGGCGATCATCGACGAGTTCACGGGTCGCATCCTCGAGGGCCGGCGCTGGTCGGAGGGTCTCCACCAGGCCGTCGAGGCCAAGGAGGGGGTGCGCGTCCAGGAGGAGAACCAGACGCTCGCCACCGTCACGCTGCAGAACTACTTCCGCATGTACGAGAAGCTCGGCGGCATGACGGGCACGGCGCTCACCGAGGCGACCGAGTTCATGAAGATCTACAAGCTCGGCGTGGTGCAGATCCCCACGAACCAGCCGATGGTCCGCCAGGACAAGAACGACCAGATCTACAAGACCAAGGACGGCAAGTGGTCGGCCCTGGTGCGGGAGATCGTCGAGCGCCACGCCTCCGGTCAGCCCGTGCTCGTCGGCACGATCTCCGTCGAGACGTCGGAGATGCTGGGGGCCCAGCTCGCCAAGCACGGCGTGCCCCACACGGTCCTCAACGCCAAGCCGGAGTACGCCGAGCGCGAGGGCGAGATCGTCGCCGAGGCCGGTCAGCCCGGCGCGGTCACGATCGCCACGAACATGGCCGGTCGTGGCGTCGACATCAAGCTCGGTGGCAACGCCGAGCACCTCACCGAGCTGCAGCTCCTCAAGGAGGGCCTGACCCCCGAGGACGAGGCGTACGCCGCCCGCTTCGCCGAGGTGCTGCCCGGCTACGACGAGCAGGTCGCGGCCGCCCGTACGCAGGTCATGGAGGCCGGCGGGCTGTTCATCTGCGGCACCGAGCGCCACGAGTCGCGCCGGATCGACAACCAGCTTCGCGGCCGTGCCGGCCGCCAGGGCGATCCCGGGGAGTCACGTTTCTTCCTCTCCGCCGAGGACGATCTCGTGCGGCTCTTCGCCGGCGACCGGATCTACAAGATCCTCGACAAGCTGGGGACGACGGACGAGGAGGGCAACGAGGAGCCCATCGAGGCCGGGATGCTCTCCAAGCAGATCGAGAAGGCGCAGAAGAAGGTCGAGGAGCAGAACTACCTGATCCGCAAGCGCGTCCTCGAGTACGACGACGTGATGAACGAGCAGCGCCGGATCGTCTACAAGTACCGGGACGAGATCCTCGAGGGCAAGGACATGGGTGACACGGCCCGCGAGAACATCGCGGAGGTCATCCAGCGCACTGTGGACGAGTACACGCCGGGGGAGTTCGTCGAGGACTGGGACTTCGAGGCCCTCGTCGACGGCCTGGTCCAGATCTTCCCGGTGGAGCTCGACGCGGACGAGCTGCGCTCGTCCAACGTCGGCCACGAGGAGCTCCTGGAGCGTCTGCAGACGGCCGCGCTGGAGCTGTACGACAACCGTGAGGAGCAGCTCGGCGACGAGCTGACGCGGGCGCTGGAGCGCTATCTGCTGCTGCAGATCATCGACAACCGCTGGCGTGAGCACCTGTACGACATGGACTACCTGCGTGAGGGCATCCACCTGCGTGGGTTCGCGCAGATCGAGCCGATCATCGCGTACAAGAACGAGGCGTTCACGCTCTTCCAGGACCTGATGAACTCCATCTGGTCGGACTTCGCCCGGATGATCTTCAACGTCCAGGTCGAGGTCGAGGGCATCGAGGATCCCGCCGAGCAGTTCGCCACGCCGGCGAGCGGGCCGAGCCGCGTGCAGTACTCGGGCCCCGCCGATGCGGCGCCCAGCGCGCTCAGCAACGCGGCCGCCGCCGGCGGCGCCACCGGGGTCCTGGATCCCGGTGAGGAGGAGTTCTTCGAGCCGGTGGTCGAGCAGCGCATCGTCGACGAGCACGACCAGGTCGGCCGCAACGATCCGTGCTGGTGCGGGTCGGGCAAGAAGTTCAAGAAGTGCCACGGCAGCTGAGCTGAGCTGCCGCCGCGGCGGCCGCCGAGCCGGCCCGCCCCGCGCTGCGCCGACGTCATCCAGGTTGTTGCCACCCTTCGGCAACAACCTGGATGACGTCCCCGTCAGTCAGGCCGCGTGCAGCCCGTGGAAGCCGCGAATTCCACGACGCAGAGCGCGTCAACCTTGGGCGTGCACCCCGTGGAATCCGAACGGGATGTGGTGGGGGACCGCCGCGCGGGCGCGCTCCTGGAACGTCCGGGCGTCGAGCGCGAGCAGGAACGAGCGCCCCCGGTCGGCGTCGAGCACCACGGACAGCACCACGCCGTCGTCCTCCTTGCCCGAGCCGTGGGGTCGGCGCACGAAGATCGGCTCGCCCGGGTACGCGCCCTCCTCGCGCCAGGTGAGGGTCCGGCCCCGGACCACGTCGACCTTGTGGAGCTGGTCCACGAAGCCCGCGCGGGGCGTCGTCCCCACGCCGTAGGCGTAGCGGTAGGGCCGCCGGCTGACGGTGGCGTAGTCGATCCGCGGCAGCTCCAGCGCCACGTCGGCGAGCGTGCGTACGGTCGCCCGACCGGCCTCCGGGTCGACGGTGATCCGTCGTAGCCGTACCGCGGGCAGGCGCTGGTCGGCCCGCCGCAGCTTCTTGAGGTACAGCGCGTCGATGACGGTGCTGTCGCGGTAGGCGCACACGTCCAGCTCGATCTTCCCGCCCCGGTCGAACGCGTTGACGTTGTGGAACAGGAAGAGCGGATCGATCTCCACCGTCGCCTTCACGCCGCCCGCGTGGCGGTCGACCACGATCAGCCGCAGGGGCTCGGAGCCCTCCCACCGGTAGTTGGCGACGATCGGCTTGCGGTCGGGGGAGAGGAAGCTCAAGGGATCGACCATGAACGGCTGCTCGAGGACGATCAGGTATCGCTCGGTGAGCGCGAACGAGTGCATGTAGCCGGGCTCGGCGCGGGGGATGGTGGCCAGCGTTCTGGGCGCCGCGCCGCCCTTGCCGCCGCGGACGATCACCCGGTAGCCGGTCGCGGGCGGGATCAGGTCGACCTCGTAGGTGAACCGCTCGCCGGTCGACGCGTCCACGTGCGGGTGCGCGGTGCCGAGCGTGCCGGTCCCCGCGAGCGACGCGTCGACCCCGAGCGTCTTCAGCGTCTTGGGATCGAAGCGCACCGGGATGGGGATCTCGGTGTGGGCGACGAACGCGCCGGCCAGCCGCTCCAGGCTGACGTTGGCGTTGGGGATCGGGGCGATGATCGGGACCGACGCCACACCGCTGAACACCGCGCGGCAGGGATCGGTGGCGAACTCCGAATACTTGATCTTCCCCTCGGTCTTCCATGCCGTGTAGGCGCTGCTGCGCAGGAAGCGGTTGGCGTAGGCGACACGACCGCCCGTGAAGCGGAAGGCGTGGAGCATCGCCAGGCCGTCGAACCAGTGGTTGAACGGCTGGTCTCCCACCTCGAACTTGGCGGGGCCGTTGCGCAGCAGCGTGCCGCCCAGCCAGGAGGGGAGCTTCCCCTCTACCGGCACGTGGGGCAGGCGCACCTCGTCGGTGAGGCTGCGGAAGCCCAGGGCGTACGGGGCCTTGCGCGCCGCGGCCCGGGCCGGTGACGTGACCGCCCCGCCGACCGCCAGCGCTGCGGCCGCGCCCGCGCCGCGCACCAGCGCCTCCCGGCGCGTGGTCCCCACATCGTCTCCCCCGAAGCGCATCGGCCGAGTCTCGCAGAGGCGCGGCGACCGTGTGACCGGTGATCCGACCGTCCCGAGCCGGACGTCCTCCACATTCCTCCCACCCCTCGGGAGGAATGTGGATGACGTCCGGTGGGTTGGACGTCGGTGGGGCGGTGTGTCGCTCTGTCGCTCTAGCGCTCGGGCGGGCGGCCGCCCGGGAGGCGGTCGACCAGGCGGCCGACGCGCTCCACCGCGCCCTCCAGCGGCGTGGCCATGGTCACCGCGCGCTCCAGCGCGGGCAGCGAGGCCACCACCTGCGAGCCGACGTCGGCCACGGCCTGGGCGCGGATCGCCATCACCCGCGCCTCCTCCAGCACCTCGCCGGCGAGCTGCTGGAGCGAGCCACCGAGCACGATGATCTCGCCGGCGCGCTCCTCGATGCGCTCCCCGAGCTCGCTGACCCCGTCGAACTGGGCCTCGATCCGTTCCAGCCGCGTCTCCAGCCCCGCGACGTGATCGGGCAGCGCGCGCGCCGCTTCGGCGATGGCGTGCAGGTCGTCCAGTGCACGGAGGACAAGACTGGGCCCGAGGAGGAGGGGGTTCACCGCGATCATGGTAGACGGGTGCTAGCGTCGGCGGCCGTCTATGTCCACACCCGCCCCCATCGAGCCCACCCCGCAGCTGCTGGCCCGCCTGCGCGAGCAGCTCACGCTGCTGGCCGACTACGTCGAGCCGGACGCCCTCGCCGAGCGCATCACCGCGCTGGAGGAGCAGATGGGCGCCCCGGGCTTCTGGGACGACCAGGATCGGGCCGCCAAGACGAGCGCGGAGCACTCGCGCGCCACACGCCGCCTGGAGCAGTACCGCCAGCTGGAGATCGACGTGGAGGACCTCGGCGGCCTGATCGAGCTGGCCGAGGAGGACCCCGACATGGCCGACGAGCTGGTCACCCAGTTCGCCTCCGTGCAGGACCGGCTCGACGCCCTGGAGGAGCAGCGGCTGTTCTCCGGCCGCTACGACGGCGGCGACGCCCTGGTGACCGTCAACGCGGGCGCGGGCGGCACCGACGCCCAGGACTGGGCCGAGATGGTGCTGCGCATGGAGATGCGCTGGGCCGAGCAGCGCGGCTTCGACGTCGAGCTGCTCGAGGTGTCCGCGGGTGAGGAGGCCGGCATCAAGTCCGCCACCTTCCGGGCCAAGGGCGAGAACGCCTACGGTCTCTACGGCGCGGAGAAGGGCGTCCACCGCCTCGTGCGCCTGTCGCCGTTCGACAGCGCCAACCGCCGCCAGACGAGTTTCGCGGGCCTGGAGGTCGCGCCCGTGGTCGAGGACAGCGGCGAGATCGAGATCATCGACGACGACCTGCAGGTCGACACGTACCGCGCGTCCGGGGCCGGCGGCCAGCACGTCAACAAGACCGACTCCGCGGTGCGGATCACCCACCGGCCGAGCGGCATCGTCGTGCAGTGCCAGAACGAGCGCTCGCAGTCCTCCAACCGCGCGACCGCGATGGCCATGCTGCGCTCCAAGCTGGCGGAGGCCGAGGAGCGCCGCCGCCAGGAGGAGATCGCCAAGGAGAAGGGCGACGTCCAGGACGTCAACTTCGGCTCCCAGATCCGCTCCTACGTGCTGCACCCGTACACGATGGTCAAGGACCACCGCACGAACGTCGAGATGGGGGACGTGCAGCGCGTGCTCGACGGCGACCTCGACCGCTTCGTCCGCGCAGAGCTCCTGCGCCACGCCGGACGCGCCTAGCCGCCCAGGAGACCAGCCTCATGACGAACTACGGTGAACAGCCCAGCGCCCCGTACCTCGACGCGGTCGTCGCGTACGGCTTCCGCGGCCCCGGTCGCTTCCACGTGCCCGGCCACAAGGGCGGCCCCGGCGCCGACCCCGGGCTGCGCCACGCGATCGGCGAGGACGTGCTCGCGCTGGACGTCCCGCAGGACATCCGGGGCATCGACCTGGGGCCCAGCCCCACGCCGTACGAGCGGGCCGAGGCGCTGGCGGCCGAGGCCCACGGCGCCACGCGCACGTTCTTCCTCACCAACGGCGCCACGCAGGGCAACCACGCCCTCATGCTCGCCGTCGCCCCGCTCGGCACCGAGATCGTCGTGCAGCGCAACTCGCACGCCTCGGTGGTCGACGGGCTCGTCCTCTCCGGCGGCGTCCCCAGCTTCATCGCGCCCGAGTACGACCCGGGGCTGGGCATGGCCCACGGCGTGACGCCCGAGGCGCTGGGCCGGGCGCTCGCCGCGGCGCCGAACGCCAAGGTCGCCTCGATCGTCTCGCCGACCTACTACGGCATGGTCGCCGACGTGGCCCGCTGCGCCGAGGTGGCCCACGCCGCCGGCGCCGCGCTGATCGTCGACCAGTCGTGGGGGCCGCACTTCGGCTTCCACCCGGACGTGCCCGAGTCGGCCCTGCGCCTCGGTGCGGACGCCGTGCTCACGTCGACCCACAAGATGGTGGGATCGCTGACGCAGAGCGCGATGCTGCACGTCGTGGGGGACCGGATCCCGGTCGCCGACGTCGAACGCGCGGTGCGCCTGGTGCGCTCCACGTCGCCCTCGTCGCTGCTGATGGCCTCGCTCGACGCCGCGCGCCGCCAGGTCGCGGTGCACGGTGAGGCGCTGCTGCACGAGACGATCGCCGCGGGGGACGCCGCGCGCTCGCGCATGGCCCGGATCCCCGGCATCGCCCTGGTCGGCGAGGCGGACATGGTCGGCCAGCCCGGCATCTTCGCGGCCGACCCGCTGCGCATCGTCCTGGACGTGCGCGGCACCGGCTGCACCGGCTACGAGGTCGCGGACGCGCTGCGCCAGTCCTACGATGTGCAGCCCGAGCTCGCCACGCAGGCGACGATCCTCTTCCTGCTCGGGATCTCCGAACGGCCCGAGGCGCTCGTGCGCCTGGCCGGCGACCTGGACGAGACGGTCAAGCGGATCAGCGCCCCCGGGCGCAGCAGCGCGATCGTCGCCCCGCCCGACTCGGTCTACCAGCCGCTGGCCTGCCCGCCGCGCGAGGCGTTCCTGGGCAAGGCCGAGCGGGTGCCGGTCTCCGAGGCGGTCGGCCGGGTCTCCTGCGAGTCGATCGCCGGCTACCCGCCCGGGATCCCGCTGCTGCTGCCCGGTGAGGAGATCACCGAGCGGGCCGCGTCGTACCTGCACGAGCTGGTCGCGGCCGGCGCGCGCCTGCACGGCGCCAGCGACCCCCGCTTCGAGCACGTGTTCGTGCTCGTGCGGGACTGACGCACCGGCTCCGCGCGGGTCGCTGCACGTCGCCGCTCAGCGCATCAGCAGCACGGGCTTGCCCGTGACGCGGCGCTCGGCGAAGGCGCGCATCGCCTCGGCACCGTCGGCGAGGTCGAAGACCGCGCCGACCACCGGGTGCAGGCGCCCCTCCTCGATCCAGCCGAACATCTCGGCGGCGGCCTCGGCCGAGAAGCCCTGGTCGACGCCGATCGCCCCGCCGTAGTTGACCCCCACGAGGTCGTGCTGGCGCAGCAGGAGCCGGTTGACCTTGATCTCGGGGATGTGGCCCGACGCGAAGCCGACGACGAGCAGGCGGCCCTCCGGGGCCATGCAGCGCAGCGACTCGGCCAGCACGTCGCCGCCCACCGGGTCGACGACGACGTCGGCCCCGCGTCCGCCGGTGTGCTCGCGCACCGCCTGCTTCCAGTCCTCGGCGGAGTCCAGGACGACGTCGGCGCCCGCGGCCCGCGCGGCGTCCTGCTTGGCGGCGCCGCCCGCGACGGCGATGACCAACCCGGCGCCCAGGGCCTGGGCCACGTCGATCGACGCGGTGCCGACGCCGCCGCCCGCACCGTGGACGAGCACCGTCTCGCCCGGGGCGAGCCGGCCGCGGCGCTTCAGCCCCAGGTGGGCGGTCTGGTAGTTGACGACGAACCCGGCGGCCGCGTCGAAGGCCAGCGCGTCGGGGATCGGGAAGACGAGGGTCTCGGGGGCCAGCGCGAGCTCGGCGTAGCCGTTGAACGGCGTGGTCGCCGCGACGCGGGTGCCCGGCGCGAGGCCGCCGCCGGAGACCACCACGCCCGCCACCTCGGCCCCGGGGACGAACGGCAGCTCGGGCTTGATCTGGTACTCGCCCTTGGTCATGAGCATGTCCACGAAGCCCACGCCGGCGGCGTGCACCTCGATCAGGACCATGCCGTCGGTGGGCACGGGATCGTCGAGCTCGCACAGGACGAGGCCGTCCGGGCCGGTGGCTTCCTGGAGCTGCAATGCGCGCATGGCGGGGAATCTACGCCAGCCGGGTGGACCGGTCCCGTAGCCTTGTTCCAGGATGAGGAGCCTCCTGGCGGCGTACCGCAGGACCGGAGCGGACCGGCCGTACGGCGACCCGCTGCCCCCGCACGGCACGGGCTTCGAGGGCTGGTACTGGCGGATCACCCAGCCCGAGCGCGGCGACGTGGTCGTCGCGCTGTGCGGCATCAACCGCGATCGCGCGGGGCGGGCGTGGGGGACGGTCGGCCTGGCCGCCCACCCCGGGCGGTTCGTGCAAGCGGCGATCGCGCCTCACGCGATGGCCCAGGGCCACGCCGTGCGCCTCGGCACCGTCCCCGACGGTCACGAGCTGCCGCCCCTGTCGGCAGAAGGTGACCCCCGGCGCGGGGCGCCGCGCGTACACGCCCGGCCGTGGGCCCTGGCCCTGGACGTCACCGACGGGCCGTCCCCGACCCGGCTGCGCGTGCGCTTCGACGAGCCCGTCGGCTGGCCGCGTCGCGCGCTCGGCGGGGTGGGCCTCGGCCACCTCTTCCCGGGGCTCAGCCAGTACTGGCATCCCCACCTGCTCGGCGCCCGCGTCCACGGCCACGCGCTGCTCGACGGTCACCGGGTCGACCTCGACGGTGCCACCGCCTACGCGGAGAAGAACTGGGGCGGCGGCTTCCCGCGCGCCTGGTGGTGGGGGCAGGCCCACGGGTTCGACCGCCCGGACGTCTGCGTCGCGTTCGCCGGCGGCGCGCTGCGCTACGGGCCGGTGCGCACCCACGCCACCGCGGTCGTGGTGCGCGTCGGCGACGACCTCGTGCGTCTGGGGGAGCCGCTGCTGGCCCCGGTCCGCCACACGGTCGGTGACGGCCGCTGGCACCTGCGCGGCCGCGGGCCGGCCGGGGAGATCGAGCTGGAGGGCCGCGCCGCGCCCGCCGAGGCCCACGACCTGCCGGTGCCCCTGCCCGCCGAGCGCCGCCACGTGACGGGCGCGCGCCAGCACCTGGCCGGGGAGATCCACGTCGTCGTGCGCCGCCGCGGGCGCACGCTCTACGAGGGCACGTCGAGGCTGGCCGGGCTCGAACGGGGGGAGACCGATCCCGCGGCGGGCGGGTCCGTAACCTCCCATGCCCCATGGACCTCGACGCCGAGATCAGCGACGTCGTCGCCCGCGCCCTCGCCGAGGACGTCGGCCCCGGCGATGTGACGACCGCCGCCACCGTGCCCCCGGGCACGCGGGCGGTCGCGACCATCACCCAGAAGCAGCCGGGCGTGATCTCCGGCCTGGCCGCCGCGCGCGCCACGTTCCTGGCCGTCGACCCGTCGGCCGAGGTCGAGCCGCTCGTCCGCGAGGGCCTGTGGCGCGAGGAGGGCCCCGTCCTGCGCATCACCGGGGACGCCGCGGGGCTGCTCGCCGCCGAGCGCACCGCCCTGAACCTCCTGCAGCGCCTGAGCGGCGTGGCCACGCTGACCGCCCGCTACGTCGAGGCGGTCCGCGGCACCGGCACCCGCATCCTGGACACCCGCAAGACCACGCCGGGGCTGCGGCTGCTGGAGAAGGCGGCGGTCGCGGCCGGCGGGGGCCAGAACCATCGGATCGGCCTGTACGACGCGGTGCTGATCAAGGAGAACCACATCGCGATGGCCGGCGGGGTGACCGCGGCGGTGCACGCCGCCCAGTCCGCCGCGCCCGAGCTGCTGATCGAGGTGGAGTGCGAGACCGCCGAGCAGGTCGACGAGGCGCTCGCGGCGGGCGCGACGCGGATCCTGCTCGACAACATGACGCCGGTGCGCCTGGGCGGCATCGTGGCCAGTGTGGCCGGCCGTGCTGAGCTGGAGGCCAGTGGAGGTATCTCACTCGCCCGCATCCGGGACTACGCGAGCACGGGCGTAGACTTCATCTCGGTCGGTGCGTTGACCCACTCGGCCCCGGCCCTGGACCTGTCCCTCCTGTTGGAGCCCTTGCCATGAACCTGCCGATGGCCCCCACCGCAGACGAGCTCACCGCCGATCAGATCGCGGAGCTGCACGAGGAGGTCCGCGCGCTGGCCGCCGAGCGCGACGCGGTCATCCTCGCCCACAACTACCAGGTGCCCGAGGTGCAGGACATCGCCGACTACGTCGGCGACTCCCTCGGCCTCTCCCGCATGGCCGCGATGGCCGAGCAGCCGAACATCGTGTTCTGCGGCGTGCACTTCATGGCCGAGACGGCGTCGGTCCTGTCGCCCGAGAAGCACGTCTACATCCCGGACGTCGACGCGGGCTGCTCGCTCGCCGACTCGATCACCCCCGAGCAGCTGCGGGCCTGGCAGGCCAAGCACCCGGGCGCGATCACCGTGATGTACGTCAACACCACCGCGGAGGTGAAGGCGCTGACCGACTACTGCGTGACGTCGTCCAACGCGGCGGCGGTCGTCGAGCACATCTACCGCGAGCACGGCGACGACACCGAGATCCTCTTCGGGCCCGACATGTTCCTCGGCGCCTACGTCGAGAAGGTCGTCGGCCGCCCGATGCACGTGTGGGACGGCGAGTGCCACGTCCACGCCGGCATCCGCCCGAGCGACATCGACACGGTGCGGGCCGCGCACCCCGGCGCCGACTTCCTGATCCATCCCGAGTGCGGGTGCTCCACGTCGGTCATGGAGTACGTGGCCGCCGGGGACATCGACACGACCGGCGTGCACATGCTGTCGACCGGCGGGATGCTCCAGTACGCCAAGGCGGCCGAGACGGACTTCCAGGCCCCGGACGCTGATGACGCGCCCGCCCGCCCCCGCCGCACCGCGATCGTCGCGACCGAGACGGGCATGCTGCACCCGCTGCGGATGGCGGCCCCCGACGTGGACTTCGTGGCCGCGAACGAGCGCGCCGCGTGCGTCTACATGAAGATGATCACCCTCCCGAAGCTGCGCGATTGCCTGCGCGACCTGACGGGTGAGGTGAAGGTGCCGGCCGACCTCGCCGCCAAGGCGAAGATCCCGATCGAACGCATGGTCGCGATCGGCTAGCCCGCTGCCGGGGTGCTGGTGCCCGGCCGCCGTCCGCGGCCGGGGCCCGGCGGTCCCGGTCCTGGCGTCCACTGACCGGGTCCGGAAGTTGGTGCGCCGCTAACGCAGCAGGAGCTCCGTCCAGGTGAGGCCCTTGGGCCCGGCGTGGAGGTCGCCGACCTCGACGACGCGGCCGGTGACGAGGTCGCTCGTGTCGCCCTCCTGGGGGCCGAGGTCCTCGTCGTCGTAGCCGTAGTCGTCGTCGCCGCGGCCACCCTGGTCGCCGCCGAAGTGGCGGGCGCTCGACGCGGTGGTCGTGGTGGTGTCGTCCTCGTCGTCCGACGTGCCCGTGTCCGGGGTGTCGTCGATCTGGGGCTCCACGAGGATGTCGGTGCTGCGGCTGACCTTGGCCTTCACCTTGGTGCCGCCGTAGAGCTTCACCGTCAGCTTGCCGCCGGAATAGGCGGTGATCGTGCCGGTGTTCTTGGCCGGGTCGGTGGCGTCGGACGTGGTGGTGGTCGTCGTGGTCGTCTCCACGTCGGCCTTGGTCGTGTGCTTCTTGCCGCTGGAGGCGGCGAGGGCCGTCGAGACGCCGACGGCGACGACGAGGAGGCACACGGCGGCGACGCCGGTGAGCTTTTCGAGGGGTGAGGACATGTGGGACACGCTCCTGCTCGTTGGTCGGTCAGGAGGGGGACGCGCCAGAAGGCCGCCCGTGAGCCCCTATCCCCCGAGACCCACCGGCTCCCGCCCGTCGCGCGCGGACGTGCTCCACATTCCTCCCACCTGTCGGGAGGAATGTGGATGACGATCCCGGCTGCTGCGACGATCGGGGCGGCGAGGGAGCGCGGCGGCGCTCAGAGCGCCAACAGGTCCACGCCGCTCTCGGCGGTGTCGTGGACGATCCGCAGGGTCTCGCGCTTGCGGTCGAACTCCGGCGGCGTGTAGCAGTGGACGTCCGCGGTCTCGCCCATCTCGCGGGCGTCCCACAGGCTGCTGGCCTGGTGGACGCGCTCCAGCCACGGCACGCCGTCGAAGCCGTCGGAGACCAGCACCACCACGTACTCCGCGCCGCGCTCGCGCTGCGGGCCCGCGCCGTGCAGGTCGTCCACCCGTGCACCGCCGAGCAGGGCGCCCGCCAGCGGCCACCGGTCCGCGATCCGCCGGACGTAGCGGACCAGCTCTCGGTCGTTCAGGGGAACGGGGGCCAGCGCGTGCACGGGGGGATTGTCCCTGAGTCCCCGCGGATGTGGGGAACTTCTTGGGAGATTCCTACGACCTAGAAGTCGTCCACGGTGTGCGGGCCGACGCAGGCGACGGCGAGGGACTCCGGATCGATGGCCCGGGCGATCGAGGCGACCTCCTCGAACGTCACGTCGTCCAGGGCGGAGATCGCGGCGTCGGGATCGACCGTCTCGCGGCGCACGATGGCCTGGGTGGCCACGTGACGGGCGACCGCGCCCGAGTTCTCGAAGGCCAGGACGAGGCGCCCGGCGGCGTAGGCCTGGGCGCGCTCGACCTCCTCGCGCGTGGGGCCGTCGGCGGCCAGCTCGGCCACGATCTCCCGCATCCGCGTGTAGGCCTCGATCGTCTTGGTCGAGTCCAGGCCGGCGCCGAGCTGCAGGACGGGCGCGTCGGCGAATGCGTGCGCCATCCCGTAGACCGAGTAGGCCAGCCCGCGCTGCTCGCGGATCTCGTCGAACAGGCGTGAGCCCATCGACCCGCCCAGCAGCGTGGCGTAGATCGACAGCGCGGCCCGCTGGCCCGGGTCGGTGACGTCGACGGCGGGGCGGTAGATCATCCGCAGGTGGGACTGGTTGGTCTCCCGCTCGGTGACCAGCGTCTGCGGCGCGAACGCGGCGATCGGCTCGTAGGCCGGCGGCTCACCCAGGCTCGGGAAGCGCTCGAAGGCGTCGGCGAGCACGTCGTCGGCGGGCAGGTGCTCGAGGTTGCCGACGAGGAAGGCCCCGCCGCGGTCCCCGGCCCAGCGCCGCTCGCGGAAGGCGACGATGCCCTCGCGGCTGAACGTGCGCAGGTGCTCCTCGGGGCCCAGCACGGGCCGTCCGAGCGGGTGGTCGCCGAACGCGGCGACGTCGATCAGGTGCTCGGCGATCATCGACGGCTGGTCGTTGGACCGGGCGATCTCCTGGATGACCACGCCGCGCTCGCGGTCCAGCTCCTCGGCGTCGAGCTTGGGCCGGCCCACGAAGTCGGTGAGGAGGTCGATCGCCTCGGCGGCGGCCTCGGCCCGGACCGTGATGTGGAAGGCGACGAGGTCGTGGCTGGTGTAGGCGTTCAGCACGCCGCCCATGCGCTCGGCGGTCTCGTTGACCTTGCGGTAGTCGTCGTACGTCTGGCCGCCCTTGAACACCAGGTGCTCGAGGAAGTGGGCCATCCCGTTCTCCTCGGGGCGCTCCGTGCGAGCGCCCGCGTCGAAGGCGACGAGGATGGTGACGGCGCGCGTCCCGGGGAGGGAGACGCGGTAGAGCGGCAGGCCGTTGGCGAGGGTGGTGAACGGGGTCTCGGACATTCCCCTGAACGCTACTCGACGGCCGGTCCCGGCCTACGCGGCTTTGGCTGCCTCAGCGGGATCGCGGGCCATCAGCCGCTTGACCAGGGCCAGCGAGCCGACGAGCAGGACGAGGGCCACGGCGGTGCCGATCGCCCAGGCGTACGCCATGTCGGGCGTGGCCTGCACGAGGTCGAAGTAGTCGCGGATCGGGGCGATCGCCACCGCGCCGATGAAGCACAGCACCATCACGAGGCACAGGCCGCCGACCAGCCAGCGACGGCGGCCCGGCTCGTCCTCCAGCGCCATCACGACGACGAGGCCGCCGGTGACCACCAGCGCCGCGCACACGGTGCGGGCCTGCGTGAGGTCGAGATCGAACGTGGTGCGAGCGGTGACGTACCCGGCGAGGATCCCGATGCCCAGGGCCAGGCCGACGGGCACGGAGAAGCGCGCGACCTCCTTCAGGAAGCCGTCGGGTCGCCACGGTCCCGAGCTGGGGGCCAGCGCGAGCAGGAACGCGGGGATGCCGATCGTGAGGCTGGAGCACAGCGTGAACTGGCGGGGCAGCAGCGGGAACACGCCGGTGGTGATGGCCACCGCGACGATGAGGAACGCGGTGAACACGGCCTTGGTGATGAACAGCCGGGCGACCCGCTGGATGTTGCGCAGGATCTGACGGCCCTCGGCGACCATGCGCGGGACCTCCGCGAAGTCTCCGCGCACGAGCACGAGGTCGGCCACGCTCTTGGCCATCTGCGTGCCGCTGCCTTGGGCGATGGCCAGCCGGGCCTCCTTCAACGCGGGCACGTCGTTGACGCCGTCACCGAGCATGCCGACGTACTCGCCGTCCTCGGCCAGCACCCGGATGACCCGGGCCTTGCCCTCGGGGGAGATGCGGCCGATGGCCGGGGCGCCGCGCACGGCGGCGAGGAGCTCCGCGTCGTCCTCGGGGAGCGCCCGGCCGTCCAGCGCCTGCTCGCCGCTGATGCCGACGTCGTGGGCGATGGCCCCGACGGTGGCGGGCGCGTCGCCGGAGACGACCTTCAGGGCGACGTCCTCGTGGTGGAAGAAGGCCACGGTCTCGTCGGCGTTGGGCCGCAGCCGCTCGGCGAGCACGACGATCCCCAGCGGGGCCAGGTCGGCGGGCACCGGTACGTCGGGGCCGGGCTCGGGCAGCGGCGCGGCGGTGCGGCCCAGCGCCAGCACGCGGCGGCCGGTGGCGGCCTCGGCGGCGGCGGTCTCGTGCAGCGCGTCGATGCCCGGGCGGCCGGCGAGCAGCGCCTCGGGCGCGCCGAACACCAGCCGGTCGGTCCCGTCCAGCTCCAGGGCGCTCCAGCGGTGGCGGGAGGAGAACGGCACCTGGCCGGTGACCGGCGCGGCGGGCACGTCGGCGAGCGTGGCGGTGTGGACGGCCTCCAGCGTGCCGTTGCGGCGGGGCGCGCTGGCCGCGTAGCGGGCCAGGCAGCGCTTCAGCTCGTCCTCGCTGACGCCGGGGGCGGGCCAGACGCCGACGACGCGCAGGGCCGCCTCGGTCAGCGTCCCCGTCTTGTCGGTGCACAGCACGCTGACCGAGGCCAGCGACTCGATCGCGTTGAGCTGCTGGGCGAGCACGCCGCGGCGGGCGATCTTCGTGGCCGAGACGGCCGCGGTGAGGCTGACGAGTAGCACCAGGCCCTCGGGCACGAGGTTGACGATCGACGCCGTCATCGTCTGCACGGCGTCGGGGCCCGGGTCGTCGCGCAGCAGCAGCGAGAGCCCCAGCGCGACGGCCAGCGGCACCATGCAGCCGACGAGGATGATCAGCAGGCGGTCCATCGCCTTCTCCAGCGGGGACCGGGGGTGGCGGAAGGCCCGGGCCGTGGCGGTGAGCTTCGCGGCCTGGCTGTCGGGGCCGACGGCGGTGGCGACGAACGTGCCCTCGCCCTCGACGGCGTAGGAGCCCGACAGGACCGGGTCGCCGGCCTTCTTGCGGACGGGCTCCGACTCGCCGGTGAGGTTGGCCTCGTCGACCATCACCCCGGAGGTCTCGACGAACTCGCCGTCGGCCACGATCTGGTCGCCGGGCGCGACGCGCACGTGATCGCCGACGACCACGTCGTCCAGGGGGATCGTGCGGGGCTCCCCGTCGCGCACGACGACGGCGGTGGGGGCGACGAGCGCGGCGAGCTTGTCCAGCGCGCGCTTGGAGCGCACCTCCTGCGCGATGCCGATCCCCGAGTTGAAGAACACGATGCCCAGGAAGAGCGCGTCCTTGGGGTCGCCGAAGATGATGGTGACCGCACCGAACCCGGCGAGGATCGCGTTGAAGATCGTCAGCGTGTTGGCGACGACGATGCTGCGGTAGGAGCGGCTCGTCGGCGGCTTGGAGAGCGGGCCGCGCTCGCGCAGGCGCTCGGCCGCCTCGGCCTCGGTCAGCCCGGTGGACGGGGTGAGGGCGGCGGCCGGTGCGGTCGACATGGGGCGAGGATCGCAGACGCGGCCGTCGTCGGCCCGGCCGCGAGTCCGATCAGCGGGTGAGGACCACGTGTCGCGTGCGCAGCATCGAGCGCGAGGCGACCACGGTCCACAGCCCGACCAGCAGCCCGGCGAGCGCGAAGGCGAGCCACCGCAGGGCGGCCGCGTCCGTGTGCCCGGCGAGCAGGGACGTGCCGACCACCACGGTCCCGAGGGGGAACACGAAGCTCCACCAGGCCAGGGTGAACGGGAGGTGGTCGCGCATGGTGCGCACGGTGACGACGGCGGCGACGCCCATCCAGCCGAGCGCGACGATGAGCGCGGGGATCCCGTAGACGAGCGCGACGGTCTGGAGCGCGTCGCCCCAGCGGGCACCGAGCGTGCCGCGGGCCACGTCCCCGAGCAGGAAGAGGGCGGTGATCGACTGGCCGAACGGGCCGAGCACGTTCCACAGCGTGGGGATCGCCTGGGTGGGCGGCAGCGAGGAGTGCACGACCATGCGGCGCCAGACGGTGGGGATCACGGTCATCGTCGCGGCGAGGCTGAGGCTGAGCAGCAGGTAGCAGGCCAGGAGCAGCGCGGTGCGGGCCGGGCCGTGGTGCAGGTGACCGACGAGGCTCGCGCCGGTGGCGGCGGAGACGAGCGGGGGGACGACGGGCAGCACCCACGTGCAGCCGGCGTCCGCCATCGTCAGCCCGTGCCGGGTGCGCATCACGTAGGGGACGATCAGCGCGCAGCACACACCCAGCGCGGTGCCGACCGTCCACAGCGTGGCGGACACGGCGAGCGCGGCCGTCGGGCCGAGCAGGTCCTGGGCGACGATCAGTGCGCCGGATCCGACCACGAGCATCGCCATCGGCAGCGTCCCGTAGAACGGCATCATCGTCGGGTTGTCGCGGTGCCGGCGGGTGTGGTGGGGCTGGTAGTAGCCCTGCGCGAGGGTGGCGCCCAGGAGGACGGCGAGCAGGAGCCCGGCCAGGGTCCACAGCACGAGGGCGAAACCGTCGAGCACGGGGGAGGCGCCGGGGAGGAGGATCGCCGCGTTGGCCACGATCCCGGTGCTCATCACGGCGGCGAACCAGTTGGGGCCCAGCCGGGGCAGGAACCCGGCGAGGCGATGGGGGCGCACGTCCACCCGACCAGCATCCTGCCGAATGGGCCCGGCGCCCAGTCGACTTGGGCTCACATGCATTCCCATCGGGAATGTTGCACGTTGCGTTGCAGCGCTCCGTAATCGGCAGGAAAAGGAGAGGGCTGTGCGAACCTGGAGAGACCTATGGCCGCAACAGAGCAGCCCCTCCGTCGTGCCCGCACCCGTCGCGCCGCTGAAGCGGCGGGACCGGTCCCGGCCGCCCCCCGATCGACCGTCCCGGCCGATCCCAATGCCGTCATCCAGCTGCGCGGCGTCTCGAAGATCTACGACCACGCCACGGGAGCCGGCCTCAAGCAGGCCACGTTCTCGATCACGCCCGGGGAGTTCGTCTTCCTGGTCGGCCAGAGCGGCTCGGGCAAGTCGACGCTGATGCGTCTGCTGCTCAAGGAGCTCGAGCCGAGCGCCGGCTCGATCATCGTGGCCGGTCGCGACCTCGGCGAGCTGACCCGCAAGAAGGTCCCGTACTACCGCCGCAACGTCGGCGTGGTCTTCCAGGACTTCAAGCTGCTGCCCAACCGCACGGTGTACGACAACGTCGCCTACGCCCTGCAGGTCACCGGTCACAGCCGCAAGGACATCCGCGCGAAGGTGCCGGACGTCCTGCGCCTCACCGGCCTGTCCACGCGGCTGCACAACTACCCCGACCAGCTGTCGGGCGGCGAGCAGCAGCGCGTCAGCGTGGCGCGCGCGTTCGTCAACCACCCGCCGCTCCTGCTGGCGGACGAGCCGAC
>Ga0247758_1001205_pt1 | contig 20232 bp, 23 predicted proteins | sample UWRJL156409C4_FD_180950 | JGI IMG/M metagenome (GOLD analysis project Ga0247758, IMG submission 180950) | Plant litter microbial communities from Arlington Agricultural Research Station in Wisconsin, United States - UWRJ-L156-409C-4 | ecosystem: Environmental > Terrestrial > Plant litter >...
GTGACGCAGCCGCCGCCGGTGCCGGGCGGGAGGGTGTCGAAGGGGGGCGGGGCGATGGGGAAGGTGATTCCGTCGTGGGGGACGGGTGCTCCGTTGCCGGACATGGTGTGCTCGGGGGAGTCGGCGTGGAAAAGGGGCGAGTTTTCGGGGTCGGACGCCCAGCGCCCCCAGTTCCAGTAGGGCTGGGCACCGAGGTATCCGCATTCGGTGCGCAGGGTTTGCTCGTAGTGCCAGATGTAGTAGCGGTGCCAGGGGAGGAAGAAGGTCGACATGTGGTTGCGCGGGGTTTGTTGGATGTGCACGACCGTGTAGTCATCGAAGCGGGATTTGGCGCCGGGCGCAAAGGCCGAGGTTAGGGGAGGTTTTGTCTGGAGGCAGAGGACGGCGTCGGTGTAGGCTTTGCGGTCTTGGGGGCTGAGGTCGCCCCTGGTTTGGTGTTAGTGGAAGGGAAATGATTTTCCTCTTGAGCACAAGGTAAATGTCGCTTACCATTCTTTACGACGAACGGCGTTCTCTAGGGTACAGTTCCCTTGGGGGTGTTTAGCGAGATACTCGGCCAAGTTGGGAAGCGAAGCTTTTGCAAGAAGATCAACTTCGTCTCGGGGGTACACCTGAGCGGTGCTTAGACTAGCAAAGGCCGCGGCGGCAATCACAGATGTGGAACGCATGGCCCGGTTACACGTAGAACGATATCCCACGTTTCTGCCCCTAGGTATGATAGAGAACTAGAGCGCCAAATATGACGGACGCGCCGGTTCATATATTCCATCCCGTCGTCCCATCTGCCGCGTCAACCATCCTTCCCGGGAGCCAGACGGAACCACCGATAACTGCATGTGTTTTAATCTGAATTACATCTTCCCGCTGTCACACAAACCCTAAATCAGGGGATGGTGGGGGGAAGCGGAAGCTTTACGCGCGAATTCAGCCGAGAAACAACATGGTTATATATCAACTGTTATATAAGATAAATCTAGCCGTTACTAGCTACCTCTTCAGTCAGTTAGACGTATTCTGACACAAGCTTAGGTGCTCAATAAGTTCAATGTTGTAGAGTCTTCGCCGAACCACTTGACTCTGTCGGGTGTGAGTGGTGACGAACGAAGGGTGGGATTTGTATACATGGGAGTCGGAACCTCGCACATTGTGTCTCGGATGGGACAGCTGCTACTCACCAAATGCGCTGAGATGATCAAGCTTCAAGACCTGTCAGTGGGAGGCCTTGAGCTATTGCAGGTGGTCAAAAGAGAACAGCTTGGTTATCTGAGACGAATCTGGGCACACGAAATTTCCTCTTTCGTTCGCAATCGTAAGCTGGGGTGAGCTGTGGCTGATTTTTCCTGAGCTCTCCCTGATTCTTCCCTAAGCTGGGGTGATCCTGTATACTGCCGCCGCATAGCCTCAGAGGCCCCTTTTCAGTCCCCCTAGCTAAACTTTCCTATTGATAGAAAGCAGACGGTGTGTAATTTTTAAGGATAGCGAAGACAGGTAAGTTAAGGCCTAAATTTGAGACTGTAGTTAAAAACTGCTAAAGGTAATAATGCCCTAATGGCTGAAATACTGGACGACAGTCTTAGATTTTAGCCCAGAATATACCAGTACATGCCCTAGGATAGTACATAATACCCTAACTTGGAATTTAGGATAGTAAATGATATACTAGTACTAATAGAATAATATATATAATGCCCTAGCTTAAAATTTGGGATAATACCGATAGGATATCTTATAAGATACCAGTATATGTCCTTTGATAGTATAAAATATTGGAAAAAACGCACGCATTAACACTTCCTGTGTTTGTCTTATCTAAAGTTATTAAACCTCTTAATAAGTCTGCAGTTACCCTGTAACTTGATGTAAGCATTTTCTAAGATACTAACCGCTTCTAACGGGTATGAGCATGTTAAATATTAGCTGTTTTAGGGTATATGATCGTGGCTATACCTCCTTCTAGCTTTATACGCCTGATTAAAGCACTGGATGTGTGTTAAGTGATTGGAAAGAATGGTATGTGTGGGCGGCGACTATTATGGTGGGAATCACGATGTTGTGTGATGGGTGTTGGTATATACGCGGGGGAGGCCTGATTACCAAGTGTCTAAGGGATTTATTGACTGCGCCGATTGAGACGGGTACGGCTTCGGTGGCGGTAACAATGACAACATCTGCTTATAAGGAGAATTTGCTCCCACCGTATGGTTTGGTCTCAACCTCGTTAACCTCGACCTTAACTTGCCGTGTTTACAAAGTCCTCATCTTTCCCTCCCAACCGCCAAACCAGCCGCCAAACCCAAGCTCACCATCATCCACGAGGGTGGTACCGCCGGACGGCTGCAGCTTGGATCCTTTGCTTGCCTGTGACGTGCCGCTTAATGAGACGTAATGGTGCTTGGAGGACACAGACTTCTTAACGTCATTGAAGAAGACGCGGAGCACATGGATGCTGGCCGTAATGATGGTGACCGTGCTTTCGGCGCTGCTCCAGTAGTCGAGGTCGACCATGTCATCTTGAGGATCTGGTCAGAGCTATCACTCATGATGGTAGGTAGCTAGGGTAGAGGACACAAACAGATATCGAGCGCCGTCATTCTTGGCATGTAATATGCTTTGATGAAGGAGGTCACGCCGGCGCTAGGTGGCGTCAGTTTCCGAGTCAATGAGAACAGACCGATGGAGCACCAAGGAGAAGAATCACAAAACGCCCATACTTATCGCAATTAAAACTCCCACCTTTTTCTTCTTCTTCATCTAAAGGCCCCAGACAATCCTCCAGGGAATGAGCGCGAGGATGGCATCCACAACTCCTAAGTACACTGTCAAAGCGCCAGATGTCAGCACAAGTCGGTGCATGATCGGATCCAGAACGACGAAATTACCCGCTGAAAAGATATCATAGTTGATCAAAATATCAACAGGCCAACAAGTGCCCCCGGACGCAAAATCCCACAACTTGTTCACCGGCCAGCAGTGAATGTAGTTGAACAACGCAGTCCCCATAAAGACGTTCAGCGAGATGATGAGAAACTAGACTAGATTCCTTAACCACGTCGTATCCTTGGTCAGACGCAGAATGGTAAGGGTGAAACTCGTCTTGGACCAAATGGGTGCGCATGCGATTTTCCGTAACTCACTGCCGAGAAGCACAACTCCCCTCCAAGTCACACCGACCTCCATCCAAAAGTTCCAACGCCCTGGCACACGGAAGCTCTCTCGCAGGAGGTGTGGTCTCAATGAGATGCAGCACGGCCAATTGACCGCGCACAAAATACGCTTTTCTGTCACCAATCAAGCAACGCACGGCACCCAGCGCAACGGAAGATGCGGTAGCTCTCGCCGCCTGTCCATGCGTGGGTCTGTGATGGCTGTGATGGATGGTGATAATTCGTGGGAGGAATTATGCCTTGACGGTAAGGTTGGCGGTGTATTTGCAAGGGTGTCGAGAAGAGGGAGCATGAGGTCGTGAACGAGGAGGAAAGTTTTATTTAAGATTGCATCCTGTTCGGTCTTTAGGTAGGTTCTCAACCTCTTGCCAGCTGTCTCCTCTTTCACGTTGGCGCCTTTACGTTTTATGCTCAAATCTGCCCTAGCAAATTGACGGAAGGTCAACATGTTCATCCAGCAAAGAGATGATCCTTCCACCATAGGCCCGCCCATGCCACCGCCACTGACCCCAGAGCAACTCGCAGCATTGCCTCACGACGATGCCGGACCAAGGATAAACGAAGTTGTCTAGAGCCTCACCGCCATCTCGGGAGTCTTCCTCGCCCTGCGTCTGTACTGCAAGGCCACACGCTCCAAGTTCTGGTGGGACGACTGGGTGCTCACCGCCACATGGCTGGACATTTTTGTCAACTCGGTCCTCGTCTCCCTCTGCATCAACCTCGGCGTTGGAAAACACACGTGGGACTTTCCCCTTAAGAACCTCGTCGACATGGTCCGCATCTACACCGCCGCTGGGACTTTGGCCGTGTGCGCACCCCGCATTTTCTTCGAAAGCAAAAAAACTACGTGGAATGGCCAACCCACCGCCTGCGCATAACAACAAAAGGAAGGCACGGCCAATGGTACCTCGCTTGGGCTTCCGGTGCCTGAGGCCAGTGCTTCAGACTGCGTCCGAGACATATCGTCTGTTGTTGAAGGCAAGGTTGGCGCTGACTTTGAGGTCGCATTGGTGATTGGCTCCTCTGCATGGCCATCAGAGGAAGGGAAAACGATTGCTGGCAGGAGCGCTATCACCACCACCATTAGTACTATTATGAAGCTCGATGATTGGTATGGTGAAGGTCAGGCGTATGCGCCGGTAAAAAAATGCTAGCTAAAGAATAATGCAGGAGAGTTTAAACTCGGCGCAAACAGTCAGATAATTTCTCAAGACAAATTTCACCCCTGCCGGGCTTCCAACCCGTTCATGCTGTCTGATGTCTGTACGCCACCCGTCGACTGCTGCTGTGCCGGCTGGCCTCCCATACCATGTATCGACTGGTTGGACATAGATGATGAAGCCATCGGCATCATGGGAGTCTGCACACCGGGGTGAACAGGCTGCCAAGAGATAATTGAGGGGCCAGGGTTATAGCCCATCTGCGGGTACGCATAACCAGTATTCATGGCCTGCGGCTGTGGAGGTGGTGCTGACATTGCCGGGGCAACTTGGGGAGTCGAGGGGTAATACGAAGATGACAACGGGGCACTCGACGTTGGCTTTGTGCGTCGCGGGGTTCTCGCTGTTTTTTCTAGGGTTTAGGAATTATGTCAGTACTGCACGAGAGTGAGCTAAGAGGGGCCGGTAGTTACCCTCGCCCATGACGAAACGGTCAGGCCGATCCATACGAATGCGAGCGCGCTCCGAGTCAAGCCCACCACGCGCCCTGGCCATGTATTTGTCAAAAGTCGTCACGCTGCAGGCGACAAACTCAAAGTGGCGCTCGGTTACGACAGCGGTGGTGGGACCGTCTTCTTTGCCATCGACGCTATCGAGACCGTCATAGTCGCCGTCGGAGCGCGCCAGCGCCGCTGCGAGGATGAAAGCGTTGCGAATCTGTCGACCATTCCATTGACCGAGCTCGTCGTTCTCATGCTCGTGCCAATGCTTTTCGGCAAAAGCGAGGATACCGGACCTGTCACTGTGCAGCCGAACGCGGGGTGGCTTGGGGTTGGCTTGTCGCTGCCGCTCGATCAGCTCTAGTCGCTCGATGTTGAGGCGGAAAATCTCTCGCGTTTGCTGAAAGTCTAGACTTTGGTATAGTAACGTGCTATGCACGCGAGACTTGACGGCCTCGTCAAGTTGGCCCGGTCGATTCGTCGTTAAGAACAAGATGCCGCTATAATATTCCATAACCCGGAGGAAGACTGAAACAACGGCATTGCGACTCAAATCCTTTTTTTCCCGCTCCTCGAGGAACACGTCGGCCTCGTCAAGCAAGAGGATACAATCCCAGACGTTTGCGAGATGGAAGATTTCGGCGAGGCTTGATTCTACCGAGGCGGGCGTGTCGCCCAGATCTCCGGATGTGATAGAAAACAGAGGCTTGCGGTACGCCTGAGCCACGGCTTCAACGGTAGCTGTCTTGCCCACCCCGGGAGGCCCATGCAGAAGAAAGACCAGGTTGCGACCCTTACCAGGAATGGGGTCCTGGCTCGCGATCTCGCCTGCCTTTCTCGCCTTCTTGGTGTCAAAGTGGTCGCTGACGAGACACTTTATGGTGCGCTTGTTGTCTGGGTCGATCTGGAGGAATTGGAACGGATCCGTATCGAGAGTTTGGTAGCCGACTCTCACTTCCTTGACGTCCAAGAAGACGAACTTGCGCTCGCGCAGGGCGTAGCCAAACAGGCGCCTCGGTAGAATGGCTAGATCTTCGTCGATAGGCTTCTCCAGCCCGGACACGCCGTATGGGTGCTTTTGGCGGAACGGAGCGCCCTCGAGGAATCCTATATCGTCGGTGGATACGACGACGTGAGGCCAGCTGAACAGCAGCTTGGTACGCGTCGTGTCAGACCATAGGAAGATCGGGAACTGATCGCTGCTCGTTTCGATCCTGCTTTCCCAACTGTGAGAGTCCAGCCCGTAATACGACTTCCAGTGCGGGCAAGCGTTGAAGGCCTCCTGAAAGTCAATGATGACATCTCCCTCGATAAATTCAGGGCTGTGCATTCGCTTCCCCGCGCTGTTGACCCAGTAGCGGCCATTGGGTTCCGTGAGGAGGGTCCACGCCTTGTACATAACGCGGCGTTGCTCAATGCACTCGGTGAACCGGAGACCCAGCGCACGGTGCTCCACCAGCAAGGCTTCACTATCCAAAGCGAAGCGTAGCGGGTAGACTTCCAACTTGCGTATGTCCTTTGAACCGTTGTAGCCAGGAATCCTCACGTTGAACGGAACAGGCTTGTACGCTGAGCCGTCGTAATCAACAAAGTGCAAACAGGCCACCGCTTCCGTGTCCACATCTGCGCTTCCGTATATGAAGTTGTTGAAGTCGCCCGCGTGCGGCTGTAAAATCTCAATCCGCCAAATACTCTGGCAAACTCGGTTCTTATAGCCGAAGCTGCCAGTGTCGTCGCCCCATACCTTTTTGAGCGTATTTATTGGCACGTAAACCAGCTCACCGGGTTTGAAGAGATACCAAAGGTCTTCGTGTCGGACTCTCCTGGCCTTCGAGTCCTGAGTCGCGTCGTCGAACTGGTGCACGAGAGGGAGGAGGTGCTCTTCAACAAACGAAACGTAGCACTGCAGCTGCTGGGTCTCCTCGTCTCCCCCTGGCAGGGAGGTTGCCAAAATCGACTCGAGCCTGTCTTTGACTTTTGGATGGAAGTGGATGAGGTGCGCAAAGGGACGCATGAACGTGTACGGTTCTCGGCCCCACACGTATCCCCCAACTTCGGCGAGAACCTTGAGCACAGACTGCGCCTGGATTCTGACAGCATGGATAAGGGCTTCGTTCATTAGGCCTCCGTCGAGTCGCCTGCTTTTGTACTCGTCGGTTTTTTGGTCTTCGTAGCCTTCGACCTTGTCTCGGTGCCGTTGCAGTACTTCATTGGCGATTTCTTTGCCCAGTTCCGGTCCAGCTTCGAGGTACTCAACCGCATAGCTTGCTTCCTCCAGGGTGAAGCGGTTGACAAACTCCTTGAAATTGCACTTTCGGGCCTTGGCAATCATTGGGACCTGGGGCGCTGCTTGGAGTGTCGCTTTGAGTACTTTGCTGCCAGTGTCCGCGCTGCTTTCTTCGTCCACCTGTCGATTCGCCGGCCAATTTTTGTCTGCTTGCACGTTCGAATTGCCGTTCGCCATGCACTTCGAGCAAACGGAGTTGGGAGACTTTTGTCCGCCTTCAGGCTCCTTGGGCAGATCAAGTGGGGGAGCAGCCGGCGAGTTAGGGGTGTCGAGTTCCTCAACCGTGGCCTCCAGCTCCGCCGACGCCGAGGTTGCCAACCTTAACGGATCGCCGCTGGCAACATCCATTTGGACTGATCAATTCCGTTGTGGTGCGTTGGTTGATCCCGAGGTAGGCGTAGACTGGCATGGTTAACGGCCTTCTAAGGCTCCAAAGGGACCCTCCCCCCCGATATATGTATAATGCCTTCTTGAGAGGGAGGAATCGCTACTACCCTGCCGCAGAGGATCAATGCCATCGGGTTGGATGCACAGCCACCTCTCTCTCCTGCATGGCCTTTGTGCGTGCTTCAGGATGGTCGCGCTGTGGAAAGGGGGCCGAAAAAAAGCGGACGATGATTCGTGGCCTCGTCGCTGCGTGCGTAAAGGAGCGCTTTCTTCCGCAAAAAGGGTGAGACGGGAGTTCCAACGATTGGCTGGTGTTGAATGGCGTCTTCATCTGCGGCCACGGTGCGACGATGGCTGTGCTTCGGCACGGGAGATGAGGGGGGACCCAGCTGCGGGGGCGGGGGCCCACCCAGCAGACCATAAGGCTGCCAGGCTACCCAGCACCCGCGACACTCAAATTCCAGGCGAAGGGACGCTCGACACATGGCTCGCTCAGGAAATTGCCACAATCTTCACCAAAATGCAAACGCTCACAGTTGAGATTTCCCAAACACACCGTGACCCAGCTGAGTCCACGTCCCTCACGGCGCACACGTCCGCAAGGGCATACCAGAACCTAGCTGGGGCGTTGCGAGCTGTCCAGTCGGTAGATGCTGGGCTCAATCACGGCTACTGCTGCTGGCAAGATGTTGTGGACGCGATTGAGACAGCAAAGGCGCGCGACCAGGCGAAAGCTGACAAGTCCTTCATCCGCGCCGGTCTGAGAAAGTCAGGGGCGCAGCTCGGGGTGCTTGAGTCTTTGACAAACATGATTCCAGACCAGGATGGCCTCAGCATTTTGCGAGGAGGCATGATGACGGTGCTGAAAGTGTGTACCCAATGATACCCGTACCTCTGTCTGGTAACAAGATAACTCACAGCGGTTGTAGATGGTGCATCTTCGACTTGAGATACGAGAAACAATATTCCGGACATTCGAGGACATCCCCGATATCTTTATTAAGGCTGCTCAGGCGTGGATGCGTTTCCCGGACGACCCGGACCTACTGGACTCTGTGAAGCGCCTGTATGAGACCTTGCTCGTCCAAGTTGAACTCTTGATCAGGACTTTGACTCGTAGTCATCCGCGCAAAGGGCGAGGTACGTAAGCCACTTACATAGGTAGATTAACATTCAATCCTGACCGTCTAGCAGTATCTCAGCTCTTAAGACAGCTCCCTGGGAAGGAAGCCGAGGTTGTCTGCGGTTGTCTTGATCAGATATCACGAGCCGTCAGCAGCGTGGCTCAATGCTCTACGGCCGCGCTGGAGCGAACAGTGGGCGACACGAGCAGAAAGGTTGACGAGTCGCTTATTCAAGGGCACACCATCATGGCAACGATGGGCAAAGTCAGCACTGATGTGAAGAGCATCGACTCAAAATTCGACGATGCCGCTCAGAAGTTACTCGAGAGCAACAACCGGACCCACGCAACTCTGGAACACTTCTCAACTGCGTTTTTCGATCTAAAGCGTCAAATCGCCGAAGAACAAACGCGGCAGTCGCGAAGCCAGATAGCCTTCTTTGGGGAGCAAACCGGATTGCCATGGCAACAAGCACCCGTTACCCCTCCCCGGCTATTAGTGTCAGCAGAGGCTTCTGTCTTGGGAACACCAGCAGCTCATTCACGAGTGCCCTCGCCGCAGGTCTTATTCATGCCATTTTTCCCGCCACCTCTGCGTCGTCAAAGTGTCGACGAGATCTTAAACAGCCTACATATTCCTGAGGGAGCAGCAAACGAAGTCCTCGACAAGGTCGAGTTCAAAGCCCACCAGCTCCAGCCATACGCTGTCGGCCGAGGCGAGTATCTGATGGAAATGGAGCGCTTTCGCGATTGGCTCAAAACCGCATCTTCCGCATCTGACTTGATCCTCGTCGATGGACACTGTAGCGACGTCACGGTGGAAAATGTGTCACCCCTGACGGCCCTCTGCGCATCTCTCATCAGGATCTTGAGCGCACGGCCATCCGCAATCGTTCTTCATCACTTTTGCGGGCAACACGTTGGATACCGGGATCCCCTCCGTGGACCTGACGGTCTCATCCGTCATCTTGTTCATCAGCTGCTTTTCCACGTCTTTGACCAGCCACGTCATGACAGCCAAGGAGTGCCACAAACACAGCGCATCTTGGAGCTTCTTCACGAGAAGCTCCCAGCAGACATGGACCTAGAACACCACGATATCGGCAGTCTCTGCCGCCTGGCCGAAAACCTCATCCTCCACCTTGATTTCTCGCGACCAATCTTCTGCATCATCGACAGCGTCTGTGTGCTTGAGACGGCTCTTGATGGCTGGCGCAATGACACGCGCCTTGTCATCAAGACGCTCCTACATACGGTCGATGATACCACCCGTCCAGGTCCAGGGCTCAAAGTGCTGCTCACCAGCACCGAGCGAAGTACAGACCTGGTTGATTGGGTTCTTGCCCCCGACAGGCGCTTATCACTCATGGCGGCGAGGTCTTTGTCTAGGTCGCCGCAGCCGGTGCTTTTCCAGCAAACTATTGACGACTTGCTGATGCTTGATGACTTGATTGCTGATAAGCACAATGATTCAACATACTGTTCCCAGTCTTCGAGGGACCATTAGTGTTGAGAATTGGGCGGGTTCTATAGGCCGTAAGGCCTATAATACAGGGGGTTTAGCAGTTACTGTAAATCACCGGGGCACTACCGTATTGACTAAAAAAATCCGGTTTTACTCGGTGAACGGGCACGCTCACGAGCCACGCAAAGCCACCGCTCCAGCCTCTGGATTCTGAGTAAGCGACCCCTTTATGACTGCCGGATTCGGAATAGTGGAAGCCAGCCCCCTTGTGGGCGGTGAGACTAGCTCCCCCCCACAGAGCCAGGGCGTTGGATTGCGTGGATTGTGTGGATTCCGTGGATCTTGGTGTTCAGGCGCGTTGTTTTGAAAGCTGTGGATTCCTCTGTTTTCAGGGGTAGTACGGTACTGGCAAGTAGGAGAGACTGGCTGGTGGATTAAGTAGCTGGCTGCAGTATAAAATTGCTTATAAACTCGCTGCTCCTGGCACTCCTTATTCTTCGTAATCCACCTCTTCGTCTTCAAGGTCCGAATCCACGAAATTCTCGGCATCTTTCTCCAAAAAATCCACCAGCCGTTGTTTCGTATCCCTGGATTTGACTGCTAAACCACGTGTCTTCGCAATAACCAACAAGTCACGTTTTGTGAGCTTCCGGTAGTCTACACCGAGGTTTTCGAAAAGAGGTCGCCGTCAACGGGGTCTGGTTCGTATTCCTCAAGCGCGTGAGTCGTTGTTACCGTCTCCCAACCAGTAAAATCAGGCCTAATATTGGCCTCCTGAAGACACTTGATATTGATCAATTGGTCCTCAGACCCATCAGGAGCGACAGCGATACCGGTATCGATAAAAGCCTTACGAATAAGGTCCCTCTTTTTCGCAAGAAGCCGCATGACTTCGGCCACAACGTACGTGGTGAAAATTCGCCGAGTACTGGGGGACTACCCCTTAAAATCGGCACGTGCCTCCCACTCTTCTTCCAGGCGCTCCGTAACCTCCTCTGCAGCGGCCTTAATCCACTTGTTAATATGCGTATCCAGGGGCTGCAATTCTGACGTCATACCGGCCGGTATAACCGCAAGGTCGATGTTGTGGTGCGTGCGGAATCCCATACTAATAGAAAAGGGGCTCTATTAGCTGGAACGATAACCTGTTTAATTAACTATATACAGAGGGCCTCTGTATTATAAGCCGTTAGGTTAAACAAAGTGGTGACCTTAGGGCTCCAAGCTTGGACCTCTTCTTGCGTCACGTAGCCCTTGCCCCTGAAGATAAGTGTGGCCTTTACACGAAGAATTCCATCTGCCGAAGGATACGGTATCCAGGTGGCCATGCGTTTGGACCAGCCCCCTTTTATAACACGTGCCTTGATGGTTTTGTTCCCCACTTTATTGTAAGTCTGGCCGTCAGGGTGCTCGAAAGGCATAGGGGTTTCGTCGATATTGATAATGTGTGACAGCTGAAATCGGCGTTATAGCACTTAGTTGGCGGCTGGCGCTTTGTTGGCGGCTGGCGGAGGGCATTTGGCAGGTGGCGGTGGTGGTGGTTGCGGCTGTAAGGCGTTGACGAAACAGTGGGGGAGTCGGTTGAACAGGGCGGTGATGGTTTCTGAGCTTTTGGAGCCTTGCCAGCAGGTGCCTTTACTTCGATACAGTTAAGCGTAAGCGACGTGGGGATCTTAGCAGCTGACGAAAAAAGGGGGCTAGCTGGCGTGGGCTCTCTGGCAGCCAGAGGAAGGTTGTGGTTGACTGCCGACTCCGAGGTTGGCTTAGGGGCTGGTTTTGTTTGAAGCACTGCACTCTGGATTCTGTAGAATTGAAGGGGTTGCAACTGCATGATTTAATTGCTTGTTCGGCTCTCTGGCTCAGCCAGAGAATCTTCCTTATAGCTGTGAATAGTGGCAAGCCGTGTGGCAAAGCCACGCGGCTACAATTGCGCGTCTGTGGCAATGGTTACAAATCTGTGGTTCTGGTGCTTTCTAGACTCTTCTTTCTGGGCCAGCCAGAACTCCTTTCTTTCTGACAGGTTTAGGGGCTGATCCAGGGGCTTCTTCGGCTAGCTTTGGCTGGCTGATTCAGCGTATGTAATAGAAGAAGTTGTTGGTAAGGTTGACGTAGTCTTCCGGCCGTTTGGTTGCTTGATTTGTAAGGCGCTGGAGCGAAATACACTACCTGTGGAGGAAGGCGCGGAACTAACCCCTACTGAATCTAAACTGGGCCTCAGAATCTGGATAAAATCCGGGATGTAACTTGCGTGCGGTGCGCCGAAACCAATCGATTCTAACCGGTTTGCCGAGCTTTCATGTGTTGATAAATTCTTGGTGTTAGGCCTCCAAACGCGGCCATTTGCAGCGAAAGACTGGCTCGCGGCCGTTCAAAATAGTGTCTCTGCGCCTCCACCAGTCGCCAACGGTATTCGCGGATTAGATCTTGAACTTGGCGGCAGCTTCGTCGTACGTTGGAGGGCGTTGGGAGGTAGAAACTAAAGTAGAAACCAACTCGTACTTGTCTTCTTTGATGCGGCGGCGTTTCCACTGTCCGTTGCAATCGACTCGGTGGAACATCAGGTAGTCGAGTACGCGAATCTGTTGTTTTCTGGAGTAGGAGCGTTCGAGGCGCATGACGTCAGGTGGTTTGGTATAACTGGCTTCTCGTGCCTTCCAATCCTTTTGCTTCGGCCCTCGCTTCTTGTGTTTACCGGCATGGAGGTCGTAAAAGCTGTTGACTGGAAGCTCGGAGAGAGGTGCGCCTCATGCTCCTCCACGTAATCAGAAAGGCCGCCAACAAAGATAGTCGTGTTGGTCGGGTGTCCCTGTCACTTCACCAAGTAGCGTGTCCTCCACCATCGCAACGTCGACGGTGGCGGGTGCTGGAGGCACTGGGGTGGGACAGACCCGGTGATAAGTTCTACAACATAATCCGCTACACCTACTCTTAGCTTCACTAGTTTTGGTGGCCCTCCTTCACACTTCAAGATCGTACGCCGAACTTTGATCTTCTGGTTCTTTTCGAGCGCCCCTTACTCATTCACCCAACCGGGGACTCGTCAGACCGCTGTGGTTTATGCTGACAAGTTAGGCATTACACTGCCTATTACAGTTCTATAGCAAGTTTGTCACTAAGTTAAAATGTATCGATAAACGGGTGGTAAGTGCCTCTCGGATAAAGTCCGCTGAGTTTTACCAACCTTTATTTCTAATATCAGGAATTCTTCTCTATCTGCCAGGTTTTCTTAGGCCCTGGCTTGATTAAGATGTTATACTACGTTAATATAATCCATAATAGAACCCTCGCTACTGGGGTTCTTAATCTGGAGGTATGTTCTGCTCTACTTTCCCCGAATAAATTAATAACCAGCAGTTTTCCTGGTGCTCTAGCCTCTACGTAAGGAAGTCTAACCAATAGGTTCCATCTCTAATTTCTTAATATTACCCAGCAAATCTACCCTTATTAGTCAGAAAAAATTTCAGCAGGATATGTAATGTCAGGTTTAACACTAATCTCAACTCCAAATGAATATTAACAAATTTTATAATCCTATAAAGATAGTACCATTCTTAACGTTCGTATAACCTTCTATTAAACTGTTACAGTAACGTATTAAAGAAGAAACCATAAAAGGAACCTATTACGACCTGCACTCGACACAGGCCTCGAGAGGACTGGCGCGAGTTAAGACAGAACGTATGGCAGGACGCCAACAGGTAAGGGGTGTTCCGAAGACAGCTTGTTGAGCTAGCACTCCTAGACAGGGGGTTCAATGTCACTGTAGGTCGTTGTCACTATAATGCACAGAGATGAGTCTGAACAGTAGGACACAAATGAACAATTGAATACTAGCGTGAGGAACCAGAGTCCCTCACGGTGGTTGTGGACACAACCATAGCTATCTATACTAACTAGGCGGGAGGTACCTTGTACCTTGCTCAGTGGCCTGTTGCTCAGTGAGGAACTGAGCAACCTGCTACTGAGCACTTCTTGCTCAGAGGTCCCTCAGACGCTCAGTGGGTGAGCACTTCTGCCAAGACTGAGCAACTCCTGGTTGGTCGTAGGGGCTTCGGGTCTTTGCACCCCTGGCCCAGTGCGCAGTACTGTGCGTACTGTTTTCCTGCACTGTTCCTTCTGCGGGGGATCCGTCGGGCCGCTCCGGCCCAAGTGACGGCCTGCAGGGTCGTCACAGAACCACACCTACAGAAGGTTGCAGTTAGCCTGGAAGGCTGACTCCCAGGTTACTGGACCTCTAGTCGGAGGGACGTGAATGTAATTAACGTAGAAAAACGGAGATGTACCTAGTATAAGACGGAATTTAACATGGAATAATAAAGGAAATGCTTGTAGGAGGTTCTCGTGGTGAAATCGTCGGATTTTTAATTGAAGGAAGCACGGTTTAAGAACCACGCAGCGTGGCCCCTTTTTAAGGGAGGCACGCGTTAAAGAACGCATCGCTACGTACAGAAACGGTTATAATAATATTATAAAAAGCTGAAAATAATATCAGGGTTGGCCTGAACAGGCGCCCCGAGTTAAGAGACGTGATTTATCTCAACGAAGCCAACTTCTGGCTGGCAAAGGACGAATCGGCCGAGAAGCGGGTAACCTCCGCCACATGGCAGCTCTTGATGACACCCACGCCGTGAAGATCTCCTGCCAGGTGCTCAAGTATCCAGGTTCCAGCCTATGGCCCGAGTGGGAATGTGCGCAGTCGCTGGGGGTCATCTCCGCGGCCCTTTCCGCTGGCTCCCCCTGGAAGACTCTCGAGGCCTTGGTCGATGCGGGTGCAAGTTGAACCGACTGTTTTTACTGGGCAATCCACTGGAACCACACCGCCGTTGTTGACACCACCATCACTAACATGCTCATTTCATTCGCTGGCCCCCTTCCCCAGGTCCCATTTGTGCGCCTCCACGGTGGGATCCGGAGGCGACGCCCCTCCTAACCGTAATCTTGGGCGGGTCGAATCATATGGTTCATCTGCTTCTCCGCCACGGCATTACTCCCAGTCTCGCGGAAATGGGGCGGGTTCTCTGTACCATCAAGGGCCTAGATGAGGATCATCTTGTCAGTGTGCTTGTTGACGCCTGCCTTTACCACCACTTTCCCGCAATCAACGTGCAGGATGAGCTGGAGGCCTTCAAAAATCGGCAACGTCTGAGACCGTGGGCGGAGCTTGTCGTGATGGCGGAAAAGGCTGGGTACTATCCTAGAGCGCTGAAGAAGCTCATTCATAGAGCTTTCTCCACCCCGAAGTTGTAGGGGGCGGTCGACCCCATCATCAGCGACAGAACTGTTCGAGTTGGCGAGACGTTTGGTAGGACAACTTACATTAACGGTACCTTGGGTGTTGATTCAGATGTGGGAACTGGGTAGCTATGTAGCTCGGGGCCCTGTGGGAGGTGGATTTATCTTCCAGTACCAGATACGAGTAACATTCGGATGAGTCCTGGGGCCCCCTCACCTTCAGTCAAGCAATCTCACCCAGTCATCAAGCAGATTTTGTGAGCAAATAATGATGGTGGGCAAACAGCTGGTAGTGACTCACAACAACAAAGTGTAGTACAATCCCTATCAAAAAGTCTGTGTGCAAACACCGTTTTCCCACCAAAACTCAGCACATTGCAAACAAGAACGACAACGTTCTACAAAACTATAAAATAAACTAAAATTTTAATGTGCATCAATTTAAACCTCGTTTAATTTAGCAAACTCCAAATTTAGATAGTTTTTATCTTAGGTATGAGGTAACGGTTTGAAGATCGGTATAACTGAAAGATTTCGCTTCAGGGGGTTTTAGTGGACATTATAGCGGGGTAGCGAAAGTGGCCTGTGCACACAGACTTTTTGAGGGTCACTGTATACAAAAGCTACTTCTACTATGAAAATAACAACCTCCCCCCCTCCCTGCCACATCTACCTGCCCTTCAGTCCTCAAGAATCGCGGGGCCGTGACAAAAGTCCCGGTATGAGGCTCCACCCAACATACACTCCCTTGCACTCCATAATCCCCCTCACATTGACATATCCTTTCTCCTTCATCAACGCGATGGAAGTGTTAACAAGGTAAATCGCATCTTTAGTCCCGAGAAACCCAGACCCGCTGACCGTGTGCGCCGTAAAGTTGCATCGCCCGTACAGCAGAGTATCCTTTGAGTAGGGGAACAGATCCCATCCGAGGTTTCCCATCCATGAGTTCTGCAGAACGGGCAGCATGTTCTGGCAGTCTTTGATGTCCGGCAGGGAGGTTTTTGCTGTATCGCCGCTGAAGGTTGACTCGTCGCAGACACCTGGGTGTTCTGCACGGGGGATCAGGGAGGGAGGCGCGTCCGTGATTTCAAGGTTGGTACTTGGTAGCGTGTTGGCCGCAGCCAGGACGGTGAGGAGGGGGATAGCGAATTTCATGTTGTGAGTGGTGTTTGGTGATGTGAGTGACTGTATGGTACTTAACGACTTCCGGAAGCAAGCTCCTGAGGGCAGATGGCTTCTCCTTTAATGACTGCGATTCTTCCGTCTAAGAGCTCGTTTAGTCAACAACGTTCTTCAGCAGCTAAGAGTTTGGTTGGGGTAGCAAGGCGCAAGATGACGCCGGGACCAATGGTTACCAAGGCCAGCCGCATAATGCAAAATTGCCCGGCATCGGGCCATTATCGCTTGGAAGAATCAAGGCTCGTCCAGTAGTGCTCGGTTAACCACCCATGTTGCTGCTACGCCGCGAGACATCCATGGATAGCTTAGATTTAATTCCCACTTCTAATTAAAAGTAGGCTAAGCTCTGATGCGCCTTTCTATATATTCCGGGAAGGGCTAGGATTGAAGCTGGTACTTTTTATCTTTACCCCCTACCTTGACACTCGACTGAAGGCACGGGAACTTCGCAAGGCACACTGGTAGATTGCTCAGCCTTAAGCCCACGCGACAAGGCATTAAGTCTTGGCAAGGTAGGGGATGTGCATTATCCACTACATCGAGCTTGACCGCATGTATGCATGTTGTCGGAGGTCATGTTTGAGGCTAATTTTCTGGCTTGAAAGACCAAAATTTGCTGCAGCGAAGGGCGACTCGACAGACCCCCAGGGCATATCGCCCGAAGAATGCCCTTCCCGCAGGCTCTTTTCCCTTGATGTTCCAGCCGTTGTGTCCCCCATGTGCCCTATACGTGCTCGCCCATCTCGAGCTGCGAAATCTTGCTGCACTTACGATCCGAAGGAATCAGACGGTAGTCCATGACCGACAGCTTGCTCTGGGTACTTTTGGAGTTGTATCATCGATTGGCCGAGTTCAGACAAATGGGCTCTGTCATGTGATCAAGTCCCACCTGAATCAACGTTTTCTCGTCCCTTCCACAAAAGATTTTATGGGTCCCTTTCCCCTTCCTCCTCCACTTGCGGCCCAACCAACCTGGCAACAACACACCAAAATGCCACCCCCGGATTTCCCGCCCGCCTGGGCGTGCATCTTCGACATGGATGGTCTGCTCATCAACACCGAAGACATCTATAAGCAATGCGCCGATAACGTTCTTACCCGCTACGGCCGGCCGCCCCTGCCCTGGCCCATTAATGTCAGCCGTGAGCGGTGCGAACCTGACGTACCCGGAGAATTACCTGCTCGATCGCGCGTTCCAACAGTTTTTTGACGCATCGATGGATATTCTGCGTCTTTTGTAGCTGCTCGTTCGCTTCAAGTTTGGGACGGACATGCTTCAGCATTGCATCAATCCGTTGATGGTGCTCGTTTTCTGCTGGACGATCTGGACGATCTTTGTCTTTCAAGATGGGTTTTACCGCAATTTCGAGTTTTGGAGCTCGGCAGCTGCTGGTTTTGCCATCTTGATTGTTGTCATGCGGCCGAGACTCCTCCTCGGGCTGATTACTCGTCTTCCTGACGCAAACCGACGCAACATCAAGAGGGCTGCGTTCACGTTCGCCTGCCGCGGCAAAAATGGATCGGGGGATGAGATGTACTCGCATTGGCCGTTGAAAAGAGTCCGAGATATTAGACTCTTGCAGCTGATGCCCCGAAACAGCCTGCAGGAGGGTACCATCAGAGCTGAACTTCTCAGCGTCTCCCTCGATTTAACGCGAGACTACGACTGCATCTTGTATACATGGGTCGACCTTGCTAAGATTAACGACAGCTATATCCTGGTGGAGGGCAAGCGGTTTAACTGCTCGCCTAAGGTCCACCGTATGCTTTGAGATCTTAGCGGGGCGTCGAAGCGGCTGTTCTGGATCGATCTGTTCTGCATTAACTAGAGTGACTTGATGGAGAAGAGCAGACAGGTGTCCATGATGAAGGAGATTTACAGGAGCGCGTCCGGCGTTATTGCCTGGCTTGAGCCTATCTATGACCTTAGCCCCATTCAACGCGCATTTAGAGGCTGGGCAACGACCTTTTAGGACTGGGTCTTCCACCCCGTGCGATCTTGGACCGAGTGTGGACTTTCAGGAAAAGCAATCCAAGGAAACTCGGACTTGCTGGCCTCCGAGGTGGTTGTTCTCCAGGCCATGTGCGACCTCTTCCGCAACGACTGGTTTCACCGGGCGTGGATCATCCAGGAGGTGGCCATAGCCAACCGCCCACCCGTCATCCGTTACGGCGATGTTACAACCTGTAAAACGAGGTCATGATGATTGCAGAGTGGATCCTGGCACGCGGGTTCATAACCCACCTGGCGAAGCTCTCGGCGGCTGAGCGACCCGCCGTCCAGACCGCCGTGCAGCTGGCCAAGATCGCCAACAGCCTGTCGTTCCGCGTGCAAGAGGGATTGACCATTGACTTAGTAGACGCTTTGCAAGAGTGCTCGCTGTTTAAGGCCTCGTTCCACAAGGATAAGGTGTACGCCTTAATGGGTTTCACAGGCGACGTCTACCACCACGGAATCCAACCACATTACGACGAGTCCATCGACGTTATCTATAAGTCCACCACGGCCTACCTGTACTCGTCTAACATAACCAGGTACAATGCCCGCGCTGCGTCGACGTACCCCCTATAACCTTTACATTCCGCTGGAATAGGACTTCGGGGGCAAGTCACAATCCTTCCCTCCTGGGTGCCGGACTGGAGCGTCCCCTAGCCAAGCACCATCCTCTCCCGCACCGAGCTCTCCACTACCCGTCTGCGGCCGTATCGCGCGTCAGGCTCATCCACCGTCTCCGGTGGTCTCTCCATTGTGGGGGACGCTACCGTCTCCGTCTAGAAGGTGCAATCATCGACGAAATCGCCTGCCTCACAGACCCCCTAAACCTCCAAATCAAAAGCTTCATCAACGGCCCTTACGCCTCGCTCGTAGGGGAAACCTTCCACCAAGATGCAGTCCTCCAAAGCGCCCAGCCGGACCCCGACGACCCCTTTGTCCAACACATCCTCTGTCTCATGGCCTGGCACCGACAAACCATGCAACTCCGCGACGAAGAAGTCGAAGACCCCTACCCCTGCGCCCAAAACCAATCAGCAATCGAGGCATTCTAGCTCACACTAGTGGGCAACCCCCCCTGCGAAACCTTGTCCAACGGCGGTCCACCCGTTGACCTCGTGCCCGGAACCGCTTCGTACGAGCACTTCCTCGACGCCGGGAGGAGATGTCTTGATAGTCTGGAGACGGACGAGAGACATCCTGATGCCCTGCGAGATCTGGTGTTGAGGTTTTGTCCGACGTATAGGCAGGCCGTTTCCCCACTATGCGCCTTCAAGCCCGCCGATGCAAACGAGATGGCCGTCCTCATCCGGCTCGCGAAGCAGACCAAATGCCCCTTTGCTATCAAGAGTGGCGACCACGGCATGGCAGCTTCCAATGTCCAAGACGGAATCTCCGTGTCCCTCAAGACCCTGAACGAAATCACCATCTCAACCGACAAACAAACCGTCGCCATCGGCCCGGGCAACACCTGGTCCACGGTATATTCAACGCTCGAAAAAGACGGCATTGGCGTCGCCGGCGGCCGCTACCCCTCGGTGGGCGTAGGCGGCCTCATGTGTGATTGTTCAAGAGAAATAGGAAGATGCCGCCAACATCTGGTCAACGTGTTTAATGGGTAAGTCCGGGGGCCCACTTTTTGACCACCCCTGTTTTCGACCACCGTGTCCAATCTCACCGCTATTTCGACCCCCTCCGACGAACCTTAATTTCTCTCCCATTTCGAATGCAACCTTTTC
>Ga0247758_1001206_pt1 | contig 20230 bp, 27 predicted proteins | sample UWRJL156409C4_FD_180950 | JGI IMG/M metagenome (GOLD analysis project Ga0247758, IMG submission 180950) | Plant litter microbial communities from Arlington Agricultural Research Station in Wisconsin, United States - UWRJ-L156-409C-4 | ecosystem: Environmental > Terrestrial > Plant litter >...
CTCTTCTCTCTCTTCTCTCTCTCTCTCTCTCTCTCTCTCTCTCTCTCTCTCTCTCTATTATATATATTTATATATTTATTTATATATATATATATTTTTTTATTTTTTTTTTTTTTTTTTTTTTTTAAATTTTTTTTTTTTTTTTTTTTCAAAAAGGCATATGTATTTCTTCTCAATAGCATAGCATAGCATTGCGAGGCAACGGAAGCTCCAAGGTAGATCTCACGCTGATTTTGCTCTCATGGGTCAAGGCGGAGGCGAAGTCAAGAAATCTGAACCGTTATTTTATCCCAGGAACAAAATTCAACTGATAATTAATGTCTCTCTTGGTCCAGCTCGAACAAGATGCCGCTGAAAATAGAGACCTGCTGGAACCCGGCATACCGCTCCACCAGCACGCACGCCGTTGATGGGAGGGCCAATCAGCGCAGCAACCGACGAGGTATGTGCCCACGTTCCGGGGATCGTTGGTGCAGCCGGTGAAGGCAGCTGACCCCCCGTGACACAGCATACGTCGGCAGAAAGAACAGCGGCGTCATCGTGTCCAGTAACGAGAGGCACAGGACCACGACAAACATCAGGTACCTCGGGTCACAAGAAGAATACAATCAAGCAGTGGCAACCCTATCAAATCTACCAAACCCAAGAGCCTAGTGGTTTCCGACAAATCCTGCTAGTGAATGAGGGACAGAAGCAATACAATCAAGCAGTTGCAACTTTATTCAATTCCACTAGTTTCAAAGGTGCAGTGCTTCCTGACAGGCTCTCCCGCCTCTGTCCCCCTAAGCACGCCAAGTTCCTAACTGTGCATATGGGCTCTAAGTCAATGTAATAGTGGATCGAGACGCCTCGTCGTCAAACCAGCTCCCTGCTTGCGGGACGTCCCACATGTACGCTATCCCGATCCGTCTGTATTCTCGGTCCCTCGTCTCTTCCAAAAGCAAAACAGCCACTGTGAAAGTTGGGTTCTTTTCCAGCGCATCCCGGCATTCGTCTTCGAAACCCACCAGCGGGAGGCATATTACCTCTCCCGCACCAGTCCTCAATGACCCCTCGTCTAGTAGGACACCGGCCGGGTAAGGGAACGCACCTCCATTCTGCTGCACGAGCTCCCAGGCAGGCATGAACTTGCGGTGCGGCCCGACCAGGACGCGTTGGCGGCTCGCAGCAACGGCACCCACAATGGCCGCCTTGGCATTTCCTTTGAGAATGACATGTCCGCCGGTCACCTGGCCGGCGTCGTCGCCCGTAGCGTAGCCGATTGTCTTGCCGACCACCGAAACCAGCGCGCTCCCAATGACGCGCTCAATGCCTCGGACCATCCTCTCAAAGGGGTAAACTACGGGGCCGTTGAAGGATACCCAAGACCATGACGGCGCGACGTAGGGCGATGGTCCGGCAAGCCGAGACGCTGGCCGCTCACAGGCCGTGCTGTCGTAGCTTCGTAATGAGGCCCAAGAAAGGCACAGGCCGAACCACTTACCGCCCCAGTTGCCAGCGACGTATTCCAACTCTGCGTACTCTAGCTGCCTGATGCGTTTGGCAATACCCGACAGGGCAATCAGCTTGTCCGTCGCTACGGTCAGGTCGCGGCTGGAGTATTCCTCGACGAGCTTGAACCAGCGCGTGACAGCAGCCCTCGGGTTCGTATCCCAACGCCGCTCCTTTGGCGTGAGCACGGCAGGTTTCACTGGCCGAAGGTTCGGCGCTGTCTAGTCTACGCCGCTGTACAGGTTCGCGTGCGGCAGGCCCCGCTGGCAGATCTCGGTGGCGCAACTAGATCTGCATTCCCAGAACAGGCCGCCCTTGTCAAAGTGCAGAACGCGGGTGGAGAGGACGCGTTCCTGGAACGTCCGGGGTAGCTCCCGGAGCTCGACGCCCTGTTGCAACTCGGACATGTTGGACTCGAGGAGGGTTTTGATGTGCAACCTGCCCCAGCAGTGGCTCAGCGCTGTGTAGCAAACAGGCGGTTTGAGCTCGCACGAATACACTAGCCGAATCTGAGAGCTGGAGCCATCGCCCACCTCGAGGAGGCGCGTCGGGAGGAGTCTTTCTTCATCGAGCCTCCGAGTCTCGTCAGAGCATTTTTGATGGCTCGTATTGTCGTTGGCGCGGCAGTGCTGGAGCCAAAGCTTGATGAGGCTGAGGGAGGCGGCGGACGAGGTCCAGGAGCCCGGGGGATAAGATGTTGTGGGGACGTGTGATTCTCGAAGCTCTCAGTCAGCTGGGTGGGTTCGATGCCTGATGGGTCTGGACAATATATACGAACCGGCAATAGGAAGGACCCGCAGGAACGGCCAGTCCTTGTTGTGGAACAAACTATCGCTGGTCTGGGACAGGACCTGCTCTGCCTGGGTGTCGTCACGTTGGCCCGACTGACGCACCAACCGGCGCCGTAGCCTCGATACAATGCCACCCAGGGGGCCGCCGCGGCGTCTGTTTGACCCAGGACTAGCACCAAAGCTCAGCAGTATCACCTCGCTCTCGTAGGCCTTCTCTTTGGCATCGATCCAGACCTGGCGCACCACCGCAAGCCAGACCCAGCCGGCGGAGCCGCTCGGCTGCGGGGGCACGCCGGAATCCTGGCGTTTGTGTCTCTCACGCAACAGCAAACGACAAAGCGGGCAGCGGTGGGTCGCATGGCTGCCGGCGCACTCCTCGAGATCTCCGAAGCTGTGTATGCATCGCCAGAACTCCTTTGGTGGCTCTGGGTATCCCGGCTTAGATCTCAGGTGGGAATAGACGGGTGTTCGGCCATCCAAGAATTTCCGGCAGGGAGGGCAGTAGTGTTGACTGATAGGACCAAGAATATCGTGGATGCCAACGCTTGGATGCCAAACTGGGGAGGGGGGGTATAAAAAGTTTGCCTCCACCGTCTCTTCTGGCGTGAAGATTTCGGTGGGCGCGCGGGTGCCAGGTGGTGAGTCATGGACGCTTCCATCCTTTCCCTGGGGCTCTGCATCGGGACTTAATTCGGAGGGGTCTGCCATCATGGGACACGCCGCGCCTCTTGAATGATGGTGGTGGGTAACGATGTCGCCGAGCCTAGAGATTGGAAACAATGTGGTAAATGCCTCACCCCAGCCTCCAGAGGTGGGGCTGAGAATCTGAGGCTGCTACGAATCGACTAGGTAGGTACGGATTAGGTCAAAAAAAGGCTAGTTCGGCACACGGGCTAACTGTATTTGATAAGCTGAGTTGGCCACTTTCCGACGCGATGCACCCCCTCTCTATCTGACAAAAGAAGACGGCCCAGCTCATTGGACTGTCTGTGCGTTGGGTTCCTGGACCCAGCCTCTGACATTCCTCGTATTCCAACACCACTGCCAGACTGAATTACTTCTCGCGCTGGTAAGCCCCTAGCTAGAAGGGAGAAGACAAGGGAACGCTTCCGCTGCGCGTGCGGCAAGGCTTCCTAGGTATCCCTGCCACTCCAGTCTACAAGCGCCACAGAGCTTGACACCCCCAAATTCGCCAAAGGTGTCGGCTCCGTAGACGGCTCGGAAGGTGCAGTCATGGCAGTGCCCCTCGGCGCCTCGGTCCAGCATATCGGCAAGCCCAGGGAACAGGAGCTCGTCGCTGCGGGAGGTCACGACGGCATAGCGGCTTTCGTCCACCAGCTCCCCGCATCGATCCACCCGGTTCCAAAGCTTAACATACTCGCGGGCGTCGCTAGCCACCTGCTCGGTTTCCGAGTTGCCAAGGGTGAGGGCATCGTCCACGAAACGGTACCGCCGCATCATCAGTCGGATCGGACCGCCAACGTAACGCGTAAAGTTGAGGGCGCACTGTAGGCTGGGCTGTTTTGCTGCCGCTGCTGCATCCAGGGCCCAGAGCACCTCACGACACCGGTGGTAAGCCGCCACTCGAGCCTCGGCGCCGGCGTACGCAAAAGTGTTGTGCACTTCGCCCTCGGCGCGGTGTTTATAATATGCTGTGGCATCATACATGGTCAGGCTCAGTTCCCCTAGCATCTGGAGCTGCTCTTCGCCAAGCCATCCGTCGTCCATGTCGCTGCACGCCAGCGCGGCCGCAATCGTGAACCGGGCGAGGCCATCGCAGTCGCGCAGCCGGAACCAAGTCTTGGGCCCCCTGGCGAGTGCGTTGACGTATCGGCGGAACAGGTCCGAGTTTCGCCGACCGCACGACTTGTCCGCGGTAAAGAGGAGGTTGGCGCGGAACTCACGCGCCATCTCCTCACGCACCGGCGTGCCTCCAAAGAGCTGGTCGAGCAGCTGGTTGATGTTGTAGCCGAGGATGATCGGGTCTTGGACAGCCACATCTATGAGCGCACCGTTGTATTCCGCCACGGTGGAGATGGCAATGAGGCGCACATAAGCAAGGTAGCGAGCCCAGTTGGTAAAGTGCGATATAATGCATCGTCTATACTCCCACGCTGTCGTCAGCGTCTCGTCCACGAACCGAGGTGGAGGATCCGTCTCTCGGAGATCCCCCTTGATTTCCTCTGGGTAGAACCAAGTATCCGGGAAAACGCGGTGCTTGTTGGGCTTGGAATCGTCATTGGTGCTGGTCTTAGAATTCATATCGACGGACGGTTCCGCATCAACGGCCGACAGGTTGTTTGATGGTTCGGATTGGGCTTTCTCGATCGGTGCCAAATATCGAGTGGGACAAGCCCAAGACATGCAATCCATCCTGGACAATCCCGGCGGGCCTTCAGGCGTTGTGGAAATGCTACTATCCGACTGGACAATTCCGCGACCTCCTCCCACCGAGAAGCAGCCCCCACCAGGACTCGATTCGCTGAGTGACTTGGGAGAGAATTTGCCCTTTGACAGCAAGCCCAAGAAAAAGCTCCCAACCACACCGGCATGAGACGAGAACAAGACGCCGCTGTACTTCCCCGAGATGCCCTCGCCGCCCTCGCCGCCGCTAGCCTTCACCGTCGGTCTCAACCCTTCAGCGTCTTCGATGAAGTCGTATGTTCAGGAGTTCAAGGGCTATCTAGAAATGTAGAATAAATGGAACAACGCCATCGTTAAACATTTCTCTGCTCACCGCGGTATGGTGGATGAGAGGTTGTCGATTCTTAAAGATGGCGGCATGAGTCAAAGGGATCCTCGTCAGTTCCTCGAGTGGGCCGAAGTGGATGGCGAGGTTAGGCAGAGGTGGGACGAGGGGTGCGACCTGCATGAGCAGAGGCTGCGTGAGTTTGCCGACTGCACGGATCTTTGGCAGGCCCGCTCGCGGAGCGGAGGTGCAGCCGGCCTATGATTTAGATCAAGGCTGTATGACTCAGATGAGACTTACAAGTTATAAAACGCAGGACTTTTCCTGCCTTAGGGTACATGTCCACGCAAACTATGGGACGAGGCATGAGCTGAAGCATTCGTTTATTAAGACCTTGTGGAATGGAATAGTTAAGTCCCAGAACATCTGACCTGACCCGATCTTCATATCACGCTGTTTTCCTCTGTCCCCGTCAACTTCGGTTTCCCAAGCCCCCCTTTTCCTTTCCCAGGGCAGTTACAGCCGTGTCGTCGAGTTTGGGTCCCCTACTTGGGCGGCAAGGTACCCAACATGTAAGCATCTGGCACAGGCGCCCTGCCGGCCTCGAGCCGCTTTGCCAGTCGTCGACGGAAGAAAATATAGAAGCCCGCGGCCGTGGCGATGGCGACCACGGGCACAAGCACGCCGATGGCGATTTGAGCGTCTCTGTATAGCATGCTGGATCCGAGCTCGAAGTAGAATTTGTAGGGGAGTTTCGGCGGGGCTCTGGGCAAGAAGGGAATTTGACTTATAAGCCGATTGAGCAAGATGTTAACTTGGTAGGTGGGAGAGAATCTTATGTCGTTTCTGAGATGCGACACAGGTTTGTTCACGCAGGATCAATGAGTGACGCACGTGAACTTTGAGGCGGGTAAATACGAGGTCGAGCTGCCGTGGCGAATCAGAAACGACAAAAGCTGCTGCGCCGCTCGAGGACGCTCGGCAGATCTCAACCCCAAAGATACAAAGGTCGAGGTGCTATATATTCGTCCTTGTGACGGTATCGTATCAACATGTACACAGCCGCGAATTACGTCCAACTCCCGAGCTCGATTACACCCTAAATACAACGGAAACAAGTGGGAAAGTCCCCTCTGCTGCCAAATCCAATCAAAAGAGCTGGGCGGTGCTCCCACCAGAGATAGACCCCCTCCTGTATCTTACTGTTTTTCCCTTTTTTGTGATATTCTCTTCTGTGTACGGAAGTCACACTGGCTTCCTCCTATAGGCGTTCCCTTCTAGCTCCGGCACGGCTGGAATACCAGGGGGCATCTCATACAGCGGCCCCGAAGTCGCCGCCAGTTCGTATTCCAGGGGTTGGTTTGACAGTTCCGGCACAGGTGGTTCCGCCGGCGCCGTAGAATCCAGCTCCGGCTTGTCAATACCAGGTTGACCTAACCCTGGCTTGGAGTCTTCATCTCTCTTGCCCACGGAAGCGATGGCTGTACCCTCAAGTTCGGGTTTTCCTGTAAAGGTGACTGGCACTGGTGCTTCCCCAGCTGCGGGTTTTTTGGCCAGGCGTCGGCGGAAGAAGATGTAGAATCCGATAGCTGCGGCGATGGCGATCACGACCAAGGGGATAGCCACTCCGATGGCGATTTTGGCGTCCTTGGACATACCCGACGAGGAAGAGTCCGAGTCGGATAGTGTGTCGGCCGCACCCGCACCCCCACCCGCACCCCCAGCTTGAGACGTGCCGGTGACGATGATCAGGTGTGGATTGTCATAAAGTGCAAGCTCGGTGGTGGGAGTAACAGTCGCTGTGATCAAGGGGCCTCGATTAGTGCCAGACCCCCACTCAATAGTGAGCAGCTTGGGCGTGGTGAAGGTCGAAGTGCAAATGTTCCATGCCTCATCTAGCTTGGGGTCGGCCCAGTATCCGGTCGGACAGCAGAGAATGAGGGTTTCGGAAGGCCGAAGCTTCTCGGCCAGGCAATCGAGGCGAGGCGAGTGGATTGCTGTGGTGTACCCCTGCGGACACACACCTGGCGAGTAAAAATATACCGTTTGGACCGGGTAGCCATTGGTCCACGCTGAGTTCCAAGACGGTTCGCAAGTGCTGGGTCTGTCCACATAGCCAATGTGGAAGAGGCCGTATGGCGGGATGGGTGACACGGAGGTCGCGTCGTCAAGGTGAAACTGCGGATTCCCTGTGCAACCAGGCGGTGGTGTAAAGACGGTGGTGAGAGGGCCGACGCGTGTCACCAGCGTCAAACGGTTGTCGCACCAAGTCGGAGCCGTCATGTTGACCGTGGTTGTTTTCGAGGCTGAAGGACTAGAGCATGAGGCGTCGATGTGAGTCTGGTTCCTGACTAACCCGTCTTGTTGATGTTCGTTTGGTGATCAGAGACAGAGGGCTGCGGGGTAGATACACAAAACATGGCATCGAGTGTATGTGGCCAATCAGGGCCAAAACCGCTGCTGCGCCGCTTGGGCGTGCCGGTAAGACGGGGGGACGTGACCCCGGCCGTCTGGGTCCAAGGCAGTTAGTTGTCTCAACCGTAAATCCAGAAATAAACTCCAACCTAGAGTAAAAACCTAGGTAGCATACTAGTTAGTCTGGTCTGTAGTTGATTTAGGCAATGTACATTCAGTGGCATCTTAAGAGTTTGAGCCGAATTTCGGACGCTCCATACTCTACCAGAAGCAACTAGCTTAGCAGGCTTTCTCATACCTCCTCTAAAGCCACTGCAAATGAACCAATGGTGGAGCGTTGCCTCGCAATGCATTCGATCGCAAGGCAATCCATCACCTTGTGAACGACATTGTCTTCGTCTCGTCAAGGTAGGGCCTACCCTTGTGTTTCCCCCTTTCGCCTTCTATTACAGGTACCCGGAAGTTTCTCCATCCTGAGACATGGAAACTTAGACACTTCTTCCCCATAAACTTCTGACCACGGCATCGCGAAATCTGATGGCTCCGGCCTCACCAAGGCCTTCGCACAGCAGGGAAGAAACAGGCTCCACAAGTCAAGGGAGAGCACTGCGATCGAGGCAGAGCATTGCCATTGCCCTTCCCATCAATATCATAACCACACATCCCAAGCGGCCACTGGTAGGAAAGACAAAGAAGGAGGTCGCCCCTCGGTGGATCGTCAAGTTCTCCGGCCATATTAAACTTTGACCCTTTGGGTTTTCTGAAGTTGAGAACGAGCCAGGCTGAACAGAACGCGAGCATTAATCTAGATTCCTTATTGTACGCACGAGGGTCACGAAGATATCCCCTTGATTCCATAGTGACATGACCTGGAGCTTGACTCCGGATGTAGTGGTCACGAAAAGGGGCCGAAGAGTTGGCATGATGACGAGGCCAGCGGTAAGCATCCCGTGTACATCGGTTGAAAGCAATGACTCAACTTGAAGACGCAAATGCGTCAGCGACATTTGCATGATGAGTCTATTGACAGATAGGGAAGGTGGAAAAGGACGGAGCTGTGTTCTTCCATCTTACGGCCCCGGTCTCGCGTCTTCCCCAGGTATCTCCGCACAAGCCCGACCCCGCGCCGTGCCCCACAATTCTCCCGCTCCAGTCCCGGCTGTCCGGGCCGGCCCGCAGTCCAGCTATTCGAATGCCTTCCATGGCACTCTTAGTAATCCACAAGTCAATCATACATAGATCCTGTTTATGCATCCGCACCAACGGCCTACAGTCCTCTTGGCATTGGCAATTCTCGCTTCAGAGGGGCCGCAGCGTCATTGTAGCTGCTTTCAGATGACTCCTTCCCAAAGACTTTCCGCTTAAACACCGGGATTTAGAGAGTAACATCGCGAGTCGCGTCCGTCTTATCTCCGGACTGTAACAAACAATGTTTTGACTCCTGAAGTTTCTCACAACCCAGATGATGCCTTGCTTGCGGCTCCTCCCGAAGTGTCCAAATGTCGGGCCGGGCACCCGACCAGGGCTGGGAGACATCAACATCACCAGATGCTCCTGATGAGGAGTTCCTCTGCGTCAAAGTATATAAGGATCGACCAGTGCACTCTCGAGACCCTAAACATCCACTCCAGCATCCTCCAGCATCCTCCAGCATCGCTCCTTAAGCGGCAATTCCATCAAGCAACATCGCAAACCTTAGTTTGAACACCCTCTGAGCCGCCAAACAAACCCCCAACTTACACCCATAAGCCACCAACATGCCCACCTTCGTCATCTCCGGCGCCCGCACAGGCCTCGGCCTCGAAAACGTCCGCCACCTGTCGCACAACCCCTCCAACACCATCTTCGCCCTCGTCCGCAGCCTCACCGCCGACATCACCGCCCTGCACACCGTGCAATCCACCTCCTCCGCCAAAATCCACATCCTCGAATGCGACACCTCCTCCGAATCCTCCATCGCCACCCTCCCCTCCCAAATCCAATCCATCTCCGGCCTCTCCATCAAAATCGACGTCCTCATCAACATGGCCGCCATTCTGCACTCGGGCTCGCAAAATTCCCTGTCTCTCACCTCTGCCGCTCTCCTCTCCCACATAACCACCAACGTCATGGGCCCCGCCCTCGTCACTTCCACTCTCCTACCCCTTTTGTCCCCCACCGCCAAAATCGTCAATGTCACGTCGGGTCTGGCGTCCATGCAACTCCTCAGCGACGGGACGATCCCGGCGGATTCGACGGCATACAGCATTTCCAAGGCGGCCCTGAACATGTTGACGGTACATCAGGCGAAGCAACTGCCCAAGGGGATGGTGGTGGTTCTTGTGGATCCGGGGCATTGCAAGACGGAGATGGGAGGGCCGAATGCGGTGGTGGAGCCGAGGGATAGTGCGGAGGGGGTGCAGAGGATTTTGGAGGGGTTGAAGGGGGATTATAGCGGGAAATTCTTTTGGTACACAGGGAAGCAGTTGCCTTGGTGAGGGGGGTGGCTAGAAATCGGAGAGTTCGTTGTTGAGAATCGCCGATGATGATGGCGGTGGTTGTTGAGGAGCGGCCCGATGGCTAGAGTTCGGGCGAGTGATCTGGAGCTTGTACCTCGTCAGGAAATCTCAATCGTCTCCCGTTGCGGACTGCCCTCCCCTTTGCCGACCAGTACACACCCTTCGCCGTCCATCAAGCCGTGGAGGTATCATTGCTAGAGGAGTTTGTGCCGCCCCCTCTGCCCAACGGATGTAGATTTTGTCACCGGGTTCTGCTTGTGCCGGCGCGAGTCCAATCCGACAACCTCGCGTCTAGATAGGTTGGCGAGCGCCACACCCGTACGCAGCACCGAGACCGTGTTCCCACTCTCTTGAAGGCGTTGCTCGTGATTCACGTCCTCTCGGTACTCCAATGTTCGTGTAGGCTATATCGGCAACCAGGGCGTGCGGACGAGCATCTTCTCGTGTGTTCCTGTTCCAAGTAAACCGTCGCAGCGAGCAAAGAAACGAAGTCGAAGTCATAGCAACCCATACGTTCAAGCCATCCATCAGCCAATAGTACAAGAATTGGAGTTCGCCACATCACTGTATTCCAGCCAATGATCTTCAGGTCGATGACTTCAAGCCCACAGAAAACCACCCGCCGTGCACAAGTCCAGGAAAAAGAGAGACAAAGTTATGTGCCGCCGAGAGAGACCTCAGCTAGAGCGTCTAGCAAACCTTGAGATACAAAGAGCACACGTATCCAGCCCATAAATCATCGTGTCGCACCACCATGCTCGAGCAACCTCTCGCGCGCGAGGAGCTTAAAATTCCATGGGCATTGAGGTAGGTCTATGCTAAGTGTGTCGGTTCGAAGGTTGTTGTTGTTGCAGATCGCTGTGTAGCATATGCCCTTGCCGCACTAGTATCATATCCTGAATCGCCCAGAAATCATTTCCTCCGTAAAAAGCATCTTCCGCGGATGGGGGCTCGTCATCATACTCGGGTGTTGTGCTAGTCATCTGCGCCGTCCTTGCGAGGGACACCGCGCCCGGGTACCTATAGGTACTATAGGCGGACGGCAAGGGCGACACGTGCCGATCGGGTGTCCAGGGGGCAAATGTCTCCCCGGAGCAGGGGTTCCACGCTTTTTGCGGGCTGCTGCCATGGTCCAGCTGGCTGCTCGAGAGCGACAAGCCCTCGGTGGCTGTTGACGACGTCGTGCTTGCGCTGTCATCAGATTCCGCCGCCGCCGCCGCCGCCGCTGTCTGCGCGACGACGAGATGAGGGAGAGGTGCCTGCTTGGGAAGGTCGACTCCTCGTGTGATGACACTGTCGCACGGACCGGTTGCTGCCATGTCGGCTTCAAACTGGTCGAGGAAGCGCTCGGCAAACTCGTTGAGGACGTCGACGATGCGGTCTGGCTGGCTCTCCGGAACGAGTCCGGTCCGCTGCATGGTTTGGTCAATGACTTGGGTGCACTTGCTCACCCAGAACCTGCGCAGGCGGCACATGATCTGGGCGTTGTCGAGACAGCTGCTGCCGCCGCTTTTGAAAACGGACCTTGGAGGCGCCGTTTCTGGGAATAGGACTTGCCAGATTTCGATCCACTGCTCCTCCGGCGGCTTCGTCTTGCTGGAGGGATCCTTAGCTTGCCGGGTGATGCTGTTCCACTGCTGTGGGGAGACACAGCTGCTGTGAGTGCCATGGGGAAGATATCCGGACGGCCCAACGCCGCGCTGACACTGCTGCTCGTGGTGCTGCTCCCTGGTGTCCAAGGTGGCACAAGCTGGAGGGCAGCCGGCAGGGTGCCTGTGGTTTCTGGAGAGGTGTTGTCTCACATCCTTGATCCTCTTGAGAACGTAGAGCCGGCAGCCATGGTGTAATTGGGGGTAGAGCAGGTAGAATGGACACGCAAAAAGAGGCTTCTCGGTGCCGTCGCACGGATGCGCAAGCGCTCTCCTTCTTGCAGGTTTCCTGATTGTATTTCTCTTGATGAGTTGCTGCGGGGGGATGGGCCCGGAGGCTGTTTGGCCAATCTCGGGTTTGTGGTCGTTTGGACATATCACTCGAAGTGAAGCCCGACGGGCTGGTGAGAGCTCAGCTTTGGAGTGGCTCGCATGACCAAAAACGGCAATTGCCATTGCATTGGTGTGCTGATCTTGAGTTGATGAGCGGCTGCTGCTGCTGTGGCTCTTGGCCTGTGGGTCTGGTAATGTAGTGGCTGTCAGTGGTGGAGGACTTCGATGCATCTGCAAGGAACTGGGTGCGGAGGTTCCCTGGATTGTCGAATCAAGAAGCGGGTGCTCGTCTCTTGCTGTTGACGGGAGATTGTGTGTAGGGCCCAATTTTTCTTTGCGCTCAAAAGTCTGCTCATCAAACGGCTCCATTGTCGAGGTAGCAACTGCCCAACAAAAGTCATGGCGGAACTTTCCTTCATCAACAAGAACCGGACATCCACTTGACCGTTCAGGAACTTTCATTCACCAACAAGAGCCAGCATGCTAACGCGCAGCACGGCGGAACGGCAAGAAACCTCACATCCCACGCGTGGCAACACCGCCAGAGCAACGAAATGGAGGAACCCCGCAAGAAGAAGCTAGAAGGAAGCACAGCTGACCCAGCCGCCGTCCACGCCTTTCCCCTCAGCCCTCAACCTCCATGTCCATCTCCATGCGACAGGTCACCACAGCGTGATCCAGTGCCGCATCCACCGAGACATCGAAAACCCCGGCCAGGAGGTCTTACACGCCCGCCCCCAGGCGGTAGTGCATTGTGTCGAGGAAGGAAGCCGGCGGGTAGCATGGCATGTGTTTGAACCATGGGTCCTAGAGAGCACGCGAGCTGCTGCGTGAAGGGAACTTTCAATAACGTCAGTGCGGCGTTGCAGTCGTGGTCCAGTGTTTGTGCGGTGGCAGGTGCTGTTACCGGTACTGCGTGTTGCTGCTCGATGACTTGCCTCAGCCCCGTTGACCAGGCCATGCAGCTGACGACCCTGACATTCCCGCCCGTCACGACACAATAGGTACCTAAGTACAGTCAAAGCCATGGCGAGTGCGATATGTTGGTCATGTTGAATGTGAGAAAGTGGGATGGCGACGAGTTTACGGATGGGCTGCGGCTTTGGTGTCTTGCCACGGCCCATACCGGCCAAGTACCTGGCTGAGAAGGAGGGGTTTCTTAATCGTACATATTTGAGTTGGGGCATGATGATGGGGTACGGTTTTGCGATGGGGTTAGCATGGCCCAGACAGCAAGGAGAGTCTGGATGGGTCCCTACCTGACCTTTTCCTCTGGGATGTCCAGGATAAACATCCGTTTGCTCTGATCAATGATCTTCCACTTGATCTAGAAGTGGGTTGCATGGCGATGTTCTTTTGACCAACGGGAGGAAAGGGGCTGAAGGCTTTTACACGATTAATTTAGTCTCCATTACACTGCGCTAGTGTTATCTGTGTAGTTTCCTCATGTAAGCTCCGGCGGTGAGGTTATCTCAACACCTCAATCACCGAGGTACCTTACCTAAAAGATACGTGGAAGGCGGGCACATTGATCTATCCTTCCAAATAGGGTCCTAAAGCTCCGACTATGAGAGTTCAGACTCTGAGTGCCAGTGTGTTCGAAACTCATCACCAAAACTTCCATCGCACACTTAAGAAGCCGTGTCAAATTACATTCGTATTCAACAGCTCGTCGACGTATATACAGCAACATGAGTGCAGTGTTGTCCAAAACACAAACCCTCCTAAACTCCAAACCCAAGAATATGCATCCAGTCCCCAGACCATGTCTCCCGTGCGCCAATGTAATTCCAAGACGTATCGTATGCTGCCAGCCATGCCCATGTCCGTTCCCATGTCATGATATACACATTTATGTTACAATGTTCGTACCTGCCTGCCTGCGGTAGGTGTCCGGGTATCATTTGATGCTTGTTTAAATCGCCTCGCGCAGCTGCCGTTGATAGACGACGGTCGCGCCACTATCGGTGCTGCTCCTTGGACTGCTCGACTCAATCTTGAAACTGGTCGGCACCGACGGGGTGGTGGGCCCGCTCCTTCGGTGGAACAGGGCTCTCAGTATCGGAATCGACGCGGCGATGATAGTGAGGGCGCTCTCAGCCGTGCCGACAATGTACATGCTCACCATAGTGACTGCATCTGTTAGTAATGATCCATTCCCCGGCCATGTTGACGCCGAACAAAAGGAAGAAAACTCACTCATATCCGTATTCCCAATCGCCACCAGCGTCGGAATCTTCGAAAAGCTCGCCGCGCCCGCAAACACTCCCATGCTCATCGCAACCAGCGCGCCAATCTTCTCGCTCCGCCGAATCTTCGCATTCCAAATAATCTTCCACGGCAGCAGCGCAAGCGCCACGTCCGCACTGCCCGAATACGCCGCGACAACCGTGTTGATCACCCGCAACCGCTTGAACTTGAGCCAGCACACGCCCTCCCCGCCCATCCACAGCTTCTGGATCGGCCAGCACTGGATCCACAGCAGCATTGCCGACGTGCCCATGATGACGTTGATGGAGATGAGGATGAACCACACGATCTTGCGGGTGCGGCCCTCGGAGAAGGCGAGCAGCGTGATGGCGAAGGAGGACTTGCTCCAGACGGTGGCGAGCGTGCCGAAGAAGCCGGCGAAGTAGGTGAATTTGAGGAGGCTCTCGAGATTCTTGGGCCGGATGTCTTCGCCGTGCTTGCCGAGGTCGAAGTGCGTGCAGACGGTGAGCATGGCGCAGGAGACGACGAGGGAGATCTGTGATTGAGCCGTGTTAGTGGCGAAAGGAAAAGGAGGAAAGGAGGAAGAATAATGGAATGACTAACGAAGCCGGCGATGAGGAAGTAGTCGTCCCACCATAATGGGCGCCTGCGCCAGACTTTGGCGTAGATGCGGAGGATGAGAAAGAGGGTGGCGACGCCGGTGAGGAACCAGATGGTGAGGTTCAGCGGCAGACTGTAGTCGTCAAGCCCCAACTTTGACTTTGGCGAGCCAGTCGCCGCGGGGGACGACGATATCGTGGCATTCCCGCTCGTCGCCGTCCCCGTCGAATTGGTGACGCTAAAATCGGTAGTGTTCATTATTATCGTCGTCGTCGTCGTCGTCGTCTTCGTCGTCTTAACCCCGAGGCGCTGCGCCTCAACCTGTGGTGAGGAAAACCGATTTCATGAAAAGGGCGGCACGGGATTGTGTTGGGAGAAAGGATGTCCTTGCTCGCCAAGGCTCGAAAAGCGATGCGCGTGGTTATATGATTTGAGTTGGCCTTGGTTTCGCACTTGGGTTGAGGGAATAAAAGCCTTGGCATGAATCCGCCCCTCGCTCGGGCCGCCATGAGGAGACACGAAATGCGTGTGCTTGTGTGCGGTTTCGCGGCCCCGTCTGAGCGCCACTGTTTCGCATCGTCCTGTTCCGCGTCGCACCACGAGCCAAAACCTGGTACGATCGCTCATGCATACCCTTTTGGTAAATCCCAATTGGCCGTTGCGCCGACAATGCGGCCATGCGCCCACTTGAAGCGATTCGATCTTCTGTTTTCTGCCTCTCTCACAGCTTGGCCGTCGCCCCGCACTCCGCAGCGGAGCCATTCGCACCGCAGCGCTGCGTCCAAATCCCACCGTCCTGCAACCAGATACCTGGAAAAGAAACAGCCAAGGCGGCAAACAGCGACCGAACATAAGAGTCCTTATACCTTCGCACCCCGAGCGCTGTTCGGGTCCTTCCCTCCTGCCTACAGCGTATCCACTGTGAGTGTGTGAGCTCACGTTGCGCTCTGGCAGCAGCACCCTGGTCTTCTCCTGTCTCGTCTTGGCAACGAATTCGTCCCAAGCTGCCGCGCTAGTGTTCTGGCTGGGTGTCTGGGACTGAGGCGGTGAATCACTTGTTGGACACGCAGTTCTAGACTGCCCAAATGTGGCAGAAACAGACCGCTCTTCCTGAATCTCATTCGCCCGCATACAAGACGGCGCCTTCGGGTACACTATGCCCGATCAACCTAGCCGCTGCAATGTAGTAGCCCCCAGCAGAGACCGAAGCGAGCACGTGGAGGTCATGTGACAAGGGTGTGCACACCACCATCCTGGGCGCTGGGACGCCTTGGTCTGGGGAAATGTCCGACACTAGCGGCCCGACAAACGCTCGGTGAGGATGCCCCGCCCCGTACCCCAGACGCCGGAGCGTATCAACTTGACCAACCAACTCCACATGCTTGGCATGAAAGTGTCCGGCACAAACAGCCGAAGCGAGGTCGCGGTGTTCGGACGAGGACAGAACCAAGCCACTGTCAAGCGGTGAGCCTCAACTCACTAACCGAGGGGGGGATAGCTTCTATTGGTGGAAGTTTGCACATTGGACGACACCATCCATCCGCATTCCCAATCCGCTCCTTCGCACATATCATTCGTCTCACAGGCTGTGTCAACTGTCCGTGCAACAACCCCATCTGCATGTTGGGGTAACTTTGAGCATCACAACTCCCAGTTAACATCGTCCACACCTGGCGGACCAAACTTTCCGATTGGCTGTCTTGGCTTCGGCAAGCTCTCACTTCAAAGTTCCCGACTTGACCAATGCATTGTATTTGCTTTGCACTTGAACCTTCATTTCATGATAAAAATGCCGTAGCCAACTGAAGCATTTCGAACAAACGCAACAATGTCCGTCGCGGTCCGTCCATGACCCAAACTACCACAACGCAACCAATTCTCCGATATGTGTCCCAAAGAAGACACCAAAGTCCGGGTCATTATGTCCTCCTCTCCTCGTCCGACTCAGACCCCTCGGGTGCATTTGCCAACGGCTTTATTTTCGGCGCGCTCAGAACCTACCTACAGCAACCGTCGCCACTTCATCATCCGGCCGGATGACATCTGGCTCGCCATCTTGACGTAGCTTTCTTACCCATCAACGATCAACAAAGGATTGGGTTTCCATTCAGGAGAGAGTGACGCGTATTTCTGCTCTCTTCATAGCGGCACTGCAATTGTCAGTGTAAGTGGTATCCGCATGGCTACCCCATATATGTAACTTCGGAACATGAACCCGAGAAGGAGCATCGCCTTGGCTACCAAATACCTGCCCTTCTTCCCAATCCTCCTAACGTCTATCCTACCTAATATTATCCTAACCTGCATCGTCGAGATAATTGACCTTCCCACGTACACTGAGGTAATCGATTTCTAGACGCCTAGGTACATGAAAGTGGGGGGCAGTGAGCATATGCGCTAGTTGACGTGCTTGGTGAGGATGTGGGCGTGTGCGGGTGATGTTCGTAGCCTGGTCAATGGCCCAGGGTTACAGGTGAGCCATGGGAAATGGAGCTGGATCAAAATTGGAAGGACCAGAGCTGCTTGGAGTTCCGAGTCAGTTCCCGTGGATGGTAATAGGATTGTGCAGGACAGAGGGTGGGACAATTGGGATCATGAGTGGAGGTAAGGGCGGGATGAGGAGTTAGAGGTCGAAGTTGGGATGGACATAATGCAGTGGGTGGTTGAATGGTGGATGTATAAGGTTACGTCTGAAACTGAAAATAGAGGTGATTACTGGTACGTATTAGTGCGAAAGAGTGAGGATGTGGGGAAGCCCGTTGGCTGGCTGCGAAGATGAAACGTCACAACTTGACGTTTGTGAAATAGGGCTGAGTTCGAACACCACTCAGAGTCTAAAGAATGTGGAAGCCTCAGAGCCTTGTGGCCTATTTTAAAAAGACATTTCAATGTGCCTGCCTTGTAATTTGAGTGTTGAGATACGCCCACCACCTTCTCAGTTACACCCGCCCATCATACCAATCATCTGAGGCAACAGTTTTCAGCCGCCCCACAGTTCATGAGCAGAGGCCATCCCGGCCCGCTAATTCTGGCGAGCCTGGAAACTGACAAATTCACAAATGAGGTGGGGGCGTTGTTGCCCTGCAAGCTCAGCCAATCACAGCTTAGAATCTAAGACACGCTGCCTAACGGCGTTCAATACCATCACAAAACTGGACTGTGCCTTCAAGTGGTGCATCGGCGACACTGTGCTCGGTAAAGGCGATGGCGGCACATAGCCGCACTGCAGACAGACACACCTGCATGCAGACATTCATAGTATTGGCGGCGGCTGATAAGTGGCGCTTCATTCCCATTACCTGCCCTGCATGAGTTTTGCACTTTCACTGCGGTATTCCATGTCCTTTTGGTCAGAGCCTCATATGAACAACTCAAATCATTTCATTTACCCCGAAGAAGGGGGGATGGCACCTCGCACTGCTGACAGCCTTGCCTTGTTACTCAGGTATTAATACCTGCAATGAACTCCGCTATTCTGTGTCGAGCCTGACGAGCACCGTCGACATCTCACAGTCTCCCTTCCTCTTGAAATTCCCTAACTTGAATGCTCACACTCTCAATTCCGAACATGAACCTGTCTTGGGCACCCCCGAGTCTCGACTCCCTCACCTATGGGAACTGCTCTGCAATCGCAGCGTGGAGCAGCGAGGTTGTTAACGACACTCTGGCGTGGGACTTTTCTGGTGTCACGTTTCAGAGCGCTTACTACTACCTCAAGTCCACTCTGGCGCCAGCGCTCTCTGCCAATCTCAGTCGCAGCGATCTTATTCTGTGGTATCTGTTGGACCAAGACGACGCCACCCTAGACGGACCGCTCAACCAATGGATGCTGAAGGGCCGAGAGTCGTGCGTTGGTAAGTCGGTAGCCGATAAGGCTGAGTTCTGCACTACCAAGGGGGTCGCTGGGAGTAGCGAGACCACCGGGCCGGGAGTGAGTACCATCCAATGAACATTACCATGAAAGAGTCACTTTGTATTTACAATCGTGGTGCCCACTCAGGCTTTCGCATCGTACTGCATCGAAGCCGGACTCGCAACCCTTTATCTGTTGGTGATCCTGTTGGACCGCTTACAACCCCACAGTTCTTGGCCCATACCGTCGGGTTGGGAGAAGTCGCCGAAGAAGATCCACAGCTTCCTGTCCCGCGCCAGACCCCAGATCATCAACGCATTCCGCGAGTCCCTGCCCGATTTCCTGGACGCAGCCCTTTTCTTCAGCATCGCCCTCCAGATCGCAGGCGTTTTCCAAACCGGCAAGTTCCTGCACGTCATCCGCGGCGACCTGACGCTCTACGCCCTCGTCAGCACCATGATGAGCTGCCTCTTCTCCGCAGCCTGCGCCACCCTCCTCCAATGCATCGACTTTGCTTCCAAGCGCCGCAAGCAGCGAGTGTTCCTCTGGCTGACTTTGCTGTCCCTGGCCGTTGCAAATTACGTGATGGTGCTCCCGCTTCTCTGGAGTCGCGAGATTTTCAGTCTGCACGGCCCGGGCACGGCGTGGGAGATCTTTTGTGCGCCGCCGGCGCCGTTTAAATGGGTGCACATGGGCTCGGCGGCGGGTATCATCCTGACGATTATCGCGGCTTGGACATTCACTCCTGACAAGTGGAAGGCGGTTTGCTGCGAGCAACTCACCGAACCGGTGCGGATGTGCATTCCGGAGAAATGGAGGCCAGAGCACTTGCCGCTCCCGGGCATGGTGTTGAGATACCTCTTTGTTCTCTTCAGCCTGCTTCTGATGTGGATCCTCCTCGGATTGATGGCAACGTGGAGATGGGATGTCTCGGACGTGGCGCTCGGATATAACAACAAGGATGGAGAATGGACATTTGGCCAGGTTCTGGCTGTAGCGACATGGGCTCCCACTGTGAGGGAGTTGATAAACGTTCTGTTCTGTAAGTGCCGCCCTCATTGTGTGCTGCGGGAAATATCGACTGACTTGAGTGCATGGATAGCGGGTCCGAAGCATGGCATGAATGGACGCATGTCAGAGAAGTACCATGTTGTCGAATTCGAGCTTGACTCGGACGGGTCTGAACTTGAGAAAAAGCCGACAGAGTCGAAAGGATTGAGAAAGGTGTGGCATAAGTTCCGGGAGCTGTATGAATACAATCCGGCCTTCGTGTTGGTCTAGTTGTCAGCCTCTAGGGTCGGACTTGTTGCAGTTACTACCGAGTATTCTTCTATCTCTATGCCATGACTTTTATTCAACTTGTTGCGTGTTCGTGTTTCTATTACATAGGGGCCTAACAGAGGCACTTCCCTCGGTACCTACCCAATGTGCGGCACATACATCGACCATTGCGGCAATTCATACGCCGACTCGGGTAGATGCTCCAAATTCCCGAAGCTCTCCACCACCAAGTAAACCCTCGCGACCACATACAGCCCCACCATTGCGGGGACCGCCAGATCGAACCCAATTTTCAACAGAAATGCCACTATCCCCGGCCCGTACGCAACAACATGCAGCGGGACTGCCACCACCCCCCTTATAAATCCAACAACCCCCTCCCAGCGCCTAACACGCTTCTCCCCCTTTCCTTCTCCCTC
>Ga0247758_1001207_pt1 | contig 20219 bp, 17 predicted proteins | sample UWRJL156409C4_FD_180950 | JGI IMG/M metagenome (GOLD analysis project Ga0247758, IMG submission 180950) | Plant litter microbial communities from Arlington Agricultural Research Station in Wisconsin, United States - UWRJ-L156-409C-4 | ecosystem: Environmental > Terrestrial > Plant litter >...
CAGTCGTTCCTCGACGTCGAACAGCGACTTGCTCTTGCGCACCGAGAGGTTGACGACGGCGACGACGACCTCGTCGAAGTTCTTCGCGGCGCGCGCGATGACGTCGAGGTGGCCGTTGGTGATCGGGTCGTAGCTGCCGGGGCAGACCGCGATCCGGCGGGGTGACGAGGAGGAGGTCATGGCTCGTGGATGCAGATGAGGGTGTCGCCGTACCGGCGCTCGTGCGTGACGGGCAGGTCCAGCACGAGCGGATGACGCTGATCGCTCTCCGTGACGACACGGGCGCCCGGTGCCAACACCGGGGCCAACGCGGCCGAGAGCCCAGCGCCCAGCCCGGCGGCCAGCCGGTAGGGAGGGTCGAGGAAGACGAGATCGTATGCGTCCCCGGCCGCCTGTGCGTCGCGCGCAACGGCCAGTGCATCGCCGATGCGGACAACCGCCTCGGGCGCAGCGAGCCCCAACGTGGCCAGGTTCTCCTTCACGACGGCCGCGGCGGGGCGGGCGCGGTCCACGAACAGGCAGCTCGCGGCGCCCCGCGAGAGCGCCTCGATCCCCAGCAAGCCGCTGCCCGCGAAGAGGTCCAGCACCCGCGCCTCGTCCAGCGGTCCGAGCATCGAGAACAGCGCTTCGCGGACCCGGTCGCTGGTCGGCCGCGTCGCGTCGCCCGGTGGCGCCTTCAGCCGCCGCCCGCCGAACCGGCCCGCCACGACCCTCATGCGGGGATCGGGACGGACGCCACGCCCGCCCCTCCCCCGGCGTGCGCCGCGTCCAGGGCCGCCGCGAGCAGCGCGTGCTCGGGCCGGGCCAGCTCCGGGTCGGTCGCGTGGATGCGCTCGGCGTGGACCCGGGCGCGCTCCAGCGTCTCGGCGTCGTCGGGCAGCGTCGCGAAGCGGAAGGCGGCCAGGCCGGACTGCCGGGTGCCGAGCAGCTCGCCCTCGCCCCGCAGGTCCAGGTCGATCCTCGCCAGCTCGAACCCGTCCCGGTGCTCGGCCAGCGCCTGCAGCCGGGGCGACGTGCCGGGACCGAAGAGCAGGCAGGTGGAGTCGTGCTCCCCCCGCCCGATCCGCCCGCGCAGCTGGTGGAGCTGGGAGATGCCGTAGCGCTCCGCGTTCTCCACGAGCATGATCGTCGCGTTGGGGACGTCGATCCCGACCTCGATGACCGTGGTGGCGACCAGCACGTCGGCGGCACCGGCGGCGAACGCGGCCATCGCCTCCTGCTTCTCCCGCGGACGCATCTGGCCGTGCAGGAGCACCACGCGGAAGTCCTTCAGCTCGCCGTCGCGCAGCCGCTCGTACTCGGCGCTGGCGGCCCGGGCGGCCAGCGCCTCGGACTCCTCCACCAGCGGGCAGACGATGAACGCCTGGCGGCCCGCGCGCACCTCCTCGCGGATGCGCTCGTAGGCGCGGACCCGGGCGGCGTCGGAGGAGACGACGTGGGTGGCGATCGGCCGGCGCCCGCGCGGCAGCTCGTGCAGGCCGGTCACGTCGAGGTCGCCGTAGCTCATCAGCCGTTGGGTGCGCGGGATCGGTGTGGCGGTCATGTGCAGGACGTGCGGGGCCAGCCCCTCCCCCGCCTTGGCGTCGAGCGCCGCGCGCTGGCGGACGCCGAAGCGGTGCTGCTCGTCGACCACGACGACGGTCAGCCGGTCGAAGACGACGGGATCCTCGATCAGCGCGTGCGTGCCGACGATCAGCGACAGCTCCCCCGTCGCGAGCTTGCCCAGCAGGTCGGCCCGTCGCGTGGCCGACGTCGAGCCGGTGAGCAGGGCCATGGGCACCGTCTCCCCCGGCATCAGGGCCTGGAGGGTGGCGAAGTGCTGCTCGGCCAGCGTCTCGGTCGGGGCCATGAGGGCGGCCTGGGTGCCGTGCTCGACCGCGCGGAGCATGGCGTGCAGGGCGACGACGGTCTTGCCGGAGCCGACCTCGCCCATCAGCAGGCGCTGCATCGGCCGGGGCTGGGCGATGTCGGCGGCGATCTCCTCCATCGCCCGCGCCTGATCCCCCGTGGGGACGAAGGGCAGGCCGGTGGCGAGCCAGCGTTCGGTGAGGGCCGACGGCTCGTCCAGGGGGGTGGCGTGGGCGACCTGCCGGCGGGCCTCGCGGCGACGCAGGTAGGCGAGCTGGACGAGCAGCAGCTCGTCGAAGGCCAGCCGCGCACGGCCCTCGTCGTGCATCGCCTCGTCCCCGAAGTGCGCGGCGTCGAGCGCGGCGGACCGGTCCGGGAGCCGCTCGTCGACCCGCATCCGGGCGGGCAGCGGGTCGGGCACGCGCCGGGCGGCGTCCCGGTGCTGGCGCACCAGGGCGAGGATCTGGGTGGACGACAGCCCGTCGGTCGCGGCGTAGTGCGCGACGGCGTCGGGGCCGTCGCCGGCCACCAGCTCGTTGGTACGCGCGTGGGACGACACCTTGAAGCGGTTGCGGGCCTCGTACTTGCCGTGCAGGACCAATCGGGTGCCGACCGCGTACTCGCGGGCCAGCCACGGCTGGTTGAAGAACGTCACCTTCATCGGGCCGCTCGCGTCCATCACCGTGGCCTCGACCAGCGGGCGCATCCCCCGCTTGCGCACGGGGCGGGACGTGATCCCCCGCACCTCGACCACCACCGTCGCCTGCTCCCCGGGGACGAGCTGGGCGATCGTGCGCGCCTCGCGCCGGTCCCGCGGGATGTGGTCGAGCAGGTCGCCAACGGTGTGCAGTCCCAGCGTCTGTGCCGCCTCCGCCGCCTTGGACGGGGTCACCTTCAGCGCCGCCGCGAGCAGCGACGGGCGCGGCCAGCGGACGGGCGCCGAGAGCAGGGCGGCACGGTCCAGCTCGGCGGTGTCCGCGAACGCGAAGGGCACCGCCCAAGGATGACGGGTGCGGCGGTCGGGGCGGAGCGTCGGCCGCGGGGCGTCGGCCCAGCCGCCGCGAGGTCCCGCTCCGCCGTCCCCGGCCGTGAGTGTCGCTCAATGGTTGGTGGGCAACCGTTGCGCGACAGTCAGGCCGCCGTGGGCTTCGTGGTCGGTGGACGGGCCGCTCCGCGAACGGCGGCGGGTCAGGAGGGAGGAGTTGCGGGGCGGTGGGGGCGGCTTGCAGGGCGTTTGCCAAGTTGTTGCCACCCCTCGGCAACACCTTGGAGAACGGCGTGCCACGGCAGCGAATGGGTCCACGCCGAGGACGTGCTCCACATTTCTCCCACCCCTCGGGAGGAATGTGGAGAACGTCCCGCGGAGCACCCGGCGGCCGCGAGCCTCCATCCCCCTGACCCGCCGCCGTTCGCGGAGCGATGCATCCACCGACGACAACGCCCCCGACGGCCTGAAAGTCGCGCACTGGTTGCCCAGCAACCACTGAGCGACACTCACCGTCGAGGACGGCGGAGCGGAGGGCGACGGCGACTGGGACCGGCGGAGCAGCGGCACGCGGCCGCGGGACCTACTCGGCCGCGAGGAGCCACCACCAGGCGGGCTGGCCGCCGGTGGAGTGCTCGAGCTCGACGTCGTCGGGCATCAGGCCCGTGACCTCGTCCTCGGTGAGGGGCGCGCCGTCGCCCGCGATGCAGGTGATCAGCTCGGCGTCCTCGCCGACGGTGACGAGCACGGCCCGCAGCGTCTCGGCGGGCTCACCCCAGGCCACGATCTGCTCGTCGACGAAGCCGACGGCGTCGCCGGTGACGAAGCGACCGTCGCCGTCGTCGCGGGCGGCCTGAGCCACGCCGCCCAGGCGGGTCAGCGACAGCACCTCGTCCATGGCGGCGGCGTTCTCGGCCGCACCCGCCGACGGGTTGAGCGCCACGGTCGCGGCGAGGCCGGCCTGCTGGGCACGGGACTGCACGACGTGCACGACCTTGTCGGACAGCTCGGCGGCCCGCTCGGCGGCCATGATCACGTTCGGGTTGTTGGGCAGCACCACGACCTCCTCGGCCGGGCAGGCGTGGATCGCCGCCAGCAGCTCGTAGGTCGAGGGGTTGAGCGTCAGCCCGCCGTCGAGCACGCCGACGCCGAGCGACTCGTACAGCCCGCGCATCCCCGGCCCGGAGATCACGGCGACCACCGCGGTGCGGCCCACCGGCTGGACGGGGCCGGGCGTCGAGGTGACGCCCATGCGCGCGTCGCGCTCGGCGACCTGCGCGTGCATGTCGGCGACGTCGGTGTGGGAGACGGTGCCCGAGCGACCGACGACGGCCATCGCGCCCTCGGGGTCGTTCGTGTGGACGTGGATCTTCAGCGTGCTGTGGTCGCCCACGACGAGGACGGAGTCGCCCATCGACTCCATCGCGTCGGTGACGGCCTGCGCGTCGAGCTCACGGCCGGTGACGGCGAAGTTGGTGCAGTACCGGAAGGTCGAGGACTCGTGCTCCGGGTGCGTGACGCGCACCGCGGGCGCGTGGTGCTCCAGCTCCGGCGGCTCGGTGCCGCGCAGCGCGGCGACGACCCCGGCGAAGATGACGGTGGCCGCGTAGCCCCCGGCATCGACGACGCCGGCCTGCTTGAGGGCGGGCAGCAGCTCGGGACCGTGCTTGACCGCTTCCTCACCGGACTGCAACGCCCGCTCGAGGATGTCGGCGATCGCCAGGTTCTGGATCTCGTCGGGCGTGCCCTGGGCCAGCCGCGGATCGGGCATGTGCGCGATCTCGGAGGCGGCGCGCGTGGCCATCTCGCGCATGACGGTGAGGATCGTGCCCTCGGCGGGCTCGCGGACCGAGTTGTAGGCGCGCTGGGCGCCCTGGGCCATCGCGGCACCGACCAGCGTGGGATCGACCAGCTCGCCGGGGCGGGAGATCAGCTCCTCCGCGGCCCCGCGGATCAGCTGGCTGAGGATGACCCCGCTGTTGCCGCGGGCACCGAGCAGCGCGGCGCGAGCCACCGACTCGACGATCTCCTCACGGCCGATCTCGTCGATCGGGCGATCGACGGTCGACAGCCGCTCCAGCTCCTCGCGGCAGGCGCGGAGCGTGAGGGCCATGTTGTCCCCCGTGTCGCCGTCGGCGACCGGGAAGACGTTGAGGTCGTTGATCTCCTGGCGCCGTGATTCGAGGTGCGCGAGCGCACCTTCGACCACGGCACGGAACCGAACGAGGCTGGGATCAGACATGAGACCGACGAGACCGCATAGCGGTCAACGAGGCGCTAGAGCGCCTTGGTGACCTTACCGGCCTTCAGGCAGCGCGTGCAGACGTACACGCGACGCGGCGTACCCTTGCTGACGAGCACGCGGACCTTCTGAAGGTTCGGGTTGAAGCGGCGCTTCGTGGCCACCATCGAGTGGCTTCGACTGTTGCCGAAGGCGGGACCCTTCCCGCAGCTGTGACATACCTTGGCCATGGGGCGATTGTACTCAGGCGACGCGGCCTGACGCGTCGCGCCTCAGCCGTGACGTTCCCGATCCCGGTCCGGAACCGGGGCCGGGACGTGCTGGGGGCGCTGCCGGCGACGGCGACGCCACTCCCCGATCCGCCCCGGTCCGCGCAGGCGACGACGGCTCTGGGCCGCGTCGGACAGCGGAACGTCGATCCCCGTGCCCGGCGCCGGCGGGGCCGGCGGCGGGTCCTGCGGGCCCGGATCGTCCTTCGGCCACCAGCCGCCGAAGAGGTCGTGCTCCTCGTCGTCCTGGAACATCGTCCCGATCAGCACCAGCGCCCCGGCGATGTGCACGGCGAGGGTGAGAGCGATGGCGGCAACTTCAGGACTGATCATCGGGAACCACCAGCGTAGCTCTCACCTCGACCGAAAGGACGCCATCGGCGAGGGCGGCGATCTCGGGACTGACCATGGCGAACGTCCAGGCTACCCGCTACTCGGAGGCCAGTTGCGCCCGGATCGCGGCCATCGTGAGGACGGCCTCCGCTGCGTGCCCACCCGAGTCGCGCTTGCCGCCGTCGGCCCGGGCGATCGCCTGGTCCATGTTCTCGGTGGTGAGCACGCCGAACGCGCACGGCACGCCCGTCTGGAGCTGCACGTCCTGGATGCCGCGGGCGGCCTCGCCGCACACGTAGTCGTAGTGGGACGTCTCGCCGCGGATGACCGCACCGACGCAGGCGACGCCCGCGTACCGGCCGGACTCCGCCGCGTACTTGGCGGCCAGCGGCAGCTCGAACGCGCCCGGGACCTCGAAGACGTCGACCCGGTCGGCCCCGCCCTCCTCGAACACCGCGGTCGCCGAGGCGATCAGGCGATCGGCGAGGTCGCGGTAGAAGGTGGCGACGACGATGGCGTACTGGGCACTCACGAGAGATCCTCCGAAGGGGTGGACGCGGATGGATATCGCGTCCGGTCACCCATCCGCGTTCTCCTCGCGCTCCAGGTCCTGCTCGCGCTCCTTGTGGAGCATCTCCTCGTCGAGGTTGAGGCCCTGGTGGTGGATCGGGTGCGTGTGCCCCATCCGCTCCGCCTTGGTGCGCAGGTACGCCTCGTTGTGCTCGTTCGGCGGGTGCGCGATCGGGATCTGGGCGGTCACCGAGAGGCCGTAGCCGCCGAGGCCGCTGATCTTCTTCGGGTTGTTGGTGAGGATGCGGATCGAGCCGAGGCCCAGGTCCACGAGGATCTGCGCGCCGATGCCGTAGTCGCGCAGGTCGGCGGGCAGGCCGAGCGCCTCGTTGGCCTCGACGGTGTCCATCCCCTCCTCCTGCAGCTTGTAGGCCTTGAGCTTGTTGAGCAGGCCGATCCCCCGGCCCTCCTGGGCCAGGTAGAGCAGGACGCCGCGGCCCTCCTGCTCGATCATCGCCAGCGCCGACTCCAGCTGCTCGCCGCAGTCGCAGCGCAACGAGTGGAAGACGTCGCCGGTGAGGCACTCGGAGTGGACGCGCACGAGCACGTCCTCAGTGCCGGCGACGTCGCCCTTGACCAGCGCGACGTGGTGCTTGTCGTCGACCAGGGAGCGGTAGCCGACGACGTCGAAGTCCCCGAACGTGGTGGGCAGGCGGGTGGAGACGACTCGCTCGACCAGCTTGTCGTGGCGGCGGCGGTAGGCGATGAGGTCGGCGATCGTGACGAGCTTGAGCCCGTGCTTGAACGAGTAGGCCTGCAGGTCCGGCACGCGGGCCATCGACCCGTCCTCGTTCTGGATCTCGCAGATCAGACCGGCCGGGATGCAGCCGGCGAGGCGAGCCAGGTCGACGGAGGCCTCGGTGTGACCGGTGCGCTCCAGGACCCCGCCGTCGCGGGCCTTCAGCGGGTGCACGTGGCCGGGCACGACGATGTCGGCGCGGCCCTTGGCGGGATCCACGGCGGTGGCGATCGTCGTGGCCTGGTCGGCGGTGGAGATGCCCGTGGTCACGCCCTCGCGCGCCTCGATCGTCACCGTGAACGGCGTCTCGTGCGCGGACTCGTTCTTGAGCGACATCAGCTCGAGGCCGAGCTCGTCGCACCGCTCGGGCGTGAGCGTGAGGCAGATCCAACCGCCCGCCTGGCGCGTCATGAAGTTGATCGCGTCCGGCGTGACGAACTCGGCGGCCATCACGAGGTCGCCCTCGTTCTCGCGGTCCTCGTCGTCGACCACCACGATCATCTTGCCCGCGGCGATGTCCTCCAGGGCCTCCTCGATCGTCGCGAACTCCACGTCGGGATGGGTCTTCTCGGGGGTGCTCATTTGGTGCTCACCAGCTTTTCAACATATTTGGCCAAGATGTCCACCTCGAGGTTCACGGTGCGGCCCGGCGTTGCCACGCCGAGCGTCGTCCGCTCCAGGGTCTCGGGGATCAGGGAGACGTCGAACCCGGCGTCATCGACGCGGGCGACGGTCAAGGAGATGCCGTCGACGGCGATGGAGCCCTTCTCGACGACGTAGCGCAGCAGCTCGGGCTCGGCAGCGACGGTGACGATCCGGGCGAAGCCGTCCTCGCGGACGCCCGCCACCGTGCCGACGCCGTCGACGTGGCCCTGCATGATGTGGCCGCCCAGGCGCGCGTCGGCGCGCAGGGCCAGCTCGAGGTTGACGCGCGAGCCCGCGGCGACGTCGCCCAGCGAGGAGCGGCGCAGCGTCTCGTGCATCACGTCGGCGCCGAACCGGTCGCCGTCGATCCCCACCGCGGTCAGGCAGACGCCGTTGACCGCGATCGAGTCGCCCTCGCCGAGCTGCGCGGCCAGCGGGGTGTCCAGCGTCAGGCGCGCGCCGTCGCCGGTCGCGTCGACCGCGACGATCGTGCCCAGGTCCTCGACCAGTCCGGTGAACATCCTCACCACTCCTTCAGGCGGGCCATGACGAGCACGTCCCCGCCGATCCGCTCGACATCGAGGCTCATCGCCTGCACCGCGTCGGCGATGCGCTCGACGCCCTCGCCCTCCAGCGGGTCACGCGCACTGGCGCCACCGAGGACGACCGGGGCGAGGAAGAGCCGGATCTCGTCGATCTCCCCCGCGTCGAAGAACGCGCCCGCCAGGTGCGGGCCGCCCTCGAGCAGGATCGACGTGACCGGCGGGTCGAGGCTGCCGAGCTGGGCGAGCGCCGACTTCACGCGGGCCGGCTCGTTCTCGCCCGAGGCGACGATGACGTCGGCCCCCGCGGCCTCCAGCGCGTCAGCGGCCGAGCGCGGCGCGGCACGGGAGATGACGACGGTGAGCGGGATCTCCGAGGCCTCGGTGACGAGCTTGGAGTCCAGCGGGAGCCGGGCCAGCCCGTCGAAGACGATGCGGCGCGGCTGGCGGGTCGCGTTGGGCACGCGGGACGTGAGGCGGGGGTCGTCGGCCAGCGCGGTGCCGATGCCCACGGCGACCGCGTCGACCGCGGCGCGCCAGTAGTGCCCCAGCTCGCGGCTCTGCTCGCCGGAGATCCACTGCGAGTCGCCGGTGCGCCGCGACCTTGCCGTCGAGCGTCATCGCCGACTTGAAGAGGATCCACGGGCGGCCGGTGCGCGCGTGCTTGCGGAAGCCCTGGTTGAGGCGACGGGCCTGCGTGGCCAGCTCGCCGCTGCCCATCGCCACGTCGATGCCCTCGTCGCGCAGGATGCCCAAGCCGCGTCCGGACGCCTTCTCCGACGGGTCCTCGGCGGCGACGACCACCCGGGAGATGCCCGCCGCGACGATCGCGTCGGTGCACGGCGGGGTCTTGCCGGTGTGGCAGCACGGCTCCAGGGAGACGTACATCGTCGCGCCGTGCAGGTCGACGTCGCCGCAGGCCGCGATCGCGTTGACCTCAGCGTGCGGGCCGCCGAAGTCGGCGTGCCAGCCCTCGCCGAGCACCTCGCCGTCGCGGACGATGACCGCGCCGACCATCGGGTTCGGCTGCACGCGACCGACGCCGCGCACGGCCAGCTCCACCGCCCGGCTGAGGAACTGCTCGTCGATGTCGATGCCCGAGGTGCTCACCACATTCAGGATACGCGCGCGCAGCGTCCGCCCCTGAGCCGGTACACCGTCATCTCGGGTCCGGGGCGTTCGTAGGCGAGCGGGTAGTAGTCGAACGACCAGTCGAAGTCGAACGGCACGGCCTCGCCCTCGGCCCACGGCGAGCTCTCGAACACGACGTCGGCTTCGCGATCCAGGGCGCGGTAGTAGGAGCGGGCGCGCGGCACGTCGCCGCCCTTGGTCTCCGACCGGCCGCGCTGGGTGGAGCCGGTGACGACGTAGCAGTAGCCGCCGGCCTCGTAGGCCTTGATCAGGCGCGGACGCAGGGTGCGCTCGTAGTCCTCGATGCCCACCACGCGGGACGGGCCGAGCGTGCCGTCGTCCTTCAGCGCGGTGCGTAGGACGGGGAACTTGGTCCAGCGGTTGCGGGTGGCGTCTCGGTCCCGGGCCCACGCGTCGGGGACGACGGGCTCGATCACCACCTTGGACCCGGCCGGGACGTTCTGGACCAACCAGTCGCGGGTCAGCGCGCGGGTGTCCGGCTTGGAGAGGACCCGGTCGACGTGCAGGCTGTAGTAGAGGCCCTGGCCGCAGAGCAGGATCGCCGCCACCACGGTGAGGACGACGCCCAGCCGCCCCGGGGACGCCGTCGCGGTGGCCGTCTCCTCCCCCGCCCCGGCTCTCCGAGCCCGCCAGGCGAGCAGCGCCGCCACGCCGGCCAGGGCGCCGACCGCGGCGAGCAGGCACAGGAACGGGTAGATCGGCAGCAGCCAGCGGCCGAAGAACCGCACCTGCAGGCCCATGAAGAGCAGGAAGAGCACCGGCGCGGGCACGAGGACGAGGGCCAGTCGCCGGTCGCGCAGGCAGACCACCACCGCGCCGGCCAGGGCGGCCAGCGACGGGATCCAGCCCAGCCCCCAGGTCAGCGTCCACGCGTAGTAGGTGAAGCCGGACTGGTCCGGCGCGCCGAGCTTGCCGAGATCTCCGCCGGTGGCGTCGGACTGGTGCGACAGCCCCTCCTGGAACGCGCTCGCGTCGAGCAGCGCGTACGGGTTGCCGACCAGGAAGGCCAGCAGCGCCACGCCGCCGGCGAGCAGGACGCCCTTGAGCGCCAGCCCGCTCTCCCCCTCGGCCCGCCACCGCACGAGCGCGGCGAGCACGAGCGGGATCAGGACGATGCCGCCCGTGTACTTCGTCGCCGCCGCCAGGCCCAGGCCGATGCCGGCGATCGCGTAGTCGCGCAGCCGGCCGGTCCGCAGGACGCCCGCGATCCCCCACAGCGAGAGACACACCGGCGCGAGCGTGGGCACGTCGTTGAGGGCCAGGTGCGCGTAGAACACGGGCAGGAACGCCACCGCGAGCAGCGCGGCGGCGAGCATCCCCGCGACGCGGCCGGCCAGCCGCGCGCCGGCCAGGTAGAGCAGGCCGATCGCCGCGGTCCCCAGCAGCGCGACCGTGACCCGGGCCACCACGAAGACCGCCGTCGGGTCGTCGGCCAGGGCCTTGCGTGTGCCGTCCCCCCCGCCGAACCACAGGTCGAACACGAAGTGCAGGACGTACGTCAGCAGCGGCGGGTTGACGAAGTAGTGCGGGTTCAGCCCGTTGCCGAACAGCTCGATCGCCGTCGGGACGAAGTGGCTGTTCTCGTCGATGTTGTACGCGTAGGGCAGGCCGTGGCGCAGGCCCCACAGCCGCAGGATCAGCGCGGCGAGGAGCAGCCCGGCGAGGCCCAGACCCCACCAGAGGCGGCGGCCGGGCGGCGCGCCGGCGGGCCCGCCGGACGTCCGGGTCTCCACCGGATCCGGGGGGCTAGCAGCGGGCGTAGACACCGTAGAAGCGGCCGGGGACGATGCGCTCGAAGCCGGGCGAGAGCGGGACCTGCCGGCCCGCCGGCGTCACCTGCGCCTGGGGCGGCAGCGCGTTGAGCGTGGCATCGAGGTCGGTGGTGAAGGACTGGCGGATCGCCGAGATGCGATCGGTGGTGACCAGCGCGGCGCCGCGCAGCAGCGGGCTGCCGACCACGAGCAGCGGGTCGACCTTCGGGTCCGCGCGGGCGAGCACCTCGTCCGCGCCCGCGTCGAGCACCCAACGGGTGTCGGGCAGCAGCTTGTGGTTGGGCACGCTGAGCGGCCCGCACCGCATCGCCTCGCGGACCTTCCGCCCGTTCTCTCCGTCGAGCACCGCGACCAGCGAGTCGTGGCTCTGCGCCCGGAAGTTCAGCTCGTTGGAGAACGAGTTGAGGTTGATCCGGGTGATCGCGAACGCTGCCCCGAAGATCAGCACCGCGGTCGCACCGATCATCCACACGGTGCGCAGGCGGCCCGGGACGACCATCGTCCAGCCGCCGATCGCCACCGCGCCGAAGATCATCACCATCAGCGACGCGACGAGCAGGTAGCGGTCGATGACCGACAGGCCGGCGCCGCCGACGAGCAGGAACGTCCCCAGGCCGATCCCCAGCAGCGCGAGCGGCATGACCGACCGGCGCGGGACCATCAGCCCCGCGAGCACGAGGCCGACCACGCCGGTGAGCAGGATCGGCAGCGTGTCGAGGTTGATGAGGAAGTGGGCCATCGAGCCCGGGACCTCGGTGATCGACTTCGAGCGCCCCAGCTCCTCCGCCAGGCCGCTCGTGTGCTGCAGCGAGAACAGCGGCTTGCCCGTGACGACGTAGTCGAGGCCGACCCACACCACCGGGGCGATCGCGCTGACCGCCGCGTACTCGAACCGCTTGCGCCAGCCGACCGGCCACGCGATCCACAGGAAGTACAGGCCGATCAGGACCCACGCCTCCGGGCGCATCAGCCCCGCCAGCGTGAGCAGCACGAGCACGGACATGCCGCGGCGCGGCTTCTGCACCTCCAGCACCGCGGCCCACACGATCGCCGCCAGGTACGAGACGTCGATGTAGCCGCGGATGGCCAGGAACGCGAAGTCGAAGCGGCTGATCAGGAACGCGGCGGCCAGGAACCCGACGAGCGGCGTGAAGCACAGCCGGCCCAGGCGGTACATGCCCGCGGCGAGCACGACGAACGAGGCCATGCTGCAGAACACGAGCACGCGATCGGCGCCGCGGCCCAGCACGGAGAGCGCCGCGCCGAAGAACACGGCGAGCGGATGCTCGGTCGGCGCGCGGTACACGTCGAACGACAGCGCGTCGCCGTGCAGGAGCTCACGGCCCCAGATCAGCGAGTAGTACGAGTCGTAGTTCGGGTACGTGGGGTACGCGAAGAACAGGAAGAGCACCGCCAGGCAGAGCAGCCCCAGGGCGATCCCCGGCCAGGGCAGCGCGGCGATCCGCTCGCGGGGGGTTGGGCCGGGCTTCGGCCGGGTGAGCGTGGCGCCTTCCATTCGGAATCAGCTGCCCAGATGGCCCCGCGTGGCGTTCCGGCCGGGCCTCTGGAACAATCGGGGCCAGTCTACGGCACGGCCCGAGGATTCGCCGTCCGTCACCAATGCCCACCTCCGGGGTATCCGGAGAGGGGGCGCCAGCGTGAGGACGCCCCAGGATCACATGAAGCTCATCATTCAAATTCCCTGTTTCAACGAGGAAGAGACCCTTCCCGAGACGCTGGCCGACCTCCCCCGTGAGGTCCCCGGCTTCGACGTCGTGGAGTGGCTCGTCATCGACGACGGCTCCAAGGACCGCACCATCGCGGTCGCCCGCGAGGGTGGCGTCGACCACATCGTCAAGCTGACGAACAACAAGGGGCTCGCCGCGGGCTTCCAGGCCGGGCTCGACGCCTGCCTGAAGCTCGGCGCGGACGTCGTCGTCAACACCGACGCCGACAACCAGTACGACGCGAGCTTCATCCCCGCGCTCGTCAAGCCCATCGTCGACGGCAACGCCGACATGGTCGTCGGCGATCGCGAGACCGACTCGATCGAGCACTTCTCGCCGCTGAAGAAGCGGCTGCAGTTCCTCGGCTCGTGGGTCGTGCGCCAGGCGTCGGACACCGACGTACCCGACACGACCTCCGGCTTCCGCGCGTACAACCGCGAAGCCGCCATCCAGCTCGTCGTGGTCTCCAAGTTCACGTACACGCTGGAGACGATCATCCAGGCGGGCAAGCAGCTCGTGGCGATCGAGGCCGTGCCGATCAAGACGAACCCCAAGACGCGCGAGTCCCGGCTGTTCCCGTCGATGTGGTCGTACGTGCGGCGCAACTCGACGTCGATCGGCCGCATCTACGCGCAGTACGAGCCGCTCAAGGTGTTCATGAGCTTCGCGCTCCTGCTCCTCGTGCTCGCCGCCATCCCCTTCATCCGCTTCGTCGTCTCCTACGTGCAGGGAGACGGCGCGGGACACGTGCAGTCGCTGATCGTGGGCGCGGTGCTGTTCAACGCCGCGTTCGTCGTCGGCGTCCTGGGCATCATCGGAGACCTGCTCTCCGCCCAGCGCTCGCTGATCCAGCGCACGTTCGAGCGGGTCCGCCGCATCGAGCTGTCGCTCGGCATCCCGCCGTCCCATTACGAACCGGGCGCCAAGCCCACCGGGCAGCCCGCCACCACCGGCGCGGGCGCAGGCCCCGGCCAGTCGACCGAAGACCGAGAGGCACTCGAGGTATGACCCCCACCGTCACCGTTGACAGCGAAGGTACCGTCACCGGGAACACGTACGACAAGTACGGCTCCACCAACCCGGTCGTCCGTCGCCTGATGGACGGGTTCAACGGCACGCTCGAGGAGCTGTTCGACCTCGCCGACCCCAAGTCGCTGCTCGACGTCGGCTGCGGCGAGGGCGTGCTCACCCACGAGTGGGCGCTGAAGCTGGGCCCCGAGCGGCGCATCGTCGGCCTCGACCTGGACGACCCGCTGCTGCACGCCGAGTGGGAGAAGCGCCAGGCCCCGAACCTCGAGTACACGATCATGAAGGCGGAGAACCTCCCCTTCGCGGACGACGAGTTCGACGTCGCCACCGCCATCGAGGTGCTGGAGCACGTGCCGGACCCGGCCCACACCGTGGCCGAGATGGCCCGGTGCGCCGAGCGCTTCCTGCTCGTCTCCGTCCCCCGCGAGCCCCTGTGGCGCGCGGTGAACATGGCCCGCGGCGCCTACTGGAAAGAGCTGGGCAACACGCCGGGCCACCTGAACCACTGGTCCAAGCGCGCCTTCGTGGAGCTGCTCTCGCGGCACGGCCAGGTCGTCGAGGCCCGCTCGCCGTTCCCGTGGACGATGCTCCTCGTCCGTCTGGGCAAGTAGTTCTCGCGCGATCGTGAGCGACGTCGAGCCGGTCGACCCCGGCGCGCCGCCGGAGATCGAGGAGGTGGGGCCCGACGGCGTCGTCGGGCCCGAGAAGGGGTTCGCCAGCGGCGCGCGCATCCTGTCGATCGGCATCGCCTCGACGGGGCTGTTCTCGTTCGCGTACTTCGCGCTGGCGTCCAACGTCCTGAAGGACGACCCCGACGCCTACGGGGCGATCTCCACGCTGTGGGCGATCCTCTTCGTCGTCATCTGCGTGATCTACCGCCCGGTCGAGCAGCTGCTGTCACGGACCATCGCCCACCGGCGGGCCCGCGGGCTGCACACCGGCCACCCACTGCGCACACCGCTGATGATCCAGGCCGGGTTCGCGGCCGCCTTCCTGGTCGCCGCGCTGGCCGGCAAGAGCGCGCTGATGGGCGTGCTGGACGACAACGAGACGCTGTACTGGATCTTCGTCGCGTCGGCCCTCGCCTACGCGGCCAGCTACTTCGCCCGCGGCTACTTCGCCGGCCACCAGTGGTTCGCGCTGTACGGCGGGCTCGTGCTGTTCGAGTCCGTCTCGCGGTTCTGCTTCCCGGTCGCGGTCGCGGTCGGCGTCGTCCACGGGCCCGACTGGGTCGCCGCGGGCATCCTCGCCGCGCCGCTCGCGTCCCTGCTCGTCATCCCCGTCGCGCTGCGCCGCATGCACGGGCACTCCGACGGGACGGTCGACCCCGACGCGCTCACACTGGCCGAGGGCGCTGGCTTCGCCCTGTCGGTCGCGGTCATCCAGCTCGCCGAGCAGACGCTGCTCAACGCCGGGGTCCTCACCGCCAACGTGACGGCCGGCGAGGCGGCGGCCGGCATCGTCTTCAGCGCGCTGATGATCGCGCGGGCGCCGCTGCAGCTCTTCCAGGCGGTCCAGACCTCGCTGCTCCCCCACCTCACGACGCTGCTGCACGCCGAGCCCGAGGAGGACGGGGAGGAGACGGCCGCGGAGGGGTTCGACCGCACGATCCGCATCACCCTGATCGCCATCGCCGGGTTCGCAGGGATCGTCGCGCTCGCCCTGCTCGTGATCGGCCCGTGGGCCATGGACCTCCTGTTCTCCCCCGACGAGCCGTACGGCCGCGTGGGGTTGGCGGTGATCGGCGTCGGGATGGGCTTCCACCTCGCCGCCGGCACGTACAACCAGGCCGCCCTGGCCCGCGGGCACGACCGTGCCGCCGCCGCCGTGTGGATCGTCTGCGCCGCGCTCTTCGTGGGCTGGATGCTCGCGCCGATCGTCGGCGACGAGCTGGTGCGGGCCGAGACGGGCTACGCCGCCGGCTGCATGCTGCTGTGCGCCGGCCTGTGGTTCCTGTACCGCCGCGGCCCGACCGCCACGGCGGTCGCCGACCCCGCGCCGCCGCGCGTCGTCGTGCCGGGCCGCTGAGCGCTGGCTCTCACGAACCTCTCCCTCCCTGCCCGCCGAGTGTCACTTTTTGCGTCCACCGGACGCTTTTCCTGACCCTCAGGCGTCGAGGACGCGGCCGGCGGCGTCCGTGTAGACGTTGATCGTGCCCCGGCGGGCGAACCCGCAGAGCGTGAGGCCCCGGTCGGCGGCCAGCGCGATGGCCAGCGAGGACGGTGCGCCCACCCCCACGAGGATCGGCGCGCCCGCGACCACCGCCTTCTGGACCAGCTCGAAGGACAGCCGGCCGCTGACGCACAGGGCGTGGCCGTGCAGCGGCAGCGCGCCCTCGACACGCGCGCAGCCGATCACCTTGTCCATGGCGTTGTGGCGCCCCACGTCCTCCCGGGCCACGAGCAGCACGCCGTCGGCCGTGAACAGCCCGGTCGCGTGCAGCCCCCCGGTCACCGCGAACCCGGGCTGGACGAGCAGGTCCGGCAGCGCGGCGAGCAGCGTACGCGGCACCTCCGGCCCCGCCGGCAGCGGGGGTGCGTGGACGGCGACCTCCTCGATCGAGCCCTTGCCGCACACCCCGCACGACGACGTGGTGTAGAAGCGGCGGGCGCCGGGGTCGCGGGTCAGCGTGGCCGTCACCTCGACGGTGTTGGCCTCCAGATCCGGTGGCGGCGCGGCGTGCACGGGCGTGTCGTGGGCGATCAGCCCCTCCCCGAGCAGGAACCCGATGGCCAGCTCCTCGTCGTGGCCGGGGGTCCGCATCGTCACGGCCAGCGGCGCCCCGCCGACCCGGATCTCCAGCGGCTCCTCCACCGCGACGCGGTCGGCGACCCCGTCGTCCCGGATCACCGTCTTCACCAGCCGTGCGGTCTGTGCGTCCATCGCCGCAGTATCGCGCTGGAACCGCCCGTCGTCCCGTTGGGGGGGGCGAGTTTCGGTCGAGCGGCGCCTAAGAGGTCATATGAACCCATTTCCTGACATTCAGCGTCTGGCGGAGCGCCAGCACGGGAACGTATCGGTCACCCAGCTCCGCACGCTCGGCCTCTCGCCGACCATGATCCGCTCGAGAACGACCGCGGGTTGGTTGATCGCACGCCACCATGGCGTCTACGCCGTCGGACACGTCCCGCAGACGCGGGAGTCCCGGTGGATGGCGGCCGTGCTCACGTACGGCGAAGGGGCGGTTCTGAGCCACCGGGCCGCCGCCGCGCTGTGGGAGCTCCTGCCCGGGGGAGTGCCGACCGAGGTGACGGTCCCCACGCGGGCGGGTCGCCGTCGCCGGGACGGACTCCTCGTCCATCGCAGCCCGCTGTCGGCACGCAACGTCACCGTCCGCGACCGCATCCCGGTCACCACGCTGTTGCGAACCGTCCTCGACGTCGCTGCCGTCGTGCGGACCAGACAGCTCCATCGGGTGTTCGAGGAGGCACAGGTCCACCACGGTCTCCGTCCCGAGGTCGTGGCCGCCGAAGCGCTCTGCCGCCGCGGATACCGCGGGAACGCGCGCGTCTGGCGTACCTTGGAGGGGTCGGTCGATCCGGACGGCGTCCGCTCGATCCTGGAGCTGCGGTTCCTGCGGATGTGCGCCGCGCAGGGGATCCCCCGCCCCACGGTCAACGCGCCGATCGGTCCGTGGACGCCGGACTTCCTGTGGCCGGATGTCCGGCTCGTCGTCGAGACCGACGGCGACCGCTTCCACCGCACCGCCGCGAAGCGGGCCCGCGACGCTGAGAAGGACGCGTTCATGCGCTCGCGCGGCCTCACCGTACTGCGCCTCACCTGGGCGGACGTGACGAACGCGCCGGAGCGGACGGGAGACCGCGTCCGAACGCTGCTCGGCCCGGAGATGTGACCGCGATCCCCGGCGCCGAGGGTCACTTTGAAGGTGCATACGACGCAAAAGGTGACCCTCGGCGAGCGGTGGGGTGCATGGCGGAGGCTCCGGGTCGGGGAGGGGGCTCCCCTACCGGCCTTCCGTCATCTGCCATCGCTGTCGAGGGACTCCATCTCTCAGAGAGGCGGCCGTCCGGGGAGCCCCCTCCCCGACCCTCCCGGCGTCCTGTGCGCGTCGAATGGCGCCGCCGAACGCCACGAGTGACCGCTGACTCCCGCTCTGCGGTAGCGAGCTGTCACTCGTGGACGCCGGTGGTGGGGTGGGGTTCCCCGGACGGCGCCTATCGAACCGACGGAGGGCCGCGACGGCGTTCGCAGATGCCGGAAGCCGGGAGGGGAACCCCACCCCACCACCCAAGGAGGACAGGCCGGTAGGGGAGCCCCCTCCCCGACCCGGAGACCGCGACTTTGCCCTCATCCCGCCGCCGACGGTCACTTTTCACGTCGTATAGACGTAAAAAGTGACACTCGGCGCTCGGGCGCGGACGCGGTCACTCGTAGGCCAGGGCCTCCAGGACGTCCAGGTTGGAGGCGCGGCGGGCCGGGAGGACCGCGGCGGCCACGCCGGCGAGGCCGGAGAGGACCAACACGATCACCAGCTGGGCGAACGGGATGTCGAACGTGAAGTCGTCGATCGCGTTGCTGAGCAGGAAGGCGAGGACCACCCCCAGCACGGCGCCGAGGATCCCGCCGATCAGCGCGGTGATCACCGCCTCGTAGCGGATGATCCGCCGCACCTGGCGCTTGGACGTGCCGATGGCTCGGAGCATCGCGATCTCCCGCGTGCGCTCGCTGATCGACAGCACCAGGGTGTTGACGATCCCGAACAGCGACACGAGCACGGCCAGGGCGAGCAGCGCGTAGATCAGCCCGAGCAGCGTGTTCACCTGCCCCTCGGCGTCCGCGATGAACTCCGCGTTGGTCTGGGCCTGGACCTGCGGGTAGCGCGCGTCGAGCACGTCGTCGATCGCCGTCTTGGTCGCCTGCTCGTTCGCGCCCGGCCGGTAGCCGACGAGGTCGAACGAGTCCTTGGTGACCGCGAAGTCCTTCCCCAGCACCGCGTTGGTGACGGTGATCGGCTGGAGCAGCCCCGCCTTGTCGTCGACGATGCCCGTCACCTTCAGGTCGACCGTCTCCTGCAACGGCGTCGTCACCCGCAGGGTCTCCCCCACGTCGACGTGGTGGTCCTCGGCCCAGCCCTTCTGGACGACGGCCTGGCCGGGAGCGAGCGCGCGCAGCGTCTCGTCGCTGCCCTCCTTCCACTTGGCGTCGTAGAGCGTGGTGAACGTGGCCGGGTCGATGCCGCTGACCTGGACCTTGTTCTTGCCGACCTTGCCCGCCCCGACGCGCACCACCGAGACGTCCCGCACGCCCGGCACCTTCGCCACCGCCTCGGCGGCCTGGGGCGCGAAGCCGCCGAACCCGGACGTGGCCTGCATGACCGCCTGGGCCTTGGAGCCGCCCGTGATCGCGTCGTGGATGGTCGTCTTGGCGCTGGCCGCGAAGATCGAGGCGAAACAGACGAGGCCGACGCCGACCATCAGCGCGGCCGCGGTGACGGCGGTGCGGCCGGGCAGGCGCACCGTGTTCTCCCGGGCCAGCCGGTCACGCCGAACATCCGCTGGAGCGGGATGCCGACCACCGAGGCGATCGGCTTGACCAGCTTCGGGCTGAGCATCGCCACGCCGAAGAACAGCAGCGCGGCGCCGACGCCGACGGCGGCCAGGGCCCCGTCGCTGGACAGCGAGCCGAACAGCCCGACGGCCAGCAGCACGAGCGACAGCACGACGAGGACGATGGAGATCGGGGTGACGAAGCGCGCCGCCCGCGTCTCGGGCAGCACTGCTCCCTCACGCAGCGCCGCGACCGGGGGCACGCGGGTGGCCCGGATCGCCGGGAACGTGGAGGACACGAGCGTGACCACGGTGCCGACCACGAGCGACACGAGGATCGTGCGCGACTCGATCACCGTGCCGTTGGACGGCAGGTCGATCCCCACCGCCTTGAACAGCGCGCGCAGGCCGGAGGCCACGAGGATCCCCAGGCCCAGCCCGACGAGCGAGCCGATCAGGCCGACGAGCAGCCCCTCGGTGAGCACCGACCGCAGCACCTGCCCCCGTGAGGCGCCGAGTGTGCGCAGCAGCGCGAACTCCCGCATCCGCTGGGCGACGGTGATCGAGAACGTGTTGAAGATGATGAACGCGCCGACGAACAGCGAGATCCCCGCGAACGCGAGCAGCGCCGTGTTGAGGAAGCCGAGGTTGTCCTTGATGTCGTCGGTCTGCTTCGTCGCCTGCTGCTCCCCGGTCCGCACGTCGACCGTTCGCGGCATGACCTCGCGCAGCTCGGCACTCAGCGCGGCGGGCGTGACGCCCGGCTTCGCCGCCACCGAGATCTGGTCGAACTTGCCCACGTTGCCGGTGATCTTCTGCGCCTGGGCCAGCGTGAACAGTGCGGTGCTCGCGCCGCCGA
>Ga0247758_1001208_pt1 | contig 20210 bp, 14 predicted proteins | sample UWRJL156409C4_FD_180950 | JGI IMG/M metagenome (GOLD analysis project Ga0247758, IMG submission 180950) | Plant litter microbial communities from Arlington Agricultural Research Station in Wisconsin, United States - UWRJ-L156-409C-4 | ecosystem: Environmental > Terrestrial > Plant litter >...
TGGGGAGGGCGGTTTCAAGGGTGTATAGTGTGTTGGCCAGCTTGGCGGTGTTTTGGATGGTGTGTGGGTACATCACGACTTTGCGGCCGGTGGTGGCGAGAGTGAACATTAGCAACAAGTCGGGCTGGAGCTTTGGGCAGTTCATCGCGTTGGCAGTTTGGATCCCGACGATTGTGAAGCACATCTATTACAACATCTGTGAGTCTCCCTCCTTCCACTCTGCTTGGGTTTGGCAACCAGAGTGCTGATTGATGTGTTCGGTTCCTGTTTCGCAGTTGGCATTGAGGGCGGGTTTGAAGAGCGGATAGCAGCCAACTACACCATCACAAGGGACGACGACCCGGAAAAGCCCGCAACATCGGTGGAGAATGGGAGGCTGTCGCACGCTGCCACCTACCCGCTGCTACATTTGGAAACTCGTGAGACAGGTGACGGCAGAGAGGTGACCCCTGGGACGGGTACCGAGGATGAGAGCACACACAGAACGTGGTGAAAAACATCGGTGCTTACCCATTGTATGCACTTTCTGCCCACCGTCTCCTGAGACTCATCTGTTGGGATATGTTGCATGCACTTGGTTATCGTAATTCGGATATCAAGACCATTCGATCAGGGTCTCATGGGTGAATACTTCATTCTGCAGCACATGATGTGGACGTGCAAAGTTTTGCATACCAGAGCCACTCAATTGGCTCAAGTCTCGTCCAGACACCTAACTATGTCCTGCCCCATCTTTCTCCACCTTTCCCAGCCAGACTTGGGCACATTGAAGAAGAAGCTAAGATGTTCCTTCCCAGTCACTTCCTTCTGTTAGTTGAGGGAAACGTTGCCCATCCGCTCGAGAAGACACTCCCAATCGTCAACGGAGCGAAAGCATCCTCCCAATGGCTTGCAGGGGCTCAAGATGTCATCTTCTAGGTCGTCGCCTTCGCCAAGGACACGAACCTTTTGGGGGACATCAGCTTCATTGACCCGGCCAGTTTGGATCACAGATTTGTCCCCATTGAGGTTTCCAGCGACGTCGGTGGAAGGCTCGTTCACAGAGAAAAACTCGAGGCCTCTCGAGGCGTATTCCTCAGCGTCGATGGGAGTGTCGGATGCTCGATCGTCAGTGATTCTCTCAAACGAGGCAGTGTCGAGAATCTGAATATTGAAGCCCATGGTGGCGTCCGTGTCCCATAGACCCGGACCGTCGTCGGCTATGATGATCTGATTGATGCGCCCACCGGTGGCCAAGTTCATCTTGTCGGGACCGCCGCAGGTTGTACAGCGTATGGTGATGCGGAGATAAATGATGGATTTCTAGTCTAGTTACATTTCAGTACGCTGAATCATATCTGGTTTGGGATAACCGATACCTCAGTGACTCCGTAGAAGGAAAGGGATTGAGACTCCTGCATTGCCATGCGATTGAAAATCAAGAGGGTTTGATCCGGGGGAATTCCCTCTTTCTGTTGAAATCGCTCCCTGACGGACAACACCGTGTCCGAGGGCGCAACCACGAGGAGAGTTTGCTTGCCAGTCAGGGTTTTGATAACGGCGTTACAAAGATCATCATCGCCCTGTCGACGGGAAGAGAGTACTAGCTCAGAACCCTAGATAAAGGTCAGTATACCTGAGGTAGATTGGAAACCATCGAAGCGACACCTACATTCTGCACTCTTTGTTCATGCGGTGTGGCGTTTGCTGTGTGCACCCAAGTTAGCAGAAAGCCAACGAAGGGAGTTCGTTGATTGCCGGGAAGAGAAGTGGGAAGTAGTAACTTGCAGTCAGACTCCATGCAGAGACAAACGGAGGATGCGATTATGAGCGCAGAACTCTAGCATCATCTTGTGCACCTGATCCTTGATGTTCCAAGGAGTCCAGTTCAAGGATGCTGGCACTGAGAAGCTGTCCCCATCTGGTAGCTTTATCTTCACCCAGAGTGGGGCTGGTCCTGCTTGATCTTCTTCATTGGTGTGATCTCAAAGCGAAGACCGCCGGTGACCTCTTGTGGGACGATTTGGGCCTCAACGGAATGGCCCGATCCCACCGGCACAGCAACGAACTGACGAATCTGGCCAGGAGACACGGTAAAATCATCCAGAAAGTCTTAGTTCAGGACCATGAAGTAGTCTTGGATAGACTCGCCCTTCGAAAGCCTTTCTTTGAGGCGCGACACAGTGTCGGGGGTCTTAGTGATGACCTAGACTAACATACATGATAAGCGAGCCGCGCGCTTTCGACTGCCCTACTACAGTTATCCTCAGCTACACAACCACAACATTAAGAAATAACAATAAATAAATCGGAAACAGATAAACCAGACGACTCTGCAGCCTCCTTACACCTGCGTGTATTATGGCCAAGCTTGCCGCACACACCACAACACTGAATCTTCGTACCAGACTGTGACGACCCTGCAGGTCGACACTGAGGCCGGCGCGGCCCGACGATATCCCCGTGTGGGAAACAGTGTACACTGTGCTGTACACTGGGCCGGGGGTGCAAAAAGCCGAAGCCCCTGCAAGCAGTCAGAAAGTGCTCAGTAGTTTGCTTAGGAGCTACTGGGCAAAGAGGCACTGAGCAAGGTACAAGGGTACTTCTTCAATGACTGTATGGATACTGTCAGATAAAAGAGGGGTTCTGGCCAGAGGTCAGAACCCATGGAGTTGCGGATAACTGAGCTGAATGTCAGCTAGTGTGGACCACCATTTGACACACACTTTGCCACCATTCACAACTATAATAGAGGCTCTCTGGCGAAGCCAGAGAGCCACAGATACAAGTAATACAATCACATCAATTGCAACCCCATCAATTCCACCGTTTCCAAAAGTGCCAGCGCTTCTGACATAAGGCGCTCTCCTCTCCTGTATCTAGCCTTCTACAAGCAAGCAATTCACTACTCATTTAGTCATCTCACAAGGCACTGCCATGACGCCAGTGAGCCTGAGACACTGCAGGAATTGAGCTTAGCGCCCAGCTCGCTTCAAAGCCTAGTTCTCTTGTTGCCAAATCTTGGTCCCTAAGAACCCTAAGGCCCTGTGAATCGTCCGCAGACATCATGTGACATCCGCCAGGACCTAGATCTGCGAGCAGCCAGATTAAACCCACCCGGGGGTCTGGTACGGCGTATCACCCCCGACAACCAGTCAGTCGGTACCACAATCCACGAGGGACCTGACACGCTAAATATCGGCGATCTGGACGCCACCCGTAAATCATGCAAGGTCTGCGAATCTGCAGCGATGATTCTAGCGGCAGAGAGGGGAAAGCCTGCCTGCCTGCGGGAGCCTGAGATTCGTCGGGACTCATTTGGGCTGATGTGCCTCAGTTTCCATGTGACGCCATTGCAGCCGCGCCTATTTGCGTTTGCCTTGATTTTAAGATTGGCTTCTGCAGACGTGCAGTGGACCGTTGTTGCTAAGGTCTTTATTTGCCAGGTGCAACAGCTGCTGCAACCCCCTCAAACAGAACTGACGTCCGTTTGCTGATGTTGAACGAATCAAACCCCCCAACAGCCGGATGGACACATGCGATGAGGCCTACAGCACCCGGAGGTTGCACCGGACGGGTTAGCTTGGGCACCAACGGGACGGAACGCTGCCCCCTCGAATTGGCCACTGACGCGCTAATGGCTCACCGCCGTCGGACGAACGAGCAAGGGTGGCCCTTTGGTTTCTCTTAAAGGTTGGCCACAGTCCCGGCAGTTGCTCCCGCTTTTTCTCCGCACTGAGTCAGCACAGCCAACAGCGGAGATAGATTTTCGGGGGTTTCGACAGCCCTTTTTTCTTGAAATTTTTGACATGTCGAACCTGGGTGGCCGAGGCTATGGAGGAGGCCCCCGCGGGCCTCGTGGAGGTCGCGGTGGCGGCCGTGGCGGTCAAGGAGGTGAGGGCCGGGGAGGTGGTCCACCGTTTGACAATCGGGGTGGATTCCGCGGAGGTCGGGGTGGAGGAGGAGGAAGGGGTCAAGGTGATGGAGGTTATGAACCCCGAGGTGGTGGTGGGGGTCGTGGAGGTGGAGGTGGAGGTGGAGGAGGATATCGCGGTGGGGGAGGACGTGGTGGGGGAGGCTTCACGTCTGGACCGCCCCAACCTGCCGTCTATCGGTACTGTTCAACCGTTCACATCGCCTTCTCGCGTCGTTGTCTAACTCAATTGTGCGGCAGGCCCGCGGATGGAAGCATCCCTTCCCCGGATGCCACGGTTACCAAGGTTGAAAACGCCATCGGCTGCGGAAAGCCGGGTCTGGAGCGTCTCAGCCTCAAGACATTGACGCCGCTGCGGCCCGGTTTTGGCACGAGGGGTGCATCTGTCACGCTCTGGGCCAACTACGTCCAGTTGGTCGCCACCCCGACACTTACTCTGTACCGATATGCTCTGTCGCTTACACCCTCTGCCACCGGCCGGAAGCTGGCCCATATCATGCGCCTGCTACTGCAGTCGCCAGAGCTGGCCCAGTTCCAGCAGGACATGGTTTCGGACTTCAAGTCGACCTGCGTCTCGCGCCGGATACTCCCTAAGGATGACATGACTATCCCCATCGTCTACCGCTCAGAGGGCGAAGACGAGCCACGAGCGGGTGCACCCACATACCAGGTGCGCATCCAGTACACAAACACACTAAGCGTTGGCGAGCTCGTCAACTACCTGACGTCGACCGACATGGCGTCAAGCTGTGACAACAAGCAGTCGCTCATTCAAGCTTTCAATATTTTCCTCAACCACCACGCGAAGACGACCGATGGCATTGGCACCATCGGCTCGGCCAGGTCTTTCTCGCTGCACCCCAACGCACCCCAACTTGACCTCGGCGGCGGCCTCACAGCCATCAGAGGCTTCTTCGCCAGCGTCCGCGCGGCAACCTGTCGCATCCTGGTCAATGTCAACGTCAGCAACGCTGCCTTTTACAACTCGGGACCCCTCGACCAGCTAATGCAGGTGTATGAAGCCCAGGGACGGGGCGGTCAGAACAAGACTAAACTGGCGTCCTTCCTGAAACGAGTCCGCATCCGGACAACCCACTTGAAGGAAAAGAAAAGCAGGGCCGGCGAGGTCATCCACCGGATCAAGAGCATCACCGGACTTGCGACGCTCAACGATGGCAACGGCCTTGCACATCCGCCGAGAGTGTCGGGATTCGGTGCTGGCCCGAAGGGGGTCGAGTTTTGGCTCGAGTCGGCCGCGACCAAATCCGGTGCTGTCCCTGGCGCCGATGCCGGCCCCAGTCAGCCCAAAAAGAAGGGCGGTAAGGGAGGGCGTGGCGGTGCTGCTCCTGCTGCGTCGTCATCGGGAGGGAGGTACATTAGTGTCTATGACTTTTTCTTGAACAGTGAGTCTTTTCTGTTTCGTATGACGCCAGGTTGGGGGATCTCTTACTGACATACCCATAGCATATGGCAAAGCTCTGGCAAAGCCCCATCTCCCCGTCGTCAACGTCGGAACGCGGGAGAATCCGACATATCTCCCTCCTGAGGTTTGCTTGGTCTTGCCGGGCCAGAGCGCCGATGCCAAACTCGACCCGGGTCAGACTCAGCAGATGATCCGGTTTGCCGTCCGCAAGCCAGGCGCCAATGCAGAATCGATTGTCAACGAAGGGCTAGCTATTGCTGGCCTCAAGGGGAACAACGTCCTCTTGGTAATATCCCTGTCGATTTGGAGACCAACTCAAACGCTAATTTGTCTGCCAGAGCCGCTTCGGCGTTCAAATCGGCCCGGGCCTGATCACCGTTCCGGGACGGGTCCTCGACGAACCCAGGGTCTTCTACAGGGGCAACAAAGCAGCGTCGGTTAGGTTCGGCAGCTGGAACATGGTTGACGTCAAGTTCAACTTTGTCGGAACCCTCCGCAAATGGTCGTACCTGTTGATTTCGATGGGCGGCTACCGAGACGCTTTCAACCTGGCCAGTCTCGCCCCGGTAGTCAAGCAGTTTTCCGACACGCTCGGCAAGACCGGCGTCAATGCTGCACCTCCCATGACAGGACTGAGCCTGCAGATCGAAAGCCCCGAGGACGCCCGCCTCGACCAGATGCTGGAGCGTGCTGCCACAAACGGCCTCGAGCTCCTGTTGGTCATCCTGCCCGACAACATCCCGGGCCTTTACAACCGCATCAAGCACTGCGGTGATGTCAAGTTCGGCGTCCACACCGTCTGCAGCATCGGCAGCAAGCTCGCCAAGTGCAGCGACCAGTACTTTGCCAACGTCGCCCTCAAGTTCAACCTCAAGCTCGGCGGCAGCAACCAGATCCTCGACTCCCAGCGCCGCGGCATCCTCGACGAGGACAAAACCATGGTCGTCGGCATCGACGTCACCCACCCCTCCCCGGGCTCCGCCTCCAACGCCCCCAGCGTCGCCGGCATGGTCGCCAGCACCGACCGCTTCCTCGGCCAGTGGCCCGCTGTGCTCCGCATCCAATCCACCGCCCGCCAGGAAATGGTCTCGGACCTCAGCGACATGCTCAAGTCCCGGCTCCGCCTCTGGAAGGACCGCGGCAAGCACACCGCCTTCCCGGAAAACATTCTGGTGTATCGCGACGGCGTCTCCGAAGGCCAGTACCAAACCGTCCTCAACGTCGAAGTCCCCCTCCTCCGCCGCGCCTGCGCCGAGACCTACCCGCCCGCCGACCAGAAGCGCGGCCTGCCGCGCCTGACCGTCGTCATCGTCGGCAAGCGCCACCACACGCGCTTCTACGTCACGCGCGACGGCGACGGCGACCGCTCGGGCAACCCGAAACCCGGCACTGTCGTCGACCGCGCCGTCACCGAGGCCCGCAACTGGGATTTCTACCTGCAGTCGCACGCCGCCATCCAGGGCACCGCCCGCCCGGCGCATTACTTTGTGCTGCTGGATGAGATCTTCCGCGCCCGCTACGCAAAGGGCGTGCCGCCCCCCGCGACGAACGTCGCGGATGTCCTCGAGCAGCTGACGCAGAGCCTGTGCTATACGTACGGCCGCGCCACCAAGGCGGTCAGCCTGTGCACGCCGGCGTACTATGCCGATGTGTTGTGTGAGCGGGCGAGGTGTTATTTGAGTGGCGCGTTTGATGCGACGCCCCAGGCGAGTATGGCGGGCAGTACGACGGCGGAACCGGCGGTGGTGAGGAGTGAGGATGTGTTGATCCATGGGAGGTTGAGGGATACGATGTTTTACATTTAGAGTAGCTATGTGTGGCACGGGACATGTGAGGACTGGTAGAAAGGGACGGCGATGGGGAGGGGGTGGTTGGGAAGGGGGAGGGCCCTGTTCTGGTCTGTAAGGTACTACTGCCTCGCCTAGATGTACTTCGCACGTAGTGTCTAATTTGCAGTGAGCTTCGACATAAGGTAGCGAGTTTTGGGGAGAGGGGCTGGTTTGTTGTGCCAAAATTGCACATAGCTTAGTTATATACTGAACAATTATATTCTCTTCCAAATCCGTAAAGCTTTGGTGAATTGGCTGGAATATCGCGTCATGCAGGCCGGCCATCACGTCGGCGACTGAGGGTTTTGCGGGGAATTTTATAGATACTAGCAACGGCCCGTATACTAAGATTTTGATCTTTTTGATGAGCCTGGAGGGTTAGTATTTCCCTTGCCGCTTTTGATGGCGAGGGCATATTAGGCTGCTGAGAAAGTGTTGTTGATGATGAAAGTGGTTGTTTCGCGATACCAGAGTGATGAAAGATGAGACAAAATGCGTAATATCGAGTGAAACCTGTAGTACTTGGGGTATCAAAAAAGCGATGTTCGTGGAATGGAATTTTGTGACCCTGCTATAGGGGGAGGGGAAGGGGGAGGGACAGTAATGCTGGTAGGTGTAACTGAGAGGCGGGACTTTTCCTACAGATGACTGCAGCTACTGTGGTTGTATGTGGAGCCCCATTTTTGCAGTTGTTGCGGGGCTGCCCTCCATTCGTACTCTTGAGAACTTTGCCAGGCATAGCGTGTCAAATTCTCCACATAGGTGTTCAATATCGGATTTGGCACTCTTCACTACCTCGAGTATTGTCTTGAAGCTATTCGCAGGGGTGTGCGAAATATGGGGGTCTTGTCTTATGCACCACTTTGTCGCATGGGTTACAACGCCGAGGGCAGTTAGTGCCCATCTGGCTTCTCTGGTTCTGCGCTCAACATAATCAATGCCCAACAAGATCAAGGCAGATTTGGGCAGAAAGAACGAAGCATATTATGCACCCCACGCGCGTGCTGGTGACGTTTCTGTCGCTGACAGTTGTCAACAAACTCTCAACGGTCGTTAGTCTCGCGTATCTCGTTAACAGCTCCGTCCGCCATTAGTTTATCAACATGGGCGACTCCTTAACCAAGGCATCCCTTGCCGTACAAATTATAATAATCTCCGTCGTATTTTTATTAGTCGGAATCTTCTATAATTGTTACCGCTTGGACAGAATCAACTTGCCTTCTGTCGTCCGCCCTTTACTAGCGTTATACACTAGTATGGTGCTCATCCTTGTAAGACCTATTTTCCACATGGTTAAGCTTTCCATCACCCCGTGACGGACCAGTGAGTGAATCTTCGCAAGTCTCGACCTGGTGGTCCGTAATAAGAGGTTCTTTTACGTGTTTAACGCTGCTCAAATTCTTGTTAACTCGATCATGTGGAACATATTTCACTAAGACATTTCCTACTGAAGAACGATGTAGTTTATCTGGCGCAGGACGGGATGACGCGAATCAAAGGGCCGGGGTGGAAGGATACGCGCTCGTTATTCGAGACCTTTTTCGACCCGTTTGCAGCGCTGACGAAACACGGCGGACATCAAAAGATGTTCTAGCAGAACAATGGGTACACGTTAAGGAGGAAGAGGTAGGCTGCGGATTTCGCTATTTCGGCGAAATACTTCGTCTTGGACGACTTGTGTTGACAGCTGTGAGCAAATTGAAGCTCCGACATTGGCACGACCATCTCATCCCACCACTGCACATGACAGAGGGTTACCACACCAAAACATCTTTACCAGCTCTGTGCCGGCTTGAATTGGTTTTGTGCTTCTCGCGACTCGAAAGAGATTGGGCAGGCAGCGCGAGGTAGCATTCCCAGCCCCTACCCTAGCGGAAACCGTAAGCATCATCCTATCTACCGTTTGGTTCCTTTCTCCGTAGGGCTGTGGCGTCCTGATGAAAATCGCAGTCATGGGGCCACACGCAGGCAATCGAAGAATGCAGCGACTCATTGGCCCGATGCGACGCTATGTAAAGGTGTATTTCCCATTCCAGATCGCGAGGGAGATAGGGGTCGCGCAGCGTTGTACCTGACATGCTGTCTGGGGTAGCCAAGAAGGTGCACCCGCAGCTGAGACCGGTCAACGGGACAAGCAACGTCGCCTATTGGCTGTTTGCGGGGGGGACCAGTCTCGGCGCTTTTGCGCTGCCAAGCAAATACAACGGCGTCAGGGCCTCAGCTGGAGCCGCAAGTCGGTCGAATCAACCCCCATATCACCAGAGAACTGCTCGCGGAGATGACATCCCCTGGATGCCAGAAAAGGGTCATACTGCGAGGCGACCGCTTCAGCTCAATACTTTCCAGACTTGGGTTGCAGTCGGCGCTGAAACTGGACAGCAACGGACGGATGCTTGCACACTGGTCGCAAAAAGTGACATGGGAAGTTCGCTCGCTCTCATCAGCCAAGTTGTGGGCTTCCCTTTCCATGACAGGCAGGGGGCGCGAGCGCGTGTATAAATATGGACATAGCAGCTGGCCTGCTTGTTCGAGAGAGTAGCAAGAGCGCAACGATCTTGCGCAACACGACTTCTCGCCACCATGGCTCGTCTTTCTTGTCTTTTCCTCCTTACCGCACTTGGGAATATTCTGCCTAGCAGCCTAGCTGCTACGGTTGAGAAGACGTGGGACGTCGGGTGGGGGCCCATTCCCGGCGTTTTCCCTTCAGGAACCCTAGATAAGACAGGAATCCTGATCGGTGGCCAGTGGCCGCCACCCAAGATCGAGGTCAACGTAGGCGACACTATCATCCTCACCGTCAACAATATCGACATCGATGAGGGCGTGACCCTCCATGCCCATGGATTTCATCAGTTCAACAACAATCACCAGGACGGACCGATGGGCATCACACAATGGTACGTCGAGTTACCCGTCAACTTTGGGCTGCACTAGAAACTGATAGACATAGCGACATTCCTAGTGGTGGTAGTTACACGTACACCTGGCATGCCGCGGTGGCCGGGACCTTCTGGATCCACAGTCACAAGGTCGGGTACGTCGTTTCCCCCTGCTGCCTCCATGTCCCAGCTTCTCTAGGCACCTGGGCTTACAGAAGAGAACTTGCAGACAGTATCCTCATGGTCTCCGTGCACCTCTTATTGTCAGAGACGATGCCGACGAGACCTACTATGATTACGACAAAGATATGATTATGCCCATTAGCGATTTTGTAAGAGGTTTCTTTCTCTGCACGAACCTGAGACGCGGTCTCTGACATCGTACGTGATAAATAGTGGGATGCCGATCAATCAGAGATTGACTACAGATATTCAGTGGGGTCTTGCTGCCTCGACGTCCAGCCCAGCTCGAACAACTGCGGTCTTGAGATCCCCCCCAACCGCGCCATCGTAAACGATTCCATCGGCGGTACGGAGGACTACAATGCTTCTGGGGTCGAAAAGGCCATTCGGCTTCGCATCATCAACATGTCTTCCTTCTCGTCGTTTTACATATTCTCGAGCGACCCGGATATGGAGTTTGAAGTCATCGAGATTGACGGCGTCGCTCTCGAGCGTGGCGATATCAATCTGCTCCACCACAAATGGATCGAGATCCACGCCGGCCAGCGCTACTCAGTGCGGTTTAAGCCTACGGATAGCTTCTCGCTCTACTCGGTCATTGACCCTTATCACTACTCGACAAACAAATGTGCGGCTAGCTCACTCCGGAGAGAGCCCCCGGGAGCCGGGCCAGTAGAAGGCACCGGACGCTATGGCACTGCTCTGATGGCAACGGCAAACTTCCACGTCGCCGACAACCCGATTCCGGAGCCCCAGTTCCCCATGACGGGCAGATACTGCAACGCGGATGGCAAGAAAATCTGCTTCATCGAGGAGAAGAACCAGAAGTACAAGATCGTGAACTTGCCCGAGTGGGTTGGTAGTTCCCCGGTCAACGACGATTGGTACAACGCCTTCACCCCCAAGAACCCCATGCCTCAAGTCGTCTACGATCCAGCGAGCTCTACCATCATCCACATCTCCCTGACTGCCGATTTAAACGGCTTTGCCAACCTTAACAACACAAAGTTCACCACCCCTAACGTTCCCGTCCTGCTACGTGAGAGCATGGGTAACGACTGCGACGCATCGGGGTTTATCGACCCGGGTGAGGAAAATGGCGGCCGCTCTTCAAGTAGCTATTACGGCGTCAACAATGTCCAGCGCGTCTGGCAGGGAACCACCGTCTTTATGGTCATTAACTCGACTGTTGGAGCACATCCATGTAGGTTTCCCTCCACCATTCCATCCCCCACCTAGCTACCCTCCCCTGCTCCGGCAAGCCGTTAATAGAGTCTCCTCGTGTCTAGTCCACCTGCACGGCCAAGACTTTCAAGGTGAGTTGACTTCCTACCACCATCCCGAGTCCACCTCGACTGACAGCCCATCCAGTCCTCTGGTACGCGAAGGAATACGACCGCACGAGGCCCCGTCCCACAATGCCCGACCTGCACTGGTTTCTAAATGAAAGGGCCAGAGTGGTCAACCCGGCGCGTCGCGACACCCTTCACCTCGCTTCCAAGGCGACCGCCATCATCGCCTTTCAAGCCAATAACCCCGGCGCGTGAGTTTTCCCCTTCCTCCTCATCCCTCCTCGAACACCCCACCGGCCCCCCTAGTGATAGGGTACCAATGCGCTGACGCTGGCGGCAATCAGCTGGTTCTACCACTGCCACAACGACTTCCACGCCATGAGCGGCATGGCGGGCGTGCTCGTCGTGCATCCTTACGCCTGGCAGAATGGCTATGACTACCACTCGGTCGGCCAGTCTATCTTTGACTCCTGCAGTTTCAGGACCGTGCCGATGGGCGGAGGGTTTGACGACTGGAAGAGGCCTTGCTGCACGCAAGGCCAAGATGGGAAGCTTAATTGCCCGCCCGAGCAGGATCCTGTTGTTGAGAGGGGATGATGATCTTGAGGATTTCATTATTGATTTTATTCGGTTTATTTGTCCCCCCACCCATTTCATTTATTACTCTTCTTCTTGTATGTAGCTTGGTGCCCACAGTCTCGTTTTAACAGTTTTGAAACTTTAGCCTCCTTTCATATTGACTACATTTACTTTACTCCTTGTAAAAGCGTGGTATTTCAGCTACTTGTGATAAATGGGTGGATGCCTTCGATATGTGCCGACCACCAGCTCCCAGCGACAAAATTCCCTATGTCACCAACATAATCCAATATCTCACCAACGCGGGTGCTTTTATAGACCGTGCAAAGTCAGTCAACCGAAACATGTAACGCCAAACACGGGTTCAGTTGCCACCCGAAAACTTGAGCCAACAGCTGACACCAACACTTATCTGAACCCGGTAGAGACAAACTATCCACAACACAAAGCAATATCATCCGATTCCACGTGGGCCTCATACCAGCTTACATTGTCACGGGCACCAAAAATGTCCAAAAACTCCTCAGTTCGCCGGCATTGCTGGACAGCAACTTCCTGCAGCTCCTGCTCATGGATGCGCACTGGGGACTCTCTCCCTCCGAACTCGCCAAGTTCGCCGGCGACCACACCAGCCGCGGCAAGGCGCCTCCCACTGGGATCCCCGACCGGCCCAAACAAGAGCGGTACTGGCTCGGCTACGATCGGCTCTACGCCGAGTATCTCAGCACCCGGCGGTACTCCGACGCGCTTGCAACTTCGTGTTACCAACTATTCTGCGAGCGCTTAGACGCCAGCATGAAGCCAAAGGGGGAATGTTCCACCACCCACCTCTTCACCCTCCTCAGAACCGCCATGGCCGAAGCCGCGATTGTCTCCCTCTTCGGACCCCAAATCCTTGATCTCAGCCCCGGCTTCGTCAACACGCACCGAGAGTTCGACGACATCGCCGGCACGCTGGTGTGGTGCCTGCCCAAGATCCTACAGCGCCGCAGCGTTCGCCATCAAGGACAAGCTGCACGCCATAACGCGGCGGCACATTGATTCGGCGTGGGAGCATTTCCGATGGGACAGCCCGGATGCCGAAGAAACCGAGTGAGAGCCGCACTTTGGCTCCCGCCTGTCCCGCGAGACAGCGAGGTGGCTTCGCCAGGGCGGATTTCCCAACCACGCCGCAGCGGGCCATACCCTCGCTTCACTGTTCAGGCTGAACGGAAACACGGTACCTGTCACGGCGTGGGCTATGATCGAGCTAATTCGGGACAGCGAATTGCTACACGCGGTCCGGGAGGAGACGATGAGTGCCTACGACGACGGGAAGGCGTAGTTTGCGATGAAAGGGCGGCCGAGTTCGTTTTTTCCATACAGTAAGCCCCCGTTCCATTTGTGTGGTTTGAGAATGTTTAATGTTGACTCTGCAAAAGGGGGTGGCTACGTCATGTGTCCCGGCCGGCACTTTGCAAAGCAGGAAATCATGCTCGCCATTGCCGTTTTTGTTACGAAGTTTGACTTTGAGTTTATGGAGTGGACTATGCCTGATGGGAGTAAGTCGGATAGGCCGCCGCAGGATAATTGAAGGTTTGCTGGGTTCATTGCCAGGTCGCCAGATCGGGATGTCATGGTTCGGTTGAGGAAGAGGAGGAGTTGAGCAGAGGATCAAAGCATGCGGGTTTTCGGTCTTGAGAACCTCTGAAAAAATGAGCCCTTCCTCGCCATCGCCATCCGCGGCGGCGCTTCCAAAATTGACCACGCCGTCAACGCCAACTCGCGGCTCGGCAACTTGAAAAACAGCAACCTATTCCCACATTCCGGATCCCTCCACAGCGCCGAGGCCCTCTTCAAGGAAGTGTCGGACCAAATTCGCTCTTACATCGTTCAAAGCCAACGGGAAACGGCGGGTGGAGCGGTAGCTTCCCTGCTGTATCTGATGTGTTCCGTAGAGCATCCCGAGGTGTGCTTCTCGTGCATCACGTTTGGGGCACCACCTTGTGTGCCTTCACCTCATTTCTTTACATACAGTTATGCTTCCACTTTCCACTCCTACATACTGCTATTTCCAATACTCTTTTTCAACAACATAGTTTGTCTTAATGAACGTAATACTCATAGTAGGCTATTTACTAAAGAATTAAAATTCAACTTAGATATATTGAAGTTACGCTTTAGGAGCTAACTTTACAAATAGTTTTAGTGGGTTTGTTAACAGTAGTTACTTATATAGGTGAAGGAAAACGGTAGTACTTGGCGGTGGACTGGTGTCTCAAAATTGAGTCTGCAACTCACATCTTATTTTAGATTATGTTAACTATTACTAGGCTAAAGATCACTCCCCCGAACTCCCTTTAGCTCAGGGAGGTGCTTGCTGCGCCTTACCCTTGGCTTAGGCTCTGCGACTAATCCGGACGTGGTCAGCTCTTGAGGCAAGGCCTTCGTGAGGGCTAAAATTGCAGTGAGGGTAGAAATTGTTGAGGAACCTTATCTGTATTGATCACCGCCTCAGCTCAAGGGTAGTGATTGGAAAGCAGTTCACATTAGGTACCTAAACACATCCCTCATTCCCAACTTCCTACTTTCCCCCTTATTCAGTGCGCAAACCTGAAATCCAACCTCTTGAGCCCCTCATCCTTGCTGTGCAGCGTATAGTCCTCCTGCTCCGCCGGCGTGAGCGCATTCCAAATCTTCTCCCTGACATTATTCCTCCAGATGTAGAACAGCTTAACAAGATAAAACAGCACGATATTGAAGCTCACAATCCCCAGCAAGATCCTATTACCCCTAATGTACAGAGGCTTGTCCTCGTCGCGGTAGATATTCGAGGCAATGATATTGCCCGACTGGACGAACATGTTGTAGAGGGCGGCAGACACGGCGCGGGTCCGCACGGCGTTAGAGTTGCGGGCGTTCCATCCGACGAGAATGGCGTGGCAGTAGGGGTAGGATTGGATTCCGGTGAGGAGGGCGTAGCGAACCCACGGAGAGGCCTTTGCGCCGAGGGCGACCAGGGCGACGAACCAGGGGAACATCCAGATGTTGGAGAAGGAGGAGACGATGGAGCGCTCGTTGAACTTCTTGGAGATCCACGTGAGGATTAGTAGCTGCACGGCGAACATGAACTGGCCGGGGATGACTAGCAGGTTGGAATCGAAGACGTTAAAACCGAGATTGCGCAGGATCAGGGAGAGGTAGGTCGTAATGGGCGAGGGGGGGATGTACGCCGTTAGACCGATGAGATATAGCGGCCACATCTCCCAGTCCTTGATGGCCTTCCAGAGTTTGCCAGGCCCGACGGCTTGGCGGTTGTTCATGTCGCCCTTTGAGGGGTCGTCGCGCAGCAACCGGTTGACCATGATGGATTCCTCGCGCTCGCTGAACCAGCCGTCCTTGCCGCGGAACCAGTTGCGGGTCTGAGTCGGTCCAGGAGGCATGAGGCCCCACGAGAAAATACCGATGATAAGCGTGAGGATTCCCTCGATCAAAAACAGCCATCTCCAACCGGCCCAGCCCAGAACGCCGCGCATCTGCAGAATTCCGGCAGCTAGAAGAGAGCCCACGATGTTGACGGTTGAGAGAGTGGTCCAGAACCAAGCCAGGCGCGTCGGGAGCTCGCCGGACTTGTAAAAGTAGCTGAGCCAGAGCACAATGTCGGGGATGAAACCGCCCATCAAAAGGCCGAGCAGGGCCTTGATAGCGTAGAAAGCAGCCCTATTAGAGATGAAAGCCTGCGAGCCGGCCACGATCGACCAGCCCACCATGATGGTGGGAATCCAGCGGTCGGCGCCCAATTTCTTCGAAACCAGGCCGCTGGGCAGCTCGGCCGACAGGAAAGATGCGAGGAAAATGGTCTGGCCGTAGTTGAAGTCGTTGGTGTCCATGCCTGCCGGGAGAGAAAAAGCGTTTAGTCATAGAAATACCCCTGAGCGGCGCAATGGCATGCTAAAAACGCCAAAAACGCCAGAGACTTGGCCGCGACGGGGAAGAACGTACCGATCTCGGGAAGCATGTTGTCGGAGACTAAGCGCAGCTGTCAGCCAATGGTCCAGAACCGCAGGGCGGAACGATGTGTCAAGCGAGAGCCACAGCACGGCAGCTCCCGAGACACAACGACAACACCCACGCCCCCTCATAGCCACAAAATGCAAGACATACTAGCACGGTTGATATTTCTCCGATGCATGTCGAGCGCACAGAACATGATCCACGCCCACGTCATGATGCGGAAGTCGATCTTCCTCACCAGCTTCTTCTCCTCCTCGGCCGTCCAGGTGAAGTCTGGATCAAACTTGTGGCGGTTCTCATAGCCGGCCTTCTCGTAGACGCCCCGCCAGTGATTGGCGACATTGGGGTCCTTGAAGAGATGCTCGTCGCTGGAGCCATAGCCATCGCCGTCAGCCAGGTTCTCCTGCGACACGTTGGACGAGGTGCTGGGGCCCTTGTGCTCCTTGTCGCTAGCGCCACCACCGCCCTTGTCGGCGATGATCTTGGGGGTTCCCATGGTTGTGTGTGCTGCGTTTGTGTGACTGTGTGGTGTCGTAGTACCGAGGGGGCGGTAGCGAACGGGAACAAATGTATCAGGTAACAAGAATGACGATCCCAGGGAGCGAGACACACGGAAATGGCCTGCCCTACCCAAACAAACCGACTCTGCATCTCCGCGGAGCGACTTGGAGGGTTAATATACGTCCCGGGCGTGGCACCGAGCCGTCGGGACCCTCTGGCTGGCGTATAACATGCGGGGAACGTGGGGGGCGGCCATGTTGCAAGACGACGCGCCTCTTGCGACATGGGGACTTTTCTGGTTGAATGTTGCGAAAGCACGCGAGGGGAGACGGGGTTGGGAAACGCAGGGCGGCCTTATCAATGGCGCCATCACGCACGTTGATTGCACTGTCTGGGTCGGGAGCTGCCAAAATGCAGAGAATGCAGGGCGATGCAGCCGTTCCCAGCGAAGCGCGGACGTGGAACCATGTGCCTCGATGCGGGGGTCCCGGTTCTCTGGACGCGCAGACGGCCTAGCCGGGTCCAGAGCTGCGTGTGGGACGAGCGAAACCATCGCTGGAGCGCGGCAGGATGCTTCGGGGTCGGTGGCGGTCAATGGCGCCGAAGGTGTGTTGTTGCGTGCTGAGCTGAGGTCCGAGTGCGGGATAGGCTAGCTTGGCTTATCGGCGTTAACAGCTTTTTGCAGGAATGAGGTTGGGTGCGAAAATGAAGTGGTGATGATGACGTGCTTCAAGGGTGGTATTATGGAAGTTGGATGCTATTCTTTGTTTCGTTTGCGCGGTTCCGTTGTCCTGATTGGCCGCGCCATGTTGGCCAAGTCTGGCGGTAGAGACGAGAATTTCTCGCCGTGCCTGAACCGCTTGGTTGCGTTGCTTTTTTTTTTTTGCAAAGTGATGGATACGATGTGTCAATCACATCCGATAACCCACTTGGTAGGTCACGCTGTTGAATGGGGTGCTGTTTCCTAAGTCGGCAGTGAGCTGGTTGCTCCTGCTGTCGTTGTGATGGGCTGATGCCAAGCTTCATCTCACTGCAACTCCTTCCACCGAAGTCGGGCCACACAAAGGCATTCTCCTCCAAGACAACCGCATTGTACTACTTATCTAGCGGTCTGATGCCCATGATAAGCGCTCAAACTTCGGAAAACCAGTTTCGACAAAGTCTTCGTGTTGTTCGCCCGGCTTGGGGAAGGTGTGCGGTTGACGTCAACAGTGCGTACGTGTCCTCGATAGCACTGTGTCAGTTCCGATAAGACGGGCGCAGTCTTTTCGTCGTCGCTTTGTGACTGAGGTTTCCATCATTGAGGTATGCTAGTGTGCTCCGGCAGCTTCATTTCGACTTTTTGTTTTCGCTCTTGCTGACTTGGTTCTTCAGGTTTCTCGGACTCAGGGGCCTGGCCTCGGCGCTCTTGTCAACTGTCGCACAGCATCGCCCTGTGTCGCGTCGCACGATGACGCCACCGTCCTAAAACGTTCTCAGAAATAGTACCTACACACTCGTTGCTAGATTGAAGTCCCTGAACGTTGTCGTCACGATGCATCCGGTTCGAGCTTGTCGTCGGGAGTGGATCAATCGGACTCTCCACGACCGCATCAACCATTCCCGAAAAGACTCCACTTTCCGTCGGGAGGTGGACACAGCCGCTGAGTGGACATCTTGCCGGCTGACAGGGCCCACCGAGATGGCCGTTCGATCCGGGCTTATTACAGGGCTCCTCGGCCGGCGCCAGCTATTTTAGGCGCTGATTCGACGTGAAACCGTGCCCGGTCGTTCGGCTGGTGGGACGGGGGATCGCCGCTTGGGATCGCCGCCAATCAAATGCCACGATGGAAAAGGGGCGGTAGCTCAACTCGGGGTAACCGGTTTTACAGGGCGGAGTCGAATCCAACGTCCTGCATCCTGCGTTGTGCTCGTGGCTCGTCAAAATGTCAGCGCTTGCGGCCTGAAAAATTTGGGCCTTTTGTCTGTTGCTGGAATCATTTCTGGTGATTTTTGCATCCCAAAAATTGTCGAAACACACCCGACGAGATGGCGTCGCAGTACCAGAACAGCTTCGACTCGGACCACCGCGCCAAGGCAAGGGCCGGGTCTCCACAGATTCTGAGTTACGAAAATGACGGCTTTCGGGACTCACCACATATTCGCGAGAAGCCGCCACTCGAGCGACGCTTCGGCTTCCAGACTCCGGCCACCGTCGTCGGCTTGATCATCGGAGCGATCGGGTTTGCACTGGGTCACCATTTCTACTACCAGAGCCTCAAGGACACTGTGGTTCAGTCCGAGGACCAGCAGTCATGGGCCATCCGACTGGGAACAGGCGCCGCTGTGTTCACCAAGACAGCACTGGTGGCTTTGATCGGAATCGCTGCCGTCCAGAGGATTTGGGCCACGTTGCGGAGGAAAGCGATGACTCTCAGGGGAATCGACGGTATGTGGGGCATCATGGGTGACCCGACCTGGATCTTCAACTCGGAGCTACTGGGCCACGCCAAGATCCTGATGCTCTTTGTGGTGGTGTCTTGGAGCATCCCGCTCATCGCCATCATCACGCCGGCCACGCTTTCGGTGCAGTCGGTCCTGACATCAACCATCACCCCATCGCCCGTCCGTACCGTCAACTTTAGCAACCCCACCGGATGGTACACCTACGAGGGCCCCGGCCGGATTGAAGGCCCTGGGTCCGAAGTCTCGCGGCTATTCACCGAGGTATACGCCTCGCGCCGCATCACGCCCATGAACCCGCCCTTCCCAAACGCCACCTACGACCTTGAATTCTGGGGCCCCTCGTACAAATGCACGCCGGCCGAGGAGATCTTTACCACGGCCAACACACCCACCTGGAACACGTCGGACCGCTTCTTCGGCTCGCCCCACAAGACATTTCGCGAGGCCTTCTACGCCGAACTGCCTATCGCAAACCAATCACGCTTTCGCAGCCCTAGTTCCTACATAGGCACCAAGTACCAAGCCGCAGCCCCTGTTTACATGAACAACATCGTCCTTCTCTACGCCGAGGGCGGCCCAACCGAATTAGTTTGCCAACTCCACAACACCTCCTACTCCCTCACCATATCCTTCAACAACGGAAACCAAACCATCACTCCACGCGCCATCACCCCCTTTTCGCCCGCCGCATTCCCCGCCCAAGCAGGCATATCCGCCCTCCTCCCCTCCACCTTTTCCGGCCCAGGCCCCTTCCCCGCCAATGTCAGCGCCACCTTCTACGCAACTCACCTGCTCTTTCGGAATCTCCTCGTCGCAAACATCACCCTCGGCTTCCAGGGGACTCTCTCCTTCAACGGCGTTGCCACTAAACCCATCCCCCTCGCAGACTCCGCAATACCCTTCTGCCCCGACGTAGCAGAGCCCTTCCAAGACGTCTACTTCGACGGCCCCACCGCTTGTAGAAGCGGAAGTCTCGCGCGTGCGGTGGAAGACCTGTCGCGGAACTTCACGCTCAGCACGCTGACATACCAGTTCTGGGACGACGGCAACGCCACGACGACGGTGGACATGCAGCGGATCTTCCCGCAGAATCGATATGCGTACCAGGCGCAGACGCTGTGGATCACGTATGCGGTGGGGTTTTTCGTCACGGCGGTGTGTCTTTGCTGGGGG
>Ga0247758_1001209_pt1 | contig 20207 bp, 17 predicted proteins | sample UWRJL156409C4_FD_180950 | JGI IMG/M metagenome (GOLD analysis project Ga0247758, IMG submission 180950) | Plant litter microbial communities from Arlington Agricultural Research Station in Wisconsin, United States - UWRJ-L156-409C-4 | ecosystem: Environmental > Terrestrial > Plant litter >...
CGGGGTGGTAGCCGTCGAGAACGTCGCCGATGATGCCGGCTTGTTCTTCGAGGATGGAGACGGTGCCGTCGATGCGGTCGTCGGACTGAGGGAGGAGCTCGTAGTAGAAGCGGCGGCGGGCGGTCGCGCGGTAGTTGGCGTTGCATTCGCCGTGGGGGAGGCGCACAATCGAGTACACGTCGTCGAGGTCGCTCATGAAGTCGCGCATCACGATGAGCGCCTCCATGGTGGTGTAGAGCGCCTTGACCATGATGTTGCTCTGCTCGGGGGTGAGGGGTTCTGGCTTCGGCGGGAGGGGCATGTCGTGCATGGTTGCTGTACGTTGGCTGGCGGTGCTCCCGGTTGTTTCGGAGGAGGTGCGGCTGTGGGCTCGGGCGGCGCTGCTACTGCTGCTGCTGTCGCCGAGGCCGGGGCCGTAGAGGTCTGGGATCTGGAGCTTGGGAAGTCGCGGGCAGTCGTCTGGGGTTCGCCTCCTGCGCTTGCTGTTGGGGGGTGGATCTGGTGAGGATGTCGGCGCTTCGGGACTGGGTATATATATCTCGCGGCATTTGCCCTTGGCTTTTTCGGATTTTGTTGACGTGATGACTTCTTTTAGGGTCTCTTTGCTGGGGAGCTTGCCCTTCTTGCGGAGGGTTCGTATCGACGGGGCGCTATCGGTTTTTTGGAGGCTGGGAAACTCGGGTTCTGATGGGGAGCTTGGTGGTTGTGGCGGGAAGAAGGGCCCGTTTGTGATCCCTAGCCCGATGAGGTCGTCCTCGTCATCGCTGTTCTCAAGGCATGGGATGCTCAGCCGTGGAGGTGGCGTTGGCGACCGGCGCTCCATGTCTCGACTGCTTCCTTGCCGTCTGCAGCTGCGCCCGCTCTCACACCCGCAGTTCTGCTCCAGGTCGGAGCCGATCCCGCTGTCCCTGAACAAGCGTTTGTGGTCGCGCCCCTCTTGGGACTTCTGCAGCAGCTGGATCTGCACCGAGAGGTCATACCCGCCAATATATCGCATGCAGTACCGCTGCACTTCGTATCCGAAGGCAACGAGGGGGTTGTGCAGCCGCTGGAAGCACTCGCGGTACCCGGTGGGGAGATACCCGACTGACTTCCTGGTGCGCGGATCGCACGCAAACGCTGTGAGGTCTTCGGTGAAGTACCGCTCTTCCACATGCCACTTGTATACGGATTTGAGCAGGGGCGTGGTCTCCATCATCGACGCCATCATGTCGTGCGTGAGCGTCACTGCTCGCGGCGTGTCGTCGCCGTCCATGTTGTTGTCTTCTTCGTCTGCTTGGACCCCCGAGTCCGTCAGACTGGGGATGCCCACGTTGATGAAGCCCGGGTAGTTCGGGCTGAGTTTCCCTTTTCCCTTGCGTCTGGCGGGCGTGCTGCTGCTGCTTGTCTTGGTGCGTTGTGCAGACGAGTCTGATGTTTCGTTATCGGTTCTGGCTTCTGGGATCTGTGGGAGGTAAAATGCGTGGAAGGGCGGCGTGTGTCCGGCTGCTGGTGAGGGCTTTTGCCTCTCGCGATGCCGTGTGTCTGCTGGTAGAGGGAAGTCAATCTGCGGTGGCGTGTCGCTTGAGTATCTGGTCTGTCGGAGGCTGCGTTGGGATCCTTTGAACCTGAGCTCGCTTTTTTGCGACTCGAGCATGAACTGTCTGACACGGGCGAGGCTGGTCGGCTCTATGGTGGTGTTGTCTGTGCCTTGGGTCGCGGACTCCTCGTCCGTGGTTTGAGGAGCGCAGTCTGAGAAGGACGAGAAAGGCTTGGAGGTGTCAATGTGTGGGAGGGGGAGGAGCGTTTTGAAGGGCTGGAGGCTGCGTCGGGATGATTCACTGCGTGTTTGGTCCCGTGTGCTGCTGCTCATGGTCCCCGTGTTCGTGGACAGGTTCAGGTTGCTGCTTTCGATGCTGGTGAGCGACTGTTGGTGACGCACTGGCTCCGGACTTTCCCTCGGCGGTGGCCTCCCTGACGGGGGGAGCTCACCGGATGCGATGCTGACGTAGGTGTTCATCGCGTCGGCGATGGACCGCTCTTCGACGGACAGGGTTCCGAATATGGTCAGGCTCTCGCGGGACTGCGGGTCCCGGCCGCGTATGCTCGAGACTTTGGATGACTTGGCTGAGAGGCCACCTTGCTTTCTGGGGCCGGGGAGGTCCGGTGACGTCTGACACGTCTCGGTCTCGGCCGAGTTCTCGCTGATGGTCTCCATGGGCATCCCGACGAATCCGGACCGCGAGTTGGGCTTGCGGAGCGCGCCAAACTCGTCTTCTACTGCCTCAAAGGCTGTGCTCGGCAGGCTGTGGCGGTAGCCGGGCTGCAGAAGCTTGCTCCTTCCCGGGGAGTCTCTTTCCTTGATACTCTGGACATCCCGCGAAGGGAATCCATCGGTCCAGTACCCGTTGGGTACAATACCGGTGCCGTCTGCTCAGGGGTTAGTGACTGACGGGATGCAGGCGAAGGGCGGTGTTAGTTACCTCGAGACACTGGCCTCTCGCCGAACTCCTCGTCCGACACATCACCCAGCTTGTTGTACGGCCCACCGCTCTTCTCACGATACATCGTCCGCGGAGCGAGCCCCTTGGACGACCGTCGCCGCAGGCCCGAAGCTGTCATTCATTGTCAGCCGGCCGCACCCCGAGACATCACCACCATCACCATCACCACCACCATCACCGAGATGATGCTTCGCTTGCTTACCCTTAGAACCATCCGAATCAGTCATGTCCCCGTTGCCGTTGCTGTCAAACGCTGCTGTGGAGCCAAGCGTAGGCGAGTCGGGACCCTCGAACTTGGGACCGGTGATAGCGATAGCGATAGCTGCTGCTCGGCGATGCTCGAGAGACTTGGTGGGTAGCGCAGAGGCTAGTTCTCCGTTGTGCTGCTCCTCGATGGCCATGGGAGACTTGGAGGAGGACGGGGGGAGCGGGAACAGGAAGGGAACGAAAGACGCCCAGGCGGGGGCCTCGACACTGATGTTGCTCAGGCCAGCCGAGGTAAGGGCTGGTGTGTCGTTCTTGACTCACCACTCCCGAGTGTTGCCGGCGTGTATCGGGGCATTGGGCTGGAGTGGCGTCGGGAGGGGCCCGTCATTCGCTGCGAGCGCGGATAAAGTTTGGGGGTGAGGTTTGGCTTGGGATGGCCGTGAGGGTGGCTGTCATTGGGGATCGGCAATGGGGGGAAAGTCAATTCGTGAAGCGAGTCGTACACGCGAGGGATCTCGACGACTAACGGTGTGGGTGTGGGTGTAGGTGCATGATGGCTGGGCGTGTATATGATGGGCAATATGATGGGGCACTGCCAGTACGTCACTGCTGGAGGATGTTGAGTGTCAACTGCAGCTTGCTAGCTTTGACTCGAGGCTGGTCGAGCGCTGCCGGAAAAGCAGAAGGGTCGTGAGTGAAATAACGAAGTTGGTGAAGATGAAGTGGCGAGAGAGGCTGGCAAGGAGAGGATGTTGGTAGGTCTTATAAGGATGGCATGTTTGTGAGATAGGGGGAGGGAGTAAGCATTGTAATAGCTTTCGAGATTCTCTCGGACGACTAAAGCTAGCATGTTGAGGACTTGGGTTTCTAGTGAAGTGCAAACGGCCGCAATGCCCTGAGCGGATGGAAGTTGTAGGTAGCAGATGAAGATTCAGAGTGTGGATGGTTTACAAGGCATTTACAGACGCAACCAGTCTAACCAAGGTCGCACCCACTTTTTGTTGAACCGGCTGTCATGACTCTGCCTTCTCAGTCGGTGCATTGGCTGGCCTTGGCAGTGAGCCCACTGCTGCTGCTGCTATGTAATGAGAGATACAAAAAAAAAACGGAGCGTTCGTATTATCGGCCTGGACAAAAAAAAAGGGGGGCCAAAAAATAACTCCTTCGGTAAGGGTCGAACTTACAGCCTCCAGATTGCAACTCAAGTAACAGTCTGACGCGCTAGCCAATTGCGCCACGAAGGACCTTCTTTGTTGAGATGCAAGGGCGGCAGGAGCGACCATGGCTCTGTGGGGCCACGGTCCACCACAGCCTGCTGATTCACGTCGGTACGAATCACCTTGGCAGTTTCAGAGGCCTGGATGGTGGACAATGAAAGAGCATATGGTGATTGTTTGTCAATGTAAGATAACTGCGTCAATCTGTAAATTACCGGAGATGAATAGTCGCAAGCTGTTGTTCGTTTACTTTACTTGGAGGTGCATCCTTGGTGAAACTCCTGTCTGACATTTATCTCCTCTCTTCCAAGGATATTATGATGCAGTGATATGCCCTTGAATTTATGGTCTTCTGACCTGACAGCCATGCTTTCTAACGCTTGTTATCATATAGTTTCACAGTCCCCAAACCCATGTTAGTGACTCCCAAGACAATGATGGTATATATTCATGGCTCTAAAATAAGTGCATTTCCATGTCACTGGAAGTACACAGGCTGATTGTGGTATAAAAACTACAGGATGACTCTAGCCCTGCAGCATCAGAACAAAGAAACCAGCAACAAGTGAAGCTGGAATATCATGCATCAAAAGAGCACACATGCGTCGACGAGACACGGAGACAAACCAAACAATAGCACCGCTCCAATCCGAGCCTGCACACGCCCAAGGCGAGTTCGGATCTGCCAGCACCGTAGCTTGGGAGGGTAGATGTGGGTTCAGGGTCGACACCTATGGGGCAGGTACAACCTTTCGGCGGTGTCGGAGAAGTTGATGCCACTGTCGTAAGGCCTGCTTCGTAAGGATGTTGGACGGTTGTTAGATGGTGAGTGGGAGGAAGGGCGGGTGAGACAGGCCATTGTCTTCTTGGCTTTTGAAGCTGTCGTGAAGTCAGATACGAGGACTTCATTGGCGAGACAGAGAGTACAGACTTCAGCACCCCCTGAGACCCAGAACTGAGACATGGAGGCCCGGATTGCCGAGTCGGCGGTACTGCATCGCTGTGTTGCGCGGTTCCGGGCACTTGTGAAACTATTGTCGAAAATTGGCCTTGTGGCATCGAGTATTTTCGGAGCATTTGTGGAGTTGTTGTATTCTCAGTCTCTCAATTGTCTGTGATTTGGGCGATGGTAAAAAATGCCCCGCTTCTTGATGCAACCTCATGCGGGGGAGTGTTCCCGGCATACCGCCGACACGGATTGCTGCAAGGTGAAGCCCTTGCGAGACCCACGTGATGACACCGCCCCTTCCGATGGCGCAGCATCAACGGCGAGATTGCGGCTGAGCTGGGGATCTCCTGTTCCACAGATAAACATCATCAAGAACGACGCACTAGGCCGTCAAAACCTAAAACGATTCCTGGCTAGGCCCATGCTCAACACCCGTGATAGGAACCGCCACCGACTGACAGCGCCGCCATGCGTCTCATCAACACCACAACCTTGGAGATCAAGGAATATTGGGGCAGCGACATACCCCGATATGCCATCCTGTCGCACACTTGGGAAGAGGAGGAGGTGACGTTCCAGCACATCACGCAGCTGTCTCGGGAAGAAGTCTCAAAAATGAAGGGCTTCGGGAAGATCGAGCGCACTTGTCAACTCGCGCTCAACTCGGGAATACAGTGGGCATGGGTTGACACCTGCTGCATCGACAAGAGTAGCAGTGCAGAGCTGACCGAGGCCATCAATTCCATGTTCCGCTGGTACCAGGAGTCGGCTGTCTGCTTTGCGTACTTGTCCGATTTGAAGGATGACTGGCGACGGAGGGAGAAGGAGTGGAAGATCAAGGACGAGAAACCAGAAAAACAAGGCCCGGAAAAGGACGGCCAGAAGGGAGACAAGCGGGCTCCCGGTGAAGACAAGAAGGCAAGCGAAGAAGACAAGTGGGAGAGCGACCAGAGGTCAGAAGGCGGCGAGAGGAACAAAGAAGGGAAGAAGCCTCGCAAGGACAAGGACAAGGACAACGACGACGCTTCCAGCAGAGCGGGGGGTTCCGACGTCTCCAGCCAAACAGACGGTGGCCTCACTTGGCAACAGCGAGTTGACAAGTACGCCCCTTGCCGGTGGTTCACCCGGGGCTGGACGTTGCAAGAGCTGATCGCGCCGCGTCGTCTGGGCTTTTACAACCAGAACTGGAGATTCGAGGGCGAAAAGAAAACCTTGAGCTCAGAACTCGCCGAGATAACCCGCATCAACAAGAGAGTGTTGAGCAACGCAGCCTTGCTGTCCACGATACCTGTCGCCCAGCGCATGTCGTGGGCTGCAAACAGGCAAACCACCCGGGCCGAAGACATGGCCTACTGCCTTCTTGGCATCTTTGGTGTTCAGATCCCGATGCTGTACGGGGAAGGAAGCAAGGCCTTTGTTCGCCTCCAGGAAGAGATCATAAAAGAGTCCAATGACCTCAGCCTATTTGCGTGGCAGACCAAGGTAACCTCTCAAAAACATTTGGGCATTTTAGCCCTGTCGCCCCAGGACTTCTCCGACTGCGCAGATATTGAGCTTTGGGACGACGCGATGTACAATGATGAGTTCGCGATAACGAGCAAGGGTTTGCGCGTCACTCCAGTGTCGGGCTGCGGTCTGCGGCTTGGCCGAGACGACACATATGTGCTCGATTTGCGGTGTTACCGGCAGGGCTCGGACAGGGACTTGGGGATATATCTGCGCAAACATGGCTGTGATGTGTACACCAGAGTGCTTCCCGAAACTCTTGCGGAGGTGCGGGACTCGAGACGCGAAGTGACTGGGGCCAAAGGCCGAATGTTCTACATCAGCAAGATGGTATCGCCGGTTCTCTCGGTTGTGCTGGGCTCTAGCCACAGGAACGGTATCGATCTGTCGCGCGCGAAGGACGCATTAAAGGGAGCGCACTACCGCCTCGACCATGAATCTGGAATTGACCCTGTCGGGCACTGGGACGCGCAGAGAAGCATGTTCCTGACTCAGGGCATGCGAGAGTTCTTCTGCCGCTTGAGTTTCGAGCCCTATTCGGAAAACGGGGAGGCGCCGCTGGTATTGGATTGCGCTCTCCGAGATGGGAAACTGTTAGTGAACTTCGTGATAGGGACCCGCCCTGGGAAGGTGGCCAAAGGCTGCGTCCTGCAAAAGCGGGACTCGCGGGGAAAGGTGGTCGATTGGCTTGAGACCAGAGTTGTCCAAGAGACAGTGAAGGGACAGCCTATATATTTTGTGCTTGTCGATGTATTGCCTGTTTTTGATACCATAGGAAAATAAGAAATAAACCGCTGGAAAGATTCAGGTTGTTGTCGAACACCTTCGCAGTCATGAGAACCCAGGAGCATGACAGTGGATTCATGAGCTTTCCAGGCGTTGGAAAATGCGGCAGCAAACCTGGGGGTCGCAGACCTGGCCCCTGCATCTGCAAGGCCCCACCTGCCGGCGCACCCCTGCACGATTGCCCTGGCAACTCCACAGCGACCCCGCTAGCATGTGACCTCCCACCACTTTCGTGTCAGGGCCAAGAATCGCGGGGAACGCGTTCGTCTTTACTTTCCAGCTCAGCACCACGTCCGCGGTCAATCGAACTCCACCGCAAACCTTCCCCCGACCGTCCGACTTTCCGACCTCACGATCGGTCGATCGCACAATGACACGATGGCGCCCAAGCAGAAGACGTTCACGGTGGTTCCAGACGCATTTGGAATGCAGGGGCTCATGTCCCGACCCGCGGCGCCTTCCACCAAACCGGTGATGACCTCCAAGCAGGCACAGAAATTGTACAGAGAGTCCACCAAAGGGCCGCGCCTGTCGAAGGTGGAGCAGCGCAGGATAGAGCTCGAAGAGCAGGCGAGGATCAGGAAGGAGCTGGACAGGGACAAGCAAGCGAATAAGGCCCGGGCTGCCCGGGATAAGAAGAAGGCGAAAGAGGAAAAGGTCAAGGAGGAAAAGCGGAAAAATCGCCAGCCTCTGGTTGATGTGCATCCGAGCCAGGACACGATATCCCGGTTTCTGAGAAGGGACAGCACGAATGGCAAGAAGCGAGATTCTGACGCCATTAGTTTGGGTACCGTCCCTGAGGAAGATGAGGACAAAGGGAACCAGCCTGCTGAGAAGCGGCAATGTGTTAAGGCCGACACATCACAATCGGCTTTGAAGCAGACAAAGGCCGAAGTATTGCCAGAGCGACTTCCGACTTCTATTCGTGTGTTGGATTCCGAAGAGAGGCTGCAGGGAGTAAAACCGTCCCCGAAACCCCTGTCAGAGACGAGCCGGCCAGCAGTGCCTCCACCCGCAAAGCCTGCATCCGCTAAACCGACTCCAGTAGCTTCATCTTCAGTCAAGTCGCCGCCTGAGAACCTGCCACCTACAAGTCCACCGCCCACCAGCCAGCTATTACTGAGCCTGTTCCCCGCAGGCCCCGCGCGTGGAAGCTCGTTGAAGGTCCAGCCGTCGATTAATCCGCCGCAGGTGAAGCCGTCACCAGCGAGCCGCCAGCTAGCAGGCTTAGCAGGCTCAATGTCGCCGAGCATATTACGAGCTGAACCTTCTTTGGAAACGTTCCGTGCAGCCAGGTCATTATCCGCGAAACCAAGCCCACGGTCAGCAATAGTACAGTGCAAGGTTCCGCCATTGGCGAGTTCCTCGCTCGGGGGATTACCAGGGCCGAAGGCGCCCTTGGCTTCTGGATCGCCATCTGGGAAGTACCAGGCCGACAAACAGAAACCTGTCCAGTTTCCTGCCGCTCGACCGCTAGCGGTCGTTGGACCGGCAGAGAAAAGGACAGCCAGCGTCATGTCGCCAGCGCGGTTCTCCACACCCAAGACCGCCGCGGCCGGCCCCGTCTTCAAACCGCCGCGACCTCCTGTGTCTCGTTCGCCGATACCAGGTCCTGTGTTCAAGACACCAGGGCAAGGAACAGCCGGTAGCGGGCTCCAGAGACCAAAGTTTCTTCCCAAGCACCTCCAATCGTCGGTGAAGCCGGTTGCCCGCGCGCCGGCTGTAACTCCTCCCACCAGCACTCAGATTTTTTTATCGAGATATATAGACGACATTTTACCGTCGCCGTCTCAAGAAGCCCGGGAGTTACAGGAGCCGATCTCGAAAGCTCCCACGGTCCCGAAGTTTCTCCCAAAGCGTGCTCCTGTCACCCAAGGTCGACCCTCTGTGTCTCAGCCGAAGTTCCTGGCCCAGAAAGCTGCGCATGTTTTCCCGACTGGTCTCAAACCACCAACGGCACCTGACCTCACATCTATCCCCTTTATCTCGACACAGGACTTGTGCATTTCTACGCAAGATGTCCTTGATATTGAGAACAGCACCGAAACTCCTACGCGAGTGAAGAAGGCTAGCATCGTGGAGCCGGAGAGCGCAAAGGTACCTCCGACGAAGGCTGCTGATGCGAGGGGAATGGGCCCGCCCGCGATGAAGAAGTTGGTGAGAGGTCCTCCGAACCTGGGACGACCATCGCCGACCGTCGCAAACGATAAACGTGGAAACCATGTCAACCAGGCAAGGCAGGCACCGAGCAGCCTAGCCGCACTGGTGAATAGCACTCGTACTGGGGGGGAGGGGCCGCGGTACGATGTTGCTCCAACTCAGGAGACAGACTACGGAGATTTTGACATTGAGGATTACCTTAACATGATCAAGGACCGCTGATGATCTTATGAGTTAACGAAGAGCGTTGATATTACATTGAAGGAGTTTTGTGGGAGTTTTTTTTAATTTTACTTTGGAGGCTATCAGCCCGATGGGTTGTGTTGTAATCTTTTGTATCAATGCTGTATTCCGTATTGTATCATCTCTGTATTGCGATCTGTGCTCCTTTATGTACTGTATTCTGTGCCGCGTCCGCATGCGGGGTGGGAGCCTCACCCACTGGTTAGGATCCTGAGTATCAGGATATTTATGGCGCAGGCGAGCTCATCTCATGCGCGCGGTAGTGGCGCCGTTATGGCCGTGGGTTGGGCCTACCAATCTCGGGCGTCGCCCGATGGACTTGCGCCCTGGTCTGCCACGCAGGCCCAAATTTGCCTCACTCCTGTCGAGATGCAGCTTCCATGCGCCCTGGTGTGCTGGCTTGGGTGTCAAGACTCTGGCGATTGGGCAGGAATCGGTTGCGACTTTGCGACACATGCAGAGTTGGTGTGGTGGCTTGGCAGTCAGCCCCGAAGGGTGAGCTGTGACCAAGCTTGTCCCCCTCCATTCACAGCTGTGTGATGGGATCGCGGGGGTAATTTGCTCCCGCCCCCCGAAGCCAACCCGAAAACCTGGAGGCCTTTCCCTGCGTCCCGTCGGTGTCCGTGTCCTACGCGCCCTTCTGCCTGGGCGGCGCAAAGCATCAGTCATCGCCGACAACAGCGCAGAACTCACTTTCAACGACACAGCAGCGCCCCGTCTCCATTTTCGCAATCCAGCTGTCGCATCGCAGTGAGGGGCTAGTTACTGAGGGCGCGGCGCATCACCCGACGAGGTGTGTCCCGTGACGGGCGCAGGGTGCAGAGTGCAGATTGCGGATTACCACCCCCGCCTTGACTGCTCACTGCGCTTCCGCCGAGGTGGCATCTGGTTCGCGCCTGCGCGATAAAGACGATGAAGCGGTTTGACAACAGGCGCCGTGAGATCGACTACGAGTACGGACCGGAGGGGTCTTGGGGTACCCCCGACGACAGGTTCTCTCATCCGCGGCGCACGCTATCGGGCGGCCTGGAGTACGATGTGGGCGCCGTGGAGCCGAGACCCCGGCCGAGGGAGCCGAGAGAACCGAGGGAACGACTCGTCTACCCGGACCACGGCGAGAGGCTGGTGTATTACTCTGTAGACAGGGAAAAGGAGATTTTGAAGCAGCGAATGATCAGGCCCACTCTGTCCGCACGCTCCGTACCCGATCAGCGACGCCACCACCGCGCGAGGTCGCTGTCGCTCTCACGGCCCCCATCGCAAGAAAGCATCACCTCGTACGAGTCCATGAGGGACCAGCGCCTGAGTCATCGCCCGCCAGTCCAATACCACCAACGCCAGCAGTTGAGCCTCACGTCGTCTCAGTCCGCCCTGGCGCCATGGCCGCGTGCACCGTCACCTGACCGCGATCACCAAAGAGAGCAGGAGCGTGTCGCGAGGCGGGATGGATATTCCCGCGGGTTTCACCTCATGGAGAAGCCTTTTCACAACGCGGATCCGAGGCTTGTGATGTCACCATTTTACGATGATACGAGACTGCCGAGTGCCTTCCAGCGGATGAGCTTGGGCCCAGACATGCGAGCGCTGTCAACGAGAAGCGCGAGCTTCGATGCCAAAAGCAACCTCGGCCTAACGCGGAAGGGAATGAGCCAAAGTCCAGCGCACATGGAGTGCTTCGAGCCGATGTAAGTACCCGATCGCCGGGTCCCCTACCCGCGCCGCTTCTAACGACACACCAGCAAACGAAGACCCATGTACCCAAAGTACAAGGAGGTGCACGTCTTGATTCTCACCTGGAAGTTCCACGATCTCAGAACAGCGCCATACACAGCCCCTCCCTCCGCTGACTATGTCTCGCTCGAGGATGAAACGCGCCGGCTGCATGAGACGTTCGGGAGCTTCGGCTACAACGTACAGGATTGGTCGATTCCAATGGAACGGCCGCTAGAAAAGATGCGCAATCGAATCAAGAAGTTTTGTCGTCTAGCAGCCGACGACACGCTATTGATCGTCTACTACCATGGGCACGGCAGTCTCGACGATGACAATGAGCTTGTGTTCAGCAGGTATGTCTCAACCCTGATTCCTTCCAAAGAACCGACAATACTGACGGCATCTCAGTCACGAGCACCCAGCCAACCTAGACTGGTGCCAGGCCGCGGCGGCAGAACTCTACGCCGCTATGCTCAGCGGTGAGCTTTGCAAACATGACCGTGTAGACAACTATCACGAGCTTCTCAAGAAATAGTCCGTACCCGCCCTCCCTACTCACAATCAACCCAGCTAACTCCTCCTCCTTCCACAGCGAGCGATACCGCCCCGTCGCAGAAGTCAAGTGGGACGACATCCGGGAGATCATCCTCGGCGCCCCCTGCGACCTCCTCCTCATCCTCGACTGCTGCGCAGCCGGGGGCGCCAACCTCCGCCACGTCAACTGGCAGCCCTCCAAATCCGCCGAAGGCTACACGAAGCACCTCTTCGCAGCATGCGGTTTCGAATCAAGCACCAGCGATGACATGACAGCAGCCATGTGCGACGTCCTAGAGGAATGGGTTCCCGGCCCACCGCGTCGAGATCCGAAAAATCCAAGGACGACGTCGCCTTCGGCCTCGGCACCGTTTTTGACGACGAAGCGGCTGCATCAGATTATGGAGGATAAGCTGCAAAAGGACTCTGTGGGGTCACAGCCGATTTTCAAGCAGTTGTTGCCGCATGATCCGGAGCAGTATATCACGCTACCGAACCTGTTGGACGTGGAGAGGCGGGGGAGGAGGGGGTACTATGTTGATGTGGACTGACCGCCGTGGCTTTATTCGCATGCGGAGAGTGACGAGGAGGATGCTTAGGGAGAGGGACGGGGAGGTTCTAGAATATATCGTATCGGGAGGCGGTGTACGTTATTTGCTCAGGCTGTTGGTGTTATAGTTGAGATTGCTTGTTGAGGGGATACCTATTTGATTGCACATGGAATATATGGGCTGAGGCTCAAGGAGACGGACTGTAGCAGGTTGGATATTTAGAAGTGTTGTTCAGGCCCTTGCCATTCGTTGGTTTTGGTAGCGTCCGGTCTTTGAATTCTAGTATGAGGTGAATTTCGTGGGGGAATATATTCATTTGAGGGAAGCTATCGTGATGGTGCCTTGAAATTGTGCCGTGATTCCTGATGGCGACGATGTCTTCTCGGCTTTGGGGAGGCTTGTATTCAAGAAGCCTTTTTAAATTCTGCACAGGGACATTCCAGTGTGCCCTGCATAGTCTAGGCGCTCCATAATACAAGGAAGGCCTGTACTGAGATACAAACTTGGTGTTGATATGCTGATTGGGTACCTTAGGTAGGTTATTTTGCCCAAGTTTCACGACTGCTCCTACCCAAATTTGAATGAAGCGAGCATTTTTGCCCAGCAGCTGAGCTTCCGACGCCCTGCCAACCCTCCCACCGTCATGATTGGCCCGAGTCGGCACTGCACATATGCACGAGGAAACAACTCTGCTCGGAATCGGCACCTCAGAGCCTCACTGTCAAAAGTTTCCTCAGTTTTCCTGATGCTTGGGGAGTTCGAACAGAGCCAAAACCGCCAGACCTCAGCACCCTTCGTATTCTATGCTCACAACACGTTCAAAAGACCGGCTTTTTGACTTTATCGAAGGCACTGGCATCCACCGATGTCCAAACCCACCGAAAACGAAGCGGAAATGATGGACCTCAACCAGTCCAAATCAGAGCCGCCGCGCTACAGCGCCGTTGAGTTGACGTCTTCCAAGGGATTTCTTCACTTTCGTGAGATTGATGATCTCTGCACGGTTGCCGCGGCTAGGAGGATCCTAATCGCCATTGGTACGGACATCATGGTAATATATGCCTTCAGCATGACCGGGATATGCCTAAGCTTGTTACATTTAACGCTTGAAGTCTCAACAGGATGGGAGGTCAAATTACTCGCCGGCATCATTGACCTCCACTGGATAGTGATCACCATCGCGATTGGACTCTCGGTGGCCGGATACGGGCTGAAGAAGATGAAGTATAAGGAGACTTGAGAATTCGCTCGATCCAACGTGATCGCAGTTTGGGATAAAGCCACTGTCCCCCGTCCTTCGACCAATAATTTGAGACACTATCTGTACATTCTTGTTTCAGAATTATTCTTCCCTGAGCGATTAGTCGGCTGGAGCGCCCTTCAAAAAGCCTACTTCAACAGGTCTAAACGCTTTGAGCAGTTTCTACCCGGTGAGCACAACGAGCTCCGTAGAATATTGCAAGACGATGTCTACAGCGCACCGTACCTTATTGCAGATCCGTTGCTAATATTTCTTCTCCAAAGCTCCAGTTACAGATCAACAGCACCCGAGACGGACACCCACCACCGACTCACCATCTTTGCAGAGCAGTGAGATCTCCAGACCGCACGGCTCAAAGAGAACTACATCGACACCAAGTTCCGTGTCTGGCTCCACGGATAGCGATTCTGAGATGACTGACAGCTCATGGAACTCCGAGTCGTTTCCTCCCGCGCTCGACGACGACCCGTTCAGCAGTGTTCCCGACCACCTTGCTGAGTCCGTTGTGCTAACCTACGGGGAATGGAGGCAACATCCTAGTGCGACCGGCCGGCGAAGAGTTGCGGGATCAATCCAATCCTTGAGGACTTCCTCTGAGTCTAACAGGTCGAGCCAGGGACGACGGAGGGCGGCAAACAACAGATCTGGTGGTGCCGACGACACTGGGAGGGATACAAACACTTTGGTCTCTGCGAACCCAGAAACCCAGATCGAATGCCTCTTCGCCTGCCCCTTCGTCAAGAAGGACCCGTTGCGACACCGCCCCTGTCTCAGCCGCATCCTGCGGGATGTGAGAGCAGTAAGGCAACACTTGCGGCGACAACACAAAGACGAGAAGCCATTCCTCTGCCTCAAGTGCAAGGAGAAGTTCGAGTCCTACAGCGAGCATTTTCAGCACTCGCAAAACGTCGACTGCGCCTCCAAGCCCTTTGAGAGCTTCGACACCATCTTCAAGCACCAGATATCGGAGATGAACAAGAGATCAGACTGGTTCCAGCTCTGGGACATGGTGTTTCAACACCTTAAAATCGACAGCTACCCATGCTTACAGTCACGTGACGAATAGTCACGTCTGATCAGTCCAGATCAGTCCCGGCTCAGCTTCGGCTAATATCTGCCCATTGAACATCGCAGCCTTCCTATATGAGTGCAGTTTTAGCCAAAGGTGTTAGAAGCACTGCACTCTGGATTGTGTGGAATTGTAGGGGTTGTAACTGCGTGTTTATATTGCTTGTTCGGCTCTCTGGCTCAGCCAGAGAACCTTCCTTATAACTGTGAATAGTGGCAAGCCGTGTGGCAAAGCCGCGCGGCTACAATTGCGCGTCTGTGGCAATAGTTACAAATCTATTGTTCTGGTGGTTTCCAGACTCTTCTTTCTGACAGTTCTGGCCTCTGGCCAGAACCCCCTTCTTTCTGACAAAAGGGCCTAGTTCTGAACCCTTTACACCTAGTCACTCCCATGGTTAATAAAGCGCGGGAATGATATGGCTTCTTCATCAGTGTCTATTTAGTTATCTGTATAACTGGACTGTAAAATCTTTAACAGTGCTTACCACTCTACCCGCCTGTTAGCATTAAATACCCTAAACTCCCTAAGGTCCCTTAGGCCTTATAGCTCCCTTACCAGCACATCCTGGTATCTATATATTATCTAGAGCGTAATATAAGGCAGATAATAAGTAACTCACTCTTAGTATATATCGATAGGATTACTAAAAGAAAAATGTAACTCCCTAGAGGTAAATCTGATTTATTTATTAGAAAAGATATTATAATATCAGCCTTAGGAGAGATGTTATTTATGGAGACTTTTAGTTGTTTAGATTCAGGAGGGCTTATCTTTTCAGGAGGGGTTTATATAACGTTACAAGTATACTATTAGAGCTGGGACGCTTAATCTCTGTAGGTTCCGTTTGTGATTTTTTTAACTTAGATATAGCTTTAATTATTATAATAGTTTTCCAATCCTTGTTATCTTAATATAAGACGCTATTATAATCAGATAAAATTGCCAGGAGCAAAAGTAAGAAATGGAGTGCTCTGTAGCGCAGCGAAAGACCGTTATGTAATGACGAACGAATGCTCCTGGTAGTTTTAATGGAGGTTTTAAGCTATTTTAAATCTATTTTCTTTTATTATGCTAATTTAAATCCTTTATTAAATAATAAATTACTAAGTAAAGTAAATAAAGCGACAGAGACCTGTCCAGAGGCTAATGTATCTGTTTAAAAAGGTAAAAAGAATAGTAAAAAGAATAACAATCAAAGATTAAGAAAATAATCTTTACAAATAAATCTTACTTTTTATTAGCTTTATTTTACAGGCTTCATTTTACAAGGTTTATAAGCTTTAGTTTACAATTTACAATTTATAGTTTTTTTTTTCACTTTCATAAATGTAATTCGAACTGGGAACCTCTTTAATTTATATTACGCTATTTATCACTATTCTATTTCTATTTCTATTTGTGAAAAACTAAAGGTTTTTTTTAACTTAACTTAGTGAATTAGAGTAATAATTTCAATTTTTTTAATTATAAGCTTATTAACTCGGGGCGTTTGTTCAGGCCGACCCTGTCGTTTTTTTGAGGCTCTGTGTGTAATATTACTGTAGCTTTTATATACATAGCGATGCGTTCTCTGGCGCGTGCCACTGTCAAAAAGGAGCCGCGCCGCGCGGTTCTTTGAACCGTGCTTCTTTCAATTAACAATCGATCCGACGATTTTCACCACGAAGACCTCCTATTGAAAGCCCAGTGACATTCTGGCCCTTCGATCGAAGGAAGATGACCTGATCCACGGTCGCGTTTCCTTTGTTGTTCCATGCTAGGCACCGTCACATACTAGGTTTTGTTCTATACTAGGTACGTATCTGTTTTCTACGTCAGTTACATTCGTGTCCCTCCGATCGGAGGACCAGTAGTCTAGGTGTCGGCCTTTCAGGCCGACAACACTGTTCTGTAAGTGTAGTTCCCTTTGTGGTTTCTTCCCTGTTGCGCCATCGCACTAGCTCATTATATAATCAAATGATGCGTTTTAATACGCATTACATAATGTAGAATCTGATTTTCACATTGTTTTCAGGGTTAGGGTTAATTATAGGGAGATATTCAGGTTTAAAGTAAAAAAACCATGACTTTCACTGTTATTATTTTAGTTAATAATATAGAATAAGGTAGTATTATACTTAAACTTTAACTATAATTCTTAATCTAAAGCCCGATTTGGAATAACTATTAAAACCAGAGAGATATTTAAGTTTATGTTAATATTATTATTATTATTTAGGTTTAAACAGTAATATCTTTGTTATTATAAGCCATAGAGTAAAAAGAGTTCCAGTTCTGTATTCTACGTACTAAACTTTATAGGAAACATAATTATTACTTCTTATTATACTACTTATTGACAGGTTATTATTATAATAACTATTATTATCTAACTTTAAACACTAATATCTTTCTCACGTTAAGCAGTATGGTAAAACTGGTACCAGTTCTGGATTCTACGTAATAAGCCATATAATAAACATAAGTAATAGAACTTATTATATTACTTATTAACAAGTTATTATTTAAATAATTGTTATTATTAGACTTTAAACAGTAATATCTTTCTTATTATAAGCTCTATAGTTAAAGAGATTCTAGTTTTGAATTCTAGGTAAAAACCTATATATAACACCACCTTCTTTGGTTAGATTTAGCCTTGTCTTTATTTCCAAATGCCCATTTGTTAAATTTTTTCAAACGCTAATAACTTCTGAACAGTAACCTTAACCCTGAATATGACTTTAGATTTGGAATCCTGGTTACGTGACGTATCTGAAGCCATATTATATCACGTGATTTGGGGCCCGAGCGGACCCACTTTTGATAACGAACCAACTAGTCCCCAGACGAGTTGATTTTTCTTATCAATTTCCCATAGTAATTTTTTTTAGCCATCACCCGTTAACAAATTGTCTTCCGGACAGGATTAAATAAGAAACTAAGACTAATAAGTCAGATAATTTAAGTATATTAAGATTAAAGAGTAGATTAAATGTAAATTAGCTACAGAAAGATAATATCGAAAAGGATAAATCTACTACCTCTTTAGATTTAAAAGATAAAAGTTATAAACTTAACTAAGGTAATGTCTTTTCTTAATTAAAAGGTGCTTAGTTAGATACTGAAGAAATGTATAACTATATAATAAGAGTAGAATTTATATTTAATTATCTATACTGTTTAAGAACGAAAGAATAATAAGAAAGTTAAAAAGAATATCGTTTACTACTAAGACTTAATAACTTACTTTAATAACATTCCTTTCTAAAAAGCTCCTTAAACTCCTTAATATCCTAACTTTAACCTTAATATTCAGATTCCCCAGATTACCATTACTGTTATACTTTACTGAAATTATATTCCTCTGAACACTAATCTCAGTAATTAAGATTACAGCCTGGCTACTATTACGACCTGCACCCGACACAGGCCTTGAGAGGACTGGCGCGGGTTAAGACAGAACGTATAGCAGGACGCTAACAGGTAAGGGGCGTTCCGAAGATAGCTTATTAAGCTAACACTCTTAAACGGGGATTTAATGTTACTGTAGGTCGCTGTCACTATAATGTATAAAGGTAAGTCTGAACAGTAAGACATAAATAAATAATTAAATACTAACGTAAGAAACTAGAGTCCCTTACTATAGTTATAAGTATAATTATAACTTATTTATATTAACTAATTAAAAGGTACTTTATACCTTAATTATTATACTTACTTAATATAAAAAGTAATTATAGTAATTAAAATGCCTTTAATCACCGTAATCACTGTACTTTTAGCAAGATCAGAGTGATCACTTAACGATTAGTTATAGGGGCTTTAGGTCTTTACACCCCTGGCCCAGTGCGCCTAGATAGTGTGCACTGTCTTCCCACACTGTTCCTTTTACAGGGGATTTATTAGGCCACTCTAGCCTAAGTAACAGCCTGTAAGGTCGTCACACAATTCCCCCTCTTTAACATTCTTTTTCCATAAAAAACTACTTATACGTCCCCTCCTCTCTCTACCAGCCGTTATGTCGTTTAACTAAGTAATTAAAAACAGGAGAAACGTAACACCTTTCTTAATTAAACGTCACATTACTAACATTAAATTCATTCTTACTTTCAGGATTGTCATGCCCGTAAAGTGTAGCCGCTGCCGCCGCCTAGACCTGTCGGACTATAAGGTAGCCAGTAAAAGTAAGTTATACAGTCACTATGTAACGGCTGGTAGGACTGTATACTTATCTTATAACATCTACAGAAACGATCCGTCCATTCTACACAGGGTTCTAAATAAGAAGAAGCGCCTTAACATTAAGGAGTGTGAAACCACTCTCCTTCTACGCAACACGGCCTCTAAGCTTCTACACCTTAAGGACTAATAAAAGGGGCTGGCGTGTCGGGTAGACGAACTCTTTAGCTATAAGTTTAACATTATAACGGAGGAGGAGTGTAGGGCTTGGGAAGCGACCACCCTAGTTCCTAAGTTTAACTAAGGGGACTTCTTAACAGGACCAGCGTGTGGTTCTTTCCCTAAGGGGTCGCCGTAACTGGTAACCTCTTCTTAACCTAGTCCGTCGCTTTTTTCTTTTAATAAACAAAACGGTTTTTTAACGTAATAGCGGCGTGCTTACTTATCCTCTTTTACTAACTTCTTTTCCTTAATAGTACTCGTTCTTATATAAAGCTTACCAGAGGCTCTAAGGGCCCAGCCTCCTTATTAGGTCTAAGGTCCTTACAACTTATAACTAAGATTCTGACAAATGTCCTCCTATACCTATTAAGGAGTTTCCTGCCGCTTCTCAGGCTCTAAATCCCACAGTAATCTTACTCTTTAATATAGTAATTTAAATATTAGATCTTATCTTATTTCTAATTCTTATTATTAATTTTAATCAGTCTGGATTTTTTTAATAAAACTCCGCAATTAGGTCTAGGCACTTAAGATTTTTAACAAACTCCCATAAATTACTTTCAGGGCTGTAATCTAACTATTTAATAAGATATTTAAACGTGTTCTTCCCCTTTTATAAATCCACAACTTCCTTAACGTTATACTTATCCTTATTAATGTTAATCTCAATCTTCTTTTTTAAAGGAACTCCCTTTAAGGTGGGTTCCAGAAGTAAGATATAGAAAACCTTAATCCACACCTTTATACTAATAAGTAGGTTTAATTTATAATTAAAGGTAATAACCTTCTTCTTAACTTAAAACGGTCTGTACCTTTTAAAATCAAGCTTCTTACTAAGCCGTTTTAAATATAAGTTTTGTAAAAAAAGGTAAACGTAATCCCCCTTTTAAAAAGTCAGTCCCTTAACTTATTCGTTATCATAATAAAGTCCTTTCTTAAACACTAATTACTTAATTTAATGTTTATCAGTAAACTTCTTCATTCGTTCACGTAAAATTGCTGGCGTCGCTTCGTTCGTCATTCCGCGACGGCCCTTCACTACGCTACGGGGCGCTCCATTCCTCACTTTCGCTCCTGGCAATTTTGGCGTGGGGTATTAAGCTTATTTAAATAAGTGCAGCGAACAAAGCGACAGAAACCTGTCC
>Ga0247758_1001210_pt1 | contig 20205 bp, 22 predicted proteins | sample UWRJL156409C4_FD_180950 | JGI IMG/M metagenome (GOLD analysis project Ga0247758, IMG submission 180950) | Plant litter microbial communities from Arlington Agricultural Research Station in Wisconsin, United States - UWRJ-L156-409C-4 | ecosystem: Environmental > Terrestrial > Plant litter >...
CGTCGCTACGCTCGATTCCGACCCCGTAGGTGAGGGAGCCTTCGGTTGGTACATGGACCGCCGAAAGAAAGTCGCCCGCGAGCTCGTTGCAGAAGGGAAGTTCGCGACGGTCAAAGAGGCCATGCAGCATCTGGCCGAAGTTGGCGAACCGAGGCCGCTGTTCTTGAAGGTGGCGACCGTTGAGACGCTTAAATCTGCCTTCGACGTTGCCAAGGAAGAGAGCTATGACTGGCTCTTCATTGACACGGCGGCGGGCATCAATGAATTGACGCCGGATGCGGTGGCGCTTGCCGACCTAGTGCTCATCCCCTGCATCGGCAGTCGCCGAAAGATGCTCTCTGCGAAGCCAACCGTGGACCTCGTGAAGCGGCTCGCAAAACCCGCATTCTTCGTCGTCAATCTGGGCAGCGCGAGCAAGTCCATCAATGATGATTGCGCCTTGAGCTTGGCGAGCCGCTATGGCTTGCCGGCGACCGCCACGCACATCACAGACCGCAAGCCCATTCGCTACCTCGAGGACCGCGCGGAAACGCTGAACGAGGTTGAACGACCCAACGCGACATCACGGAACGGCGCGGCAGAGTTCGTCGCGCTGTGGGAATGGCTCAAGACACAGGTCGGGGCAAATGACGAGGGAGAAACCGAACATGAGCAAGCGCAGCGTGTCGCGATTCGCTAGTTTTCACGACGAAGAGACACCGGACTACCCGCCGCCGTCCGTCGCTCCTGCGGCGGCTACCCCGCAGGAGACACCCGCAGCTCCGAGCGCGCCCGTGGTCGTGGGCAAGGCCACGGGACGGGGGCAACGGAAAATCGAGGCCCCAGTGGCGCGGGCATCGCGCGCGGGGCGTGTCGGTATTCAAGTTTGGGTAGACCCTTCCAAGCGAAAGAAGCTCAAGCACTACTCGGCTGACACGGGGCGGAGCGTAGACGATTTCGTGAACGAGGCCATCGACGACTTCATGGTGAAGCACAAGATTGCTTGATTGCGTGCAAGCGCTCGCAAGATGAAAGCCGGAGCGCACGCAGCGCCCCGGCCCATCACCGTGACCGTTCGCGGGCATGACCCCTTGAGCGGCGAATCAATTCATAACGATTTTGCTGTCCTGAGTACAGCCCGCCTCGCGGGCGCACCGCGCGGGATTCCCGGTTGCTCACGCTCGAGTCGCCGTGACGACCCCATCCCAGCCCACGACGATGCGCGTCTGTCGCGTTCCGTCGCCTCCGTGAATGGATGTAGCGCCAGGAAATGACCGCAGCCCTCGAGCAGCGCCCGACCCGTGAACAAGCGCAATGGCTCCGGCAGTGTGAAGCGGCCCAGACCGGGCTTGCGCTTCTCAACCGAGATCGGTAGGCCATGCCCGACCGTGCGCACGATGAGACCATGACGGATCTCTTCAGGCAGTTGCCCATCGACCGCGTAGATGGCATTTCGAACGGCTTCCCAAGCCGGGCAGGGGTAGAGCCAGAGCGCCACGCCGAACACGGCAGGGACCGCGACCACCTGACCGTCAAAGGCTCGCAGATACTCGGCGGGCAAGGTCAGCATGCCGCCCGGCGACACGTAGCATTCCGTCAGCCCGGCGAGCGTCTGGGTTTCTGCGACTTGATTGCTCCTGCGGCTTGCTTTCATAGTCGCGAGTCCACAGCGCAGGGCGCAGCCAGTCAAGCGAGGGCAACGCCGAGCGTGTAACAGCGCGATAATGGAAGAGAAGGGGGACAACGCGAAACAGCCCGCAGCTTGACGGGCGAGCATTGCGCGCAGAATTGACGCTCTCGAAAGAAGCCGCGCCGCGTGCTCCTACCGCCGAGCTTTGAACGGACTGACTGCGGGCAAGAGAGCTGGAGCGTGCACGGCTGGCAATGCATGATGGGTAGTCGAAGTGACCTGAACGGCCCCGACGTCAATGCGCACGCCGTTTGCGTTCACCGTTACTTGGACGCCCGAGCCGCCGTTGACGTGTACAACAATGCCATGAGCAACAGCGCTTGGTGGCGGTGGGAGCGGAGGAACCGGCGGCGGCGACTCCTCCATGGCCGCGTCCATGGTCGGTGGTACGACAAGCCAGAGCGATTGCAGGACGCGCGCACCGGCTGCTGCGAGCAACTCGCCAGGGAGGAGGGGGTGAAGGTCGCCGACATAGCCACGCAGATGTTGGCCTTCGGTTTCATGGTCTCGAACGAAGACTCCCGTCGGGGCTTGCGGCATGAAAGCTTGGCGCAGACGGAAGAGGCCTTCATGGTCCCAGTGTCGTGGCATGACTACCCAAACCCAGACCCGAAAGCAGCGCTGCCCGCAATGATGGCAATGGTGCGCCGTCGCTTCCGCCTGAATGGCTCGGTTCATGCGCGGCGGTTCGAGTTTCGCGGCTTGTGCCGTGGGCTTCAAGCTTGCGTCCGTCGATCCGCACAGCGGACAGCGCCAGAAGTCTTGCGCCGTCTCGTCATTCAAGCGTTCTGAACGAAATCCCAAAGATGCAGTCATGTGCGTGTTCTCCATAGTTGACGAATTGGTCGGTTTTTGGCTAATTTTGAAGGCTTTTATTGTTCGGGGGCGTGGTGGCGAAGGACGAGGCGAAGAAGTTTTTGAACGGCGGGGACCCCGAGGGGTCTTACGAACATGCCTTGCTGCTGGTCGAACTTGATGCGAGGGCAAGGCAAGCACTCGAAGACATGCGCGCAGAGGAAGCGGCGCGACCGAAGCCGCCCATGTTCTCGATGCGACCGACCGCGAGCGATGCGAAACCGAGCTAGCGCGCTCATTCGTCCGACTCCTCGACGAACGGGTTCGGCGACGCCTTCCAGGCGATGTCGGGCAGCACCCAATACGCCGCGCGCGTCGCGACGACGGGGCTCGCCAGGCCCTCGTAGAAGAGCAGTTGCGACGCATGCCAGCCATTGCCCGGCTCGGGCCTCCCAAGCCCCTCGTAGGCGAAATGCGGGTCAACCAGCGGCACTTCGTAAGCCTGCTCGGATTCGCTCCGGCTCGTCCCCTGCGACACCGAGATGCTTTGCCCGCCCTGGGGTCCCTCGCTGGTGCTCGTACCTTCGTTGGCGCTCGTGCTCGGGACCTTCGTCCACAGGGTGCTCTTGCCGGCGCGCGACTGCATTTTGCGAAACGTCGTTTCGTCCGACGCCATGAAGAACTGCACCAGGCCCGCACCGCTCTCGATGCTCTCCGCCCTCTCGCCAAAAACGGCTTTGGCCTGGCCCCAGTTCTGGAACACCGCATGCACGCGGACCCCATAGCCGCGCCCAAGGTTGAAGGCGGTGTCCACCATGTCGAGTTGCGAGTCACCGAGTGACGTGGCGAGCTCGTCCAGCAGCATGTAGACGGGACGCGCAGGCAGCTGGAGCAGTGCCTTGAGTGCCGACGCATAAAGCAGCCGCGTGAACCGGCAGTACGCCTTGCTTTCGGCTTCGGGCAGGCAAATATAGACCGTCACATCCTCGCGCTTCAGATCGCGCCAGGAAAAGTCAGAGCCGCTCAGCACGTCGCGGATGCCGTCCGCCATCAGGAAACTGCCAAGCTGCGTCCGGGCGGTTTGCAGCGTGTCGAGCAACGACTTGGGCTGATTTTCCTCGAGGAACGGCGCGGCGGCTTGCCGAGCCAGCAGGGAAGGGCTCTCCGCCATTAGGCGCATGACGGCGAGGAACTCCGCGCGAGCCAAGTGAAGAATGTCGTTCACGCGCGGCAGCGTGCACACCTCGCCGAATTGCGAGCAGACGTAAGCAATAACTCCCGCAACGAAGTTCCGTGCGCTATCCGTCCAATAGCTGTCACCCTTGCCGTCCTGCAGAATGAGCGCCTTTGCGAGCGCGCCGACATCTGCCGCGAAGCTCGCTGCCCGATAATCGAGCTCGGCGAGCGGATTGAACCGCGCGGTCTTCATCCATGGCAAGTGCAGCAAGATGCCGAATGGGTTCAGCACATAGACCGTGCTAACCGTGGCGCGCCAGAGCGCCGTTATCGCCGCTGATTCGCCCTTCGGGTCGTTGACGATGATCGAGCAGCCGAACATATTTAGGAGGTTAGTGACGAAAATCGTGGCCAACTTGCCGCTTCCCGCAGCGCCTATAGAAATGACGCTCTTGGGACCGCCGTACCGCACCATTGCGTTGTTGAGCCAGCCCAGGAACATGTCCGTCGGCGCGAGCCGGTCTGTCGTGATGCCGTGTGCCGCCGCCTCTTCCTCCGTGGCGAAGTGCGCGTCCCCATGGACCATGACTTTCGGTGCGGGCAGGTCAGGCACCTCAACTTGCGGCGCGCCGCAGACTCCAGCCACGATGCCAACCGCCACCGCCACGAACGCGAGCAACGCAAGCGGTGCGCTGCTGTTGCCGCCAGCCGAGGACAGGATGAAGAGCACGACGGCCGAGCCGATGCTTCCGAGCACAATTTGCGCCTGCGTGTCCGGCCACTCCCGCGCGCTCTGCTCATTGCTCGCTATCGCTGCTTCCCGCGCCTGCACCAGCGCGTCGAGTTCTTGCTCCGAGCTCATGACGCCCCCAGGCGGGCGATGTCCCTGCCGGCAGAGACAGCGGTCGGATTTCCTGGCGCACTGGCATCGATGCTCGAATTAGATGCTTCGGCGTTCATGGTGCCTCCCTGGGCAGGAATTCCGCGTCGGCTGGTTCAACCGTTGCAAGTGAGATGTTCAGCAGCGCCAGGGCCACCGGCCAAGCGTCGGCAATCGCTTCTTCGGCATCGTGCCAGCCCAAAGGAAGACAATCAGTGCGTACGACTACGTTGTGAAGGCTCCTGACGGGCGCGGCAGGGAAATGGTGCACGTGAAGCATGCCCTCCGGCGTCAGGGTTTCACCGACGACCCAGCTTCGCGGCACGCCTTGCCACCCGCCGTCCTGCGTGACCCGGTAGACGGTCGTGGGCACCGTCCAAACTCCCCCATTGTCGTAGAAATAGCGATGGGTCCAGTCAGCGTCAGGCCTAGCCGTATTGACCGTTCTGGCGTTGATGGAGAACAGAGCAACGCCACATGTTCCACAGGCGAGCTGGTCAATCACGCCGAAGCAATTTTCGTCGGGGCGGGGCAGCGAGTCGCCATCGACGAATTCACCGACGCCGCCGCACGCGCATCCCCAGATTTCGGAAATATCGAGAAGCGGCAACCGCTCGATTTTCAGGCTTTTCGAGGTCATGGCGTCACCTGGTCGTCAATCAATAGGAACGCGATTTCGGCCCTATTCGCGGCGGACATCGGTGCGACGCGCAGCTGCTCGACCATGTATGCCTTGAAGGTTGGGTCTCGCTCGGCGGAAGCGAGCAGGGCTGAGCCAACAATGCCGGCAACGCGTGTGGCTTGTCTGCGCTCAAGCTCACGGACCTCGTCGCGTATGCGCTTCAACTCAGCCTTGGCGCGCAGCTTTTGGTCGTTCAGCGAGTTGGTTGTCCCGCTGCGCTTACGGCCAGCCTTTGGCTCGGTGAGTTCCGATGGAAGGCCCGGCGGCTCGCCTGTTCCGTCTTGGGTGTCGCTACTAGCTGCGACGGCTTGTTTTCCTTTGGTGCCATTGACGAGAATTGATTCGTTCACGTGCTTACCTCCGGTGTAGGAGGTTCCTGTAAATCATCCTTTCAAGTCGCGGTAGTGCCCCGCCGGCCGCGCGCGGCATGGAAACGCGCCGCTTTTAGGCTGTTTTCAGGGCCTCGATGGTGCCCAATGGATTCTGTCCATCGGGTATCTAGGACCATCGGGTATGTGCCGCCCGGTGCAGCGTCACCAGAGGCTAGCCCTCAACTTTTCGGCTGCCTCGACGGACGCTTGAAAATTTAGGTTCACGATGCGATTGAACTCCGCAGGTGTGATGCGGTTGTCGCGTACGGCGAAGCGAGCTTGCGCTAGAATGTAGACGTACAAGTCGCCAAAATCTGCGCTGACGCAACTGCTAATCATCATTAGCTTTGCCAGCAGAACCTCTATGCCGCGGATCCGTAGCGCCGAATCCATCAGCTCGATCTCGGCCTTCGTGTCGTGTTCGGCGGCTGCTATCGCGGTTCGTTCATTTTCCCGTCTCCAAAGCGCTAGGCGGCCGCCTTGCGGTGGGCGGGCGAGGAAGGGCGGCATTGACAATTCGTCTGTTAGGCTGCGTGCCCACTCTGAAAAGATGCGGCGCAGACGGCAAACATAGTTCCCCTGGTCGATGGCTTTTTGCATGCGTTCTCTGAAGGACATCGCGACACGCGGGCGCTCCGGCCTTATCAGGACGCTTTGCATACCGTCCTCGAGGGCATCGCTGACAAGCCATACCGCGCAGGGGGGCGGCTGAAAGATTGCGCGAAGGGGCGCGGGAATTATCACGCGGCCCAAGTCGCCCATCTTTCGTCGATACCCGTTTCGAAGCCTCTCGACTTCCGGCAGGCGGGCTTGCTTTGCCACCCATCGCGACCAGTCTCGATGGATTTGAATGTCGTCGTAGTCGTGAAGCGGCCTAACCCCTAGATAGTTCGCTTCATCGAGGTGGTACCTTGTTACGAATGAAGCTTTGGAGCTGCTGATGTACATGCCGAATTGGTCCATGGCGTTCGCTGCCAGCGCTGGGTACAAGAACACGGTGTCGCCGAAATGCGACCGGATGGGCTTTGGCAAGGTTAGCCGCCACCCCTCGTGCAGCGGCAAAAGGTCAGCATGCTGCGATGGCTCTGAAGTCGCCACTCTAGCGTCACGCGGCGGGCGGACTGGCATTGCGCGACGAATCGTCGCTCCATCGAGGTTGCCTGTGAATCCCCGAGCGGGGCGACCGCCCGCAAAATACGCCCTTGTCCGACCCTTTGCCGTTCGACAGACTGGTGGTCGCGCCTGGTCGTTTTCATGGGCGTTTCAGAGCAGCGAAGGGGGCTACGGCATGGCGACGACTGGCGCGAAAATTGGAGCGTTCACCGAGGTCGGTGAGGGCGTTTACTCCGGCAACATTCGCACGCTCGCGCTCGACATGGAGGGCATCATCATCGCGGCCATCCAGGCGGATGCCGAGAACCCGCGAGCCCCCAACTACCGTGTCTTCACCAACCATGGCGATATCGGTGCGGCGTGGGACAAGCCCGCGAGCGATGCCGGCCCGGCATACATCTCTGTGAAGCTTGACGACCCGAGCTTTCCCGCTCCCGTCAATGCGCGGCTAGTGCACGTCAGCGGCGACCGTTGGGACTTGTATTGGTTGCGCGAGCGGCCCGTAGCGAGCCGGGCATCAATGACGACCCCCTGAGTCCAAGCGACGGAGCATCCCGCTGTGCGCTTGCCCGCCGTTAAATCTCCCGCACGCCATGCCGCGACTTGCGCTGCTTTGACCCCCACGGCTGGGTCGAGGGCAAGATAGCCGTCGCGGTCTCGCTTCAAGCGGAAATCGCGGGCTTTCGCGACATAAACGCCCCGCGAAGAGGCGGGGCATTTATTTCACGTTCCGGCGATTTCGCCGAGCCGCCCCGTGATGAGCGGGGCGGTTGAAGCTGCGCCCTGGGGCGACGGCTCCTTTGCCTCGTCGCCCCCGCTGTGGGGGTCACACAAGCAAAGGAGTCTTACACATGGCTGCGATTGGAACATTCACAAAGTCGAGCGCGCTTCTCACATCGGTTCCCCGCAACGCTGTCCTGCATGGTGATTGCGTCGAGGTCATGAGCCGCATGCCTGCCGAGAGCGTGGACTTCGTGCTGACGGACCCGCCTTACCTGGTGCGCTACCGCGACCGGAGCGGGCGCAGCATCAAGAACGACGACAACGCCCTTTGGCTGCGGCCAGCTTTCGCCGAGATGTACCGGCTTCTGAAACCCGGCACGCTCTGCGTCAGCTTCTATGCCTGGAACCGCGTTGACCTGTTCGCCGCCGCCTGGGCTGCCGCTGGCTTTCGCATCGTTGGGCATGTCGTTTTCCGCAAGCGGTACGCATCGTCCGCACGGTTCCTTGGCTACCATCACGAATGTGCGTATCTGTTGGCGAAGGGTGACGTGCCATTGCCTGCGATGCCGGTGCCCGATGTCATCGACTGGCGGTACACCGGGAACAAGCTTCATCCCACGCAAAAGCCGGTCGAGTCCTTGATGCCCTTGATTGAAGCGTTCTGCCCGTCGAAGGGCCTGGTGCTTGACCCGTTCTGCGGTTCTGGTTCCACGCTGGTTGCGGCGAAGCGGCTTGGTCGGGACTACCTCGGCATCGAACTTGACGGCACGCACCACGGGACGGCCACCACACGCCTTCAGCCCATGCGGTCGCTCGAACCGTTGCAAGCCGCCTGATACGCAAACGCTCCCGCGTCGGGGTTTGCTTCGGCGCGGGTTCATTGCGCGTGTTGTCGAAGCTAGCAGCGACAGTCGAGAAGCGAGGTGGGCGGTGGGATGCGGCTCGACAAATGCGCGAGCTCTTCCTAGCCCAAGTTTGAAGCGCGGAAGGGCATGCTATTGTGTGCGGTCCCGTGACATCATCGTGCCTATAAACATGCCGCCGGAGGCCGCCGCCGAGCGTAAGCGAGGCGGGAACAAGGATGCCGAGTCGTCTTCGACGAGGCTCCTTGAGCAGTGAGTCTCAATTGCAACAGCGTGTTCAGAATGAAACGCCGTGAAGAACGAGCGCTTGTCGATGAAGGCCGAATCATGATTCGGCATGAAGAGCGTTGGCGGTTGCAAACCGCGCTCTGAATACTCCCTCAAAGAGTTGCACGGATGAAGCCAGTGGTTACAGCTTTTTCAGTGAGGAAGAAGACAAGCCATGCGCGGAGAATCCGCGAAGCCCGACCGGAGAGGTCGTCTTCGCGAATTCTATATCGCGCGCTTGGCAAGGGGGAAGCGAGCCTCCCCCGTTGCATCCCTCTCGACGCGAGGCGTCGGCAGGAACGTCGTTCCCGCACCCTTCGAATGGAGGCGAGCCAGCATGACGGCTGAGAGTGAGTTTGCGGCCAACGACAACCCTGCGGCGGAGCAACCGGGTGACGCCGCGCTGCCGGTTTTGCGGAGCCGCCGCAGCGGCAGCGAGACCCGCGTGCGCGGCAAGCTGATCGGCTACCGCGCGAGCGATGCCGAGTATGCGGAGGCGCATGAGAAGGCGAGCCGCGCCGGGCTTACGGTCGCGTCCTACGCGCGCGCCATGATGCACAGCAAGGAGCCTGTGCGGGCGGTGCCGCTTCCGGTGATTGACCGTAAGCTCTTGCGCGAGCTGCTTGGTGAGCTCGGGAAGATAGGGAGCAACGTCAACCAATTGGCGCGGGCATCGAACGCCCGCCACGCTATCAAGCCCGAGGAGGTGTCTGCTTTCTTCGAGGCGTTTATCGAGCTGCGGGAAGCGGTGCTCGTGGCGCTCAGCCGGGAGCCGAAATAGTGATCGTCAACGGCGGTTCCAGGCGAGGGGCGAGCGACGTTGCGAAGCACATCAACAACGTCGAAAAGAACGAGCGCCTATGGCTGTTCGAGGCGCGGGGGACGATGATAAGCGAGGCGCTAACCGGCGAGCTGGCGCAGCAGTTCGGAACGCTTGGGCGGATGACGCTCGAGGACCACACCCGAATGGCTTTGCGCGAGATGGAGGCGCTCGCGGTCGGCACCAAGTGCACGCTGCCGCTCTATCACATGAATATTGACCCGCGCGCCGACGAAGCCGCAAGCATGACACCGGAGCAATGGCGGCACTCGCTCGAAGCAATTGAGAAGGTGATGGGTCTCGAGGGGCACGCCCGCTTTGCGATGATGCACGACAAGGAAGGCCGGCAGCACATGCATGTGGTGTGGTGCCGAATTCATCCTGACACCGGCAAGGCCTGGCACGACGGGCATGACTACCGGAAACACGAGGTTGCAGCGCGTCAGCTTGAACGGGAATTCGGGCATCAGCATACGCAGGGCGTCCATGTCGGGCGCGAGCCGGGCAGCCCCCGACCGGAGCGCACGCCGAAGCAGTGGGAAATGATGCAGGCGGCGAAGCACGGCTACGACCTGAAGGACTTCCGCGCGGACGTGCGGGAGACGAAGCAGCGCGCCGACGGCGCGGCGGCTTTCATGGCGGCTTTAAAAGAGCAGGGGCGGACCGTGGGCATAGGTGAGCGGAAACGTGCCCACCATTCCCGGCTTGACGCCAGAACCGACCGCCCGCGCGGAACCTTCGTCATCATCGACGAGCGCGGCGGCGTTCACAATCTCGGCCGAACGCTTGGCATCAAGGCGGCGGCGCTGCGGGAGTACATGAAGACCGTGGACCTTGCGCAGCTGCCGAGGGTCGAGCGAGCGCGCGAAGACCTCCCGAAGCGGGCTAAGACGCCGACACCGGTCCATGACAAGGAGGCAGCCCAGGTAGAGGCCGACAAGCGGCTTATCGACGGCGCTGCGAAGGTTGCGCCCGACGTTGAGAAGCGCCGCAACGAAGAAGGTGTCCAAAAGCGGGAGGCCAACGTCAAGCGGCCCAGGCCAGAACCTCCGCTGAGCGCCAGGCAAGGCGAAGTTCGTCTTGCGTATCGGCTGACCGATACCGTGGTCGAGTTTGGGGAGGCATTGACTGACAGGGGCTTCGTGCTGGCGCTCGTCACCGGCGAAGATATAGCCAGGCGAGACCGCGACAGCATCGCCGACGTTGTGCACAAAGGCGACGCCTGGATGATTCAGTCTCGCGGTGCTGCCAACCTGAATCCGCAACAATTGGAGAGCGCGGAGCGGAGTTACCATGCGTGGGCAATGCGTCAGGAATCCACCACTGACAAAGGCGCTTTGCTCGGCTTCGATAGCTACGTTAACTTCGTTCAGCGCGTGTGGGATGAGCGTATCGAGCTCGCTGGCGGGCGTGAGGCTTTGGCCAAACTCGCCGCTTCGCGACCTTTGGAGGAAACCGCCATCCCGACGCTGCCTCACGGGGCGCGCGAAGGCGACATCGTTGCCGTGAGCCGGCAAGGCTACGCCGTGGTGCTCGACGCGCGTTCTACTGGCGATGCTTCGCCGCAGATGAAAACGCGCCTCGCGACGCTCGACCGGCAGCAGTTGCCAACCGGCCGTGAGGCACAGGAGGCCCAGACGGTCGAGAAGCGCGCGCACTTGGGTCGCCTCGCCGCCGTCATCAGCGTGCTCTCGTCGCCCGGTGCTACCCAAGCCGGCCTGTTCGAGGCCTCCCGAGAGCAGCGCGTCACCTTCGCGCGCGAGGGGGGCCAGTTTCATGCAGTCACGTCGCGCCACAGTGTCGCGCTGACCGATGCCCAAGGGTGGCGGGCGCTGGAGTGCATCAACGCCGCACGGGACGAGATAGACGCTCACCACGCGCGCCTCTATCCGGGTTCGGACAATAGCCGCGCGCCTGATCCGCTCGGTCACATCGCCTCTTCGCAGCTGCCTGACCTGAGGGCCGCGCGCCGCATGGCGTACGGGCTTGAGCGGCGCGGCGAGCTTGAGCAAACTGTTCGCGATGGGTTCGACAAGACCGTGCAGGCCGGCGACGGCGGCGTTGCCTTCGTGAACCACCTGTCCGCTAACGGCATTGCGGTGAACCGGGACCGAGGTAATCGCCTTCACCTCAACGACGGATACCGTGATATTCGTCTCGACACGTTGGTCGTAGATCGCGACCAGGAGCGGTATCTTGCCGGTCTGCTGGACCGCAACGCCCGCTTCCCGGAGTTCACGAGCACATCTGACCGTCAGGACGCCAGCGCCGAAAGGTGGCGGCGCATTGAGCAGGAGCGCGCCGCCCGGCAGACGGCGGCGGCGGTTCGCACGGTTGCCCGCCAGCCGGCCCAGGCTGCGCGTCACGTTGCTAACCGGGTGGCAGTGCCGGCGAAGGCGGCGGCGACGGTTGCCAGGGGCGTGGAGGGGCTTGCTGGCGCGCTCCTGAATTCGGTCACGTCGGTGATGACCGGCTTCGGCAAGTACCAGGAGCAGGACGCAGAGGCGCGAGAAGCGCCCCCACCGCCTGTGTCAGCCCCGACGCCTGGCGCGGCGAGGCAGGCCCGCGAATATCTGGGCCGGCAAGACACGCCGCAGCCTGATGCGCAGACCCGGAGCGTGGCGGCGACGCAGAGCGGTGCCGTCAGCCACGAGCTTCAGGAGAAGCTACGCCGTCTCGCGGAGGAAGAGCGACGCCGGGAGCGGGAACGCGACGACGATTCCGGTAGGGAACGGCGACGATGAAAGAGGGCGGACCCGCGTAACCCGCCCTCGAGAACGAAAGGCGCAAACAAGGGCGGAGAAGCATCGAAAGGCGCGTCAAGCGGCACGGGCTCGCAAGCGACGCGCGTCGCCGGCTCGGACGGCTCCGGTGATGACGGCGAAAGCGAAGCGCCCGCCCGTCATGTCACCGCATCAGAAGAAGGCCGCGACCAAGCGCGTCAGGCTTCGCCCTCGACCTGAACACCAGCTCCTGGCCGAGAAGGTTGCCTTGGAGCGTGGGCGGCTCGCGGCGACACACCGCGCTTTCCCGAAGGCGTTGCGGCCGAGTGCCGGGCACAGCGTCGCGCTCGCCCCGCTGCGCCTCTGTCTGCCCAAAGCCATCTGGCGTTCAGCGGCATCGTTCCTGGCTTCAACAGCGCCGCGCGCGAGCACATCGGCATTCGACAACTCCGCGCGTGCGGCCCGCAAACTTCAGACCCTGGCCGAGCGCGAAACCCGGGAACTTCTCGCTCGCAATGACGCCGATGACAGGGGCTTCAAAAACGCACTGCGCTCGTATAACAATGAACTGACGCGCCAGCAGCGCATCGGTGAAGAGACGAGGGCTCGCCGAGCGGCCATTGCAGCCGATGACGAAGCGCACAAGGCGAAAGCCGGGCCAGCACGCCCGGCCGCAGCCGGGCCGTATGCGGTGCTCGGATTTGAGTTGTAGCGAAGAGTTGTAGCGAAGAGGGGGGACCGATGAACAAGAAGCCGTTCTGGTATAAGACGAAGCAACGCAAAACCTTGCCGGGCTCGCTGGATAGCTGGCGGACTCCTCGCGTGAAGAAGCTCCAGTGGCGCACCCAGCTAGCCGGCCAAGCCAATCGTCGCGACACCCCGCTCGACCCGACGCGAATTGACCCGACGCGCGTCGGCTACTTCATGGAGGCGGCGAAGCTCGCGGCCTATGACGCCGGCGTGCCCAGGCCGAACTTTCCGTTCAACCCCGGCGAAGTCGTCGCGATTCACACGCGCCACGAAGAGCATGGCGAGGGGGTTTGGTTCCGTCTCGCGGACGGCCGCGTCTTTCGCAGCACGGGCGAGCCGGACACCACGAGCATCGACGCTTACGCCTGATTCCGCCAGTCCATGCTTGCCGGCCATTCGCGGCCGTTTAACTGTGACCCGTCAAGGTAAGGAATGCGATGTTTCGAGATCTCCGAGAAGTCGAAAAATACTTCGTTTACGAGTACCAGCATCTTGATGATTTGCGCTTCCTGCGCAGTCCCGAAGATGTCCTGTATGTGGACCCGGGTCAGCCTCCGGTCGAGCAATGGGTCGCGAAGGTTGACGAATTTTTGCGTCGCCACGGTTGGGAAGGTGACGGCGCGATTCGAATCATGTGGTTCCCGCCTTTCGCTCCTGTGGGTGTGCAGGATACCCACGGGACCTATGCGTGGGTCGTCAAGCAAAACAACAACGGCACGTCGTTCATCGCGTCCGGCGTGGAACTCCCATTCAACAGACTGCTCGCGCAAAATCGCGACCACATTGTCTGGCAGGGGCTTGTGCCTGTTGGGCTCGCGCGTGGTGGACGCGAAATGCTTGTCGAGAGATTAGGCAACCTCTCCGCTGCGCTCACGTCCGACTTGGATGCCGTGGCGTCCATCGGGGCGCGTAGCGCCGGAGTTCGCAAAGCGCTCTTGGAACGCACGCAAGGGCAGATGGTTCAGGAGCTTCATGCCTTACTCGACGAGGTCTACCTAAGATTGCTCGTGCACGTCATCAGCGAAGGAAATCGCTCGGGGTTGAAACTGCGAAAATCCTCGGTGAATTTGAACCCTGCGAACTACCAGCCTGACGACGGCGAAGACACTTCGGATTGGTTCACCCTAAACGGTCTCGTGAGAGACATGTGGCGCGACTACAAGTTCGAGCCCTTCCGGGAGAAGCTGGACATGCTCTTGCGCCCGGTCGATTTTAAGATGAGCGCCGAAGCCGACCAGGTCTTGCGGCAGCACGTCGCGATGCGAAATAGCGTTCAGCATCACGAGGGACGCCTTGATGCGTCCGAGCTAAAGCGGCTCGGAGTGAGCACGCTGGAGCTGCAAGGGCCGGGGGCGGCCAATATTACTCTCAAGGCGGGGTCCGAGATAAGTTTTCCGTTGGCGGAGCTCGAACGGTTTGACCGCGTGCTGCGTGAGTTCGCCGCTGCGCTTGACGCTCACGTCGAAGAGCGTGTCAGCGGTCGGTTCTATGTAAAGCCCGAAGAGGCAGAACCTTTCCGCTTGCGCTCGCCATAGGCGCGCACCATCTCAATCGACGAGGAAATGCCGCATCCCGATCTCGGGAGGCTCGTCAAGATGCACGAGCTTCATGTGGTCGAAAAAATGAACGGCGTCGGCATGGTGGCACGACGCCTCCAGGGGCTTGTTGTAGTAGCGCAGCCGAATCTTGCTCGCGGCTTCAGTTCCAGGATTCAAGCGCGTGCTCATGGTTGAATGGCCCGCCATCGGCCTGTTTTATGCCGCAGTGCTCGCAATGGCTGAAGAACTTCGTCGCCGGCCCGTCGTCGTGTGTGGACGTGGCGATAAAGTAGCGGTCGGTTAGCGCGCTCATCGCAGCGCCGGCCGCGCCGCAAAGCCACGTCACTTGCCAGAGCATCACCTCATGCTCATGGCGAAGCCATTGGCCTTCGAAATACTCGCCCTCGGGCTGCAAAGCGTCGTGCCCCTGCGGTAGGAGGAAAGCGAATACGCGCGTGTTCTTCTCGCATGCCCAACACTTCTGCATGCCCTCGGCGATGAAGAACCGGTTGCAGCGAATATTGACCGTCGTGTCGATTGGTTCGGGAAGCCACTCGTCGAACGGGGCCGGGTCCAACCCGTCCGGCACGTACCAGACTTTCGCATCGGCATCCCATCGCGCGCCCAGGCGCTTCGCTTCGTCCCTTTCGTCGAACGGCACTCTCAGGTCAACGCGCGGCATCGGCTCATCCCCGTCTTTGCTGGATGCAGAGACTATGAATCCTTTATGATTCATGTCAAATTCTGCCGGCAATGACCAACGAGACTGCCCTTGACCGTGCCGAGACGACCGAAGCGCCCGACCCATGCCATACCCGTCTATGAGGTAAGGCTCATTCAGTCGCGCCGTCCGCTCCGCATCGCAGAGGAGTCCATCGACAGCGCGCCGCTTGCCGCGCGGGCGCTGCATTCGCTCATCGGCATGACCGACAGGGAACACTTCGCGTGCCTGTTCATTAACGCCGCGAACCGAATCACGGGCGCGCATATTGCTGCGATAGGCGGACAGAGCAGTTGCACGCTCGAACCCAGGACTATCATGCGGGCAGCGTTCGCCGCCTGCGCCAGCTTTATCGTTCTCGGTCACAACCACCCGTCCGGCGACCCCGCGCCGAGCGCGGACGACCTCGCGACGACGGCCGTTCTCATGCGCGTCGGCAAGCTGGTCGGAATCCCAGTCGTGGACCACGTAATCGTCACCGCCGACGAGCGCCGCTTTCATTCGATGTTCGAGCGCGGCACGCTTCCGACCGTCGAGCCCTGACCTCCGCGCAAGCGGGTCGCACGCTTGTTCCGCGGCCGGCCTCGTCTACCATCGCATTACCGTGCATGCCCAAGGCGTTGCGCCGGGTCGGGCAAACCCGCGCGAGCGTTGGAGATTCGGGGAGTCTGGGGCGCTGGGCTGGTCCCTTGTTCAGTGCCGGCCCGTCTGGTAGGTTTCCCCGTGGAAATTGCGCGTTGTCCGCTGACTTCGTTCAGCTAGAGGTTGCCCGTGCGGGATATTGAGCTCGAGTGGTTTGGCTTGAAAGTTCAGGGTGCGGTGCTCACCAAACGAGGCACCGCGTTCCAGGATTTCTTTGCCGACATCATGGAAGCCGCGCACCCCGGCGACTTTGAGCGCGTCCGTGCATACGGTAAGAAGGGGGACCTGAAATGCGACGGCTTCCTGCGCTCGCTGGGCACTGTCTTCCAGGTCTATGCGCCGCGCCAGATGAAGGAAGCCGCGCTCCTCAAGAAAATCAGTGTTGATTTCGACGGAGCGAAAACGCACTGGAAAGCCGAGATGCGCGGATGGACCTTCGTGCACAACGACCCCGAGGGTCTTCCGGCCGATGTCGTCAAGACGATGGAAGCTTTGCAGAAGAACCATGACTCGCTGGTCATTGAGACCTGGGGCTGCGACCGCCTCCAAACCATCTGTCTCGATCTGCCGAGGCCGAAGCTTGTCCTCACGTTTGGGCGACCTCCAGCGCGACGCGACTTCGAGCAGTTGACGTTCGCGCCCATCGCGAAGGTGCTCACCGCCATACACGGGCAAGCGCCACAATCGCTGGACACCATCGAGCCGGTTTCAGCGCAGAAGCTCGAGGCCAATGCCTTGAGCGTCACCGTCGCGGACTATCTGCGCTTGGGGCGGCAGCGAGAGCACCTTGTCCAGCAATACTTCGAGAAGCACCCAAACCCGTCGTTTGGAGACGAGGTTGCGAAAGTTTTTCGGGACGAATATTTGCGCTTCAAAGCGGACGGCTTGAGCCCAGACGAGATTTTTGCCGGTCTGCAGGACTTCGCGGGCGGCACCACGCGCGGCAATGTCGAGCACGAGGCGGCGGTGCTCGCCGTCATGTCGTATCTGTTCGAGCGTTGCGACATATTCGAACCTCCGGCGGGGACCGCGCCATGATTCTGCCGAGCAAACATCTGAGCGAAGACCGCGCCCTTATCACCATCGGCGCGGAAGTGTTGCGCCGGCTCGGTGAACCTAAGACCGTCTCTCGGCTTTGGACCGAATTGAAACGGGGTCACGATGCTGCCATCACGTACGATTGGTTCGTTCTCGGACTCGATTTGCTTTACGCCATCGGGCTCGTGGAGTTCTCGCGCGGCCGCGTTGCGCGCACGGGACCGCTGGTTTCGGATGACCAGCCGCAAGAGCTCCGCCATGATTGAGCGTCTCGAAAGTTCGCTGGACACGTTCAAGACGCTCACCTTCAAGCCGGGCCTGAACGTCATCCTTGCGCAGAAGAGTCCGGGCGCTACCGACCTCCAAACCCGCAACGGTGTTGGAAAATCGAGCTTCGTCGAGCTGATTCATTTCATGCTCGGCGGCAGCGCCGGGGCGAAGCATTTCCTTTCCGCCGAATCGCTTGCCGAGGCGTCCTTTTCCATGCGGTTCGACCTTGCCAAGCAGCCGGTCGAGATTGAGCGGAGCCCGTCGAATGCGAAGCAAATCATCATAAAGAATGGCGACACCTCCTCCTGGTCGCGCGCGCCGAAGCTCGACAGGAAATCCGGGCATCTCGTTATCTCGAACACGGATTGGCGAGCCGTGCTCGGCAACAAGATGTTTGGGCTGCCTGACACGGACGACGACGAGGGAACGCCCTTCGGTCCGTCGTTTCGCTCGCTGTTCTCGTACTTCGCGCGGCGTCAAAATTCAGGCGGCTTCGCCGTTCCACAACAACATTCGACCAAGCAACAACCGTACGACCAACAAGTATCGGTCACCTACCTCCTCGGTCTCGACGCTTCAATCCCGCGCGAGCTGCAAGAAGTGCGGCAGCGAGAGCAAGCGCTTGTCGTGTTTCGCAGAGCGGCCAAGGACGGGGCGTTCGGCGAGTTCGTGGGGAAAGCGGCAGACTTGCGAACAAAGGTCGCCGTGCAGGAAGCGCGTATCGCCAAGCTGCGCGAGCAGCTATCGACGTTCCAGGTAGTGCCGCAATATTCCGAGTACGAGCAGGAGGCCTCGCGCTTGACCGGGCAGATTTCGTCGTTACTCAACGACAACAGCGCGGATGCAACGCTTATCGCTCAACTGCGCGAAGCGGTGCAGGCCGAGGCCCCGCCTCGCTACGCAGAAGTGAAGCGCGCCTACGAGGATGCCGGCATTGTGTTGCCGGGGCTGGTTCAGAAACGCTTCGAAGACGTGGAACGTTTTCACAAGTCCATAGTCGAAAACAGGCGGTCGCACTTGCACGCAGAAATCGAAGCGGCCGAAGAGCGAACGCGCGAACGAGACCGCGAGAAGCGCGACCTCGATGCGCGCCGCGCCCAAGTGATGATGGTTCTCAAATCAGGCGGCGCTCTCGAACACTTTTCAGAGCTTCAGGGCGAGCTTTCGCGACTCGAAGGACAAGTGGAGGTTCTTCGAAAGCGTTTCGAGGCAGCGGAGACGCTGGAGCGCAAGAGCGTTGACCTCGATGTGGAGCGCGCAAGATTGCACACGCGTTTGCAGGACGACCATCACGAACAGAAGGACGTGATTACCGAGGCCATCTTGGCGTTCGAGGAGCTTTCGAATGCCCTTTACGAGCGTGCCGGTAGCTTAACTATCAACGACACGCCGAACGGTCCGTCGTTCGAGGTGAAGATTGAAGCGGCGCGGAGCAAGGGCATCAACAATATGCAGATTTTCTGCTTTGACATGATGCTGATGGAGCTTGCCGTCAGGCGCGGCCGAAGTCCCGGCTTCCTGATTCACGACTCTCACCTGTTCGACGGCGTGGATGCGCGCCAGCGGGCGCACGCGCTCGAACTTGGGGCGGAACGCGCTGCCAAGCTTGGCTTCCAATACATCGTCACGTTGAACGAGGACGAGATTCCATCGGCCGAGTTTCGTAAGGGGTTCAAGTTCGACGACTACGTGAATCCGGTGCGCCTGACGGATGCGACCGAAACCGGCGGGCTCTTCGGTTTCCGGTTCGACTAGCCGCGAACGCTTCCTCCGCCCGGCCGCGAAACGCGGACACCGGGACACACCGACACGTAGACACGCGGAGAGTGGGAGAAAGGCAGTAGCGTAACCTTGCGAAATAATTCGCGTGGTGCGGCCAATTCCGGGCGCGTGCGATAGGTCACAGGGCTGCGCGACGCTTCCTCACTCGCTCCAAAGAGCACGCTTCGCAGCATATCGGAGCGGGTCGGCCCGGCAATGGACGTGGGCTTTCCGCATGATTTGATTCATCTTATGGACAACTCGGTTGTGGCCAGGGCCGTCGTGGAACCAGCCCAAACCGAGGCTCATGTCGCGGGCGGCCGACCGCGATGGGGCACCTATTACAAAGAGAACAAAGAATGAAGAATCGAAAGGCAAAAGAGCGGGCGTCGATGCTTGAGCACCTCTTTCCAGGAGCGCGGGCGTTGGTCTGGCCTCGCGCTGAAGAAGGAGGCTGGTTTAAGGGTCCGCGGGCGTTGCCTTTGCTGCTCGCGATGTTGAACACAAAAGCGTGGCGCGGCTCCGTGGATGTCGCGTCTGTTTATCTGGCGCTGTTCGCCGAAAATTGGGAAGAGGGCTTGGTGGAAATTAGGAGCGAGGCAGACTCCGCCATGATGGCCGGATTCCGTGCCGACGCGCGCGGACTCCGCATGTGGCGTGAGCGGATTCGCCAACTCGAGAAGCTAGAGTTGATTCGTGTCGCCCCGCGCGGCAGTCAAGCAATCGGGTTCGTGGCTATCATGCACCCGTACGACTTGCTGGCGCGTTTGCGCGACGCGGGCAAGCTGCCGGACGACGGAATGTGGAACCTCTATCAAGCGAAGCTTCGAGAGGCCGGGAGCGTGCCGGTTCCAGAGGAAGAACCGAAGAAAGTAGTGCGCCTTCCGCTGCGCTCCGCTAAGAAAGGGGCCTAAAACGGAATATCGTCATCGGTCGCCGCTGCTTGCGCCGCCTTCGCAGCGGCGGCCTTCTCGCGTCGGTACACGCGTTGTTCGAGGTCGCGCAGGAAGCGCAGCGCGCTGGTGACGTGGTTGAAAATCAGCATCGCTTCCTCGTGGTTCAGAAGCGAGTTGTCATGCGCCAGGCTTTGGTTGTTGCGCACGTCGTTAAAGGCGTCGAGCGGCCCGTTTAGCGCTTTCAGGATGCTCGCGGTCATCTTCGATTCCAGGTGCCCGGCCTCGAAGAGCGTCCTGACGTACTGGCCGAATAGGCTATGCAGCGGTTTCCCTTGTTCCACTGCCAACCCGCGCTTTTCGCAAAGCTTGCGCAAGAAGCCGGTGGTGAGCGTGTGCAAACGGTCGAGTCCGACGACAAGCTCGTTCTTCTCGATGTTCTCGAGCACCGCGCGGGCAACAATTTCCAGGTCGTGCTCATCGGCTATGCGAGCGATGGCGTCGATTTCG
>Ga0247758_1001211_pt1 | contig 20199 bp, 1 predicted proteins | sample UWRJL156409C4_FD_180950 | JGI IMG/M metagenome (GOLD analysis project Ga0247758, IMG submission 180950) | Plant litter microbial communities from Arlington Agricultural Research Station in Wisconsin, United States - UWRJ-L156-409C-4 | ecosystem: Environmental > Terrestrial > Plant litter >...
AGGTTGGCAGTGGAGTCTGGCGTTCTTGGCTGTGCAGATCCACGGATGCAGCCGCGGAGCGGCTGCGTGGATCCAGCCACACTGTTCTAACCACACTGGCCGGGTTAGGGTTGTAAAAACCTAACAATTTTAGTAAAGTTTAAGTTAAGGTCCTTTTTAAACTTCCTTAATTCTTAGGCTTATAGGGTAAGGTTTTTAAAGCCTGTAATAACTAGCTAGAACATCTTTTCCTAAAGTCAGTGTTTTATAACCTACACCTTTAGCGGTCTTAAGTTTCTACTTTAAAGTCGGTTTATTATAACCTACACCTTTATAGGTAACTCTTTTAAGATACTTTTAAGGATTAGGTATATTATATCTTAAGGTTCTTCCTCTTCTTCTTCCTTGTCTTTTAAGTTACACTTATCTATTTAAGTGTAGTTTTCCTTATTACCTGCTATCCTAATATGGATATCTCTTAAATTAAACTTAACGTTCTTTCCTTTATCTAAGATGGGTTTCTAATTAACTTACTTTAATAATAGGCATTACTATACTATATAACCTTTCCTACTGTAATTAAAGTATTAGACTTAAGATAAGTCCTTAAACTGCTTTTACTGCTGTTATTATTAAGGTTTATCACAGTTAAGTCAGTTCTAACAGTTTACTATACTAATATCTATTAATCTAAGGTAATAACCTATTACAGTTAACTAGTTCCCCTTTTTTAATTTACTTAGCTAATAGGGGATTCGTTCCTTTTAAAAGTTCTTTTAATAATAGTGATTATAATACTAATTATTAGCCTTAATAGCTATCTTAACTAATTCCTAAAGGTGATCTGGTTAGTCTTCTTAGTAAAGGTCCCTAGTAATATACTCCTTTAAACTGCTCTAGAACAGCATTACCAGAGCTTCTTAACTGAGTTTAATCTTAACAGCTTCTAGTTTAAAGCGCGTAAAGAACTTAAGGATTAAGGATGTCTACTTTAAGGTTATAAGGCGTTATTCAACCAGTCTTAAGGTATCCAGTTCTTTAAACTCAGTTTAAAGCTAGTTAATGAAAACGTTAAAGTCGTTAAAAAAGGCTTAAGTCTTAAGGGCTTCTTTTCATGCTCTATTTATAAAGAGGTTATTAATTATCTTTATATAAAGTTTATATTAATAAGCTATTACTCTGTTTAGTAAAGTATTACGACCTGCACCCAACACAGGCCTCAAGAGGACTGGCACGGGTTAAGACAGAACGTATGGCAGGACGCCAACAGGTAAGGGGCATTTTAAAAACGGCTTATTAAGCTAGCACTCCTAGACGGGGGGTTCAATGTCACTGTAGGTTGCTGTTACTATAATGCACAGAGGTAAGTCTAAACAGTAGGATATAAATGAATAATTAAATACTAACGTGAGGAACCAGAGTCCCTCACGGTAATTATAGGCATAACTATAACTATCTATACTAACTAGCTAAAAGGTACTTCGTACCTTAATCACTATACTTACTTAATATAAAGAGTAATTATAATAATCAGAATACCTCTAATCACTGTGATTACCATGCTTTTAGTGAGATTAAAGTAATCACTTAACGATTAATCGTAAGGGCTTCGGGTCTTTACACCCCTAGCCTAATGCGCAGTACCGTACATACTACCTTTCTACACTATTCCTTTTACAGGGGATTCGTCAGGCCGCCTTAACTTAAGTAACGGCCTGCAGGGTCGTTACACAATTCCCCCTCTTTAACGTTCTTTTTCTATAAAAAACTACTTACACGTTCCTTCCTTTCTTCACTAGTCGTTATATCGTCTAACCAGGTAATTAAGAACAGGAAAAACGTAACGCCTTTATTAACTAAACGTTATATTACTAACGTTAAGTTTATTCTTACTTTTAGGATCGTTATACCTGTGAAATGTAGTCATTATTACTACCTAAACCTACTAGACTGTAAGGTAACTAGTAAAAGCAAATCGTACAGCCACTATATAACAGCCAGTAAGACTGTATACTTATCTTATAACGTTTACAGAAATAACTTATCTATTCTACATAAGGTTTTAGATAAAAAGAAGTGCCTTAATATTAAAAAGCGTAAAACTGCTCTCCTTCTTCGCAATATAACCTCTAAGTTTCTACGCCTTAAGGACTAACAGAAAGGACTAACGTAACGGGTAGACAAACTTTTTAACTACAAGTTTAACATTATAGTAAAGGAGGAGTGTAAAGCTTAAGAAGTAACTACGCTAGTTCCCAAGTTTAACTAGGGAAGCCTTCTAGTAGAACCAGCACGCAACTCCTTTTCTAAAGGGTTACCGTAATTAGCGACTTCTTCTTAACTTAATCTGTCGCTTTTTTCTTTTAATAAACGAAAACAGCCTTTCCTAATATAACAGTAGCGCACCTGCCTGTTTTCTTTTTACTGACTTTTTTTTTTTTAACAGTACTTATTCTTATATAATACTTACTAGGAGCTTTAAAGGCCCGGCCTCCTTATTAAGTTTAAAGTCCTTATAACTTTAACTAAGGCTTTTAATAAATATCCTTCTATACTTACTAAGGAGTTTCCTACCGCTTCTTAAGCTCTAAATCCTATAGTAATCTTACTTTTCAGTTTAGTAGTTTTAAATATTAGATCTTATCTTATTTCTAATTCTTATCGTTAGTTTTAATCAGTTTAGATTCTTTTAGTAGAACTCTGTAATTAGGTCTAGGCATTTAAGATTTTTAATAAGCTCTTATAAGTTACTTTTAAGGCTGTAATCTAGTTATTTAACAAGATACTTAAACATGTTCTTTCCCTTCTATAAATCCACGATTTCCTTAACGTTATACTTATCCTTGTCAGTATCGATCTTAATCTTCTTTTCTAAAGGAACTTCCTTTAAAGTAGGTTTTAAAAGTAAGATGTGAAAAACCTTAATCTACACCTTTATATTAGTAGGTAAGTTTAGTTTATAATTAAAGGTAGCGACCTTTTTCTTAATTTAAAACAGTCCGTATCTTTTAAAGTTAAGCTTCTTACTAAGTTGTTTTAAATGTAAGTTTTATAAAAAAAGGTAGACGTAATCCCCTTCTTAAAAAGTTAATCCCTTAACTTATTCGCTATTATAGTAAAGTCCTTTCTTAAGCATTAGTTACTTAATTTAATATTTATTAGTAAACTTCTTTATTTATTCGTGTATAAACTTAAATTTAGCTTGTAAGTAGTTATATAGCTTTTATATCTAATCTGCGTAGACTGTAGTTTAAGAGGTGCTGGTAAGTGGGCCTTAACAGAGTTTAAGCTCTTTACTGTAATTAGTAAAGAATAGTAATATACCTGTTAACTTAATTAGCATTATATTGTAAGTTATTTATATTATTAGTAATAACTTAAGCTAATTATCTTATTTAAAGTTAACGTAAGCTTAAAGATATGTTATAAGTATCTAATTAACTTACTCTATTTAGCTATCTATCTGTAAGTAGAAAGCTGTTAAAAGCTTACTTTTCACACCTATTCTTTACATTAACCCTTACTAGAACTTTAATACGATTAGCTTATCTTAATCCGTAACGATATTATCTAATTAAAGGTATTGTGAAACTACCTCTTTCTTAAAGATATAAGTAAGTTACTTTACAGTTATATCCTTTAAAGTTAGTAGAAAATAAACCTATTTCGTTAATCTATTAACTATTACGAGGATCTAGTTATAGGTAACTCCTATAGTAAGGTCCTTAGACTTTAAGATCTTAGTAATAAAGTTAAGTAAGATTAAACTTTATAACTGTGACGACCCTGCAGGCCGTCACTTAGGCCGGAGCGGCCCGACGAATCCCCCGCACAAGGAACAGTGCAGGAAGACAGTACGCACGGTACTGCGCACTGGGCCAGGGGTGCAAAGACCCGAAGCCCTTACGACCAACCAGCAGTTACTTAGTCTTGGTAAAGATGCTCACCTACTAAGCATCTGTAAGACCTCTAAGCAAGAGGTGCTTAGTGGAAGGTTACTCAGTTCCTCACTAAGTAACAGGCCATTAAGCAAGGTACAAGGTACTTCCGGCTGGTTAAGTATAGATAGTTATAATTATGCCCATAACCACTATAAGGGACTCTAGTTCCTCACGCTAATATTTAATTATTCATTTATATCCTATTATTCAGACTTACCTCTATGCATTATAGTAACAATAACCTACAGTGACATTAAACCCCTATCTAGGAGTGTTAGCTTAATAAGCTGTCTTCAGAACACCCTTTACCTATTAGCGTCCTGCTATACGTTCTGTCTTAACCTACGCTAGTCCTTTTAAGGCCTATATTAGGTGTAAGTTATAATATAATATTAATATCTTAATTCTAAACGCTGTTTATTAAACTCTTAGATATTACTTTCCTCTTCTTACTAATATGTCGGCTGTTAAAAAAGGTAAGGAGATTAAGAAGGTGTAAACTTAACCTTAGCTCTTTATTATTAATAAATTAGCTATATGTTTTAAAGACTTAAACCTTAATTAGTAAGGACTGGTTAAAGAACTTAATAAAGCCTTCCTAAGAGATATTAAAAGCTGCATTAGTCTTATTAAGAAACTTTAAGCCTAACTAAACACTGTTAAGCTAAAGAATAACAACCTTAAGGGCTTATAAAAGAAATAAGTAAAGCTCCCCTTACTGTCGCGCTTTAAGGGAGACTTAATGTAGTTAAAGTCTTAGATAGCCTAGCTCCAGAGTTATATTACTTATTACAATAAGTAGTTCTTTAAAAAAGAAGGAAAAGTTAGGTTTATTAGAGCCTTATTAGACAGAGTAGCCGCTTACTAATATAAACCTTATATAAAGATAATTAACGACCTTTTTATAAATAGAGTATAAAAGGAAGCCCTTAAGACTTAAGCTCTTTTCGACAACTTTAATATGTTTATTAACTAACTCTAGACTAAGTTTAGGGAACTGGATACCTTAAGGTAGGTTAAGTAACGCTTTATAGCCTTAAGATAGATATCCTCAGTCCTTAAGTTCTCTATATACTTTAAACTAAAAGCAGTAAAGACTAAGCTTAGCTAAAAGGCTTTAATAATGTTATTCTAAAGCGGTTTAAAGGAATACGTTACTGGAGACCTTTACTAAGAAGACTAACTAGACTATCTGTAAGAATTAGTCGAGATGGTTATTAAGGTTAATAACTAATATTATAATTACTATTATCGAAAGAACTTCTAGAAAGAATAAACCCCTTACTAGTTAAGTAAACTTAAGAAGGGAAACCAGTTAATAACGATAGGCTATTACCCTAGGCTAATAGATATTAGTATAGTAAACTGTTAGAATCGACTTAACTGCGATAAACTTTAACGATAGTAATAATAAAAGTAGTTTAAGGACCTATCTTAAGTTTAATGCTTTAATTATAATAAGAAAGGATATATAGTATGGTAATACCTGTCGTTAAAGTAAGTTAGTTAGAAACCCGTTCCGGAAGGAGGAAAGCACGTTAGGTTTAACTTAAGAGATATCTATATTAAAATAGCAGGTAACGAAGAAGATTATACTTAGATAGATAAATGTAATTTAGGAGATAAGGAAGAAGTAGAAGAACCTTAAGATATAATATATTTAGTCTTTAAGGGGGTTTTAAAAGAGTTAATTACGGAGGTGTAGGTTGTAAAAGACTAACTTTAAAGTGGAAACTTAAAATTACTAAAGGTGTAAGTTATAAAAGACTGACTTTAAGAAGAGATGTTCCAGTTAGTTATTATAAGCTTTAAAAACCTTACCTTATAAGCTTAGGAATTAAGGAAGTTTAGGAAGGACCTTAACTTAGAAATTATTAAAATAGTAAAAGGAGTCGAAGAACTAGCCTTCTAGGCTACCTAAACAGTAAAGTAAGCTTTAGAAGGTGAAAGAGAATAAGTTAAGAGAATTAAATTAAAGAAACGGAAGTTCTTTTTAATAATATTTTCTAAGACTCTTAAACACTTTAAGTACGCTAAATGGATTAATACCTTTACCTCCTTAGAAGAAGGATAGTTTAGATAGCTGCCCTGCGCTAAAGACAGTATACTTTAAACCAGCACCTTAAAGGTCCCTTAAGAAGGTACGAAACAAGTATACTAATAGAGGGTCCAGGAGTTAAAGGAGAAATATTAAAAGTTAGTAAACGAAGTAAAGGACCTGTAAGTTAAAGGCTTTACTATTACGTTTAAAGATAGAGTAGTGGAAATTAAGTTATAACTCTGTAATAAAGTTTGCTTTACTAATTAATTTAAATATTAACTTATTAAAGAGGGTTACTTTATGGAAGAATAAGTTAAGTTACTGTTACCTGAGTTTTAAGAAGAGGTTTAAGAGAAATAATATATATAAAGGTAAGTGGAAGAGGAAAAAGAATAAGGTGTTACTTCCTCTGTTTTATACTCTATAACTGTAACATTAACAGTTAATATTAACTATCTTAATTATAAGGATATATTATAGATTGATTACGTATACGATAACTGTATCCTTAACTGGCATTATAGGCTTAAGGCTTTCTATAACTACTTTTTAAGTATGTAAAGACAGGATTACGTTATTATAAGGGTAAAGTTGGAACTAGCTTATTATTAAGTCTCTTACTCTTTAATAAGAGAATTTAGTAATAAGTGGAAGGTTACTGTAGTTAATTAGGCTCTTGTAACGTGCTAGTAAGGAGGATTACTTAATAACTGCCTAGTTATAATGTGCTCGTTACACTTTAACGGGAAAGCCTGAGAATGGTAGAAGCGAGAAGATTATTAGTGGATCTAAGAGTAAAAAGATATTATTATAATCTAGTCTTATAGAGCGTATTATTGTCTTATTAAAGATTTCCAAAACATTATACTGTTTGAAATCGATTAGACGTTAAAGCGTGAGAACTTAAAAAAGGTTAATTATTAAGTTTATTAAAGTTGCTTATTTTTCTAAAAGGAATTAAGAAAAGGTTATAAGCCTTCTAAAAGGGCTGGAAACTAGTAGTTTGTTAGTTAGTAAAAACCTTAAGAAGAAGGAGAGGTACTTAAAGGTTAAGTTAGATAAGACCTTAAGGACAGATAGTTACTATAACTTAGATGTTAAAGGAGTATAAGCATTATTCTATTAATGTTAATTTAATAAACGGAAGAGGGAGGCTGTTTAGGGTAAGAGTAATAATTAATAGCGGAAATGCTTCTAACTTAATGTACCTTTTATTAGTTAACTGAAGGAAACTCCCTAATAAAAAGTATAAAGAGGTTATTCCTATATAAAATAAAGAAGGAGGCTTATATTAGTATAATAATAGTAAGGTTACTTATTACTTACTACTTCTAATTAAAGTAGATAGGGATAAACAATAAGTAGACTTTAACGTTATATTAGTTATAGGTTATAATATAATCCTAAGTTTACCTTAGCTAAAAAAGTATAACCTTATGATTAACTAAAGGAGTAGTTACCTCGCTTTTAGTAAGTCCCTTAACTGTAATTACTGTTTAAAGAAAGCTAAGAAGGTACTAAACCGTTCTAAAGATACACAAAGCACTTAAAAGTACGTTAAACCCTTAGAATTAAGTATAGTTTAGATTAAGTTTATTAAGACGGTTAAAGGACTAAAAGGTTTACTACATTACTTAAATAACAATTTAAAAGGTGGAAAGAAGTTAAAAGCTAATTTACAGATAAGTGAAGAAATTGACTTATCTAAAGTATTTATAAAATATAAGAAGTTTACCTTATTCTGAAAAAAGATACTATAACTACTAGATTACGGACTGTAGGATTACAAAATTAAGCTAAAGCTAGGAGTGAAGTTCTGCAGCTTTTAGCTTTATTACTTAAACCTTTAACAGGCTAAGGCCTTACAGGAGTATATTAATAAGAACTTAAAAAACAGGTTTATTATAAAGTCCTAGTCCCTAATAGGGTACTTAATACTGTTCGTCTTAAGAAAGGGAGACGGTAAGTTATATATAGTTATTAATTACTAAACGTTAAATAAAGATACAATTAAGAATCGTTACTTATTATTACTTATTATAGAGATATAAGAACAGATTATTAAAGTAAATTAGTTCTTTAACCTTAACTTCCTTATAAGATTTAATTACGTTAAAGTGAAGGAAAAGGATAAATATAAGATAGCTTTCTAAACTTATAATAAGTATTATTAGTACTATATTATACTGATAAGATTAATAAACACCCCTGTAACTTTCTAAAACCTTATCGATAATGTTCTCTGCCCTTTCCTCGATAAGTTTATTTTTATGTATTTAGACAACGTTTTAATTTACTCTGAAACTTTAAAAGAATATTAAAAGTATATATAATAAGTTTTAACAGCTTTTGAAAAAGCGAAGCTAACAGTAAACTTAGAGAAAAGCTATTTCTACGTTTAGGAACTAAACTATTTAAGGTTTAAAGTAACTTTTAAAAAGCTTAAAATGTAAGTGGAGAAGATAAAGGTAATTAAGGATTAGCTTACTTTAAAGAATTAAAAAGAGTTATAAGCTTTTATTAACTTTACAAACTTCTATTACTATTTTATTAAGTACTTTGTAAAAATTGTAAGATTACTTTACGAACTTATAAGTAAGGGAAAACTGTTTAAGTGGACAGATAGATAATAGAAAGCGTTTAAAGACTTTAAATATACCTTTATTACAGCACTAATCTTAACCCTTTCTAATTTCTTAAAGCTTTTCTAAGTCGAAATAGACTCTTTAAAGTTTGTAATTAGTGGAGAACTTAATTAAGTTTAAAACGATAGGAAACGTTACCCAGTTACCTTTTTATCAAAAGGAATCTACAGGCTAGCTTTACGGTACTTAATCTACAATAAGGAACTGATAGTGATTATTTAATACTTTACCAAGTGGGTACTGTACTTAAGTAATATAAAGGAACCAGTTTAGGTCTTTTTAAACTATAATAACTTCCAGTACTTCTTAACGAAGGAACTTAACTTACAATAAGCACGATAGGTAAAGTTAATAACTTTATTCTACTTCTAAATTCACTATATTAAAGGAAAAGATAATAAGTAAGTTAATGCTTTTAGTTAAAGATAAGACTATAAGGATGCTAATTTAGTCTTAATCCTTATTATTATATTTAATGAAATTAAAAACGGTATATTAGAATATACGCTGTAAGTATTAAATAACTAGATATTAAAATAAACTATTAACGTCTATATAAACTTATAAATAAAGTATAATATCTATTAGTAATAATAGGACTTTTAAGTAAAAAGGTTAACGGAAGGAACCTGTAAATATAAGTGCCTTTTAGGAGACTTCTTAAGGTATGTGTAAGACTATAGTAAGGAGTGCTTAAAGTATTTAAACTATAACGAAATTAGTTATTAGTTAAAACAGCTGTTAAAAGGTGTAAACAGCACGCCTGAATTAAGAGTAAAGCTTTAGTATGAAGAGAAACTATATATTTATAACCTAAATAAACGAAAGGAGTACGTTTAACAGGTTTATAAGTCTTAACTTAGAGGACATATAAGCCGAACTAAGACTCTTATGTAGGCTTAATAAGCGTACGCCTTCTTAAGAATAAAGAAGTTAGTTAAGGAAGTAGTTAATAATTACAATATCTATTACTATAAGCAGAACTAATGCTATAAGCTTTATAAACTTCTTAAACTACTTCCTATATTATAAGCGTTATAAAGCTTTATCTTACTTAACTTCGTTACTGGGATTCTAAAGTCTAGGGACCTTGTTATAAGAGTTACTTATAACTAGATCCTTATAATAGTCGACAGATTAATAAAATAAGCTTACTTCTTATTAACCTTAAAAGATATAACAGCGGAATAACTTATTTATATCTTTAAGAAAGAGGTAGTTTTATAACACCTTTAGTTAAATAATATCGTTACAGATTAAGATAAGCTAATTATGTCGAAGTTCTAGTAAGGACTAATGTAAAGAATAGGTGTAAAGAGTAAGCTTTTAACAGCTTTTTACTTATAAACAGATAGCTAAACAGAGTAAGTTAATTAGATACTTATAATGTATCTTTAAGCTTACGTTAACTTTAAATAAGATAATTAGCTTAAGTTATTACTAACAGTATAAATAACTTATAATATAACGTTAGTTAAGTTAATAAGTATATTACTATTCTTCACTAATTACAGTAAGGAGCTTAAACTCCGTTAAGGCCTACTTACTGGTACCCCTTAAGTTACAGTCTATATAAACTAAATGTAAGAACTGTATAATTACTTATAAGCTGAACTTAAGTTTATACATAAACGAATAAAGAAGTTTACTAATAAATATTAAACTGAGTAGTTAGTGCTTAAGAAAGGACTTTATTACAATAGCAAATAAGTTAAGGGACTGACTCTTTAGGAAGGGGATTACGTCTACCTTTTTTCATAAAACTTATATTTGAAACGACTTAATAAAAAGCTTAACTTTAAAAGGTATAGACTGTTTTAAGTTAAGAAAAAGGTCGTTACTTTTAATTATAAATTAAATTTACTTATTAATATAAAGGTGTAGATTAAGGTCTTTCACGTCTTACTTCTAAAACTTGCCTTAAAAGGAGTTTCTTTAAAAAGGGAGATTAAGATTAACGCTGATAAAGATAAGTATAACGTTAAGGAAGTTATAGATTTACGAAAAGGAAAAAATACGTTTGAATATCTTATTAAGTAATTAGATTACAGCCCTAAAAGTAACTTATAAGAGCCAGTTAAAAACTTTAAATACTTAGACTTAATTGTGGAGTTTTACTAAAAGAATTTAGATTAACTAAAAACTACCTGTAAAGAACGTAAAGTAAAGAAAAATAAAATAAAGTTTAATATTTAAATTACTATACTGAAAAGTAAGACTACTGTAAGACTTAAAACCTGAGAAACGGTAAGAAACTCTTTAGTAAGTATAGGAGGACATTTGTTAGAATATTTAACTAAGGTTATAAGGACTTTAGACTTAATAAGGAAGTTAGGCCTTTAGAGCTTTTAGTAAGCATTACGTGAGAATAAAAACACTATTAGAAAAAGAAATCAGTAAAAAAGAGGCTGCCCCTTATATACTGGGAAAAGAAGCTATAGACTAAGTTAAGAAGAGGTTACCAGCTGTAGCGACCCCTTAGAAAAAGAACTAGTAAGTGTTTTTACTAAAAAGCCCCCTTAATTGAAGGACTTACTAGTCTTAGGAGGAGTAGCTAGATAAGCCTCCTCTTGCTCTTAGAAGTGAAGGATCTCCGCTTCTTAGCTAAATGTGGAAAAGGCTTACTTTTCCGTCTTACAGTGTTAGACTTTAATCTGTTTAAGTTAAGTAATAGCTTTATAAAGCTTTTAAGTTTTTAGCTTTAAGTTTTACGTAATAGTGTTATGCTTAGTGTTAAGATAGCGTTTTTTAGAAAGAAGCTGCTAAAAGAAAACGTCGCTATAATTAAACGCGTTATATAAAGACGAAGCCTTTACTAATAAGTATTTAGAATAACTGTCCGATTATGTAGTAATAAGATAAGAAAGCGATTTTGAAGAATAACGACTGTAAGGTGACATTTGCGATTTAAAAGTCGAAGTAAAATCCGTAAAGTTACAGTAACGAGAAATGCTGTTTTTCAAAGTGCGTTTTTATATATAGTTAGTAGGTATAGTTACGTTAAGAAAGAAGGAACACCTTTACTAAGATTCTTTATGGAAAAAGAATATTAAAGAGGGGGAATTGTGTAACGACTTTATAAGCTGTTACTTAGGCCGGAACGGCTTAACGAATCCCTTATATAAGGAATAGTGTAAGAAGACAGTACGTACGGTACTATACACTGGGCTAGGGGTGTAAAGACCTGAAGCCCTTACGATTAACTAGCAGTTGCTTAGTCTTAGTAAAAATGCTCACTTACTAAGTATCTGTAAGACCTTTAAATAAGAGGTGCTTAATAAAAGGTTACTCAGTTCCTTACTGAGTAACAGGCCATTGAGTAAGGTATAAGGTACTTCCGGTTAGTTAAGTATAGATAGTTATGGTTATGCCCATAACTACCGTAAGGGACTTTAGTTCCTTACGTTAATATTTAATTATTTATTTATATCTTACTGTTTAGACTTACCTTTATGTATTATAGTGATAACGACTTACAGTGATATTAAACCCCCGTCTAGGAGTGCTAGCTTAATAAGCCGTCTTTGGAACGCCCCTTACTTATTGGCGTCTTGCTATACGTTCTGTCTTAACCCGCGCCAGTCTTCTTAAGGCTTGTGTTGGGTGCAGGTTGTAATAATAATACCTGTAATATAAAAAGTAGTTTGAGGAGCTTATAAAGCTTATAACATTAATTCTACTTTCAGTAACAGATGTTATAATTATTAACCACTTCTTTAACTAGCTTCTTTATTCCTAGGAAGGTATATACTTACTAAGCTTATATAAAAGTCTTAACTTAGCTTATATATCCTCTAAGTTAAGACTTATAAACCTACTAGACGTACTCTTTCTGTTTATCTAGGTTATAAATATACAGTTTCTCTTAATATTAAAGCTTTACTCTTAATTTAAGTATATTATTTACGCCTTTTAATAACTGTTCTAGCTGATAATTAGTTTTATTATAATTTAGATACTTTAAGTATTCCTTACTATAATCTTACAAATACTTTAAAAAGTCTCTTAAAAGGTATTTATACTTACAGGTTCCCTTTATTAACCTTTTTACTTAAAAGTCTTATTATTACTAATAGATGTTATACTCTGTTTATAAGTTTATATAGACGTTAATAGTTTATTCTAACATTTAATTATCTAATATTTATAACGTGTGTTTTAATATGCTGTTTTTAGCTTTGTTAAATATAGTAACGGGGATTAGGACTGGATTAGTATCCTTATAGTCCTGTTTCTAGTTAAGAGTGTTAACTTACTTATTATCTATTCCTTTAACGTAGTGAATCTAGAAGTGGAATAGGGTTATTAGCTTTGCTTATCGTGCTTATTATAGGTTAAGTTCCTTTATTAAGAAGTATTAAAAGTTATTATAATCCGAGAAAACTTAGACTAGTTCTTCTGTACCGCTTAGGTACAGTACCTACTTAATAAAACATTAAATAATCGTTATCAGTTCCTTATTGTAAATTAAATATTATAGGGTTAGGTTGTAGATTTCTTTTAATAAGAAGGTAATTAGGTAGCGTTTTCTATTATCTTAAACTTAGCTAAGTTCTCTACTAATTACAAATTCCAAGAAGTCCATCTTAACTTAAAAGGGCTTTAAGAAATTAGGGAGGGCTAAGACTGGCATTATAATAAAGGCGTGTTTAAGGTCCTTAAATACCTTCTACTGTCTTTTAATTTACTTAAACAGCTTTCCTTTACCTGTAAGTTCGTAAAGTAGTTTTACAATTTTCGTAAAGTACTTAATAAAATAATAATAAAAGTTCGTAAAGTTAATAAAGGCTTTTAATTCTTTTTAGTTCTTTAAAGTAGGCTAATCCCTAATTGCCTCTATCTTCTCTAATTGCATTTTAAGCTTTCTAAGGGTTACTTTAAACTTTAAATAGTTTAGTTCTTAAATGTAGAAGTAGCTTTTCTCTAAGTTTACTATTAGCTTTACCTTCTTAAGAGCTGTTAAAACCTATCGTATGTATTTTCGGTATTTTTCTAAAGTTTTAAAATAAACTAAAACGTTATCTAAATATATAAAGATAAACTTATTAAGGAAGGGGTAGAGAATACTATTAATAAGGCTTTAGAAAGTTATAAGGGTGTTTGTTAATCTTATTAGCATGACATAGTATTAATAATACCTGTTATAAGTCTGAAAAGCCGTTTTATACTTATCTTTTTCCTTTACTTTAATGTAGTTAAACCCTATAGGGAAATCGAGGCTAGAGAACTAATTTACCTTAATAATCTATTCTTACATCTCCGTAATAAGTGGTAATAAGTAGTAATTCTTAATCGTATCCTTATTTAACATTTAGTAATTACTAACTATATGTAACTTACTGTCTCTCTTTCTTAAGACGAATAGTATTAAATACCTTATTAGGAATTAAAACTCCATAATAAACCTGTTCTTTAAGTTCTTATTAATGTACTCCCTTAAGGCCTTAGCTTATTAAGGGTTTAAATAGTAAGGCTAGAAGCTGTAAAGCTTCGCTCCTAGCTTTAGCTTAATTTCGTAGTCTTATAATCTATAGTTTAGTAATTATAATATCTTTTTTTAAAACAGGGTAAACTTCCTGTATTTAACAGGTACTTTAAATAAGTCGATTTCTTCACTTACCTATAAATTAACTTCTTACTTTCCTTTACTTTCTAAATCGTTATTTAAGTAATATAGTAAACCTTTTAATCCTTTAACTATCTTAATAAACCTGACCTAAACTGTACTTAGTTCTAAGGGTTTAACGTGTTTCTAAATACTTTATATATCTTTAAAGCAGTTTAAAGCTTTCTTAACTTTCTTCAAACAGCGATTATAACTAAGGGACTTACTGAAAGTAAAGTAGCTATTCCTCCAGTCGATTATAAGGTTATACTTCTCCAGTTAAGGTAAACTTAATATTATATTATAACTTATAATTAATATAACGTTAAAGTTTACTTATTATTTATCCCCGTCTACTTTAATTAAGAGTGGTAAGTAATAAGTAACTTTACTGTTATTATATTAGTATAAGCCTCCTTCTCTATTCCAAATGGGAATAGCCTCTTTATACTCTTCGTTAAGGAGTTTCCTTTAGTTAACTAGTAAAGGGTGTATTAAGTTAGAAACACTCCTATTATTAATTACTGCTTTTACCTTAAATAGCCTCCCTCTTTTATTTATTATATCGATACTAACAGAATAATACTTATACTTTTTTAATATTTAAGTTATAGTAATTATCTGTCCTTAAAGTCTTATCTAACTTACCCTTTAAATACCTTTCCTTCTTCTTAAGGTTTTTGCTAACTAATAAATTACTGGTTTCTAGCCCTTTTAAAGGGCCTATAGCCTTTTTCTAATTCCTTTTAGAAAAACAGGCAGCTTTAATAAACTTAACAATTAACCTTTCTTAAGTTCTTACACCTTAGCGTCTAGTTAACTTTAAACAGTACAATATTCTTAAAGTCTTTAATAAATTAATAGTACACTCTATAGGATTAAATTACAGTAATATCTTTTTACTCTTAAATCTATTAATAATCCTCTTACTTTTACTACTCTTTAGCTTTTCCGTTAAGGTGTAATAAGTACGTTATAACTAAGCAGTTATTAAGTACCTTTCCTTATTAACATGTAGTAAAGGCTTAGTTAATTACGGTAACCTTCTATTTATTACCAGATTCTCTTATTAGAGAGTAGAAGACTTAATAATAAGCTAGTTCTAACTTTATCCTTATAATAGTGTAATCCTGTCTTTATATACTAAAGAAGTGGTTATAAAGGGCCTTAAGTCCACAATGCTAATTAAAAACGCAGTTATCGTACATACAGTTAATCTACAGTATATCCCTATAGTTAAGGTAATCGATATTAACTGTAAGTACTGTAATTATAAAGTATAAGATAAGGGAAGTAATACCTTATTTCTTTTCTTCCTCCACTTACCTCTATATACGTTATTTTTCCTAAACTTCTTCTTAAAACTTAAGTAACAGTAACTTAACTTATTCTTCTATAAAGTAACCTTCCTTAACAAATTAGTACTTAAGTTAATTAATAAAGCGAATTCTGTTACGGAATTATAACTTAATTTCCACTACTCTATCTTTAAACGTTATAATAAAACCCTTAACTTATAAGTCCTTTACTTTATTTATTAACTCTTAATGTTTCTCCTTTAACTTTTAAACCTTTTATTAATATACTTATTTTATACCTTCTTAAGGGACCCTTAAGGTACTAGTCTAAAGTATACTAGCTTTAATATAAGGCAGCTATTTAAGCTATCCTTCTTCTAAAGAGGTAAGGGTACTAATCTACTTAACATACTTAAAGTGTTTAAGAGTTTTAAGGGGTATTATTAAGAAGAACTTCTATTTCTCTAATTCGATTCTCTTAACTTACTCTCTTTTACCTTCTAAGGCTTACTTTACCGTTTAAGTAACCTAAAGGGCTAGTTCTCCGACTCCTTTTACTATCCTAATAATTTCTAAGTCGAAGTCCTTCCTAAACTTCCTTAATTCCTAAACTTATAAGGTAAGGTTTTCAAGGCCTGTAACAGCTAATTAAAACATCTCTTCTTAAAGTTAGTCTTCCGTAACCTACACCTTTAATAGTTTTAAGTTTCCACCTTAAAGTTAGTCTTTTATAACCTACACCTCTGTAGCTGACTCTTTTAAAATACCCTTAAAGACTAAGTACATTACATTCTAAAGTTCTTCTTCTTTTTCCTCGTTTTTTATATTACACTTATCTATCTAAGTATAGTCCTTTTCGTTACCTATTATCTTAATATAGACGTCTCTTAAGTTAAACCTAACGTACTTTCTTTCCAGAACAGGTTTCTAACTAACTTATTTTAATAACAGGTACTGCTATGCTATATAGCCTTTCTTATCGCAGTTAAAGCACTAGACTTAAGATAAGTCTTTAGATTACTTCTACTGTTATTACCGTTAGGGCTTATCGTGGTTAGGTTAGTTCTGGCAGTTTACTATATTAATATTTATTAGCCTGGAATAGTAACTTATTACAGTCGATTAGTTCCCCTTCTTTAGTTTACTTAGCTAGGGAGGGGTTTATTCCTTCTAATAGTTCTTTTAATAATAGTAATTATAATACCAGTTGTCGGCTTTAATAGCTATCTTAATTAACTCTTAAAAACGGTCTAGTTAGTCTTCTTAGTAAAGGTCTCCAGTAACGTGTTCCTTTAGACTACTTTAAAACAGCATTACTAAAGCCTCTTAGCTAAGTTTAATCTTTACTGTTTCCAGTTTAAAGCGTGAAGAGAACTTAAGGACTAAGGATATCTGTTTTAAGGCTATAAGGCATTATTCAGCCCACTTAAAAGCGTTTAGTTCTTTAAACTCAGTCTAAAGTTAGTCGATAAAAATGTCGAAGTTATTAAAAAGGGCTTAAGTCTTAAGGGCCTCTTTACACGCCCTATTTATAAAGAGGTTATTAATTATCTTTATATAAGGTTTATATTAGTAAGCAGTTATTTTATCTAATAAAGCTCTAGTAAACCTAACCTTTCCTTCTTTTTCAAAGAACTACTTATCGTAATAAGTAATATAGCTTTAAAGCTAGGTTATCTAAGACTCCAGTTATACTAAGTCTCCCTTAAAGCGTAACAGTAAGGGGAGCTTTACTCGCTTCTTTTATAAGCTCTTAAAGTCATTATTTTCCAGTTTAACAGCGTTAAGTTAAGCTTAGAGTTTTTTAATAAAACTAATGTAGCTTTTAGTATCTTTAAGGAAGGCTTTATTAAGTTCCTTAACTAGTCCTTACTAATTAAGGTTTAAGTCTTTAAAGCATGCAGCTAACTTATCGATAGTAAGGAGTTAAGGCTAAGCTTACGCCTCCTTAATCTCCTTACCTTTTCCAGAAGACGATATGTTAGTAGGAAAAAGGTAATGTCTAGGAATTTAATAAACAGCGTTTAAAACTAAAACGTTAGTATCGTATTATAACTTACACCTAACACAGGCTTTAAAAGGATTAGCGTGGGTTAAGATAGAACGTATAGTAAGATGTTAATAAGTAAAGGGTATTCTAAAGATAGCTTATTAAGTTAGCACTCTTAAATAAGGGGTTTAATATCACTATAAGTCGCTATCGTTATAATGTATAGAGGTAAGTCTGAACAGTAAGATATAAATAAACAATTAAATATTAACGTAAGGAACTAAAGTCCCTTACGGTAGTTATAAATATAACTATAACTATTTATACTAATTAGTTAAAAGGTACTTTATACTTTGATTACTATACTCACTTAACACAAGGAGTGATTATAATGATCGGAATACCTCTAATCACTGTAATCACCGTGCTCTTAGCGAGATCAGAGTGATCACTTAACGATTAGTCGTAGGGGCTTCGGGTCTTTGCACCCCTAGCCCAGTACGCAGTACCGTGTGTACTGCCTTTCTGCACTGTTCCTTCTGCGGGGGATTCGTCAGGCCGCCCCGGCCCAAGTGACGGCCTGCAGGGTCGTCACATAAAGCTCTTATAAACCTGACCTTTCCTTCTTTTTTAAAAAACTGCTTATTATAGTAGGTAATATAGCTTTAGAGCTCGGTTATCTAAGACTCTAACTGCGTAAAGTCTTCTTTAAAGTGTAATAGTAAAGGGAGCTTTACTCGTTTCTTCTATAAGCCTTTAAAGTTATTATTTTCTAGCTTAACAGCGTTAAGTCAGGCTTAGAGTTTTTTAATAAGACTAATATGGTTTTTAATATCTTTAAGGAAGGCCTTATTAAGTTCTTTAACCAGTCCCTACTAATTAAAGTTTAACTTTTTAAAGTATATAGCTAACTTATTAACAGTAAGGAGCTAAAGCTAAACTTACACTTCCTTAAGCTCTTTACCTTTTCTAAAGGTTAATATATTAGTAGTGAAAAGGGGTAGTGTCTGGGAATTTAACAAACAGCGTTCAGAACTGGGACGCTAATATCGTATTATAACCTACACCTAACACAGGCCTTAAGAGGACTAATACAAGTTAAGATAAAACGTATAACAGGACGCTAATAGGTAAGGGGCGTTCCGAAGATGGCTTATTAAACTAATACTCTTAGATAGGGAGTTGAATGTTACTGTAAGTTACTGTTACTATAATGTATAGAGGTAAGTCTGAACAGCAAGATATAAATGAACAATTAAATATTAGCGTGAGGAACTAAAGTCCTTTACGGTGGTTATGGGCACAACTATAGCTATCTATACTAACTGTCTAGAGGTACTTCGTACCGTGCTTGGTCTGTTATGCTTAGTGGTGCACCACGCAGTTACGGCTAAGTAGTTAACTGAGCAGTGCTTGGTGTTGTCGATCCTTGTGGACCACTAAGCGCTTTCTTACTGGTCGTAGGGGCTTCGGGTCTTTACACCCCTAGCCCAGTGCGTTGAGGTAGTGTGCACCGTCCTTCCGCACTGTTCCTTCTGCGGGGGATTCGTCGGGCCGCCTCGGCCCAAGTGACGTCCTGCAGGGTCGTCACACTATGTCGCGTAAACTTGCTAATTTTCATGGCAGGGTGAGCAATAGTGAGCCGAAGATGAGCCGGGGGTGAAGCGAGCCTGATTTTGGGCTAACCATTTTTAGGCGGGGCCCACTTATTTTCCGTGGCAGACTACCTGTTTCCGTGGCAGACTACCCGCGTCGACGAGCTCCGCACCCCAGAGTGGCAACACAACCCCCAGCGTCGCCCAGAACGTCTGCCACACACGTTTGGCATCCGCGTGAAGCTGCTTCCCTTCCCACCTAGCCGCCTCGCTAACAATGGCACGCCGCCTTCCGATGGGGAGATTTCCGTCTTTGCCGAGGCATTCAAATCGCTCATCGCCGAGCTCGCCAACCGCGTAACGCCCTTCCAAGAAGACTGGACCACGCTCCGCGCAGCCGCCACCCAAGCATCGCGCTCCCAGGCCGAGTTTCTCCGCATCGCCTTCGCTTTGGCAGAGGACATCGTCCCGGCGCTGGAAAGGGACGGGGACCGCCAGCCGAACCTGGCTGAGAGCTTGCGTGTCGAGCTGGCGGCGGAGTTGATTCGCCTCGGACAGGATCCCAAGGATGACGAGGGCCTCTGGCGGGTGTGGGACATGATGAACAGGTATTGGACGCACAGCGCCGTGGAGTTTCTTCGTGATCGAGCTCGGACGACGGTGGAGGAGCCGACGCTGGCGGAGGCCAAGCGCGGGGGGGCGGGGTTCTGGGGGAGGATCAAGAAGGAGGCGCTTGCCAAGGGAGGGTCTCTCTCGGGGGCGGAGGAGATGGGAGTTGCTGGTGTGGAGGACAAGGAGGTTGAAGGGGAGGGTGTGGAGGCTGCTGTGACTTGCATCAAGCGTGGGGGTGGTAAGTTGCAGGTGGGGGAGAGGACTGGTGAGTTGTTTTGCGGACCTCGGACCTCAGTGTAATCACTTGGGGAATATCATTCTTTTATTTTAGATACGGTGACGAACCGCCTGTGACTGTTGTTTTGAAAATGCGCATTCCTTGCCGCTGAAAAAGTGTTGCAATCACTGCACTTGATCTGGCCAAGCGCAAACTTGAACTCTAAAAACCAAAGCCTCGACAGCCAGCCGTCCGCCATGATGGCCTCTGCCCCCC
>Ga0247758_1001212_pt1 | contig 20192 bp, 28 predicted proteins | sample UWRJL156409C4_FD_180950 | JGI IMG/M metagenome (GOLD analysis project Ga0247758, IMG submission 180950) | Plant litter microbial communities from Arlington Agricultural Research Station in Wisconsin, United States - UWRJ-L156-409C-4 | ecosystem: Environmental > Terrestrial > Plant litter >...
CGGTCCGCGGGCTGTCGGCGATGGTGTCGGTGTCGGTGTCGGTGTTGATGTGCAAGGCGTTGATGTGGGTCCGGTCGGTGGTTAGGTTCGGGTTGTTGCGGTGGGTCTGGTTGGCGTGGCCCTGGTTGCCGTCGTCGCGGCGCCAGCTTTGAGCGCGGTGGCCGGTTTGCGGCAAAGCTTGTCGGCTGTGGTCGGCATGGTTCCAGGGTCCTCGGCTTCTGCTATCGTCGCGCTTATTGAGTTGCTGTCGGGTGGCGCGGTTGACGGGTTCGCTGTCTTGCCTCAGCGCGTAGAGGGCCAGTCTGGGATGTGCGGAAAATGCATGCGCCATTCGGGTCTCTGCTGGTGAAGGGTTGGAGGCAGTGATGTTTGCGGTCGGCATTTTTTCGCGCTCGGAGTTGTCCATAGCTGAGGGATTGCGGGACCAGATTCTTTGCAGTTGGGTGGGATTTTCGTTCAAAGTGTACCGCCTGGCCATTTTTTCGGTGCTGAAGTTCTCCAGAGCCGAGAGACAAAATGAGTGGGTTGAGTGGTTCGTCTGTTGTCTGAAGCTGCAGATCTGGTTGTGACGGGATGAAGTTAATTAATAAGCTTTTCTCATGTCGGCTTCTGCGCTCCGGGGGTGTCGTTGAGGATTTCTGCACGTGGTAGATTGGACGTTGCTCTTTCGTCACGAACTTTAATCTGAAGCTTCCGTCAAGAACCCGTGATGCTTTCCCGGCTTTAGTTTCGATATCAATGTTAGGGCTGCCCTGAGAGAGCGGTGATTTCGGCAGAATCTTCAGTAGACAGACCCAGTCTTTAGCAACGAAAAACTCGATAGAATTGCCAGCATTCCCTTGTCCTCCTACCCTTCACGACGAGTATGATGTTAGGGCCAGCTATACGACACGGTGGTCCGGGAAACAGGCTAGCCAGGGTCAGTGCTGATCTTTCGGCCAAACTGATGCTTTTGCCGAGCTAGCGACAGATGTCAGCTTGATTGACAGCAACATAAGCCCGTTCGTCTGGCTTGGGTATTTTCAGTTGGTAATCTAGATCCCCGTGTGTACATTGGTCAAGCGTATGCTGGAAGGGTCCAGAATGTGAAAATAGTCGCTGGGAAGTATCGTACCTGGCACAAAAGGGCTCGGGGAACGTGAAAGTCGGTAGCCGGCTCATCTCTCAACCTTGCCTAGAACTATATTGTGCCGAGTCGCACGTGGCGTAAGAAACCCAATCTGGAAACATTGAAAGCCTCCACGTACTTCTCCACCCCACTGCGCATCCAAGTCTGAGTGACGGCCCGCTTTCCAAAAGCACCTCCAATAGAATAAGGGGGAGTTGTTGAAATCTTCTCCATTCACGATCTTAACCATCAAGTCGCAGTTCAAGACCTGCGACGTGCATGACAGAGATATCTCCTTTGTTTCACTGGATTTCACTCAGTCGCACCAAACACTGATATTCGAATAAAGACTTGAGAGTTGAAATTGGTCTCAATGCTGGTGAATGACAGTGTAGTGCTGCAGACAGCAAAGAAATGGTGGTGGTGGCCGAAAAAAAACACTGCCCCTCTTTTTCCAAGACACCAGACACTCTATTCAGGGCCAAATCCCCTTTTGTCCTGCCAGCCCGGGGGACCATGAAAACAGAAACCTCATAACGACCAGTACGCAGTGTAATGTCAATTTAACCTGCAAGACAGCATCCATCCAAGGGAAATAATATTTTCGCACTGGGAAAAAAAAAAGGAGATCATAGCATGCCGCTGCAATCAGCGGCGGCCTTCCGACCTTTGTCTCACACTTCAGCTTACTTCTCATCCCATACTTCTCCACATCTTCCATTCCTTGCCGCTGATAATCTCAGCCGTATCCGGGGTTCCGCCCCAGAGCACAGCCGGATTAATCAGTTGCAATCCTCTCTCAGTTGTCGTCGCAACATTCATCGGCCATCAGGTCAGGGATGGTCGGTATTTGCAGTGCCGCGTTGCGTGACGTCTCCCATTCTCTTTGCGACCAAATACCTTTCCGCAACCTGGGTTGGGGCATGTGAATGCGGTGTCTGGATTTGGTCCGACGTGCTTGACCTGGTGCTTCAGGAGGTCCTTTGGAAGGGCGCAAATGTAGTCGCATCCTGGAAAGTCACAGCTGTGTCTTCGAGGGCGTTCGCGCCGTGCCTTGGGGCTTAGGGAACTCCCTGAAGCGGGTGGTTGTTGCAGATGGGGTGGTGGCGGCAACACCATTGGGTTACTGGCATCATTCAAGTTGAGGGTCGGTGGAATGGTGGATGGTGGGCGGACCTGACGATCGATGGAGTAGGCATAATGATCAAAACAGGGGGCTGGACTGCTGCCGCCGAACAGTTTGTCGAGATTCAAAAGGTATTCTGGGGTAGAGTAGCACGAAGACGTGTCTTGGTGGCTGTTGGAGAGCAGGAACGGGTCGATTGTGTCAACAGTGACCTGGAAGTCAATGTCAAATGTAGCGGGGTGAAGTAATCCTGCCCAAAGGCTCTGGATAGCTTGTCAAGATTGCCGCAGTGTATTGGTGCGGCGCCAATTCTTTGGAAGTCCCTCGTCGTAGAGAGAGACGAAAAATGGGCCAACAAGAAGGTGCTGAAAGTCGCTTGGAAAGAAGAAAATGCAGAGCCTGAGGACGTCAAGAGCGGGTTAAGGCCCTTAAAAGCTCATTCCGACGGGAGAAAGGGGAGGACTGCGAACGCTGCAATGCTTCAATATCATTGGTAGCCTCGCAGGAAGACTTTGAGTCCTCCACAGTCGGGCCAATATCTGCCCGTATGCAGCCAAGTGGGATGACTAAACACACACACCGGACCTTTGACGAGCAGATTGAGTCCGCCCCTTTCTCATTGGCTGGAGTTATTGAGTCTTCTACGGTACTGGGCTCCGTCCGTCCCCGAGTGAGTCCTCCCACCACAAACATACAATTGGCCAGGACCGGAATTTTCGGGGGCCTTGTCTGTACAAGAAGTACTCAGGCCGCATAGCCGGCGAAATATGTAATGTTGTGAGTCCACCAAGCCTTTGCGCCTTGGCGTCTGAGGCGGACTCGGAAACGCGAAGTTCGACACATAAATATAATACCAATAAAATGGCGGACTCGAGAGAACCAAACTTCAATTATTCTGAGCTAGAACGCGTAGCAAAGTATAATAACCTCAGCTACTACCTGCACAACAGTTTGCATCTTCTTTTATACGAGACCACACCACTTTGAACTGAGCCTCCCATCTTAGTACCTACCTTCCTTCCGATATCATCATCGTCGAGCACATATTTCTACGGCTGCACATACTGGGCATTCAATCAACTCGGAGCCCGCGCTACAGTACCGTGGTTATGCCCCAATCTACGAGTTCCTCCCTCTTGGTCAACCTTGACACCAAGTCGTACGTATCACCCAAGGCCCACTCTACAAACTTGAAGGTGCTCACGTCTCTAACACCCATCCAAGACAGCAATCGCCGAAGACCGATACCCAGCACCCTTGGAAGATCCAGCCGCTAGAGCAGAAGGGATGCTCTCTCCATACCATCCAGCAATCTTTCGAGATGCCCTCCACTGGATCGAACAGGGCTGGACTCAGCGGCATGGCACTTCAGCGATCCTTAGGCTCGACGGCCGGGCCGGTGACCGAACAATTGTCTGGAGGTTATCGAGAGAAGGCGGTTGACTATCGGCAGGCTGCATCAGAGGCAATTGCACTGTTTGACAGAGCTTGGCAGGGAAAGAAGTGAGCGAATGGTAGAGCCTGTCCGTCGGTGTGTAGTGTGCAATGATTGCTTTTCTTTTTTTAGATTTTGTGAAACCGACACACAATTGTATGATGTGTTCAGATGGCTATAAACAATGTCTTATGCTCTGTGCCCCCATTTACATGGGGGTCATACTGGGGGGCATTTGTCCTCTCGCTCGACGCTAAAATTGCAGTGAAGCGCGTGTGACTGGGCAGAAATTCGACGTCTGAGGCTTTAAGGGTGGGTTACACTGCAGATGTAGCCCAATGGAAGCTTAAATTAATCCATCACTGCATTTTTACCGTTGCAATAAGGGGACAAAGCATTTGCCAAAGCGCCGCAGAAGAATATCCCTGAGCACCTTAAGGGAACACTTCGTGAAAATGAAGATTCATCACCTAGCTGAAATTGAATGGGAAATAACTTGGGGGTTGAGGAAAGTACGGCATACATCTTAGCATCTAGGTAAACATGAACATTCAATCTTCCATATGCTCCTCACCTGTATCATTACCCATCACCTCCCTCCCCTCCCCGGATTTCTTACCTGTCATCACCGCCCCTTAGCATCCCTACAAAGCAAGACAAACCCCAACCACAACTAGAAGGCCACCACAAAGCTCATCGTCACCCCTCTCGCTCACAGGCCCTTCGCCTTCTCACTAGGATCCACCGCCCTCTTAAACATCAAAATCCACGCCTTTTCTCTCGCCGCAAACACCGTCCCCTCGCACCAACAGCTATCATAAAATTTCACCAACTCCCACAGCGAGCTCAACACAATCCATACCGCATTCGAAATCACCACCGCCCGGCCAAGCAGCCTTGTTGCTACCGCAACAAATGCCAGTGTCGACACCCCCATGGACCTGACGTTTCCTCGCCTACGACCTAGGGTAACCGAGATGTTGGCACCACTCGGCTGCTTGCCGCAACCTCTCGATGCATTTGCCTCCCCATGTCTCAGCGTCGCCGGCGTGGAACTCGTTGAACAAAATCTTGAGTCGTGGGTCCATTTCTCCGAAGGACCTCGAAGGTGACGTCAACCGACGAGTTAAAAGAGACAAAGGATAAACTTCTCAAAGCCTATCCTCGCGGGACGGTAGTTCAACCCCATATTTAGGGACGAGCCAAGAAGCGTGTCGAGTGTGGCGCGATCAGACTTCTCTCTCACGCCATTTGGACGGCGGGTCTCACAGTGCAGGAGGGTTCCAACGCAACCTTCGTGCCCAGGGGCGAATTTTTTGGCAAAGCTTGTTTTTTCGGTCAGTGCAAGCCCCAACCTGCGTGGCCAATGAGGTTGCGAAACACACGAGGTTCAAGAAAAAGCATGGGCACCGGAAATGGATTGAGCACCACCTTTCCGGATTGGAAGGGTTGTAGTGTAGTATTCTTTGCACAGGGAGAGGGGCGCCCAGCATGAGTCCTGGAATGGGACCAAATGCAGGGGAGAGTTGAGCCTCCTGTTTGGGTCTGACCGTTGAAACCCAAAATTGTCAGCCGCACAAGATGCTTTTGGTTGCCGCCGAGTCCAAGCCCTCAGCGGTTAAATCATAAAAACTGGAGTCGCTCTTTCGAGAGGAAATAACTAAAGTGAGTGATTATTTATCCTTGCTTTGTGGTCTCTCACCAGATCTGTTTCGGCCTAGCCCGGCACCGGGCCTCGCTGTTTGTCGTTGACGATATAACACAGCTCCCGAGATCCCTACAAGCGATGGGACAGAGCCGGGTATTGAGGTGGGGCACTGCAAGCTAGGATATGTGTGTGGAAGTGGTAGTTAATCTCATTGCTAACTCGTATTCTGAAGTCGTAAATACCCGGGAATAAGTACCTATGATGCTTCATAGCTTCCAGCTTCGAAATTTTTCAATCGAATGGAGGTCGAAGCCTCGAGAGTCTGCCACAGCCAAGTCTGCTGTGGGCATTGGTGCGTGGTGCCAGCGCTCTTCACATCCTCCGGTTTTAAGGGATCGTCCTGTAGCAAGGTGCTACTCTGGGAAGGTAGGGATACTGGCGAGTTTGTATTCATGTAACCCAAGTTTCCATTTGAGGTTGTGGTTGAACCTCTAGGGCTTTGTTAACAATATTAAGTCATCTTTTCCTCCGTGAACTATTCTACAAGGACGTCCCTGAACTTAGGGTTATTCATCAGGGTTCTCGAAGCGTTCCGCCCACCATTCTCCCTCACCTTGCAGAAGGGTACCTACGGCACCCACGACGGTCGCAGTGCCGCGCGGCTTGCCCCGGTCCGAATCAAACCATTGCCGAACCTGCAACTTGACTCCGCATGCCATGACGATCAGCACGGGGTGCTCCCTCTGCCGATTCTCGCTGCACCAACTTGCCATTTCTTGAAGAAGTTCGCAAGCAGCTTCACTCACACGTTCCCTATAGCAGTCTACGTATCGTCCAAGATCGTAGAAGACCAGCAGATTTTTCCAGTGATACTCGTCCGAACTTTCAGGGTTCGAGACCCACCAGTTGAACTCCGCCTCGTCGTCTGCACCGTCCCCTTCCTCGTTCTCCGTCTCCTCCTCTCCGGCCCCTGAGTCACTCTCCTCGTCGGACCACGTGAGGTAGAAGCCTTGAAGATAGGTACAAATAAAACGCGTCGCTAGCGCCCAGGAAAGACTGATGTTGCTCCTATCGCGGAGGGTTGCGTGACGCGGGTCATCCTCCGGCAGCTCCGCATTGCGCGTGACGGCAAGGAGAATGTTATCGGCCATTGTGTCGCCGAGGGCGCGACGACAAACGGTTTCGGCCAGCTCGTAATACAGGAACTTGCGGAGGTGTTGGAGGAGTTGATTTGCGTCGGCGATGTCGGAGAATTCCAGAACCATACCAGTGGTCAACGGCGAGAAATCTGGGTCGGCCACGTCGGTGAGTATTTGCTCGTAGGCCCTGGCCATTTCCCCGAAAGGGAACTCATCAAGGATCCCGGCGAGGGGCTCCTGGGGGTCTGGCTGATCATTCTGTGGAGGGTTCTCCATGATTGCTTTCAGCGAGTATTTGACGATCTTGAAACAGGCACTCGCGAGCTGTGGTTAGTGGTGAGGATGATTTGGCCCAGGTTTCCAAGGGCCGTCATTTATGGTGGGAGAAATGCAACGAAACGAAAATATGGCGATGAGAACAATAATAGAGGCCTGCAAAAGTTTGTCTCGGTGGCAGTAAATAAGTGGACACCTTGGCAAGATGGGGCAGGGCAAAATCGGTGTGGCGACAGAGAGACTCGGCCGTCATAGCAAAAATAGAAGGAAATCACAAAACCTAGTTCACGTTGAGGGAGGTGGTGTACAAGCTCCCGCAACCTTGAATCTCTTCCCTCAAACTCTAGCTGAGCGCTCCACGTTTTCTTTTTATAAGGTAGTAGGTAGATAAGGTATCAAGACCTGTCGATCGATGTAGTAGCCATAAGGGCCACGTTTTTGGCTGGACGTTGCTCGTCCCGGCCCCAGCGTCCAAACCAACCATAGCCCGACATCACCCAAAATTGCAGGTGCATCTCGACGGCGCTGTACCCATGACCTGCACTTAGGGCCGAAAGTGACATTATCAGGCTGACTTTCATGTTACCTGAGACCCCTCTGGCGCCGTAGAAGTAGATATACCGCGTTCCCGAAGGTAAGTAGTTAGCTCGGGAGTTATCAAGAGACCAAAGATGGGAAATGGAATATTTAACTCAGGTACCCGACCGTCTTGCACTTCCTAGAACCTAATTAGGCATGCTTGACATGCACACAGTGAATCCATCACGTTGTGTTGAAACAAGGCATATCCCCGTATTAAGTAGGTGAGCAGGTAGAGAGGTAGGTACCAGAAAACCTCAAAGCGTTGTATAATATGAAAAGCAGGAACAAGTTTCATTTCGTCATAACCAATACAATATCCCCCCTACTTCACATCCTCACCCCCAAACTCCCTCAACGCCAACCCCTCCGGCCCCTCCCTCAACTGCACCCTCATCCTCGCCGCCCTCCTCCTCAACTCCTCATAATCCCCAACATGCCCCAACCTCCTCCTCGTCCCCTCATCCAACGCACAAAGCGTCACCAGCGCCGACCCCCCCAAATTCTCCGCCTTGCTCACCGCCGTCCACACCACAATCCCCACCAAAAACACACTCGACAACACCAACTCCACCAACAAATACGCCAACCACGCCCACCGAATCTGCACAAACGTCGTCTCCGCCAGCACCACCCCCTGCACCGGCCTCGCCGAAAGCACATGCGCCTTCCAATCCGCCCTCACGAAATTCTCAATCCCGCCCGCAATGTTCCCCGTCAGCCGCTGCAGCACGCCAAACTGCTCTGCGGGTGCCACCCCGCCCAGAAAGTCGCGGTACAGATTGATCGCAAACGCCAGACTCAAATCCCCCTGGACACGGAACAACTTCCGCCCAAAAGCGCTGAACATCCCCGGTGACTCGGCGCCAATCTCCATCTCGCTTGTGCTGGCAAGGTTGAGCGGGGATTTCTCGCCGTTCCAGAAGGACATGGAGAGGAAGGAGGAAAGCGACAGGGAGGCGAGCTCGTTAACCACCAAAGGGGGATGGGATTCAAACCCGGGCGGGGGGGCGAGGGTGAGGTTCCCCCAGGGGTTGGCTTCGCATTTGGTAGGGGTGAGCTCGAAGATGCACAGGATGAAGGCCAGGTTGAGGGGCATGTTGACGGCGGTGGTGGAGTCGGAGAGGACTACCGACGAGCGGGAGAGTTCGGTAGTGTGGGTGATGCCGCGGGTGACGTTGACGGAGTAGGCTTTGGTGCACCAGTGCCAGGCCATTTCGACGGCTTGGAATTCGGCGCGGGGCGGGGCGAGGGGGTTGGGGTTGTTGGGGTTGGGAAGGTTGAGGACGTTGGAGTAGATGAGGTAGATGTTGGCGAAGGTTTGGTTTTGGATGGCGGAGAAGGCCAGCGAGGGGGCGAGGTCGAGGGTGAGGAAGAAGTCGAAGGCGAAGACGGTGGGGATGGTGAGGTTTTGGCCCGCGGGGAGGGCGGCGGACCAGGTGAGGTTGGAGGGGAGGTTGGGCATGTTGGGCCACTGGCGGGGTGGGAGCTGGGAGGTGCGCAGGAGGGGGGTGATGTCGGCCACGTCGCTGCAGACGCCGAGGGTGACGATGTCAGGGAAGAGGCAGTCGCCGGTGCTGCAGAGGATGGGGTCGGGCGGGATGGGCTGCGTGGACGGGGTGTAAGCGCCGGCCGTGACGTGTTGCTTCATGTTGAGGACGCGGTGGTAGTTGTCGTCGGAGCCGTCCATGAAGAAGCGGTCCGTGTCGAAGACGGTGATGCGCGGGACGGAGACGTTTCCGTTGGAGGTTGAGGGTGAGGGTTGCGTTTTGAAGTCGACGGCGCCTTGGGTGACGGTTGAGACCATCAGGCTGGCGACGATGACCAGGGCGCCGAGGAACCCGAGGGTGCTGGTGATTGTTAGAACGGAGATTTATCCAATCAGTGTAACAAGGGCACAATATATACCCTCCTTTGAGCGAAATCAGGAACCTCAAACTCCCAAATGCTCCTCGCGTCGCCCCCTCGAACAGGTCGAAATCATCCGCCCTTCGCGGCCTAGTCGAGAACCAAACCCATCGCAACTGACCCAAGCCACGCGTGACTGGTATGAGCAGCGATGCTTTGGCTATTGTCGCCAGAAATGCCAAAAAGGTGTTGAGAGTGATGCCCAGGGGCCATTCAGGGGGTCGCTGGCCGTCATACTGCGCGAGTACACCAACAATCGCCGCCCCGCAGCCCAACCCAAAAAGACACCAGAGGATGTCCGGCACCCAATGCCGCCGTAGTCGTTCAAGAATTCGTGGTTTCGTGTCATCGCGGATCGTGGGGCTCATTAGGGAGATGTTGGATGCCGAGGGATCGTCCTTCAGGAACGTCGAGCCCGTATAGGGCGGAGGCGTGCATGGCGGATGCTTGTCCATTGCGCTCTGCCAGCAGGAACTGCAAGTTTTATTTGGCCTTCCAGAGACGTAACCAGGAATCTTCGCCACCCGAGTGTGGTGTTGACGGTCGTCTTATCATGATCATCGCCGTCATCGTTGGTTCTCCCGCTGTCAGCTGCACAGACCAACGGGCTGCATGATGCATCTTCCTGCAGTAGTGTCCTGGTTGTAATCACGTTGGTCAGCGACTCGGCGCGGGCGGTTTTGGTGGGGGCTTGGTGATGAGACACCTCCTTTCAGCATCTCGGCCGTGCGCCTGTTTCAGCTCCGCGTCGCTCGCTTGGCCGCCTGCAACCACTGCACTCCCTACCCCTTGACCAACCGGAAATGGATACAAGCTTCCAATCATTTGGGATTCGACAACTGTCGATGGGCAATCATCAGCGACTGGAATCTTAGTTGTTGCAGTTGGCCCAAAAAGGTTGGGCTTGGCCGGAAGGAGTTTTAGCCTCCTGAATCCCGCCTTTTGAATGGTTTTCTCGCAGTTTTTCAAGCAATGACGAAGAACAGCCCTAAAAGGGGATATTTCCTCAACGTGTGCAGATTATACCATTACATGGGAGAGACCTCTCGATTACAAAATCCACAAACCGGTGTGGCACCCACACCACTCACACCACCCATACCAAACCAACCCATTCCACCAAGAGACAAGCAAGCGAGACAAATGATTTCCACCGCACACGTCTAGAACTGCTTCTGCAGCTGTAGGATCTGTTGAAAGGTCCTATTTGTCTGAGTTGCCCATTCAATCACCTCCTTAGGGATCACACGACCGCGCGCCTCCTTGCGGGCGTCGATAAAGGCCTGCACGACAAGCGCCTTGTTTGACTCCTTGACCGGCTGGGCCTTGCCCTTGTAGTGGTACGAGTAGGAGGTAAACTCTGGCCTACCATGGCCGCCCGCGTGGAAGCGGATGATGCCCTGCGAGAAGGTGAGGTCGCTCATGAGCTCGAGGCCGCGCACGCCGGGGACCCAGACCTGGATCATGCGCGTCATTTCCTTCTCGGCGGTCTTCAAGGTGGCCGGCGTCGTGCCGTGCCGCCACTTGTCCATCATGAGCTTGCACTAGACGACGGCATTCAAGTTGCGGTAGAGCACCACGACAGCCGCGCCGTTGCTGACCTTGGCGCGTGCCGCGATGAGGAAGTGCAGCTTCTCGATGCACTGGCGCGCGTTGTTGATTAGGATGTCAAGTTGGACAGTGTCAAAGCCCGCGAGGGGAAACGTCTTGGCGTGGGGCAGCACGTCGTCCTGGAAGCCGCGCTGCACGGCATTGACAGCGATGATGGCGGCATCGACCTCCTTTTTGTCGATATGGTTTGTGATCTCAGCCGTTGCGCGTGTAATCATGATGTCGACTGCCAACTGGTTAGCCAACGATTCCCGGCCGCTCGTCAGCAACTAGGTAGGTAGAGGGCACAACACACCGGCACGCGTGATCGGCTGCACCATGGCTTGCTGCTGGGCCGCGCCTTTGACTTTTCCATGCTCGAATAAATCTTCCAGACGAAACAGAAAACCCCAAAGAAAGTACCGATGCCATCAATAGTCTCACGATATTGGCCCACAAGGCTCTTCATCTCGTCCGTGATGGGCTCCATTGCTTTCCATTTCTGCAATGCGTCTGCCGAGCTGAGTATCTGCTCGCTGAGCGTCTTGTCGTCTGCCATCGTAGTGGTGCGGGTGAAGGTGCAGTGAATACAGATAGAGTTCAACTTACGGCGGGAATCAGGGCACAAGAGGAGTGTCTGGCGAGAGAAGCTTGGAAGTGATCTGGGGGTTGGGGGATAATGGAGATGTATAAAGGGCGAGGGCTCGCGAAGGGAACCACATTGGGAAAGACCTCCCATTGTCAAGGACCACATGTGCATGCTGCTTTTCTTTGCTGGTTCCAGCCATAGCCTACTGTGATTCGAGAGCGCGTCAAGCTGATCCTCTATTTACTTGGCAAAACCCTCGGTCGCCCAATAACAGGGATCGCAAGCAGGTGGCACACACACAACCGTATTCACTGATTGCAACTGACCCCCCTCTCTGATCGTGGGTTTTTCCAAGCGTTATTATAGGAATTGGGGGAATAAAATGGAGCGTTCTGGACCGCTTTTCACGGCCGAGAGAGCCCGCCAGAGCTGGGCCCCCTCCATCTGGCAGTTCGATCCTACTCGATTGTTTCTCGGCTACAAGACAAACCAGGGGTCTAAGACCTCAAAGTTTGATACAGGTAGCTGAAGCGTGGAGATTTCGTATTGGAGGAGGTGTTATATACTTCCTTTCACGTGGGGTTTCTCCCAAAATCTTTCTGGCCCAGATGGGTTGTCGCAGTATTGGGAGCGGAAGCGCGTAGCTTCGTCGGGGAATTCTTCGATCCTGGTAACTTGCCCGTTCTGATCTCCTGCGTCACAATTGGGGGACGTCCAAGCCATGATGTTGGTACGGTACTTAGATGACGAAAAGGGGAAAGTGTACTACTGAGTGATTGGGTGAATGCCTGAGGGAGTCCAACACTTCAGGCAGCAATGAGGTGGCAGCCTGGAGTATCAGGTCATTCGCCAGAACGGGACAAGAGCAATGCCCACCTTCGTCCACCTAGAGCCCATTCGATGGGGCCAAACCTGCAGTGCCCGGTACCTTTCCAACCAAAATCCCGAACGTCACTGCTCCATCAGTACACTCTCGTGCCAGAGACAAATTTCGCGCAACGCTCTGACTAACCACGAGAACCTTCACCTTCCCTCCACTCTACGGTTGAAATTTCCCACACTTTACATCACGTCGCTCACTGTCGCCCAGTCAAACACAGAGCGCGAACTCCGTCATCGAACGGCCCTCCCCGCTTCTGGAGCCTTTCCCCTCGACTCCAATCACGCCGGTCGACCATGGCAACGCCTTCGGCAGACCTGTACCATGCCCTACCAGTAGGCTCGCGCGAAATTCGATTGCTGCACGTCATTGCCCTTGAGGAAGAACGCACACTCTGGGGCCTCAAAGTGGCATCTTTAGACAGCAATCCCCAGTACGTCGCGCTATCCTACGTCTGGGGGGATGTAACCAGAACCGAGAGCATCAGTGTCAATGGCCACGCCATCGCTGTCACTGAGAACCTAGCCCACGCGCTTCACCACGCCTTGAACGTTTGGGCCACCATCCACGAAGATATCACCCTGTCGGGATTGCACATCTGGGCGGACGCTATCTGCATCAATCAGTCCGACCTTCCGGAGCGCAGCATGCAAGTCCGCATGATGGGATCGATATATTCCTCCGCAAACTTTGTCCTCTCGTGGCTTGGCCTTGAACCGTCGAGCCGGAACTACCTGGCCTGGGGAATCGACACCTTCGCAACTTTGGCCCACGAAGTCGAAGGTCTAAGCGCCGACGAGCTTCTCACGTTTGATTGGCTTCGACGTCACCCGTGGCTTTGCTGGGACCACGAGGACATCGGCAGCCACACAACAAACACGCGTTGGAACGGCACCATACAGCTCTTAGAGGAAGATTACTGGAAGAGGCTGTGGATATACCAGGAACTTGTTCTTCCCAAAGATGTCTACCTGTTCACTACCTCCCGACATCTGCATCTCGAGAAGCTCCTATGTCTCGACCAGCAGCTGAGAACACTAAGGACCGCTATCCTGAAAACCAAGACAGCAAAGCCCTCATTCCTGCATGACTCGATTTGGCTGAACTTCTTTCATGCTAACTCTCCCGACCTCTGGGCTCCCCTGAAATGGGTCTCGGAAGGACGCCGAAAGTTGCATCGACTCGGGAACGGCCCGCAAGCTGTTACTAGTATCGACCCAATCAGCGGACAATGGGACCTTGCATTCGAAGTCGCGCGGAAGCTAGAGTCAAAAGACCCAAAGGATTTGATATACGGCCTCCTTGGTGTCCTAAATCTCGACATAGTACCAGACTACACCCCAGCCACTTCCCCAGCGGACGTTTACTGTGATTTCATTCGCACATATCTGGACCACTGTCATCGATCACAACAACCCGAAAGCCTTGCGTTTCTCGGCTATTCCGGCATCGGAACACCTACTAACACTAATTCCTACTCTTTTCCGTCGTGGTGCCCGAGGTTCTCCGCTCCGGCCTCCCACGGACTTGCTATTCGCACCAATACCACTTTCGACGCCGCCGCAGGCATCTTCTCAGCGGACAGTTCCGGCGCAACTGTTCAAGCGCAACGCCTGCACACGCAAGGCATCGAAATCGGCACCATACTCAGCGTTGAGGACATGGAATTGAAGCTCAGTGCAGGCCAAGGCAAGGACGGGGCGATTTTCGACGCGCTCCAGGAAGTTTTCTGCCAGATGACTCCGACATTCCGCCCCCTCGTCAGCGGCACCAATCCCATCATAGCGGTATATCGACTCCTCGCCAGTATCCACCCAGTGAGCCATTTTGTTTCGAACAAGAAGGGAAGCGACTTCATCTTTTCCATGCGTCTGAAGCCTCTTCTGGAGGCTCTGAGAGGGTTGGACGTCGACACCCTACGAGTCATCTCAAACCCTGAATACGACACTGCGTCAAAACACGAATATTTATCCTCGGACTTTGGAAACCCCGAGCGTCGCCCTCTTTTCATGGAGAGGCCGCAACAGTATGTAGAAGACGTCGTGGGCTCGGTTGTGAGAGAGTATCGTGATTCGGTGTCCATTTTAAGTGCCATGATATCTGTCGTTGAAGTTGTGCAGAGAGAAGAGAAACACGCCATCTTTCGGATATCCGGGGATTATCTTGGAATTGCCCTACAAGGATGTATGGAGCAGGACCGAATATGCCTCCTGAAAGGGTCGAGATATCCGGTCATTTTGCGTAAGGAAGGAGACTGCTATGTACATGTTGGAGCTTGTATTATTCCCGGGCTGATGGATGGAGAGGCTATTGGACTCGCTGGATCTAGTGGGGGTGGCGTTGTTGGAGATTTTGTTATCCAATAGCTTGAAGGCTGGTCCAAAGGGGTCCCGCCCCTTCTCATGAACGGGTCAAAGTGAACTTCGGCACCCTCACTGGCTAGGTTTTCTAGTAGCTCTTCCTCTATATCAAGATCCAATCCAAACGGATGGCTTTTTCATGGCCATATCAGCAATTCCATCACTCGACGTCAACCTCCGCACGTGTTTCGTTCCGATTCAGGTAGGGAAGATGCGGCTCCAGTCTGGTGTTGGCGGAGAAGTCGCACCATCCATTGCAAGTCCTTGAACATACCGCGGGTGCGATAATCGCGATGCTGCGTGTTTGAAAATCTTAGAGGGTCGTCTCCCTGGGGGAATGCTTCCCATGTTGGTTGGAGTTCCACGCCGAGGTGTGTTGCCGAGTTCCAAGTCGACATAATACGCCGGCCAGTCCCGCTTGACTTTGCCTAACGAAGTCAACCCCGAATCATCCGCTTGTGACTCCTGCCACAGCTTACACGCCGCATACCGCACCCTCGCAACAGGCGATGTCCATCCTTCCCCGTCCCCTAAGCCATCACCCACCCCCCTCCGCTAGCTTCCTCGTAAGATACCTCCCTATCTCAACACCCACATCCCCCAACCCCTCCACCAACTCATCCTTCGGCACCAGCACCCCATCTATCCTCCCCTCCAACGGCGGCACCATTAACACCGTAACCTGCCCCACCGCACTCAAATCCCTCAGCCGCCGAACCGACCACGCAAACCCCCCTTCAAACGCCCTCACCTCTCCAACCACTCCCTCCCACTACCCCCGTTCCACACGTCACCCTCGCTATAATCCCCCTGATTCTGATGCGGCTGCCGCCCCATCAACCATTCCCCGCGCCTTCTCCAAGCGTAATCCCTTTGCTTGTTGTAGCTGCCAGGGGGACTGAGCAGAATTGCGACCCGGTCTGGTCCCGCAGACCAGTCGAACCCAGCCTTCGCCGAGAAGTACATCCGGGGGTCGACTTGGGGCGAGAAGGTGAAGTGCAGCACGAGCTGGTCGTGGGAGCGGTTGAGGTATAATCGGGGGTGCAAGGCGAGGGAGTAGTGGGTTAGGCCCACGGCGCGGGACTGGAAGGTGGTGTGCAGGATGGGAGGGATGGCGAGGGCTGCCCGACTCCGGGGAGGAGGGGATGAGGTGTGGGGTGGTGCAGGCGAGAGACCAGATGAGGAGTTCGAGTTCGGTAGGGAGGGGGAAGAGCGTGAAGGATGGGGAGGGAGGGGGCATAGTTGTTGTTGCTGAGGAGGGGAAATTGAAGGGGGAGATCATGAAACAATTGAAGTTCAAGTTATGAGTGATAGAGTGGAATGGGGTTGCCAAAGAGATCATGATGGTCACGGAAGAAAATGCGAGGAGCTGAACATTTCACAATGAGGGGTAATATTTCAGGCAACCACAAAGTTGTTGACCAGCTGAACAAGGTGGCCTGAAACTGCCTTGAAAATATTGATCTAGATAAGTGCCAATGGAGACTGAGGCCAATCCTTCGCTAGCGTCCCTTCCACCCTTCCATTGCATGCAGCTGACTTCGCGACTCGGATGTGCAAGCTGCAAGATGAGCCATCAGCCATTCAACCCCGAGGTTTGCTTCAATCCCCTCCCTGGATGCAGTTTCATTGATCAGCCACAGGCAGAGAAATGGAATGGAACGGCCTCGATAGAGCCATCATCGGTTTTGCTTACCTCGTGCCGCCCCCTTTTTTACCACCGGCGAAATCAATCCGTGTCAACACCCTCCACCTCGTTGTCCGAGACATTCACAATGACAGGGGCGTTGACCACGACGCTGGGGGAATCGCCGCGAACTTGGACATCGGCCCCATGGACAGGGGTGGCCTGGATGCCAGCCACGAGCATGAAAGTGGCGGCGAGGCGGATGATGATGGCGTGGGATCTCATGTTGGGCGTTTGTTCGTGGCGGGAGGAAGATGCGTGCTGCAGAGATGTCGAGGTTGGGAGATAAAGTGTGAGCAAATGTGGAAGTGGCTGCGTGTTTATACCGGAGCACCGCCCCTGTCGCTGACAACTGTCGATTGCAGTGAAATGGTGATGCTTCAGCGCTAAATCCGTTTTTGGTCGCGTCCAGGATCTTTGCGCGTGCAACTGATCGGCGACTCGAAATATCGCGTCTTGGCAGCCGTTGATCGGCCGCATATCCGTGCAGCCCTCTGGGCGGGCACCTGGACGCAATTTCTCCCCATTCGCATCTTCAAAAGATGGGCGATTCGAGTAAAAACAGGAGGGCAGTCAATGTATATGAGATATCAATTGTGGAGGCACAACGGTCCTAGATGGATGACTTAATTTTGTAAATAGACATTATCTTCCCGAAAGCAAGATTCCATCCTTGACTAAAAGGTAAGACGAATTGATCGATTTGCTAACAACCGTACCAAAGCATGTCCGGCCTGACAGCCGATTCGCTACCTCTTCCCACACCGTTCAAGTTCCTAATGGTTCCCTCTTCACATAGCCGCAACAGCCGCTACGAATGCTGCAAATACCGCGCTACCGATTGATGCGAAGAGCCCAGAACCGGAGTTGCTGCTTGACCCAGGGTTTCGGGTCGGAGTGGAGGTCGAACTCGAGGTCGTCGTGGTCCCGGTTGGGTTGCGAGTGGAGGTTGTAGTGGCGGCTCCAGAGCCGGGACCCGAGCCCGAGCCGGAACCGGAACCCGACCCGGACCCGGACCCGGAACCGGAGCCTGAACCGGAGCCCCCGCTAGTGCAATCTCCCTCGAGGACGCAGTCAAGACCGCATCGCTCAGATCCTTTTGGACAGCCAAGACCGGGTCCCGAGCATACCTGGCCGGTCTCACAGCAGCCGTCGGAGTCGCATCTGTAGCCCGATGGACAGAAGGTACCCTCGCTGGAGCTGCAGCATGAGGCCGATGATGGAATACAGCTGGTGCCGCAGACTCGCTCGCCGGAGGTGCAGGAGCTGGATTGCCGGGCTTCGAGGCCGAAGATAATGGCCGGGTGCGACGAACCTCGGAGGTGGAGGGCAGGCTGTGTGGCGTGAACGGCGGTGCAGCCCACCACAAGGAGGATAGCGTTGGAGTAGCGCATTGCGAGTGTGCTGAATGAAATTAGAAGGTTGAGAGACAGACGTAAGGTACCGGTGGGATGGTTGCCTTGAGGTAATATCGGTGGTCAACAGTCGACGTGTTGTCAGGTCTGCAGATGATTTGGGCCGGCGGAGGAACTCAGCGCTGTTGTCTTCTCATCGCGAGGAGCGAGATTATATACATATATTCCCTACCAGACTTGTCCTCTCCCATCACCCCTTATCATTGCTTCTTAAGAACCAGCCACACGCCCAAGTTGCAGAGCTGAAGTGCAATGCAACCACAAACATGTTCGTTAGGGGACAGCGGGTAGCCTTGGCATTGCACCGCCTCCCGCTTCCTGCATTGATGACAGCCAGGGCCTGAGAAGAAACGCTGAGTCTGGCATATCTCGACCCTCGTTCGAGTTACACAGGTACAGTACGTTCCCTTGGTAAGCACGGAAGGGCATCATCGCATCCCGACCTTTGAAACCCATTTGTGTCGGCTCCGCCAAACATCTTCCCAATAAGAATTCGAGCTGTTTCAAAAAGGCTTATGGGTTTTCTAGACTCTTTTTTAGAAATGCTACCGCATCAGGGTGGCCATCTTCACCGTCGTGATCGCAACATCAGCACGGCGCCAAATTACGCCGATTTCATTTCCCCCAACTCCTCCACTCCACAAACGGTACCGAGCCGGGCAGGGATGGTATGCCGGTCTCAGCCGCATTTCACATGCATCCCCATGTAACAGATGTGGATGGACGCCGTCGAAATACATTTCTCCCATGTCTAAGGAGCCGCTTCGCATCTCTGCCTTGAGGACCGAGGTTATCATCGACGGTGGGTTCTGCCGCTTTTCCCTCATTCGAAAGGGGACAAGCCGTCGATTAACATGGTCATGGCATGTCTGGGAAGATATCGACAAGGATAATCCATAATCCGGGCTTATTTGGCCAAGACACTGACGAAGCGTGGCATATGTTCCGGCTCATACAAGTGACTAAACCGGTCACAAGTAATTATCGTTACGTTAAGGAGAAAGTCGGCGAGATAGACATTGCCATAATCCAATTACACGACGGGATCACATTTGGGAATAAGTTTCTCGACTCTAATTTCTCTGCCAAGACAACTTGAACCCCTCGGTGGTCTCCTCGTCTAACAGACGCCCTTCGAGTATTCTGAAATTTAAATCAAGAACGTATATTTACACTATTACCTCTGTGTCAGTTGAATTATCATCTTACACACAACCCACTAGGTATGGTCAGTGTGATTAGTAATTTTATAGCTAGGGCTATGAGGCTTAAGTCGCTATATTATAGATATTGTCTGTATCGTGGGATGCCTTAACTGGATTACTAGAGACCTTGAGTGTATTGGAATAGGCCTTTTAGGGATATAGGAAGGTCTCCGAAAAGCGCGATATACCTTCTATGGTATCAGAATCTAAGCCTAGCCGTGGGGTTATGTATGGAATCATCGCGCGGATGAGACTGGGGCCATATTGCAATTGCCATCCTTCTTGAATTTGGTTGATCTGATGCCGAGAATGTTACGCCTTCAGCAAAAATCGTACCCTCAACCCTCCGGAAAGCCACCGCGACTTCACCCCCATCAGCCCCCACTCATACCTCGAACTCCAAAGGGCAACTAATAACTCCCATCTCCGGCATTCTAGCAAATTGGAGCTCGCCGTCCACCTTGAACCCTTTCGTATTCTTCAGCAGTGTTCGGAGTGCGGTTTGCAAAGCCCTGTACATCAACGTGTTAGCACCCTCGACGCCAAGGCCCACGGCCAATCAGACTTTGCGACCTACAACTTCGCCAGGGGCTGCCCGACACATCTGTGCTTTCCTCGCCCAAAGCCCATATGCATCGCGATATTTGATCGGTTCAGAATGAACGTGTGCGGGTCCTCAAAGACTGTGGGGTCGCGATTCGCCGCGCTGTAGGTGATCGAAATCGGAACACCCGGCTTGATGGTCTGGCCGTGGATGACGGTATCTTTGGACACTGTCCGAGCAAACCCGCGATATGGGCTGAACAGCCTGACGAACTCCTCAATCGCCGCCGGGATTAGACTCAAATCCTCTCTCAGCTGCTGCTGGATGTCCTGATGCTCCGACAAGAAGTTGCAAATCCCACCGAGCATCAGCGGTGGCGCAACCATCCCCACCACCAGACTCTGTCGAATGCACCCCCTAAATCATCACCAAGTTGTCAGCCCCTATCTCCCCACCCCCACCAACCCTCCCAACCACAATCACCAGATTAACTCACACAAGATGCACCTCCTCCAACCCCTCCCCATCCGGCCCCTTCTCCAACAGCAAACTACTCGCCGGATCCTCCTCGGGATCCCTCGGATTCACCCTCCGATCCGCCAGCACCCCCCGCGCAATATCATACAACGCCGTGCTGAAGAATGTAGTCTTCTCCCCGTCCATGCGCCGCCACGCATCCACCCACGCCGACGCATTCATCGCC
>Ga0247758_1001214_pt1 | contig 20153 bp, 10 predicted proteins | sample UWRJL156409C4_FD_180950 | JGI IMG/M metagenome (GOLD analysis project Ga0247758, IMG submission 180950) | Plant litter microbial communities from Arlington Agricultural Research Station in Wisconsin, United States - UWRJ-L156-409C-4 | ecosystem: Environmental > Terrestrial > Plant litter >...
ATAACTTTAAGGAGTTATAAATTTATAAAAGGGAAAGAATACGTTTAAATATCTTATTAAATAATTAAATTACAGTTATGAAAGTAACTTATAAATATCAATTAAAAATCTTATGTGTCTAATCCTAATTACAGAATTTTACTGAAAGAATCTAGATTAACTAAAACTAATAATAAGAACAAGAAATAAGATATAATCTGATATCTAAACTACTATACTGAAAAGTAAGATTACTATAAGACTTAAAGCCTGAGAAACGGTAAGAAACTCTTTAGTAAGTACAGAAGAACATTTATTAAAACCTTTAACTAGAGTTATAAAGACCTTAAACTTAATAAAGAGGCTAAGCCTCTAGAGTTAGTAAGCTTTATATAAATTGCATATGCGGTAGTATAGAGAATTAAAACGGTACAGATTAGTAACCTATAGGATAACTTACCCCTTGTAATTAAATGACTTTCGTTTCGTTACAAGTTTAAGGAAGAAGTTAAAGAATAAAAAGCGAATGGGTATACCTTAAGGTCTCCTAAACCAGTTATATAACAGTACGTAAAAGAAAAGCGTGTTTACGAGAACAAGCGCTGTTAAGAAAAGAAGTTAGCATAAAAAAAAAAAATAAAGCCACTAAAGGCCCAGGACTGGACTAATTGGAATAAATCAAGCCAGTTCTCAACCTATAGCGGAAGACCTTTGTAAAAGTCGAACTTATAACCTCTCGTAAAGACATATCTTAGCATAACACACCCTAGTATATCATACCGAGAAGCAAAACACGAACGCGCTGCTATTGCACTGAAGAGCCGTCTTATTTATTAAAAGAAAGAAGTTATAAACTAAGTTAAGAAGTCGTCGCAAGCTGCAGCGACCCCTTAGAAAAACCAATAAGGAAGGAGTCTTAGTCTTAAGGAACGGAACCGGTGTGGATTAAGTCTACTACTTCCACTTGCTTTTAAAAGGATTAAACTTCAGCTTTATAAGAAAACACCTTTATCGCCTTCGCTTTAATAACGTGCTGTTAAGTTTTAATATGCTGTAACTTTATAAAAGAATTACAGTATTTAATAACCGCTTAGTTGTATAGAGTGTTTAACTCTTTTTTTCTTATCCACTAACCATTTAATAAACTTGTTAAAGTAACTAAACGCATCATATAAAGAAGGTATATCTACGGATTAACACTTGTTATAACTATTAGATTACATTATAACTTAGTATAGTAAGGACTTAATTTAATAATAAGTGTAAGGAGATATCTGTAAGCTAAAGGTGTTAAGAGATTTTGTAAGACAAATGTAACAATTGTAAAGAGTCATTTCCTATTTTCTCTATTTCTTACACTTCTCGACACGGTTAGAAAACATAATAGAGGTTAAGAAAGGAGAAGACTAACCTAGCGATTCTTTATAAAAAAAGAATGTTAAAGAGGGAGAATGGTGTAATAACCCTATAAGCTGTTACCTAAGCTGGGGCAGCCTAACAGATCTCCTGTAGAAGGAACAGTGTAGGAGGACGGTATGCACTATCCTATACACTGGGCTAAGGGTGTAAAGACCCAAAGCTCTTAGAACCAATAAGAAAGAGCTTAATAACCTATAGGAACTGTCAAAACTAAGCACCACTCAGTTAACTACTTAGCTATAACTGTGTAATGTACCACTAAGTATAATGGACTAAGCAAGGCATAAGGTATCTTTAGTTAGTTAATATAAATAAACATTATCATAACTATAATAGACGTAAGGGACTCCTAGTTCCTTATACTAATATTCAATTATTCATTTATATCCTACTGTTCAGATTCACCTCTATGCATTATAATGACAACGACCTACAGTGACATTAAACCCCCTGTCTAAGAGTGCTAGCTTAATAAGCTGTCTTCGGAACGCCTTTTAACTATTAACGTCCTACTATACGTTCTGTCTTAACCTACGCCAGTCCTCTCAAGGCTTATATGGGGTGCAGGTTGTAATATATAAGCACTTTACTTCTTATAAGCATTCTGCTTGCAAGGTTCTTTCTTACTTGCAGTGTAAGCACTTAGTATACTATAAGTACCTTTCTATTAGTTGTAAGGGCTTTGGGTCTTAGCACTCCTGGCTTAGTGCACAGTACTGTGCGTACTGTTTTCCTGCACTGTTCTTCCTGTAGGGGAACTGTCGGGCTGCGCTAGCCTAAGTGACGCCCTGTAAAGTCGTTACAAATAAGCGTTTATTAAAAACAGAGATTTGTATAGAAAAAACTAATTAGTGTTAATAAAAAAGAACCCTACTTAACTTACAGTTCCACTAAAGTAAGAACCTAAGGGGAATAATAAGAAGAGTGAAGAAGACTTTTATAAGACGTAAACTTATAACCTCTTATTAAGGAATTGCCTTTTATATTACTCTGGGAGTGGAATAAAAGATAAGAGCTTAGAACGAACGTGTTACCATTACGCTAAAGAGCTATTTCATTTATTAAAAGAAAGAAGCTATAAATTAAGTTAAGAAGTCGTTACAAGCTATAGCGACCCCCTGGAGAAGGAACCAGCAAGCGTTCTTATTAAAAGACCACTTTAATTAAAAGACTTACTAGACTTAAGAGGAGCAGCTAGTTAAGCCCCTTCCTACTTTTAAAAGTAGAAGATCTCTACTTTATAGTTAAATATAAAGAAGGCTTACACTTTTATCTAACAGCGCTACTTCTCTATTTAGTTTTACTAAGTGGCTACTTTTTAAAGCTCCTAGGTTTTTAACTTTAAGTTTTACATAATAATGTTATGCTTCACATTAAAGTAGTGCTTCTTAAAGAGAAGCTGTTAAAGAAAGGTGTCAGTGTAACTAAACATATTATAAGCTGATAAGGCTCCTACCTCTAGGTATTTTAAGTAACTGTTAGATTAGTTAGTAATAAGGTAAAAAAGCGATTTTAAGAAATAGCAGTTATAAAGTAACATTTACAATTTAAAGGTTAAAATAAAGTCAGTAAGGTTATAACGTTAGGAAGTACTGTTATTAATAATACGTTATTATATATAATTAGCAGGTATCCTCACGTTATAAAAGGAAGGAACGCCTTTACCTTAGTTCTTTATAGAAAAAGAATGTTAAATAATGACACAGGGCGTTTGTTTAAGTCGACCCTGTCGTTCTTTTTGGGCCTTGTGTGTAGTATTACTGTAGCCGTTTATGTATATAGCGATGCGTTCTCTATCGCGTGCTACCATCAAAAAGGAGCCGCGCCGCGCGGTTCTTTGAACCGTGCTTCTTTTAATAACCAATCGATTTGACGATTTTTCACCACGAAGACCTCCCATTGAAAGCCCAGTGACATTCTGGCCCTTCGATCGAAGGAAGATGACCTGATCCACGGTCGCGTTTCCTTTATTGTTCTATGCTAGGCTCCGTTCTATGCTAACTATCGTTACATATTAAGTTTTGTTCTATACTAGGTACGTATCTGTTTTTCTACGTTAGTTGCATTTGTGTCCCTCCGATCGGAGGACTAGTAGTCTGGGAGTTGGCCTTTCAGGCTGACAATAACGTTCTGTGGGTGTGGTTCTCTTTGTGGTTTCTTCCCTGTTGCGCTATCGTACCAGTTCAATAAGAGGAATTGTGTAATGATTTTACAGGCTGTCACTTAGGCTAGCACAGCCTAACGTATCTCCTGTAGAAAGAAAAGTGTAGAAAACAGTACGCGTAGTACTAATGCACTAAGCTAGGGGTGTAAAGACTAGAAGCCTTTATAACTAGTTAGCGGTTACTTAACCTTAATAAGTTTACTTACCTATTAAGCACCCTTAAAGTTATTAAGTAAAAGGTGCTTAATAATAAAGTGCTTAGTCCCTTATTAAGTAAACTCTTATTAAGTAAAGTACAAAGTACCTTTTAAATAACTAGTATAAATAGATATCATTATAATTATAATAGCTGTAAGGAACTCTTAGTTTCTTATACTAGTATTTAATTGTTCATTTATATCTTACTGTTCAGACTTACCTTTATACGTTATAGTGATAATGACTTACAGTGACATTAAACCTCCTATCTAGAAGTGTTAGCTTAATAAGCTGTCTTCGGAACGCCTCTTAGTCTTTAGCGTCCTGCTATACGTTCTGTCTTAATCTATACCAGTCCTCTTAAGGCCTGTGTCAGGTGCAGGTTATAATAATATTCTTATTAATCCAGCCTTTTAAAGTTATTATAAAAAACTACTCTTTATATAGCCTTATATCCTTAGGGTATTACTGTTATCAAACGCTTTTCCCCTTAAAGATTACTAATAGAAGGAAGAACTAGCTAGTAGCTGAGATATACTTAATAAAGAGGTCTAGGTATACTTACTAGCCTTTTTCTTCTTAAAGCTTTATACTTAGCAGTCTTAATCACTAGGCTATTAGTTTTTTAGCCCTCTATAATACTAGCTTTATCCTTATTATATTAATTCTTTAGTGGAATAGCTTAGATCTCTAGTACTTTAAACAGATTAAATTACAGTCGAATTTTATCTTCTGCAATGCAGTTAATACGTGTAGGATCTACAAATTAGCTTATTAAGTCTTAAGAAAAGGATGTCTATTTAGAAAGCTAGCCATCTAACGGATACTAAGTAGCTTAGGGTCACCACGTTGGTTTAGGACTTGGCCTGCTAGACCCCTAATCTGTACGTGGGTAAGAGGACACCCTGCAGCTTGTTAGATTTAGATCCAGTTAGCCAGATGGTTTTTTAAGCGATAAAGAGCCTTTGGTAGTCTTAAAGGGTAATAGAACGAGGAAGGGCGCTATGGAGACGGCGGTAAAGAGTGGTAGGGGGGATGACCCATTTCTTAGCGACTGATTGGAGTTTTCGGGTTTGCTGGGCCTCCTCGTAGGCCTTGCGGAGGTGTTCTTTGGTGTAGGAGATGGCCATTTCAAAGATTAAAAGGCTGCAAGAAGAAGGAAAAGAATTGAAAAGAAACTGATCGAGTGGTGGCTGTTTTATATTGGGGCTAGGTAGGGCATCACCCTGGTTCAGCTTGTTCCGCTTCAGGGGGTGTTCCGTTGGGGGGTGCACAAACTTAGACATTAGAACGCCATCAATCCGCAATCTCAGATTATCTCAGGGAATAAACGCATTCTATGGCGCATTCTGGGTTGAAGGTGCTCCGAGGGGGAAGGTGAGAGTCGATTTATCGAGTCGGAGGGGGAAGGGAGAAAGCAACAAGGTCTGAGGAAGGCGCTACGCCTTCTCGCATAAAGGGGCTTATCCCACCTGCAGACGGTGTCACACGCTCGTAAGAAAGACTACACTAGATATATATCCACGTCTTCCGCCTTCTTACTCTTCCAGTCCAACGTCTTCTTCCAACACATGACGTGCCCAACGCGCCGATAATGTGACTCGGAGCCCTCGACCTGCGTGACCAAGAGGAACTGCGTCGCATGTTTGCCTCTCTGACCCCAATCCCGCACTGCCATCAGAAGCAGATCTACGACTGACATATCGGGGCACCGGGCTGGGCATGAGTCGAATCTGATGTTGAACGCATAGTCCTTGGTGTTGTACGAAGTCCCATCATCATTCTGCCGGATAATCTCCATCCCCTTAAGCGGGGCCTTTTCCAAACTTCCCCTGACATGGAGAGCACACTGCCCGGGATTCTCCTCCAGTTTCTTGGGTTCGTAGCCAAGCACTTCGGCGCGGGCATGCGTGGGCGGGTAGAGGTAGTAGACAGGATGCGGACAAGCTGCCCAGGACCACGACGGTGCAACACACGGAACAACCGGGTCCGGGCCCTCGACTTTCCGCCGCTCGTGTACCGCCCAACACAACGCTTGTGCCAAACTCGACTTCCACATGCCAGACAGGTATATCTCCTGCGGAAACCGCTGGGACACGACATCCACCAGCCCTTGCAGGGCAATAAGCCGGTCCGACTCTCGCCCCAGATCCATGGAGGAATACTCGCGTGTCAACCTCGCCCAGTCCGGCCAGATGTCCGCCGGCGAGGACATCGCAGCCAGCCATCTCCCCGGCTCCATGTACGGCTGGTTCTGGTCCATGCTGGCCGAGATGGGATCCTCGGGGTAGAACTCGGATGCCCGCTGGTGCTCGCACTCCCACCACAGCGCCTTGCGCCCCCAGTGCAGGATCCTCGCGGAGAGGGCGCGCTCCTGCAGCACCCAGGCGCGCTTGTACATGGAGGCTTCCCGCACGTCGCCACGCCAGTGCGGGAGGCCAGGGCCGACTCGGGCAAGCCTGCCTCGTTGTGAAATCCACGGCAGTAACGCGCAGCTGTCGTCGGCAAAGATACCGTCGGTTCGAGGCTGGAGAAACCCCTGGCTGGTATTGTCGGCTGCTGCGGCGGCGATGGTGCAATATGAGTTGCCGTAGTACGCCGCCATCTTGATCCCTTCGCTCCTGAAATCGCCTGGGTTGTCGGCGGTTGCTTGGACGATGCAGACGGCGTCGATCCAGATGTAAGGTATGCCGATTGCTCTTGTGACGTCGACGGCGTCTCGAATGGTATTGGGTAGGTCGGCGAGGTCGATGCGCGCTGTTCGGCTGGTGAGGTTGTGCGCCGTCGTCATGGCAGAGGCGTTGCCTTCGCCCCAGCGGTAGCTCAGGGTGAGGTATGTTGCTCTTTCTCCGGGCTGTGAGACATGAAGCCGTGGCTGGTGGTTGTCGCCGAGGCCTACGTCGATAACTCTGGTTGGTAAAAGGGGGGGTTCTGTCTTCTTGGCTGACACCGACGCTGCTATGCTCTTTCTGTGCTCTTTGTGTTGCAGGCCTCCGCATCTACAGGGGTGGCCCGCGTCGCATTGCTCGAGCCAGGGTCGGATGACTTGTGCTGCGACCTGGTAGAGCTCTTTGTCTCGATCATTTGAGAAGTCTGCTATCCGGTTAAGATGGTGAGTCGAAGTGGTAGGGGACGGATTACGTACTTGTAATTGGTCTCATCTGTCCGTCTCGGACTTGGATAATGCATTGACTAGCATCGCTTGAGATGACTTCCTGCCACCCAAGACGAAGATCTCCCCATCCGCATTCAGGAGGAGCGACTAGTTCCATGCTGCCAGTCTCTGATATGGCGATCCTGAACTGGCCGTTAACGCCAGGAAAGTATCCGTTGACGGAAAACCGGCTGAGGAGACCGATGAGATAGGCGCAGATCTTGCATCCTTCCCCGCTTGTTGCCTCCTGTAACTCTCCGATGCCGTGGTGGACGATTTCCCTATAGCGCTTTCCTTGCTCATCCTGACGGCACGACCAAGTGGCAGCTTTGGTCCTAGCTAGACTGAATCCTTGGTAGTTGCTGAAGTCGCGGGAGAGAAGGAACTCCGAGCTGATAAGTTGACAATTTTTGCATAGGCGTGTTGAGGCGTCCATGGTGTTGTAGTGCAGGGAGCAGACGACTTGCTTTCGGGTTGATGTATTGAACTTGTGCGCAAGACAAAATCGCGCTCTTGCGATGGTGGGAAGAAGATAGAGTGGCTAGGTAGGTAATTAATGCCCAAACTAATTAGGTAGCTGCCCGACGGGATCCCCACCTGATAGCCCCTCTCAGCCTATGAACTTCCGTAGCGGTCACATCGCACAAGCTGGTCCTCAAAACGAGTACACACCCATCTTTCACCCGTGTACAATACTAGAGAGACTTTGGGCAAGGCAGCAACCGGGGATAAAGTGACCCGTTTACTAGCTATATTCTAGGCTGGTACATTTCGTGCGACAGTACACTTGGAGCTAGCATGCTCGGGACAGCACAAATCTGGAGCTGGTACAACTCGAGGACAGAACAGATACATAACAGACACATTGGAAAGAGGGGATTTCAGCTTGGCTACCCACACCCTTTTTCAGGGACCCTGTCAATCTGACACCCCCCCCCCCCAGATTCAAGCCTGTGGGTGGAATCTGTGCTCTTTGCTTTCAGGCCATCTTTGGCATCCAGACCTCCTTTCGCTTCCAAACCTTCGATCTATCGTACAGCCTTTCGGTGGCTATGTGGGCAGTAGGTCCCTCAATCTTTGTAAGCCGTAGTCATGGATTCTCAGGGGTACTCAGCTCTGGCTTTTCTGAAGCCTTTCGACTTTCTTCCAAAGTTTTGGATCTAGAAGAGCTTCCTTCACTTTCATTCGGATGTGTTCCCTTTCCTGGAAGTCTTCAGGAGCTTTTTCAGGGAAGACATAATAGCATCTGACAGACGGTGGAACAGGCCGCATGCAGAACATATGCACTCTACCCGTTTGGCAGCACGGCCACTTGGGGAGTTATCCCATTTGCGCTTCCGGCCAGTATTGCGCTCCCCCTCGTCGCCACCGGACTCAACGTCGTCATCAAAAGCGTCCTCTTGATGTGCGGCCTCTTTTCCTACAAAGGAAGGGCCAAATGCACCTCTCGTAAGTACTGATTCCTTACGGGCTTGCCTAACCTCCTCACGAAAGTCGTTGGCCACTTCTCGGTAGCTTGGAGTTAACTGTGATACTTTTAATAATTTGTAAGATGTAACCCAGGGGCCAAGAATTAGCTTCACTGCATCCAGGAAATCAGAAAGCCACGCTTCTGTAGTCAGGGCCTCAGCGACCCCTTTTCGTTAGGCAGCTGAAATGGCATGTTCCCAGGATTCGGACCATTTGACTAGGTCCCTTGGTGCCCGTTGGAGTGGCGTTATGGCTCGTTGGTAAGCCTCTTAAGCACGGCGAACAGCTTCGTTGTCACTGATACCGGCTTGTTGTTTCAGGGCCGTATATCATTGGGTAATTGGCTGGATTAGATCGCAGGCGGTGAGTTAATGGTGTGAGCTAGTGGTTTTCAGAATCCACTGCTTTAGCTCTGCAGTCTTTTCAACCTGCTGGGCGTATTCTTTCTGGTTGGCTTGATAGATCGTCCAATCCATCTGGTAGGTGCGGAGGCCATCAGCCGTCAGATCAGCAGTGGTGATCGGTAGGTTCAATTGTTGATTGGCTGGGCCAGGCTCCCGTCGCCAGCCACAGACTCCGTACTGTTGCTGGCTGTACTGTTGCTGGCTGTACTGCCCCTGGCTGCAATAGTAGATTGGCTGGGGTCCTTATGCTTGTGATACACAGGGTTCGGAGCCGTGGGTTTATCGAGGAAAGGAGTCACTCCCTGGACTTCATTCCAGATGCCTCCGGCTGCGGCCTGGGCTTGGAACTGCAGGTTCCACGACTCCCAGTCGTCAGAGCTGGCCAGAAAACCAGTCTTATCGTTATTATTAGTGTTCATCTTGTTGGTCTTGTGGATTGGAATTGAATCCAAGAGTACAAGTTGAATGTGCTTCTTGTTGTTGTTGTTGGGGTTGGCTGACTAATCGGTGCGCAAGCGGTGCGATTGATCGACTGGCGCGGTGAGGGAATGAGACTCTTAATTGTCAGAAACACTGCACACTGGATTTGGTGGAATTGATGGGGTTGCAATTGCTTGATTGTATTGCGTCTGCTCCCTGGCTTTCTGGTGAAGCCAGAGAGCCTTTATTATGAGTAAGCATCCGTGGACTATAATCAATGGCTTTTTGCACTATGTCCCCACAACACTCACAATTGCCAATTTTTCCCCTTATCCTTTAACCGTAGCAGGAAATATGGTATCCATCACACAGCAACCTTGCTACCCCTCTGACGAGTATGCCCAGGTAGTCTAGGCAGCACACTTATTATCATATCTGAACCTATATACCTACCACAGAGCGGCTGAGTAATTACAGCCTGATTACATACTAGACGTTTTATCCAAGGACCATGACAAGACGCTAAATCTTCTAACTTTTAGTACTGGTGATAAGCCCATCTGTAAAAAGTTTTTAAACTATGTTACTAAGCTGCTTGCTTATATAAAGAGCAGTAGATATATCATGGCCACGCCACTTAGGGAGAGAGAGAACTTAGTAAAGATTGACGTTACTAGCAACAGCCTGTTTAGCATTTAAGATGGCAAGTGGCTTACCTTTCTATCAGTTTCTAACTATACACAGTATATAAGGTACGGTGATATTAACAGACTGTAATATATATGTGGGTTAACGAGACTGGTTAATAAAAGAGTTTATAAAACTCCTAAATAGTATTACACTTATACTGTTAGCTATAACACAGCCTATTGGTAAGCCTCACCTGCTGCCTAACTGTTATAAAGACCACTATATATTTATTGCAGATATAACATAGGAGCTTATAGGGCAGGTGTTTAAATAAGCTTTTTAGTTTCGGGAGTAATAACTGCAATTAGATTTAGGATTATTACACTTGCCACTGTCACTTAAAACGGCTGTAATAAAGCTAAACGAGATAGCCCCCTTAGTAAACTTAACTAAGGCTATAAGGTTCTGCTACCTGATGGTGAGATCTGCTATTAATCTACAGACTGTAGCTTGTATTGCTTAGCTTCTCCCAAGCTTCTAGGCAGTCACCTGTATTAAGGTCTTCACACCAGGTCCCATATAGCTTAACCATCTCCAATAGACATTAAAGCTTGCAAAGGTATAGAAGTGGCTAGACCTATCAATGTTTAACCAACTTCCTATACCTCTATTTTACAGAGAATACTAATTCTGCAAAAACTACATATATATTTTCCCAATCCACTGTAACGCCCAGTTACTGCTAAGGTATAAGGCTAAGCCCTTTTTAACACCAACACCGCCCTATCTTAGCAGTAGCAAAAAGGCCTGCTTTCTTTATTACTTCCTAATATCACTACTGGTATTTCAGCTAAAAGTACACAGCTATTATAGGAGTTTCCACCCACCTTAGACTTACTGTTAGCGGCTCTCAGCTTTAGAAACTCTCAATGTTTAAAAGTGCTTACACTATGGCTTGGCTTTAGCAAGGTAAGGAGTAAGATAAGTTTAATACTGTAGGGGAAAGCCAGGAGCTAGAGGCAGCCCACGTTAGGAAGTGCTCACCCTACAGCAGCAGTTCCACAAACTATAAATCCATAATAAGCAGTTCTTACCATATCTTACCGTATTACCAGAATACTTAAAAGAACATCTTAAGATCTACTAACTAAACCTACTAGAGCCTGCCTACTACCCACTAAATAAAGTAAAGTTATTAATTATAGAAGTAAATCTATATACAGCACTGCATCTTAGATCTCAGTCTGTTATTTGATACTGTTTAATTACCATTCACTTACTACATCATTTTTATACAAACAACCACCCCATATCGCCCTTCAATTCACTTACCCCGGCCCTACACTGCTAACCATATTTCTCACTATTTGATTAAAGCACACATCCCCTTCCTACTCTTTTTATATATAAACTAACCACTAAAATCGTCTTTTAGTTTATAAAGGTATTATATACAATATAAACGTTTAACTTAAAGGGCATGAGAATAATAGATTGTCCTAGCATATTGAAACTTAAAACATCTACTACATGTCTTGAAAAGTCAGCAGAACGGCCACTTATAAACCATTACCTTGAAATATCAGATATGTAAAAGTATATAACAGTTTAAGCAAGCAGATATCTAAAATCATATGACAATTTAAACAAATCGAAGATATAGTAAGAGAAGGTATAATTGTTAAGGGCAGTAAAGGTATTAGCTTATAAAGCATATTAAGAGTTAACGGAATCTTTAAGCATATTAAATGCAATAGAGGAGCTACAGTTAAGGAACCTAAAGCTTAAATAATAAGCTCAGCCTTAGACTAAGTGGTACTATTATTAAAGTCTCCTTAGAGTAGAGTTTACCTTACTTCTATTAGCAGCTCCTCCGCCATTACCAAGCTGTAACCTATTTTAAAGGACCTTATTATAATCGTAGTATAATAGTAATCTAAGGCTGATACTAACCATAAATCAGCCTGGAAACATATAAACGGACATATTAGTGCGTTGCTATCTTAAAGTGAAATATACAGCCTTTAATACAGGTGTAGCGCCCTTACTTTTTACAATACCTATATATACCTGGGGGTAAGGTTTTAATTAAAGGGCTTATTCTACCCTTCCTTAATCCTATACTGCCCTTAACACCTATTTTTACAGCCTTAAACTCACTAAGCTCTAGTTTAAATACTGGTGTTCCCCAAGGCATAAAGACAGGTGTCTTACCATTTACTAAAGCTAAGGTGATATATAATAAATATCTCACTTAAGGGACTTACATTTTAAATTATTACAACGCCCACTTACACTAGCATTAGAATTACCAGTTTACATAAGTTAGGAGTTGATAACTTTATATCTACTCTACCTATACCCCTTTAGTCACAATATAAATAGAAGGAAGCATTACTAAAGGTGATTAAGTTTCCTACTTTATATAATTACCCTATTATACATTAATAATATATATACCCAGCTTATAACTATACAGCTAACCACCTTTCCACACCACTCTTTAATCCGCTTTCCCCAACCCCACATTATAAATTCTCACTTTCTAACTTATTAAAGACATATTTAAGATTTGTTATAAAAATTAAAGCACACCTTACCTTCTACTTGTTCTTATATATAGACTGATAACTAACTATCCCCTAAATTATAAAGACATTATATATAATATAAGCATTTACCCAGCTGACGATTCTATTAACCAGCTCTTAACATCCCTTATAAGTGTTAAAGGTGGGAGCTGCCAGAATAGGACTTCTCGTTTACCCACTACTCCTATGTAACTAATCTACACAGTTTATTACAGTTAAGTATACTAGAGTAGGTAAGTTACTCTTCAGTATAGCTATGTCCTCCTACCATAGCTAAGTAAAGCAGAGTACGAAAAATACCCAGATAAGTTTAAGTAGAAGGAGTATAAACAGGGCTTGCTATTATACTAGAACTATATATATAGTATTAAATGTATCTTTATAAGGGTGTGCAGCCTGTAAGTAAAGGATGACATTATATAGCTACAGGAGGGTGCTTTAATTAAATAATATTAATTTTCTAACTACTAAGAACTCTATACTAGGTACCTTATAATGTGGTTACGTATCCTGAAACTACCAGTTGAATCTTTTAGAACCTTAAAAGGTTCCAGAGGATTTTAACTCACTCCAGGGCCCCTTATGGCTCCTGTGACGACCTTGCAGGCCGACACCTGGGCCGGCGCGGCCCGATAAATCCTCTGCAGAAGAAACAGTATAGGAAGGCAGTGCACACAGTGCTGTGCACTGGGCCAGGGGTACAAAGACCCAACGCCCTTACGACCAATCAAGAAGTGCTCTGTCGCTGTAGATGCTCTGTTATAGAGTAAGGGAGCAGATAGAGTAGCTGCTCTAGTTGCTCTATTACTAAGCCAGGGAGCAGACAGAGTAAGGTATAAAGTACTCCTTAGTTAGTTAATATAGATAGACATTATTATAGCCCTAATAACTGTAAGGGACTTTTAGTTCCTTATATTAGTATTTAATTATTTATTTATATCTTACTATTTAAATTCACCTTTATATATTATAGTAATAATAACTTACAGTAATATTAAACCCTTATCTAAGAGTTTTAGCTTAATAAGCCATCTTTAAAACACCTACCTAATCTTTAAAGTCTTACTATACGTTTTATCTTAACCTGTGCCAGTTCTTTTAAGACTTATATTAAGTGTAGGTTATAATACGATATTAACGTTATAGTTTTAAACGCTATTTATTAAACTCCTAGACACAGTTTTCCTTCCCTTACTATATCTATACCAGCTCCTCCTACTAGCTCCTTATTAGGTTTTCACAACCTTCACCCGGCCAGTGTGGCTGGAACAATGTGGCTGGATCCACGCAGCCGCTCCGCGGCTGCGTCCGTGGATCCGCGCACCCACGAAGCCACTAGCTTCGTGGATCTGCACAGCCAAGAACGCCAGACTCCACTGCCAACCTTGTATTCAGTTAGCCAACCTCGCTTCGCAGAAGCGAGTGTGGCTAATGCACTTCGTGCACTGGCCACCCTCACGGCTATAATACTACGGCTTCCGCTCTCGAAGATAGAAATAATGAATTACCTTCAACACACACTGTTTTCCAATGCCTTGACCCCTTTTGCATCTTAACACTCATTTATGGGAAATAATAACTAAGTTAGTAACGATGACATCCTGTTACCTAATACAGCTGCCATAGGAGCTAACATAGAGGATAAAGGAGAGCTTTCTCACAAGGAATTATTAAAAGCCTTCAAGTCTTATAGCAGAATTATAATAATAATAATTAAGAAGGCTTTAACTATCTAATAACACTCTGTAAAACTTAAGGCCAGCTAGCCACATAAGTTTACTAGTAAAAGTGTTAGCTTATTTACTTAACTTACTTATATAAAACGTAACTTCCAGCTTTAAGTAATCACTACAGTGTATTAAAAGGTTCTATATATTGTAAGCTAGCTTAAGGGAGACCCTGATTTATAGTTCTTAGCTATTACTAAGGATTACTTAAACTTAATATTAACAGAATAAAGAACTATTATTACTAAAATCTTTAATATAGATAAAGGATAGGTTAAGATTAAGATTATTAAGATGTATAGAGTCTGGGATAGGTAAAAGTAAGCTAAGGACCGCTTAGAAAAGCTAGTATAACTGTCTTTAATAACTACGTACCTATTAGCCTTTAACTGTAACTAATATTAAGTTAATTAAGATAAGTCCACCTTAAAGTATTAGTTTTATAAAGGGCTGAAGGATAACATTAAGGATAAGCTTTATAAAAAGGATTGATATATAGTTAACTTTAATCAGTACATTATTAAAGCTATTATTATTAATAATTAACTGTTTAAACAGTAATTGGAGAAAAAGAGCTAGTACTAGCGTGGTGCTCCCCTTATAATTAATAAGAAGAACATACTAAAGCTCTTCTAAGCTAATTACTAGTATTAAAACACTACTTATCACATTTACCCCAGCCTAATAGATATTAGGATAATAAACTGCTAGAATTAGCTTAACTGTGAAAAGCCTTAATAAAAGCAGTAATAGAAGCTACTTAAAGATATATCTTAAGTTTAATACTTTAACTGGAATAAAAAGAGCTATATAGCATAGTAATACCCCTAGTTAAGGAGAGTTAATTAGAAACCAGGCTCAGATGGAGTAAAATATATTAGATTTAATTTTAAAGACGTCTACGTCCAGATAACAGGTAATAAGGAAGATTATTCCTAAATAGACAAATGTAATATAAGAGATAAGGAGAGTAAGAAGAAGAGGAAGAACTTTAGTTCCTTTAAGACGTAAAGTATTTAAATTCTAAAGGAAATAAGTCAGTTATAAAAGGTATAGGTTGTTATAAACTAAATTTAAAGTGGAAATTTAAGAAGATTAAAGGTACATGGTTATTAAAGATTAACTTTAAGAAGAAAGCTTTAAGTGGCAGTAACAGATTTTAAAAACTTTACCTTATAAGCCTAAAGGTTAAGGAAGTTTAGGAAGGACCTAGACTTAAACCTTATTAGGATAGTAAAGGGAGTTGAAAAACTGGCACTCCAGGTTATAAAAGAAATAAAAAAAGCCCTAAAAGACGAGAAAAAACAAAATAAACAAATTAAATTAGAAAAACAGAAACTGTTCTCTAACATAGCTTTAAAAGCACTTAAGCTTTTTAAACACACTAAATAAATCGTTACTCTCACTAGCCTAAAGGAAGGATAGCTTAACTGGCTACTTTATATCTAAAAGGGTAGTGTTCCCTGGACTGGAACTATTAAGGTTCTACATTATAACGAGAAAAAGGTATAATAACAGAGGGTTTAAAAACTGAAGAACACTTATTAGGAATTAATAAATAAAATAAAAGACTTATAAACAAAAATAATTATTAAAATTGCTAGCGTCGCTTCGTTCGTCATTACGCGACAGCCCTTCGGTACATTACAGGGCGCTCCATTCCTCACATTCGCTCGTAGAAATTATGGTATGGGGTATTAAGCTTATTTTCATAAGTATAGCAAACAAAGCGACGGAAACCTGTCTAGAAGCCAATATATCCGTTTAAAAAGGTGAAATACATATTAAAAGGAATAATAATTAATGTTAAGAAAAGTTATCTTTATAAACACATTTTAGTTTTTATTAATCTTATTTTATAAAGTTTATAAGCTTTGATTTTTAAGATTTACATACTTTATTTTATAAGGTTTACAAGATTTATTCTATAGAGTTTACAGTTTTTTTTTCACCTTCACAAATGCAATTCAAACTGGGAACCTCTTTAATTTATATTACGCTATTTACCACTATACTATTTCTATTTCTATCTGTGAAAAACAAAAGGTTTTTTTTAACTTAACTAGGTAAATTAGAGTAATAATTTAATAATTTTTAATTATAAGCTTATATAATCCAATGATACGTTTTAATGTGCATCACATGATGTAGAATCCGATTTTCACATTATTCTCAGGGTTAGGGTTAATTAAAGGGAGATATTCGGGTTTAAAGTGAAAAAACCATGACTTTCACAGTTATTATTTTAGTTTATAATATGAAATAAGGTAGTATTATATGTAGATTTTAACTTCAATTCTTAATCTAAAGCCTGATTTGGAATAGCTATTAAAACCAGAGAGATATTTAAGCTTATACTAGTATTATTATTATTATTTAGGTTTAAATAGTAATATCTTTGTTATTATAAGTCGTATAGTAAAAAGAGTTCCAGCCCTGTGTTCTACGTAATACACTGTATAGGAAACGTAATTATTACTTCTTATTATGTTACTTATTGACAGGTTATTATTATAATAACTATTATTATCTAACTTTAAACATTAATATCTTTCTTAATTTAAGCAGTATGGTAAAACTGATTCCAGTTCTAGATTCTATGTAATAAGCCATACAATAAACGTTAGTAGTAGAACTTATTATATTACTTAATAACCGATTATTATTTAAATAATTATTATTATTAGACTTTAAATAGTAATATCTTTCTTATTATAAATTTTATAGTAAAACGAATTCCAGTTCTGAATTCTAGGTAATGATTTACGTATAAAACCACCTTCTTTGATTAGATTTAACCTTGGTTTTATTTCCAAATACCCATTTGTTTAATTTTTTCAAAGGCTAATAACTCCTGAACCATAACCCTAACCCTGAATCTGACTTCAGATTTGGACTCCTGGTCACGTGACGTATCTGAAACCATATCATATCACGTGATTTGGAGCCCGAGTAGGGGCCCGAGCGGAGGGGCCCGAGCAGACCTACTTTTGATAATGAACCGACTAGTCCTAGGTCGAGTTGAATTTCCTTATCAGTTTTGACTGAATTTCCCATAGTAATTTTTTTTTGGACCACCCTTACAACAAATTGTCCTCCGGACAGGAAGATATATTTAATAAAAGAAGTTTAAGTATAAGATATAGGCGTTTAACCTTAATTAACTGCTTTTAAGCTATATTAATAATATACCCATTAGCTCCCTAACCCTTTATTAGGCTAGCCTTATCTATATTATACTAATATTACAAAGGTATTACCATTACAGCTGGAATTTAAAGGTAATTAAATTAAAACTATATTACAGCTACGTTACGTAACAAACCCTTACTATATTAATCCGTTATAGCTGGTGGGTCGTTAAAATAGGGTACCGGTTTAAAAACAGCTTTATCTAAGCCCTCTTTATATAAGCTCCATCTCCACGTTTAGCTAAAACTCGCTTTACCAGCTCTCTAATCTCCATATAAGTTAGCGGATCTCCCAGTTCCCCCTGGAATAGGACCCATTCAGCTAATTTATCTTTTTAATTTATTAAAATCTTCTAAAAGTGTTAGTAAGTAATGGAGTAAGGAAGGATGCTGTAGAGCCGGTCCCGTAAGGTACTATAGGGGACTTGGAACTGGCGTGTAATCTTACGGTTATGTGCGCCTCCGTGCATAGCCTTATAAGCCTCACGTATATTAAATTTCACGTACGGTATGATAAATCAATTGTTTAAAGGTATACAAAGAATGGAATCAATTGGGGTTAGAATGCTGAAGATATGGGGGAGTGTGTTGGGCGAGTCTGAAATAGCAGTGTGTATATTACACCCTGATTGGGATTACCGTTGGTCGGGAATACCCCCCTTTGACTTACATCCAGAGCGAAGCGGCCGCTATCGAGGCTTGCAGAGTCAAGCACCAGAAGATGACGAAGGCAAAAGATACCCCTCGCTGGGCCCGTCAGGGACAGAAACAGACGGACAGAAGTATTTCCTTCGAACAGGTGTACTGCAACCGCAAACCCGAGTACCTACACGCCATCGTCGAGCACCTCGACAGTGGCGAGTGGTATATTCTGCGCTGTGCCACGCATGGTCTTACCTTCGGCAGATACCCGGTCAAGCTGGCCGAATTGCATCTTCGCAGAAGTATTCACCTCACAGTTCCCAAGGGGCAAAGCGTGTTTGAGGCGTTTGGGGTCCGTGTTCTCGACTGCGACGAGGAGAAAGCGCAGCAGAACAACGACATGGCGGCTAGAGCCGTTCTTTATGACGGATACAAACCGTTACTCCATCTCAATTACAGAGAGCGGAGCCGAGAGCAAAATTGCCAACTTGGGATCGAGAATTCACCGGAACTGGAATCAGAGTCGGAAGATTGAGTCCCGCATCTTGATACTTGGTCGAGGGGGGGCAGAGGCTAACGGACAAGGGCTTGTGGAGGCGCTTGATGTGCGTGTCAGATAGGGAGCTGTCAGAATGAAGAGAGTAATGAGCCACGAGTTACCTACCATGATCCATATGGATCATATGAAGTTTGAGTTTACTTTGGTACTTCAAAACATCACAAAACTGAAGTCAAAAACAGCCCGCCTCGAAGCTCTCAGTCATCGACATACTATCTCAGCGACCGGATATTACCGCAAAGGTATTTCCACGGAGATGGCAGATATCACGGCTAATAGGCCGGGATACCCGCCCTTGGAGACTTTCGGAGCTTACCGATGGTTTCAAACACGCACTGGACTGCACTTCCGGCACTTTCAAGCTGTGTCTCTTCATCGACGGCTTTGATGAGTTCAACGGGGACCACCATGCACTCGTAAAGCTGGTCAACGACGTCGTGTCACGCTCAAACATCAAGGCCTGCGTGGCGAGTAGGCCATGGGTCGTTTTCGAGGACGCCTTCTCCCAAAAACCAAACCTTCAACTCCACGACCTTACCTACCCGGACATCCATCGCTTCTCAACCTCGTTGCTCCGTTCAAATCCCTACTTTCCGCATCTTGAGCTTCGCGAACCAGAACGAGCCGGTTCTCTCATAGAAGCGGTTACCACTCGCGCAGCTGGTGTATTTCTCTGGGTCGACCTGGCTGTAAACTCATTACTGTCTGGTCTGTCAAACCGTGACCGCATGTCTGACCTCCAGAGGCGACTGGAGGAGATTCCGCCTGATCTTGAGCGATTTTACGAAAAGATATTTGACGGGATTGAGAGTATCTACATGGAGCACGCATGCCAACTCTTTCAACTCGCCAGCGAGGCCGAGGGTTCAATGACTGTACTCCAGCTCTCCTTTGCGGATGATGATATAACCGTTGACGACTTTCTGAAGCGGCCAACGGGGCCACTATCAGAAGATGGGAGAGAAGATCGGTTCAAGACAACAAAAAGGCGCTTGAATAGCCGCTGTAAGGGATTTCTCGAGATACCGACCGCATCACATTCTGGCCATAGTCTCGTCGACTCCAAGGTCACCTATCTCCATCGGACAGCACGAGACTTCCTTCTTTCCTCTCCAATGAAGCGGCGTATTGCGAAAGGTGTCGATGAGAGCTTTGACCCCGTGTCACTACTGTTCCACGCCTCGATCATGCACCTGAAGGTATACGATGGCGAGCCTATAAGCGAGTCTGATAACTCCAGACTGTGGTCATTGATTGACAGCACAATGGTCTTGGCGTCTAGATGTGAAGCCGCATCACTGCAGGCGCAAACCCGGCTTCTCAAGGAGATCGACCATCTTGTGACGGAGATTACGCATATCACTCGAGATTGCCCCCATGAATCTGGGGCTGGGGAATACTCAAGACCGACTAGACACTGGTCAGACTCTACAAGGCGAGGCGGAGGCTGTCGAACTAGACCGCTGCACCAAAACACTGCAAAAGTGAATCCACTGATACTAGCATTTAGTAACAGCGACTACATCCGTATTGTTCCACACACCCCCTAGTTGCTGGACTAAACGCCCAGTGCAGTTCTTGCAGCTTGATACATCATTAGTCATC
>Ga0247758_1001215_pt1 | contig 20146 bp, 15 predicted proteins | sample UWRJL156409C4_FD_180950 | JGI IMG/M metagenome (GOLD analysis project Ga0247758, IMG submission 180950) | Plant litter microbial communities from Arlington Agricultural Research Station in Wisconsin, United States - UWRJ-L156-409C-4 | ecosystem: Environmental > Terrestrial > Plant litter >...
AAGTGTGTCTTACCCACCACCCCCGCCACCCCCGCCACCACCAGAGTCACCGCCCGAGGAGCCGGATTCCCCTTCTTCCCCTTCCACGCCTCTGCCTCTGCCCTTGGAAACTTGGTTGCCCATCTTGTAGATGTAGTGTTGTAGATTGAGGAAGTTTGGTTCTGTCTGTGCTAGCACTGGAACGTTAGAAATTGATCTCCAAAGGAAAGTCTCCTGCCTAACATGGTGGATACCGAATAAGTACCTACCAGATCAAAGAATCCCCTCAGACTTGTCAAAGGTAAGCTACTGCGCCAGGATCGGGAAGGGGATCACCTTTTGTATCCAAATGTACAGTCTCGCAAGGCTCTGAAAGTGACGTATACCCGAAGATCCTAGTCAAGGTTGAGCCTGAAAATGAATACAAGCCACGCCAGCCTGAGTCACTATGACATTTCAATGATTGGTTAATAGTTGGGATGAAATGTATGCCAAGAGGAGGGGTATGCCCTTTGGAAGGGTGAGTGGTGATCTGTTTCACAGCGCAGTGGCTGCCTAAAACAAACTCCGAAGGTTCCGAACACGTGCGAGCAGCCAAATGACAGATTTTGACGGGAATTAGTGAAGGTGTTCGAGGTTAATTCGGCATATGTTGTTGAGGATGTTGTTAGAAAGGGAGCATGGACTTTTCAACAAGATGTAGGCATCATGGTATTATTTTGTGTAACTTACCGTCGAGTGTCGAATCGACACCATATTCCTGGAATAAGCAACACCCGCAGGCGCCTCGTGTGTTCGTCACATTTGCGCTCGCCAATGAGAGAACTACAAGCTCCGTTCACGCCACCGGGGATGCGGAGAGGGGCCCAGGGGCCATTGTCGGAGTTGGGGAGCCGAGTAGATGGCGCCTGTTCTCGGTATTTGATTGGCAGGCTGTTTGCGTGGTTATACTTGTGCCAGCTGCGTGTCACTGACCTCGCTTTCTCCGCCACCATCGACACGAGGAAGCTTCCAAGTGTCTTACATAGTAGGGTGATGTAATGGGATTAGGACTCGGAGTACTACTCGAGGTAAGGGTATCGTACTTGACAAACCTCACGGGATACGCACAACCTACGGTTCAAAGGATGGCTTCGGCAAGAACCGGGATCGGCGCTGTCGATCTTTGTAAGTGTCAGGTCCGATAAGTGTGAACAGTACCCTGAATCAATATCCCCAAGCTCGAGGCGTCATCCCACTCTTGCGCTCTCTGCTGCCAAGTATGGATGGCAGCGGGCCAGATGGTGCCACGTCGACGAGCGCAGCTGTGCTGCATTTCGAAACCGCAGTGCACCAGGAAGGGCTTCCCAGTTGCCTGTCTGAGCCCTGCCAAACCGATGAAGGATGGAGTCAAGCGAAAGGGTGGCGTCGGGGCGGGGTAAACCCCACAGTTTAAGTGGTCGCAGGCTTCCGCTCCCAAACCGCATCTTTTCCGATGCTCACAGGATATATGCCCTTATGCTGACATGCAACGCGATGCCCCTATATGGCTTCCCTTCCCCAAATTATTCAAGGCAGATAAAGTGGTACCTCCGGCCAATATAATTCCCTTCTCAAGTTCACTCTCAGCTCTTTCGGACAGTACCCGTGGCTATGTCTCGAAGGAGAATTGTGAAGGAATTGGAACGGATAGCCAGCGACCCGTTAGCACCCTTCTCATACTGCCGCGCTTGACCTACCACCTCCGTTTCGGTCACGATGCTTACTGTTACACAGTACCCCTGGCACTACAGTTATGCCCCGTCAAGATAACCTTAGGCATTTAGATGCCGAGATCCAAGGCCCAATTCTATCGCCATACGAAGGTTCGCTTAGTTAGTCTCTGATGGAACAGTCCAGACCAAGAACTGACACAACGATTAGGTGGCGTTTTTAAACTAGAGCTCATTCTCCCAGAGCATTATCCGATGGAGCCGCCGAAGGCTTGCTTTCTCACGAAGATCTATCACCCCAATATCGACGACCAGGGGCAGATTTGTCTTAATATTCTCAATGGTAGGTTCAACCCCAGTAATTCGACTGTAGTATCCAAATGCTGATCTGTTCTGCTGTCGACAAGAGGACTGGAATGGGGCCCTCACAATAGATAAGAAATTATTGACCATTCAAGCCCTCCTGGGGTCACCCAATCCGGATGAGCCGTTGGTGGTTGAAATTGGAAAGAGATGGAAAGAAGACGAGTCAGGCGCTGTACAAACAGCAAGAGAATGGACTAAGCTGTATGCGAAGCTTGTGCCGCTTCCAACCAGGGCTCGAGAGGTGGGCAAGACAACTAGAGGTCAAGCGAAACAGTTCCACACCAATGACTTGGCAACAGACGACTCAAAGAGACCAGAATTTGGACTGGAATCCCCTTTGGCAATGCGAGAGAAGCCGATAGGTCTGGTTGTTCAAGACACGACTTCTAACAACCAACGGGATCTCAAATTGCCTTTCAAATACAAACAGCTTCTTGAAGCCAATGGAATCCGACTCCTTTGTCTACAACCAGGACTCCTCGGGGATCCTATTATGGGAATTCTGGACCATGCAGTGCTCCCTAGCTGCGAGTGTATTCAACTGGAAACTCAACAGCCTACCTGCGTCTCGTGCGAGAAGATGCCTCCTATCGTCCCATATGAAGCTTTGTCCTACGCTTGGGGTGACGCCCAAAATACAAACACGATATTTCTGATTTCTGTCTGATGCACAATCCGCGCTGGACCGACCTCTTAGGATTGCCTCCAACTGCGCTCAAGCCCTAGAGCAGCTCCGACTTCCGGACAAAGAGAGGCTTATATGGATCGACGCCATATGCATCAACCAGTCGGATATCTCAGAGAGGAGCGCTCAAGTCAGGATAATGCACCGAATCTACAGGGCTGCTTTGCGGGTGCTTGTCTATCTCGGCGAGCGATCTACCGATAGTGACGAGGCAATTTGCATCCTCGAGGATGACGCCAAGGGGGGCAGGCCATTTATCACGGACAACCTAAGCTACGGCGAGATCAAGGCGGTGAAAGCCCTTCTAAATCGCCCGTGGTTTCACCGGGTCTGGGTGCTTCAGGAGGTCGCGTGGTCAAAATCAGCACTGGTTCTCTGCGGCTCGCGGATAACACCCTGGCGGGAGACGTTTCACAGGGCCTATACCTCATCGATTTCTCAGATCGGCGATCTGAAACCGCTCCCATATGTCATGTCCTTTGGAAAGGTCCGGTCACCCGAGCCCCTCCTTACGCCAGACGCCCTCCTAGGCGAGTTGCGCAACGCACGGGACTGTGCTTCAACCGACCCAGTAGACAAGATATACGCAGTGCTCGAACTCCTCCGCGCGGCACCAGGTGACTCGAGGCTGGCCATCGATTACAACCGGCAACCTGCAACCGTGTTCACTGACGTGGCTGAATATCTGCTCGAGGGGGTTGGGCTCGGCCTGCTCTCCGACGCCTATGGCCACAGCACAATGAGCGGCCTGCTGTCGTGGGCACCCGATTGGACTATACCTTCCCAGAAAAAGGTTTACTACTTCGTGAGCTGCTGGGCTGGGGGCCGCCGCCTTGGCCACATCGAGTTCGTTTCGTCTCCCCATGAATCTGGGCCCCGGATGATGAGGATACGGAGAGTGTCGGTTGGTCGCGTGGACCGCATCTGCGCCACGTTCAACGACAGTCTCGATGGCGGACTGGCCACCCTCATACAGTTAATCGATTCAACAGAAAGTTTTAAGGCTGTTGAGCGGCTGGTGAAAAATATATCGCACGTGGAATCCGTAGGTCTTGGAAATCTCAGCTACTTGGTGTCGGCCGCAGCGATGCAGGCCGTCTCAGACCCAGATGCTTTTGCACGAACACGGGGTAAAGCTCTGAAGCAGATTCTCTCGAGACTCCAAAGCAGGACCCTGTTTCTCAGCGGCGGGAAAAGACCGGGCCTCGGTCCGCATACGATGCAGGAGAAGGATGAGATATTTATTCTCGAAAGCGGAAAGATGTGCTACATTCTAAGGCGCTCTAAGGCTGCGTACAAGCTCGTCGGAGAATGCTTTTTGGCGGCCTACATGCGGGACACATTCTCGTACGACTCAGCTGGCAATTGTGTTCAAGCAAACGGGAAGCCAGCGCCGTGGAAGGATGTGGTTATCTCATAGATAAGCGCATACGTGGTTGTCGTTAGCTTGTTAGTGTGTCTGTAGGACCGTAGTCACAAGCGGCAGCATATGGAGTAGCTGCTTCATATTCTCAAACTGCCAATCCACACATTTTCAAGTCTTTAGTTACAACATTAAAGTAAACACCACGTAATCAGCTATAGTTAACTCCCAGTTCAACTTCCGCGCTGAAAATAGCATACATAGCATAGTATTATACAAATCCCAAATTCAGATTCATCTAACTAAGTTGCTCAACTAACAATAACGTGCGTGATAAGCGAGTGACCCACTTTCTACGCGAACGCGACGCCTTTGCACTTTTCTCAATCATCCAAAATGCCAGCTACTTCAGACGAAGCCAACATTATCTTAGCCCTTTAATGCCTTCAAAACGACAAAAATCTAAGCGAACGAGCTGCAGCAAAGATCTATAAGGTTGATCACAGGACCCTAGGGCGTCGCCGACGCGGTATGCCTGCATGACGAGATATTCCAGCCAATTCGTGTAAACTTACGGATTTAGAAGAGAATACGATTATTTAATATATAATTAAGTTATGTACACGCGCATTCCATCCTCGGCTTTGTTACGTAAAAGATATGGCCAACCGATTGCTACGCGAACGTAATGGGTTTCCTCTCGGCATACGCTAGGCTCACAAACTTCGTTGAGCGCTAGCTAGAACTTTAGGCGCGTTTTACACGTAAATACGCTCCTCAACATCCTTGGCGACCTTCGCGAGCGGGACGTCTTTGAAGCTAACTGTCTTTCCGTTAGCGAGCTGGTATTCACGTACAGTAGGATCTGGGACCGAGCATAGAGCCCTTGAGGAGTTCCGTGTCGGGGATCCACTTCGTCGGGTGCTCGTGCAGTTGAGTCAGGATGACTTCGCCATTGATGGCTTTCTTGGCTGCCGCAACCGTCGTGGCCTTCGCAAGTCTTGCGGCTCTCCCCCGTGGTGGCATCGCTTTACGTCAGGACGGTCTTTGTTAGTTGTTTTGGCTGCTGTCAACAATGGTCGCGACGCGTCAGAACTTGGTGTTGGGAAAAGCAATGATGTGGCGTGGGACACAGGGAGAACATCCCTGTAAGTTCGTCCCAGCAAGCTGGAAATTCCCTGGTGCAGGGGCCCCAAACCATCTCCGCATTTCCATTGGCCCGCCGGCCAGCCCTTGGTTTGGTTTGGGTGGCAGCCCCTGAGTGAAGGCAGTTGTCCTGTAACATGTGAACAAGCGCTTGGTTTGAACAGGAAAACAGTTAAGATCTGCGTCATTCGTAGGCACGCAGGTCGCGATAGATGAACTCTTCGCATTCGTCATCCATCTTTCTCTCTTACATCGGCTTAATAAATTGGCCATGACCCCGGCAGCGGGGGAGCAGCATGGGTACTCTCGGCGAGCTTGGAGCGCAGCTCGGGTCTCACAATCGCTAGCCAAACCAAAGACGCCTCTCTGACCTCAGTTGAGCAATCACGATGTGGCAAAGCACCTAGCTTCCTTCTGTACCATTTGATAGAGTTAATGAGGGACCATGAAGCGATCTCGAGTTTACTATAATGAGCACACTATGGTGAGCACACTATGGTGAATGGCTGTGGAGGAGCTGGGTGGCATACTTTTGTGTCCCTGAATTGACATAGACCTCCTTTTGTTCTTGCACGATGTTTAATTCACTGTCCTCTCAGTTCCACCTAATATCTCTTTGCCCAGGGTTCATTGCCGAGCCGCAGCCCACCTTCTGCTGCAAGTCGCTCCTGCGCAGGGCAAGTGTTTTACATCTTTAGCCCTGTTAGAAAGAAGGGTCCCTGAATATCCAGTCAGCATGATTAACTGGCAGCCTGGCTATGCCAGGCTGACCATATCACTCAGCCACTGGCACGACGTAGTCGTCATACAACAAGTCTATAAAGAGTACTCTCTCTGGCAGAGCCAGAGAGAGACAGAACACACAGCACAGAGAACACAAGCAATACAATCCATTCACACGATTGCAAATCCAAGGTGCCGTGTTCCCGACAGTTACTAGCCTTTTTCTGCTCAGCATCCTGCCGTTGCAGGGACTTGAGGTACCCCCGCACATTGTTCTCACGTGGCTGTGGGTGGCTGTTTATACTAACTAAGTGCCCTCTGCGCGTGGAATGATAGGTTATTGTTTTGAGAAAAATGGACAATTTAACCTGGGCGTAACGGGATCAGAGACAATGTTAAATGGCAGGTATTTTTTCTCTCTATCTTTTGAGCGAAGGAAAGCGCGGTTAGGTGTTTGAGGAGGCTGTTGATGGCGGTGGTGGTGGTGGTGGTGGTGATGCGACTATCCCAGAGCATGTACTGGTATACTGTGGGATATCCCATCCGTGCTGTCCCAAATTTCGAGCTGGGGTACCATGTACCATCCTATCGGTGCTGGTATATCATGTACTATCCCAAATTACGAGCTAGGATATCATGTACCATCATAAATTCCGAGCTGGGGTATTTTGTACCATCTCAGGGCATGTACTGGTATATTCTGGGCCAAATTCGTGACCGTGGTCCAGGATTTGGGCCATTAGCGCACTGTCGCCTCTTAATTAGCAGTTTCCAACCACGGTCCCAAATTTGGGCCTTGACTTGCCCGCTTTTCAGATTTAGGCTAGGCTTTAGCATTAATCACATAAATATGTAATCATTCTTGTATGACAACCGTCAGGTTCGGACCTACGGCTAGGGGCAGGCGCGGACTAGATTGGGAGGGTTTCTCGACAAGGTGTGAATCTCACCATCGTAAGTAGTCAAAGGATACTTCAGTGCAGGCGTGCAGCAGTATATTATCGTTAGTAGAGGAGAGAGCTATCTATGGTTCTCGAGCCCTCTTACATATATCTATTGTGCTCTGTGGCCCTGCTCTGTACAGAGCATGCCTGCTTTGCTCAGAGCACCAGGTCTTGGCGCAGAGCACTCTGCATGATGCGTCCTGGTGGCCTCTGAATGGCTAGCTTAGCTCCTCCCGTCACGGCACTCCCCGCAGCGGGGTGCTGCCTTTTGTTGGGTCGTGACAATAATTTATCGACGTGTTAAAATTGTAATTTTTTTAGTTGGAGTGAAGGAAAGCACGGCAAGGTCGTAGTGGTAGAGGTCCTAAAACTGGGTCCTCGTAACTCTACAGCCATTTTAGACCCGTGGCAACTGTAGCCGAGGCAGCCCAGAACTGTGACCCCCTCGCTCAGTCTGGCTCAGTCAGGCTCAGGCCAAGGCGGTAACCGCTCAGTTCCGAAGAAGGAAAGGGAAATTCATGGTGTCCATTTTAGGGCCGTGAACTCCCTGTTATATCGGAAACCCAGCACGGCATTGTCTAAACAACACCAACCTTTTACGATTTTATTAACGCCTCGCCGATCTCGACAACATTTCACAATAACAAATGTACCGAATTTGGTGATCCCTGGATCAAACTGCCTCATTTTAGGCAGCTAAAGAATTGGTATGTTCCGATTTCAACCCTCCAAGCTTCTTATAATACAAATACAATGCTGTCTGTCATGCGAATAAGCTGGGGAGATTCCTTCATTCTCGCCTATAGAATCTTACCACATCGAAATTAGGCGTTTTCCTATCTACTTTACCAACTTGCCCAAGACCACCGACAGCCAAGTTGACGCATTACGACCGACCTATGGAGGTATTGCCTATTCCAGGGGTTGAATAAACTTGATGTTCTCTCCGTTAGTGTTGATGAACCCACTAATTTTAAGCACGGCGACGCAACAAACCAAGGTCAGTTTAAAATTAGACAAAGAGAACCTGTCTAATAGGCCCCAAAAGGAGGCTATAAACATGGGTGGGGGAACATGTAAGAACGAAAGAAACTTACAACTCAACGGCCACTATTATGGCACGAGAGTCGACGTGGCAACCGATAGCGGCAAAGTGTCTTTGAGTGAGGTCGTGGACACAGTGCCGATACCAATGGGGAGGCGGTGGTTAGGTTAGCAAGTGCGAGTATCAGGGCGATAAGCACCGTTTTGGTAGTGTTGGACTGGTGGTTGAGCCACGCTTCATGATGGCGAAGATAATGCTGGAGACTTGGCTCTCCCGCTTGGGGACTTAGAGTTGGCCCAATGCACTAACATCGAGTGGTTCTGCAAGCTCTTTTGGTTCTTCTTTCTCAACTCTCCCCCGAAATGAGGGTGTTCTGTCTCATTGATGGCATTGGGTTTTACGGGCGAGACGTTTTCCGAGCCGACATAGAGCATGCACTCTCAATACTCTTCTCCTATCAGGACACGCAAGGTGCTGAAGGATCGACGGTCAAGGTCCTCGCCGCAAGCGCATGGAGTACAAGGGTTGTGCGGAAGTTCTTCGCAGACAACATCGTTTCGATGGAGACAATCTCTCGACCAGGGGTTGGAGGCGGAACGAAGCAATTGGAGAGGCAGCTCCGCGATATCTTCTAGTCTAGGGGCTAGCCGCTGTCGATACCAGATTCTGTCTGTCAAAAGTGGCGACTGATATCCTCGGCGATATTGCCCGCTCCCCGCACTATCCACCCACTCAAATGCCGCCCAGCCTCCCCAGACTGACGGAACGGGTAGCATGGAAGGTGCCGAAGCGAAGCATTTTGCCCAGCAGTTTAGCCGCCTGTATCCACCGCGCTCCGCTCAACGCCCAGCGATGCCATCTCAGCTAGCTCCGGATAATAGAGTGTCGCAGTACCGGCGCCGCCGGAATTTAGGCAGTTCCCAGCGCCAATCACTGCGGCGTCGGCTTCTAGATGCTTGATAGAAGAAACTTGATAACATCCGGCGTTATGAAGTGTTGCCGCATCTAGGCCACGTTGCCTGAAGAGGGAGCTTCGAGCTTGTCGCGTATAGTTCACCTGGTCCCCTCGTTTTTCGACGTCACCCCAAACGAGAAGGGTCAGAATCTTTGGCGAGCGATTGACGAAACCCAACACCACATTTGCGACCGTGATCTCGCGCTGAAGGAGCTCTCTGGACGAGCTTCCTGTCGAAAACCTAGCTTGGACAAGCACCCCCACCAAACCCCCCATTCACCCATCACAATGGCTTGGGGTCGCCGCTCGCTTCTCCGCGCGCTGCTCCTCGGGTTGGTGGCGCAGCTCGCTGTCGCCCATGCGGATGCAGCCGCCGATGCCGACGTAAAAGCCAAGGCGGATCCTGCCCCAGCTGGGTCAACCGAAGGCCTTGTCTACGAAGCCATCGACAAGCAGCAGGTTATTACCGGCAATTCAACCTATGCCAAGCCTGGAAAGAAGCCCCCGATGGAGGGGTGGTGGAACTCCAAGATCTGCTCCGGCGACTTCTGCGTCTTCACGAACCGACGACACCAGAAGGGCCGCGGCCTTACTATGGTGACCCGATTCGAAGACTTCCAAAAGATGGAGCGAACTGAGGAGTACCTCAACAAGGGCGAGAACAAGGTTGAGGAGGAGGGCTTGTTCACCGAGACCGAGGTCGTCGACAAGGGCATCGGCATTACGGCCACCAAGAACATCCGGCGAGGAAAGAAGCTGATGTCGTGGACCCCGGTGATGTTTGTACATCAGGATCTCTTCACCGAGGTGAAGAAGAAGTCGGACCGGAGGCGACTGCTTGAGGCCGCCGTCGCGTACCTCCCGGACGAGACGCGCGCCAAGTTCGATCGTCAGCGCATTCAGGGTCTGGCTCCGGGTGGCAGATCGCGGTCAGTTGAAGACATCATCCTCGGGGCGCCGTTCGAGGTGAACTTCGGGATGGAGTACAACCAAGAGAAGCACTCGCGACACTACGCCAACTACCCGGAGATGGCAGTGGTGCAGCACGACTGCCGGCCCAACATGGCGTATCACATCGACTCCAACTTCGCGGTGCGCGTGACGGTCGCGCGGCGCACGCAGGGCGGCGAGGAGCTGACGATTGCGTACATCGACCCGCTGTGGCCGCGCTACAAGCGCCAGGCGTGGGTGCAGAAGCGACGCGGTCTGGGCAAGCCCTGCAGCTGCCAAAAGTGCAGTCCGAAGGGCGGCGACGAGGAGCTCAAGAAGTCCGACCAGCGCGTCCAGCGCATCGAAGAGATCCTTGCCGAGCTCAAGAACCACGATAGCAAGATCGTCACTGAGGAGATGATTGACGAGTTCCTCGCCCTGGTCGACCAAGAGCGCATGCACGCCAAGCTGGCCGACTTTTACGAGAACGCGGCGCTGAACTACAATTACCTCGGGTTCGACGTCAAGGCGAAGAAGTATGCCGATCTCGCGGTGCAGGCTGGTATCGTCGAAGATGGTCCAGACTCGAACAACGTCATTGCGAACCGCATTTTCGCGTCCGACATCAAGGGCCACTTTTCGTATCGCTTCACGCTCAAGAGGAGGGGCCAAAAGTAGGGAGAAAGCGCATGAACAGATAATGGCAATATAAGGAGGATAGCAGAGTGCATTTGCGGTTTCTGGTTTCTGCTTCTTTTTAGTTTCAGGTCAATCGGAAGAAGAAAAACATTTTGATCCATCTTGCTGAGAAGGAGCGACTGTGCACGTGATGATAAGCGTAGGCAGCCATTCACACCCGGCCATTTGTAATCCTGCCTGAGGGCCTGGAAATTGGCCGCTGCGATCACCAAACAATCAGCAGCAAATGGCCACCACTGATCTCGCAACGCGAGGCAAACTGGTTGCCATCGCTCCAGTACCGGCGAGTGGCGTTGAGCCGAAGCCGCTGCAACCTCCCATGGCACACAGCTGTCGCACCTGTGCGATGCGCAAGGTGAAGTGCGACAAAGCAGCGCCGACGTGTTCGACTTGCTCCAAAGCGAAGCTCGAGTGCGTGTACCAGCCACTGGCCCCGAGACGCCGAAAGCGGAAGTCTAGCGCAAACCTCGACCACCTCACGCCCCATGAGAAACTAGCTCGCTACGAGCGAATTCTCCAACAACTTGGCGTCCTTGAGGCCGAACCACCCACAGCAACATCGCCCCCGACCGGTGAAGCTCAGGATACCGCTCAACCAAATGAACAGGAAAAGGCCCTTCTTCGGTTCGTTCCTTGGGGCCACTCCCAAATATCGCAGACCGGTAAGCTGCTCGCCGACCAGGGCAGGTCCCGGTACATTGACAGTGACCTCTGGCGGGACCTCGGCCACAATGAGGATGACGCCATATCCGAGGACGAGGACGAGGATGAACATCTCTTTCGATATGATCAGTTCCTCGCCGGTAATTCCGCACCGGATCCTCTCACCGGGACCTTCCTAGGCTGCAACCAGCAGAGCCTCTTGCACTACCATCCAACTCATGCGGATGCGATGATCCTTTGGCATACTCACGTCAACAATGTGGAGCCCATCATCAAGATCCTACACATCCCATCCGTGACGAAGATGGTCAAGACCGTATCACAGCAACCAGGAGCCGCCCACAGGACTGAGGAATGCCTCTTGTTTACGATCTACCACTTCGCCGTCTTTTCCATGACTGAAGAGGAGTGCATCGAAAAACTAGGCCAGCCGCGTGTCATTTTACGACAGCAATATCACTTCGCGGCACGGCAAGCGCTTGTGAACGCGGGCTTCCTGAAGACAACTGAGATGTCGGTCCTGCAAGCGCTTGTCCTCTTCCTCATGCCTTGTCGCCATTCCTATGACCCACATACATTCTGGATCCTTACCGGAGTGGCGGTGCGCATAGCCCAGCGAATGGGAATCCATCGTGACGGATCGAAGCTCGGGCTGTCTCCGTTCGAAGTGCAGATGCGCCGGCGGCTCTTCTACCAGCTCCTTCCGCTCGATGCCACCGCCAGTCAGACGTCTGGCGTAGGGATGACGATGCCGCCTAGCTCATGGGATACCGAACCAGCGCTCAACATCAATGATGACCAAATCTGGCCAGGAATGATTGAGGCGCCAGAGGAGCAAAGGGGCGCCACTGAGATGATGTTCTGTCTTTCACGCTTCTGCATAGGAATGTTCATCTCAAAGGCAGGGAAGCGGGGCAACGGGGAGCTAAAGGACCATGACGAGGCCGACCGGGTCATCGGTGAAGCTGAGTCTGAGGTTGAGGAGAAGTACATCCGCTACTGCGACGTCATCAACCCACTGCATTTCTTAACTATTGGCCTTGCACGATCTGGAATCACTGCCATGCGGCTTCGAGTCCGGCTCCCAAGAGCCAAGAACCAAATAGTAACGGATGCTGAGCGTAAGGAGATGGTGCAACTGGCGCAAAAGATCCTGGACACGGATTCCGCAGCGCATGCGCATGAGAGTTTGATGAAGAAATTCGGATGGCACGTGGGTGTCTTCTTTCTCTGGGGAACGTGGGACTCCCTGGTGTTTCTCCTGACGACGCTGTGGACCAAACCCGATCTGTTGACTCCTTCTGAGATCAAGGCCGCTTGGGATCGGATAGAGCAGGTCTACCGGAATCACCCGGAGCTGTTAGACACGAAACGCGCGTTGCATGTGGCGTTCCAACGACTTACGATCAAGGCGTGGGAAGCCAGCCGGTCAGATTCCTCTGATCTGGCCACGACTTTGCGCTCACTTCGCCAAGGCAACAGCACCAAGAATAACATCAATATGTCAGCTAGCTCATCCCTCTCAGTCAAAGCAAGCGACGCATCTTTAGGCGAGAATCTCGCCTCTGCTGAACTTTTAGGTTCTGACTTCGGAGGCAACGACTTTGACCTCGACCCGGCAGACTGGACGTTCTGGGACCGATTAATCCAATCGGATCGCCCGGGTGAGACGGAGGACGTTGTTGGCCAATACCTTTCACAATAGGCTCTGCTGGAACTTAGATGTACTGTGCGTCCCCTTTCCACCAGGAGAAGAACGTTTCTGGTGCTCAACTGGGCATGACGCGCTTTAAATTGCGAAAACGGCACGGATCGGGGCTGGGCAGCGGCACGCCGTTTCAATTGGGCACCGGGATGCGGCGGCCGGGCACGGGTCTGGGCAGTCACACCGACCGAGTGCGAGTCGAAACCCAAGCCCAATCGTCTGATGTTTCGATCCCCAGAACGCGACATAGGATGACGAAATTGGTGCCTTGCAACGCCGCTCGATGCACCCAGCCCTGTAGCCCGAGGAGCGCAAACCGGGCTCCCGCCAATCCCCCTGAGCACCACTGGCATCCCCGGTTCCCCCTGACCTCCCCTGCTTGGCACCGCCACGGAACAATCAGGGCCAAGAGCTGCTAGGACCCCGTATAGCCTTCCATCGCCATCCAGCAAGGGCCGTGTCACCTGCCAAACGCCCCGTCCTCCTTTTCAGTTGCTTCATGCTCTGCGGCGCCGTTGTTTTGAGTCGAAGATTCAACATCTGTTGGGCCCAACAACAATGATGCCTGCCTCCCATCATCTGGTTCTGTCAGCGCCCGAAGGGCCTGCAGTACCACACAACTTCGAGTTGGCAGTCAAAATCAGCCCTGCTGCGGTCTCGTGCCATGACATGGGGTAGTATTCTCCTCGACGTCAATGCATCACCACCACGCACAGTCTCGGTCTGCCTGTTGTCGGCCTGTTGTTAGTCAGGATGCCATGACCAATAGTGGTGTACGCCCCGGTCTGAGGGGTCGCCGTAAACAGACTGACGACAAAGTCCACATCTTCGACAACGACTGATATGTATAATAACTAGGACCATGGCATCTCTCTCTTCCATTTTACTCATCATTACTCATCATCGCTCAATCATTCCATCGCATCGTCGTCTTCTGAGCTATGCATCTCTCCTTGATTGCCGGGGCACTTGGCCTCTTTGCTGCTGGTGTCGCTGCAGCTCCGCCATCCGCACCACAACTGAATAGACGGGCAGACTGCAAGTTTGACTCTTTAACTTCCCCCGAATGCTGGGATGGCGTCTTCGACCTCAAGACAAACTATTACATACAGGGCCCCAAGAACGATCCCAAGAAGCCCAAGGTATACAACTTCAAATTGACAAATGTTACAACCATGGCCCCTGATGGCGTTCCACGATCTGTCCTTGCCATAAATGGCCAGATTCCCGGGCCCACCATCCATGCCAACTGGGGCGACACCGTCGGTTAGTTCCCTACACACTGAGCCACCGCGCGGTACTTTGGAATAACAAGACTAACGAGGAATTAGTTGTCAACGTCGAGAACGCACTGGATTATGCCGGCACCGCTATTCACTTCCACGGCATCCGGCAAAACCAGACGATTGGGCAGGACGGTGTTGCATCAATCACGCAATGCCCCATCCCCGGTGACGGTGGTACGATGACCTACACGTGGGTCGCTACGCAGTACGGCACCTCGTGGTACCACAGCCACTACGCCGTCCAGGCATGGGACGGAGTCTTTGGCCCCATCGAGATCGCGGGGCCAGCTTCCGCGCCGTACCACAAGGATCTTGGTGCTATTATGCTCTCTGACTGGACACACGAGACGTCTGACTCGCAACTTGCAACTGCAGCGACCAATGGCGGCGTTATGATGAACAACGGGCTGATCAATGGTAACAACACGTACACCAAGGCTGGCGAGACCACGACTGTCGGCAAGCGCTACGAGATGGTCTTCGAGAAGGACAAGCTGCACCGCATCCGCTTTGTCAACACGGCCATGGACACCATGTACAAGATCTATTTCGACGACCACGAAATGCAAGTCATCTCAGCTGATTTTGTCTCGATTGAGCCATTCACCACCAAGGTCCTGAGCATCGCCATCGGCCAGCGGTATGACGTGATTGTCAAAGCTTCTGCTACCGGCGGCAACCACTGGTTCCGTGCCATCGGCATGGGTGACTGCGGTGGCGGCCGTGAGGAGGGCTTTGATCTCCGCGCCATTGTGCGATACGACGCCAACAACCATGACAACCCTGCCGAGAAAGACCCTTCGGAGGTCCCGGATGTTGGCTCCGACTGCTTTGACATGCCCATGGAGAATTTCAAGCCCTCGCTCAAGATCGACCTGAAGGATGTGCCGGCCAAGTTCGAGCTTGACCACTTCATCGAGTTTGAGCAAAACTCTGACCCGACTACATTTGCCATCGACTGGCGGATCAAGAAGAACCCATACTATTCCCCTTGGGACTACCCCACGCTGCAGCAGATCGTGGAGGGCAACACCACGTACGACCCGCGACAGCAGCTCATCCACCTCGACAGTGCAAAGAAGTGGGTCTACGCGCTCATTCGCACCGACGCTTTCACGCCGCACCCCATTCACCTGCACGGCCATGACTTCTACCTCCTCGGCCAGTCAGACAAACCGTTCGACGCTGCCACGTTTGTCCCGCAGACGGTCAACCCGCCGCGCCGCGACGTCGCCATGATCACCGGCGAGGGCTACATCGTCATCGCCTTTGAGACCGACAACCCGGGCGCCTGGCTGTTGCATTGCCACATCGGCTGGCACACGTCGCAGGGCTTTGCGCTGACATTCATGGAGAACGTGGACAAGGTCAAGGATCTAGTGGACTCGGGGCCAATGCTTAAGCAGTGCGGCGACTGGAAGAAGTTTGCAAGCGACAAGAAGATTAAGCAGCATGATTCGGGGGTGTGAGGCTGTGAGGTTTTGTTTCTTCTGGTTCTCATCTTAGATTTCGGGGGTTTGGATAGACTCGGGCTGTCATGACTTGATACCATACTGCATATCTTACACTTCCTTTTCATCTGACGCAGGTCAGCCAAACACATGGACAAAATACGGCACAAGGCGAAAGACGGCACGGACAGAACGGCGGGCAAGTTCTTAGAAAATTGATTCATTTGGTTTTATGCCTTTGCCCCTTCCTGCTTCACTTCAGCAAGTTCCCGGTGAGCCCTTCTGGCGTGACGACGGTGATGAGCTCTTTGCAATGAGCGCCGGGAGAATAGAATCGCTCGCAAGGTCGCAGTTGTAATGTCGGCTCGCTCTCACCTGACAGCGCCTGGCCACTGATGTGCTGGTTGCAAGATGAGGCGACATTGCTGGCGAGGCACGTCTGCGGCGCAGCGAGCTTCTTCTACTGGAACGGATGGGCCAGGCCCGACCATGAAGCCCTGAACTTACCCCAACCCTACTCTTCCTCAGCGTAGCTGTGTAGGTAGTAGTTATCACATGCAATATCGCCCTCGCAGCTGTTTATTTTCGCCGTCCTGTTCGCCTCGCAAACAAGCAACGAGCAACGTCAAAATTGGCCCTGGGCCAAGGAACCCGGCCCTTCACCGCGCATGGGGGCCAATGGCAAGCGGAAAGCAGGTCACGGAGTTATCGTGGTCGTCAAAATAGATTAGCCGCTAATATATAGAACCGCCATGGAACATCCAACGGCGTTGCCGCCCGCGTTTTGGGGATCCCTCCAACCCCGCATTATGTAGCCCTTGGTGATCCTTCCGGGAGGGACGCTGCAATGGTGGTGGTGAGTTGTAACCCTAAGAACCATGACTGGTACATAATGGGCTGCGCGCCCAGTGAGGAATGAGATCATTTTTTTTCTGAGGCTCGTGACATCACTTCTCAATATCTTTCTGCACGCTGTTGACTTTCGATTCTGTCAGACATGGCGATCAAGCAAATACTCCTCTTTTCTATCTCATCCCTCGTGGTGCGCGTTTCTGCTGCGCCAGCGGAGCCCAGCCGGGGCCAGATTGGGACGAGCTTTAAGTTCTATGTCTGGGGCAATGGCATTCCAGGGCTGCCTTTGTTTTACGCCGATGGTTAGCGTTCCCCTTTGTTACAGTCAACAATGAGCTACACTCACCAATTTTCCGACCAACACTAACCCCCTCCATATCCAGGCGCCGCTGTCTTCACCGACTACGCAACCGCCAGTGCAACAGACAACCTCGTCCCCCTAACGTGTAAGCTCCTTTCTCTCCCTTCCCCACTTGCCCTTGACACTAATACACCTAATCTCCAGTCAACACCACCGCCCGCCAAAACCCCCCTCCCGGCCTCGAACGCATGGGCTACTCCTTCACCGCCTCCCCGGACCCCTCCGCCCCCGTCTCCAACCCCGCCACCAAATCCCCCCCCTTCACAACCACAACCCTCTACGTCTCCGACCGCGGCTCCTCCCCCGCCCACGACGTAGGCTTCACCCCCTCCCAATCAACCACCGGCCTCCGCCTAGGCGGCTTCATGCTCTCCGAACGGCGCTTCTTTAGCGTCGAGGACTCAGGGAGTGTTAAACCGTCATTGTACTGTGCGTTTCCGAGCCGCGAGCGGGAGGGGGTTTGGGAGCTGAAGTGGAATGTTACGAGCAGTGGTGGGGGCGAAGGCAGGGTGGGGGTCCCGGTGACGTTGAGGAATATGCCGTATCCGAAGAATACGAAGGCGGAGTGGTATTTTGGGACGGAGTGTCGGACGGGGGTTTAGGTTGAGGGGGAGGGGAGGGAAGGGGATGGGGATGGAGAGGGAAGGAAGGAGCGGTGCTGCTGGTGGGTGGGTCGGTGGCAATTGGGTTGGGTTGTTGTGCAGTCGGCCCGGGAAGGTGGGTGTAAGCGGCTCTAGTCACCCTCGGCGGACAAATGAACAACAGTGAGGTATCATGGGATATATCCCCAATGATACAAGATCAAGGTATCTATTCTGAATTTGAGATGTCTTCTACTTATTATGTGCGACGAATCTGGGCACGCAAAATTTCCTTTTTCGAAGCTCACACACACACCCTGACTCGGGCTCGGCTCAGTCCCTGCACGCTTCTTGCTGCCGTTCCTGTCACCCGACTCCCTGTTCGCAGCGCAAAAAAAACCCTGCTGGGCGATCAAGATCTCAAACATGGGCTCGATTCACAAGAACATATGGGTCGGTATCTCCTCCGCAAGAACCACGAGCCGCAACGAGTGATTTTCTTGAAGACCAAGGAGCGAGACAACTAGTACAAGTAAGTGGTCCAATCCGGACGCGATGAAGGCAGTAACAAACGCGTTTCCCCCGATTCAGTTAACCACCGTTCATAGCTGCCTTCAGGATAGTTACGGCTAATTAAGAGGAAGCCGCCAAGTAGCTACACTAGGGGCCCAAATATTAACAAGACAGGAAATTTACCTTTCCATTCCTAGACGAGATACCGCTCCTAACATCCCGCTCAGGCTCACAAGGCTCTGAGCCGCATACTTTAATTCACGCACCCAGCACTACGATCGCTGGGATTCTTTCCCCTCGTCGACGCAACCTATAACGACTCAATTCGCAGCTATATCAGCCCTAGCAGGGCCAACTTAGGCCTCGTCGCTAGTGTCGTACGCCGAGTTAACGGAGCACCTTCACGGTGATGCTGACAGTCTAGCCACACACAACACCAATCGCTGTATGCAATGGGGCGGACCTGTTGGGCGCGAAACCTCTTTACTCCCATGGCGCCCGACGTATCTTCGCCTCGCCATCCTGATCATTTTCCTTTGCATCTTTGCCGCAGTCGCTGCAGCGCTAGAAGTCTTGTTATACGTTTCGGTGGCAAATAATGGCCTAGGTATTACGAATGCGAGGCAGCAGTACCTGTGGAAATACGGACCGACAGAGATCCTCACCGTTGTTGCCGCACTTTGGGGGCGCGTCGAGTATCAAAGCAAGCTTGCAGCACCATGGAGGAACAAACAATCAGTAAGTGAAGCTGAGAGAGCTTATACTAGGCAAGAGTTACGTACCTCTTGTCACGAGTCTCGATAAGTTTAACTGGAGATGTTGGAGCTCAAACGTCGCTGCTGCTGTTGTCCGTCAAGCCAAGGAGTTTGATTCCCGAACCTAACTCCGCACCTTGGGCATTGACTGCACTTGGCGCTAAACAGCTGGCGCCACCTGCGCACACTCACTCGAGGCGTTGTGATTAGCCGTATTGAGCTAGGGACATTTGATGGCGGGGGGTGGCCATGACCGAAGCGGTGACGCCCCCCCCCCCTCCACCGTTCCGGGGTGATGCAGGTCGAGTTCTAGCACTACTCGGTCTAATAGGGAGAGTTGCATCGTTACTCGCTCGCCTGGATCGAAGAGATGGGTCGCCCTCCCGTTCGTCTGCTGCTGGGTCTGAATCGTGGAAGGTCGTGTGGTCTGAGGCGCTGCTCGGTCCGATGGGGAGAGTTGCTGTCGGGCTTGTCCGAATCAAAGGCAAGCGTCACGCTCCAGTTCGTCTGCTCGGTTCGAATCGTGGGGAGGGTCGCGTTCGGGCCGTCGTCCGAATGGAAGAAGAGTCGCGTGTGCCTGCCGTCCGCATCGTAGGAGAGTCGCCCCGTGCTTCGTCATCCGGATCGTGGGAGTCGTTGCTCGCCGTCCGAGTCATGGAGAGAGTAATTGCTCGTCATCCGAATCGTGAGTCGCGTTCCGAGGCGCTGCCCTAGAAGGCATTTGTTAGAGATGCATCTCTTTTTTACTAGGGGTGCATCCCCCCCCAGCAGCTGGCCCAGATTTAGAACACGGCTGATAGCCTGCAGGCCCTCCATGACGGCACGGACCAAGAGGATGTGGAAGCTAGTCCTGGTAAGCACTGTCGTTAGAAGGTAAGTATGGCAGGGGTCGAAGATGGGGGGGCCGCACGCTCTAGTGTGCAGTCTGACAGCTGAGAATGCGATGCTGCCCGGTTAAGCCTGCGGAGGCCCCTGAGAGCCGGCAAGCCACCTGTACGGCGAGTCCCTGACATGTATAAGAGGCCGGGCGGGGTTGATGGACCAGGCCTTGGTTATGAATCACGGACCATCTGGTCCACCGGGCAGCGCGAACGTGGTCCTACTTCGGATCTCCCGTCCCACGAGTCTCGGGCTTATGGTCACCGAAGATATTAGAGTGGAAGGGTTCTTCAGGGCCATAACTAGTTCATGGCGGACTGGACCGAAACCAATCACTTTCCGCTCGTGACCTCTTGTTGGAGCTGAAGGGTGAAGGAGAGCAGAGGACAAAATTGCCATGTAGAACGACGGGCATGCTGGTTATCGCAGGTGACTTGGGCTAGGATTTAGTAGGGCTTGGGAATCTCAAAAACACATTCCCCCTCAACAACACCAACCCATGTTCAGGTTATGCCAACCATAGCCGAGTCGAACTCCTTGAGATAGAGGGGTCTCCCCATTTCAGGACCCCCCC